>Ga0111539_10005711_pt1 | contig 16087 bp, 17 predicted proteins | sample RhiMethybrSRZTD1_FD_79667 | JGI IMG/M metagenome (GOLD analysis project Ga0111539, IMG submission 79667) | Populus rhizosphere microbial communities from Tennessee, USA - Rhizosphere MetaG P. TD hybrid SRZTD1 (version 2) (version 2) | ecosystem: Host-associated > Plants > Roots > Rhizosphere >... | reverse complement strand
GGCTCGTCGGGGTCGAGCACCTGCCGCGGCTCGTAGGCCGGGAGGAACGCGTCGACCTCCTCCTGCGAGGGAACCTCGAGCGGCTCGACCGCGTGGGTGAGCACGAACCCGTCCATGCAGACCATGACCGGCAGCGAGAGCTCCTCCGCCAGTTTGAACGCCTGGACGTGGAGGTCGATGGCCGCCTGATTCGACTCGGCGTAGAGCTGGATCCATCCCGAGTCGCGCTGCGACATCGCGTCCGAGTGGTCGTTCCAGATGTTGATCGGCGCGCCGATGGCCCGGTTCGCGAGCGTCATCACGACGGGGAGCCCCAGCCCGGAGGCGTTGTAGAGCGCCTCGGCCATGTAGAGGAGGCCCTGGCTCGACGTCGCCGTGTACGCGCGCGCCCCTGCGGCCGACGCGCCGATCGCCGCGGACATCGCCCCGAACTCCGACTCGACGAGCAGGTACTCGCAGGGCGCGAGCTCGCCCGTCCGCACCATGTCGGAGAGCCCCTCGACGATGTGCGTCTGCGGCGAGATCGGGTAGGCGCTGATCACCTCGGGCCGGCACCGCGCGACCGCCTGTGCGATCGCGAGCGAGCCCTCGAGCTGGTCACGCATGGGCCACCTCCGCTCCTTCCCGGACCGCCGTGTACGCCGCGAGCGCCGCGGCGACGTTGCCCTCGCCGGTCGCGGCGGCGAAGCGCCGGCGAATGGCGCCGGCGACCGAATCGATCGAGACGACGCCGGTCAGGGCCGCGAAGCCGCCGAGGAGCGCCGCGTTCGGCAGCGGCCGGCCGAGATGCTCGCGCGCGAGCTCGCTCGCCGGGACGGTGACCAGGCGTTCGACCCGGAACCGGTCGACGAGGTCCCCGAGCCCGAGCTCGTCGAGCGTCCGCCCGGTGTTGATCAACACGTACGCGTCGGCCCCCGCTCCGCTGAAGACGTCGACCTGGTGCAGGAGCGTCGGGTCCTGCACGATGAGCGCGTCGGGCTCGACGATCGGCTCGCGCGAGCGGATCGGCCGGTCGGAGATGCGGCAGAAGGACGTGACGGGCGCGCCCGTGCGCTCCGACCCGAACGTCGGGAACGCGAGGGCGTTGGAGCCCTCCGTGAACGCGGCGACGGACAGCAGCTCCGCGGCGGTCACGACTCCCTGGCCGCCGCGACCGTGGATGCGGATCTCGAACACGCTGTCATGGTCGGCCAGGAGCGGGCTCGTGCGCATCAGCGCGCCCGCGGGGTCGTGGTCGGTAGTTCTCCGCGCGGTCTACGCTCCTCGCATGAGCACGCGGGGCCTCGACGGCGAGATCGACCGGCTCTACGGGCTCCCGCTCGCGGACTTCACGAAGGAACGCGACGCGCTCGCCCGGCGGCTGCGCGCCGACGGCAGTCGCGACGAGGCGACCGAGGTCGGTGCGCTGCGGAAGCCGGTGCTGGCGGCGTGGGTCGTCAACCGGCTCGCGCGCGAACGGCGCGACGAGGTCCGTGCCCTGGTCGGCGCCGCGGAGGGGATCAGGAAGGGGACGCCCGAGGCGGACGAGCGCTTCCGTACTGCCGCCGACGAGCTCGTGCGCGCGGGCCGCGAGTTGCTCGCCGCCGAGGGCCGCACGGCCTCCGACGCCGTCGTGCGCGACGTCGCGACGACCCTCCGGTCGGCCGCCGCGGCCGACCCGAAGCTCCTGACGAGCGGCCGGCTGACCGAGCCGGTCGAGGCGACGGGCTTCGAGGCGATGGCCGGCGCGGTCGCCCCCGCGAAGCGTCCGGCGCACACCCGGCAGCGGGAGGACGAGAAGGCCGAGAAGGCTCGAGTCGACGAGGCGCGCGCTGCGCTGAAAGAGGCGCGCGACGAAGCGCGGGCGCTCGGCCGCGAGGCCGACACGGCCGAGCGGGAGGCGCGCCGCGCCCGCGCCGACGCCGAGAAGGCCGAGCGCCGCGTCGCCGAGGCCGAGGAACGCCTCGCTCGACTTCGGAGCTGAGGTCTCAGCCCTCGAGGCCGACGACGAACTCGCGCTCGCCGCCCTGCCACGTCACGTGGAGCGACTCGGCGATCCGCCGGAGGAGCGATACGACAGCCGCGTTGTCGCCGCACACCGTGGCGACGAGCTCCGTGATCCCGGCAGCCCGTGCGTCGGCGGCGAGCTCGCGGGCGAGCACGGAGCCGATCCCGCGTCCCTGGTGCTCGTCCGCGACCTCGAACGCGATCTCGGCCGATCGGCCGTCGCGCACGAGACGCCCGATCCCCACGGGGCGGGGGTCCCGCTCGACGTACGCGACCAGAACATGGTGGTCGGCGTCGACGCGGGCGAGGAGGGCAAGCTCGGCCCCCGCCAGCCGCGGCTTCGCGCCGCAGAAGCGCCGTTCGCGAGAGTGCGAGCCGAGCCGCGCGAACACCATGCCGACCGTGTACGTGTCGCCGTTCGTGAGCTGCCTGATCGTGACGCCGTCGACATAGCGCGCGTGCATGTGACGATGGTGAACGCCGCGGGGCGGCGAATGCTTCCCCGCTACGGGCCATCTTCTCGACATGGCCCGTTCGGGCCACTATGCTCGCGGGTGATGGAGCAGGACATCCGGTTCTGCGAGCTCGACGGCCGGCGGATCGCCTACGCGACGGTCGGCGAAGGCCCCGTGCTCCTCTTCGGCGGACGATGGGTGAGCCACCTCGAGGAGGAGTGGGACGCCCCGTCCTCGCGGGCGTTCTTCGAGGAGCTCGCGCGGGCGCACCGCGTCGTGCGCTACGACCGGCTTGGCGCGGGGCTGTCCGACCGGACGCTGCGCGGCGCGCCGACCGCAGAGGCAGAGACCGCGCAGCTCGCCGCTGTGGCGGCCGCCTGCGGCGACGGGCCCGTCACCCTCTTCGCCTGCTCGTGCGCCGGGCTCGCGTCGTCGCGGTTCGCGAGCGCCGAGCCCGACCGCGTGCGGAAGATCGTCTACTTCGGTGGCTACGCCTCGCGCGACGACATCCCGGACGCGACCCGCCGCTCGCTCGTCGACTTCGTCGCCGCGAACTGGATGCTCGCTGCGCAGATGCTCGCGGGGCTCTTCCTCCCGCGCGGCAGCGGCGAGGAGATCGAGGCCCTGAGCCGCGCCCAGCGCCATGCAGCCTCAGCGGACGTCGCCTCGGCGTTTCTCGAGCTCGACCTCGCGTCGGACGCGCGTGCCTTCCTGCCTTCCGTCATGGCGCCGGCTCTCGTGCTGCACCGCCGCGGCGATCGCACCGTGCCGATCGGACGCGGCCGCGAGCTCGCGGCGCTGCTGCCGAATGCGCGCTTCGTCGCGCTCGGCGGGGATGCCCACCTGCCGTGGATGGACGACCAGCGCGACCTCCAGCGGGCGCTCGCCGGGTTCCTCGACGACGCCGCGCCCGTGGAGTCGAACGGCGACTCGCCGCTCAGCCGGCGCGAGACGGAGGTGTTGCGGCTCGTCGCCGCCGGCCTGTCGAACCGCGAGATCGCGACGTCGCTCGTTCTCAGCGAGCACACGGTGCACCGGCACGTCGCGAACGTCCTGCGCAAGCTCGCGCAGTCGTCGCGGGCCGCGGCAGCCGCAACCGCGACCCGCGCTGGCTACATCTGAGCCGCCGCAGCGCGCGATCGTGAGCACCGTCGTCGTCCTCTTCACGCGCGATATCCGGCTGCACGATCACCCCGCGCTCGCGGCCGCAGTGGACCGTGCGTCGCACGTCGTGCCCCTCTTCGTCCTCGACGACGCCGTCCTCGGGCGTTTCGGTGCACCGAACCGCGTCGCCTTCCTGCTCGAGGCGCTCGCCGATCTCCGGCGATCGCTGGCCTCGCGCGGCAGCGGGCTCGTCGTCCGCCGCGGCGACACGGTCGCGGAGACGCTTCGCGTCGCCGTGGAGACGGGCGCGGAGCGGATTCACATGAGCGAGGACGTCAGCGCCTTTGCCCACCGGAGGCACGAGAGGCTCACGAGCGCCGCGCATGAGCGGGGGATCGCCCTCGAGGCGTTTCCCGGCGTGACGGTGGTCGCTCCGGGCGATCTCTCGCCGACCGGCTCCGACGGCCCCTTCCGGGTCTTCACGCCGTATTGGAGGCGCTGGCGGGCCGTCCCGCGTCGTGCGGTCCTGGCCGCGCCCAGGCGGATGCCCGAGGCCGGCCCGATCGACGAGCGGCCGCTACCTGCGGTCGGCGATCTCGTGGGCGGCGCTCCCGCGTCGAGGCTGCCGGCCGGCGGCGAGACGGAGGGCCGCTCACGTCTCGCACGGTGGCTCCGCGACGGCCTTGCCGGCTACGACGCACGGCGGGACGAGCTCGCCGTCGACGGCACGTCGGGTCTCTCGCCATACCTCCACTTCGGGTGCGTCTCGCCGCTCGAGGCGGCAGAGCGAGCGGCGGGCCAGCCGGGCGGAGAGACGTGGATCCGCCAGCTGTGCTGGCGCGACTTCCACCATCAGCTGCACGACGCCGAGCCGCGGATCGCCCGCGAGGACCTGCGGCCACGCGGAGACCGCTGGCGCGACGACCCCGATGCCCTCGCGGCGTGGAAGGAGGGACGGACCGGCTATCCGCTCGTCGACGCGGGGATGCGACAGCTCGCCGCGGAGGGGTGGATGCCGGGTCGCGCGAGGCTCGTCACGGCGTCTTTCCTCGTCAAGCACCTGTACCTCGACTGGCGGCTCGGCGCCGCGCACTTCGCCGAGCACCTCGTGGACGGCGACGTCGTGAACAACACCGGCAACTGGCAGTGGGTCGCCGGAACGGGGGCAGACACGCGCCCGAACCGCGTTTTCAACCCGACGCGCCAGGCGCGGCGGTTCGACCCGGACGGCGCGTACGTCCGGCACTGGGTGCCCGAGCTCGAGGGCGTCGAGAGAGGCGCTGTCCACGAGCCCTGGCGGCTGAGCCTCCTCCGGCCGGCTGCGTATCCGCACCCGATCGTCGACCACGAAGAGGCCGTGCGCCGGTTCCGCGAGGCGCGCGGCTAGCCGGCGAGTGCTGCGCGGACGGCCTCGTCGAACTGCATCGGCTCGAGGGGAACGAGTGCGCGGATGCGGTCGTCCCGCGCGACGGTCGGAGTGCGGAGCCCCTCGACGAGCGGTCGCGCAACCGAGGCGTTGACCGGCGTCACGAGGTGCAGCCACAACGAGGAGAGTCGCGGCGAGAGCACCGGAACCTCGACGATGGGCATCCGCTTGCCCCGGATCCGCGCGATCCGCTCGATCATCTGCCGGTAGGTCATGACCTCCGGGCCGCCGCACGAGCCCGTGCGAGAACCGCGCGACCTCCCCCATGTAGCGGCGGCCCAGCTCCCGCGCCCCCGTCTCGTCCGCTTCGACGAGCTCCCGCGCGAGCCGGATCCACTGACGGGACTCGACCGCGCCCGCGTCTGTCTCGTGCTCGCGCGACGACCACCGCTGAGTCTTGCGGCTCACTGCGGGTGACGCACGCGCGCCAGCGTCTCGGCGGCGACGACGGGGTCACCGGAGAGAAGCGTCCCACGCACGCGACGGGCGACCGCCTCGTCCGCCGCCGCGCCGGCGACGAAGAGCGGGGCGTCGAGGGCGATCTTGCGCAGCTTTGTGGCGGTGGCGCCAAAGGCCCCTCTCACCGTGCCCGAGACGACGACCGCGTCCGGCGCGAGCGTCCGGAGGGCCTCGGCGAGCGACGCGATCGGCGTGTCGGCACCGAGGTAGCTGATCCGCCAGCCGTGCCCCCGCAGCGCGAGGCCGAAGCAGACGAGTGGGAGGTCGTGCCGCTCGCCCTCGACGCACGCGAGGAGCGCCCGCGGCCCCATCCCACGGTCCCACGACCTCGCGAGCGACATCAGGCGCCCCCGGATGAGGTTGCTCGCGAAGTGCTCCTGCGCCACCGACACCTCGCCGCGCTCCCAGCGCTCGCCGAGCTCGTGGAGGTATGGAAGCAGGACGTCGCGCAGCACCACGTCGAGCGTCAGCGCTGCCAAGAGGCTGTCGAGCGCTCGTTGTGCGCCCGCCTCGTCGAACCGGTCGAGCGCCGCCGCCAACTCGTCGGCGTCGACGACCGGGCCCGGAGCCGCAGGCTCGTCGCCGACATCATCGGCGAGCGCGAGACGTGCGGCCTCGGCGGCGAAGAGCCCGCGTTCGAGGTTCGCGCGCATGGCGAGCACGCGGGCGACGTCGTCCTCGCCGTAGAGCCGGAACCCACCCTGCGTCCGGCTCGGGTCGAGGAGGCCGTAGCGCCGCTCCCACGCCCGCAGCGACTCCACGGGAACGCCGACGCGGCGTGACAGCTCCCCGATGCGCAGGAGCTTGTCGTCCGCTGCCGCCGGGAGGTCAGTCATGACATGAGCCTAGGGACGCGAGCCGCCTCACGTCGATCCTCGCTCCGCACGTTCCGTCGCGGCGGCTTCGCCTCTTCGCAACGAGTGGGAGAGCCTGGAGGGCCACCACACGCGATCGCCGAGGTCGAACGTGAGCGCCGGGACGAGCACCGAGCGGACGACCAGGGTGTCGAGCAGGACTCCGAAGGCCACGGTGACCCCGATCTGCGTCAGCGCGACGAGTGGCAGGACCGCGAGGACCGAGAAGGTGCCGGCGAGGACGATCCCGGCGGACGTGATCACGCCGCCCGTCACCGCGAGCCCGCGGAGCATCGCCTCACGCGTCGGCAGCGCGACCCGCTCCTCGCGCACCCGTGCCATCAGGAAGATGTTGTAGTCCACGCCCAGCGCGACGAGGAAGATGAAGGCGAAGAGCGGGTAGCTCGGGTCCTCCCCCGGGAAGTCCGCGAAGAGCTCGAAGAGGATCAGGCTCCCGCCGAGAGCCGCTGCGAACGAGAGCACCACCGTTGCGATCAGCATCACCGGCGCGGTCACCGCCCGCAGGAGCACGACAAGGATGCCGAACACGACCGCGAGGACGAGGGGGATGAGCAGCTTCGTGTCCCGCGCGACGGCGCTGCGCAGGTCGGTCTCCTCAGCGGTCGGACCGCCGACGAGCGCCGCGTCACCCACGGCGGCGCGCAGATCGCGACGCAGGGGGGCGATCGACGCGAAGCCTTCCTGTCCGAACGGGTCTCCGGCAAGGACGACCGTGAAGCGCGCGGCGGCGTCGGTGCGCTCGGTCGGTCCGACCCGGGTGACGCCGTCCGCGGAACGCGCGGCCGCGAGCGCGGCTCGGGTCTTCGACGGGTCGGTGACGAGCACGATCGTCGGAGCGCTCTCGCCGGCGGGGAATGAGCGCTCGAGGAGCCGCTGGCCCTGCACGGACTCGACGGCGCCTCGATAGGCGCTCGCCGTGGTGAGATCTTGGTCGAGCGTCAGCGTCCCGAGCGCGAGCGCCGCGAGCGCGAAGGCGGTTGCGACCCAGGCGAGGCGATGCCGGCGCTCGATCGCGCGGCCGAGTCGTCCCCAGAAGCCCTCGCCCGAAGAGCGCTCCGACCCCTGATGTGGCACGAACGGCCAGAACGCACGCCGGCCGCCGACGAGGAGCAGCGCAGGGAGCAAGGTGAGCATGGCGACGGCCGCGACCGCGACGCCCATCGCTCCGACCGGACCGAGGCCGGCCGTCGAGTTCACGCTTGCGAGCGAGAGGCAGAGCAGGGTGGCGACGACGGTGCCCGCCGACGCGACGATCGCGGGCCCGCCCTGCTGCAGCGCGATCCGCATCGCCTCGTACTTGTCGTCGCGGCGCCGCAACTCCTCGCGGTAGCGAGCGGTGAGGAGCAGGGCGTAGTCCGTTCCCGCGCCGAAGACGAGGACGAGGAGGATCCCTCCCGTCTGACCGTTGACCACGAGGCCCGCGTCGGCGAGGAGCGTCCCGAGACCCCGGACGACTGCCTCCGCGAGGAGCACGGTGAAGAGCGGCAGCACCCAAAAGATCGGGCTGCGGTAGATGAGCACGAGCAGAACGAACACGAGTCCTGCCGTGACCAGGAGCAGCGTCGAGTTGATGCCCTCGAACGCCTTCGTCGCGTCGGCGGAGTAGCCGGCCGGGCCGGTGACCCGCGCCTCGACGCCCGCCGGCAGCGCCTCCTGCACAGCCTCACGGATGTCGTCGACAGCGGAGACGAGAAGGTCGGAATCGCCGCCTGCCTCGATCGCGACGCTCACGACTGCGGCCTTGCCGTCCTTCGATCTTGCGACCGGCGACACGTCGGTGACGCCGTCGATCGAGGCAGACGCGACCTCTTCGCGCTTCCGTTCGACGGCGGCCATGCCCTGCGCGCCCAGGCCGTCGGGGTCGCGGAAGACCGCGATCGCCGGTGTGACCGATCCGGAGGGGAACGTGTCCGCTGCGTCGAGCACGCGCACCGAGTCGGCGTCGCCCGGAAGGAAGGACGACGGCTCGTTCTGCTGGGCGCTCTCGAACCGGCCCGCCAGGGGGCCGAGCGCGGCTGCCAGGAGCAGCCACGCGCCGAGCACCGCGAACCGGCGCTTCTTCCCGACGACCAGACGGACGAGGACTGAGGGACGGTTGCTCATACGCTTTGACAAAATCTATACACAACAACCTTGCGGTGCGTACAGAGTCTGTGCTAATACTATACAAATCATGTACGTAACCTATACAGGAGGTACCGAAGTGCGCACCGCCCTCGCAATGCTCGCGGCGACCGTCGTCGCTGCCGTCGCCGTCGTGGCGCCTGCCGCCGCCGCTCCCTCGGCGAAGAACGAGAACATCGCGCAGATCGCGTCGTCCTCTCCTCAGTTCAGCACCCTCGCCTCGCTGCTCAAGAAGGCCGGGCTCGTCGGTGCCCTGAAGAGCGGGAACTTCACTGTGTTCGCGCCTACCAACGCCGCGTTCGCGAAGCTCCCGAAGTCGACGCTGGCCGCGGTCGGGGACGACCCGGCGCTGCTCAAGAAGGTGCTCACCTACCACGTCGTGAAGGGCAAGGCTCCGGCGTCGACGGTGGTGACCCTGAACGGAAAGTCCGTCAAGACGCTCGAGGGCCAGGGCGTCAGGGTGACGGTCCGCGGCGGCAAGGTGTTCCTGAACGGCTCGACGCAGGTGACGAAGACGGACGTGATGGCCTCGAACGGCGTCATCCACGTCATCAATCGCGTCCTCATCCCGAAGGGCTGATCTCGACCCCGCCCTCGGGCCCGCGCCGCGGAACGGAAACACGAGCGGGGAGAGCTGCTGTGGAGCAGCTCTTCCCCGCTCGCGTGGTGCGGGGCGCCCGACGACGCGACGGCCCGCAGGCGTCGGGAGATCCGGTCAGCCGGCCGCGACCGTCCCGGTCCGGCGCGCAGGGAGGACGTGCTCGGCGAGCTGCTCGACCTGGTCCAGCGAAGGGATCTGCGGGAAGAGCATCAGCACGTCGACCGCGTCGGCGTACGCGGCCACCTCCTCGGCGATCCTCGCGGCGGGCCCATGGTGGATCAGGTTGCCCGGCTCTGTCCAGAGTTGGCCGTAGTAGCGCAGGACGTGGTGGGCGCCTTCCTCGAGCGCTGCCTGCGGATCGTCGCCGACCGCGACGTATGCGAGGCCGGCGACCGTGATGTCGTTCTTCCCCTCCTTCGCGAATGCCTCGCGGATCTGCGGCGCGCGTTCCTTCATCGCGGCGCTCCCGGCGGTGCCGAAGATGAACCCGTCGGCGACGCGGGCGGCCCGCGCGATCGACGCCGGCGAGCCCGCGCCGACCCAGATCGGCGGGGCCGGGTCCTGCACCGGCGGCGGGCCGAGCGCACCGTGGTCGCGGTTGGACGCGCGCGCGTCGGACCAGATCGCCCGTATCCGTGTGACCTGCTCCTCGAAGTGACGGGAGCGACCGGCGAACGGCGCGCCGAAGGCCTCGTAGTCGTCCTCCCGGCCCCCCTGCGCGACGCCGAGCGTGAGGCGACCGCCGGACAGCTGGTCGACGACGGCAGCCTGCTTGGCGACGAGCACCTCGTTCCGCGGCGGCAGCTGGAGGATCGTGGTCGCGAGCCCGATGCGCTCCGTCACGCCGGCGACGCCCGCGAGCGTGACGACCGGATCCCACGCGTCGTAGTTCGGCTTGTCGATCGTCGACAGGTAGGCGAATCCCGCGTCCTCTGCCGTGCGCGCCCAGTCGAGCATCAACGCACGGTCGGTCTCGTGGGCCATCGTGTTGGGCAGTCCGATTCCAAGTCTCATGGTGCTCCTTCGTCGCTTTCCGGTGACGGTACGTGCGCCGTCGCGGCGTCCGTCGCACTGGTGCGGGTAGCGTCCCGCGCGATGTCCGAGATGAAGCGCCGTATGCTCGCGGGCGAGCTCTACCTCGCCGACGACCCCGAGCTCGCCGCCGCGCACGCCCGCGCCCAGGAGCTCCAGGAGCGCTACAACGCCACGCGGCATGCGGAGCACGAGTTGCGCGATCGTCTTCTGCGCGAGCTCCTCGGCGAGGTTGGCGAGGGCGTCGTCGTGCGGCCGCCCTTCTTCTGCGACTACGGCAGCCACATCTCGATCGGGGCGCGGACGTTCGCGAACTACGACTGCGTCCTGCTCGACGTGGCGCCGATCAGGATCGGCGCGGCCTGCCAGCTGGCGACACGCGTCCAGCTCCTCACCGCGACGCACCCGATCGACCCCGAGCCGCGCCGCATCGGCTGGGAGTCGGCCGAGCCGATCGAGATCGGCGACAACGTCTGGCTCGGCGGCGGCGCGGTCGTCTGCCCCGGCGTGACGATCGGCGAGGACACCGTCGTCGGTGCCGGCGCCGTCGTGACGCGCGACCTCCCCTCGGGCGTCGTCGCGGCCGGCGTTCCCGCGCGCGTGCTGCGCGAGATCGGGGACGGCGACCGGATCGCGGTTCCCGATCTGACTGCTTCGAGCTAGGCGATCGTCGGGCGGAGCCAGCCGCCCGTCGCGCGCGGGACGCGTCCGCGTACCTCGCGCTCCACGGCCCGCGCGACCCGGTCGCTCGGGCAGGTCACGACCTCGGCCTCGGAGCCGAAGAGGTGGAGCACGACAACGGAGCCGTGGTCCTCGAGCACGTGCGCGCGCGTCCCGATCTCGTGGATGCGCAGCCCGTCACGCACCTCGGTCAGGAGGTACACCGTCTCGCCCGGCGCGAGGGGTCGCGTATCGCTGCTCACAGGAACGGAGACGTTCGCGACGGCTGGTTGGTTTCCCTTCCGTACCGTTTCCTTACGACCGATGACTCGCGTCGATGCGCGCGGTCTGATCTGCGTCGAATCGAAACCGGGAGGTAGGGAGATGGGACGCATCGTGGTCACCGAGTTCGTGTCGCTCGACGGCGTCGTCGAAGCGCCGGGCGGAGGCGAGGGCTTCAAGCACGACGGCTGGTCGTTCGAGATCGACCGCGGCGATGCGGGCAACCAGTTCAAGCTCGAGGAGACGATGGGCTCGGAGGCGCTCCTGCTCGGCCGGAAGACCTACGAGGGCTTCGCCGCGGCGTGGCCGTCTCGCGACGGTGAGTTCGCGGACAAGTTCAACTCGATGCCGAAGTACGTCGTCTCGTCGACGCTCGAGAGCCCGGAGTGGACGAACACCACCGTGCTCGCGGGCGACCTCGCCGAGGAGGTCGCGAAGGTGCGGGACGCCCACGAGGGGAACGTCGTGGTACACGGCAGCCCGCAGCTGGTGCAGGGGCTGCTCGAGCGCGACCTCGTGGACGAGCTCAGGCTGATGGTCTTCCCCGTCGTCCTCGGCACGGGGAAGCGCCTCTTCGGCGAGACGAGCGACAAGAAGCCTCTGCGGCTGACGAGCTCGCAGACCGTCGGCGACGGCGTCTCGATCCTCGTCTACGAGCGGCCGGACCCCTGACCGGGGTCGCGGGGACACAGAGGCGCTGAGTCGTGGTCACGTCGAACCGTCTACGTGGACGCCCACCCCTGGAGCTGATGGCTCTGCTCGGCCGACGCGTCCGTCGGCCCGGTCGCCTTGATCGCGACGCCACCGAGTCGGGCCGTGGCCTCGATGCGGAGGGTCGGCGCCTCGTCCGGAAGCTCCTCGGGCGGGGTCACCCGGGCGTCGACACCGCCGAGCGCCGCCCGCTGCTCGACGAGCACCTTCCAGGTCGCCGGTACCACCACGTTGACGCCGCCCCACGTGGCCGAGAGATCGAGGCTCGCGCCGTCGGGGGCCAGCGTCGCTTCGCGTAGATCGAGGTCGACACCGCCGCAGACCACGCTCACCGAGCCGTGGCGCAGTGCGGTCGCCCGGCACGCTCGCTCGACACCGCCCACGTAGGTCGTGATGGCGAACTCGTCGGCCGTCTCGTCGCCGAACGTCCTCCGGCGCGCGAGCGCCTGGCCGGCCGCACCCAGCCCGGCGAGCACGACGACCAGACCGACGCCAGCCTTGACGAGGGATCTCATCTCTGCCTCCTCCGCGTCGACACTCTTCGACGATTCGAGTCTAGAGTCGTGCCGTGGCCGAGCGGGTGCAGGGAGGAAGGCTGGCGGCGCGCGCGATCGCCGCCGCCGGAGTCGACTGCGTGTTCACGCTCTCGGGTGGGCACGTGATGCCGATCTACGAGGGCTCCCGACACGAGGGCGTCCGGATCGTCGACGTCCGCCACGAGCAGTCCGCCGCCCATGCCGCCGAGGCATGGGGGAGGGTGCGGCGCGCGGCGGGGGTCGCGCTCGTGACCGCGGGGCCGGGCGTGACCGGGACGGTGACGGCGGTTGCCAATTGCTTCGCCGCCCAGACGCCGCTCGTCGTGATCGGCGGCGCCCGCCCGCTGGCCCAGGCCGAATGGGGCGCACTGCAGGAGTTCGATCAGCTCTCGCTGATGAAGCCGATCACGAAGTGGGCTGCCGTCTGCCCGTCGACGGAGAGGATCCCCGAGTACGTGGCGATCGCCTTCCGGCACGCGCTCGCCGCGCCGCGCGGACCCGTCTACCTCGAGCTTCCGGCGGACATCCTCTTTGCCGACGGCGACGCGGACGTCGTACCGCCCGCACGACAGGCGCGGGCTTTCGGGGACCCGCGCGAGATCGTCGCGGCGGCGGCGCTGCTGAGCACTGCCGAGCGCCCCGCCGTTGTCGCGGGAAGCGGCGTCTGGTGGGACAGCGCGGCGGCCGAGCTCGCCGTGTTCGCCGAGCACGGCAGCCTGCCGGTGTACCTCAACGGCTCGGGGCGCGGGTCGCTGCCCCCGGACCACGAGCTGTTCTTCCAGCACTCGCGCAGCGCCGCGCTCGAGGAGGCCGACGTGGTCTGCGTGATCGGGACGGCGCTCGACTTCCGGCTCCGCTACGGGCGGTTCGGCGCGGAGAAGCTGATCCACGTCCACGGCGACCCGCGCGAGGTCGGGCGCAACCGCGTCCCGGACGCCGCGATCGTCGGCGACTGCGCCGCCGTGCTCACGGCCCTCGCGTCCGCCGTCGAGCGCCCCGCCGACCAGCGCGCGGCGTGGCTCGAGCGCCTGCGTGCAGCGGAGTCGGCCTGGTGGGACTCGCACCGCGCCGAGATCGAGTCGGACGCGGCCCCGCTCCACCACTACCGACTCGGGGCCGAGCTCGACCGCGTGCTCGACGAGGACACGGTCGTGATCGGCGACGGCGGCGACGTCGTCGCCGCAGTGTCGCGGGTGTTGCGCATCCACCGGCCCGGCCACTGGCTCGACCCAGGCCCGTTCGGCTGCCTCGGCGTCGGCCCCGGCTACGCCATCGGCGTCCACGAGGCGGGTTTCGGCGGACGGATCGTCTGCGTGATGGGAGACGGCGCGTTCGGCCTCAACGGGCTCGACTTCGACACGCTCGTCCGCTTCGAGATCCCCGCCGTGCTCGTCGTCGGCAACGACGGCGCCTGGGGCGAGATCCGCGTGCCGCAGGTCGGGATGTACGGAGCCGACGCCGAGATCGCGACGCGTCTGGCGCCGAGCCGGTACGACCGGCTCTGCGAGGTCTTCGGAGGACACGCTGAGCACGTCGAGGCCCCGGCGGAGCTCGCGCCGGCGCTCGAGCGGGCGCTCGCAGCGGGCGAGCCGGCGATCGTGAACGTGATGCTCGACCCGGACGCGATGGCCGGGCACGCATACCGCGGCTTCTGAACCGACGTCTGCGGCTTTCCCGAAGGCCATCCGGTCCGACCCCGATGCGCACGCACTGGGTCCCGGCGAGGCTGGCGACGATGCGCGCACTACGTGCGGGCACGAGCCTCTCGGAAAGGAGACGGCATGGCAACCATCGAGAAGGTTGCGACCTACGAGGCGCCCGGGCAACCAGGAAGCCCCGTCGAACTGAAGCCCCGCTACGACAACTTCGTCGGCGGGCACTGGGTCCCGCCGGTGCACGGCGAGTACGTCGAGAACCTCACGCCGGCCACCGGCGAGCCGTTCACCGAGGTGCCCAAGTCGACGCCGGAGGACATCGAGCTGGCGCTCGACGCGGCGCACGCCGCACGCGAGGCGTGGGGCGAGGCGTCGCCGACCGAGCGCTCGAGGATCCTGAACCGGGTCGCCGACGCGATCGAGGAGCACGTCGAGCTGCTCGCCGTCGCGGAGAGCTGGGAGAACGGCAAGCCGGTGCGAGAGACGCTCGCCGCGGACATTCCGCTCGCGGCCGACCACTTCCGCTACTTCGCCTCGGTGATCCGCGGCGAGGAGGGCTCGATCGCGGAGATCGACCGGAACACGTACGCCTATCACTTCAGGGAGCCGCTGGGGGTGGTCGGGCAGATCATCCCGTTCAACTTCCCGATCCTGATGGCGGCGTGGAAGCTGGCCCCGGCGCTGGCCGCCGGGAACTGCTCGGTGATCAAGCCCGCGAGCCCGACGCCGTGGTCGCTCCTCGTGCTGATGGAGCTGATCGGCGAGATCGTGCCGCCCGGCGTGATCAACGTCGTCAACGGCCCCGGCGGCGACATCGGCAAGGCGCTCGCGCAGAACAAGCGGATCGCCAAGATCGCGTTCACCGGCGAGACCGTCACCGGGCGGCTGATCATGCAGTACGCCGCCCAGAACATCATCCCCTCGACCACCGAGCTCGGCGGCAAGTCGCCGAACATCTTCTTCGCCGACGTGATGGCGGAGGACGACGACTTCCTCGACAAGGCGGTCGAAGGGCTCGTCCTCTACGCGTTCAACAAGGGCGAGGTCTGCACCTGCCCGTCGCGGGCGCTGATCGAGGAGTCGATCTACGAGCCGTTCATGGAGCGGGCGCTGGAGCGGATCGCGCAGATCCGCCAGGGCCACCCGCTGCACCTCGAAACGCAGGTCGGCGCGCAGGTCTCCACCGCCCAGCTCGACAAGATCGAGAGCTACGTCCGGATCGGCCTCGACGAGGGCGCAGAGCTCCTGATCGGCGGCGAGCCGGCGCACCTCGGCGGCGAGCTGGAGGGTGGCTACTACTTCCAGCCGACCGTCTTCAAGGGCCGGAACGACATGCGGATCTTCCAGGAGGAGATCTTCGGCCCGGTGCTCGCGGTCACGACGTTCAAGGGCGAGCGCGAGGCGCTCCACATCGCGAACGACACGCTCTACGGCCTCGGGGCCGGCGTGTGGACGCGCGACACGACGAAGGCCTTCCGCATGGGTCGCGGCATCCAGGCCGGGCGCGTGTGGACGAACTGCTACCACCTCTACCCGGCCCACGCGGCCTTCGGCGGCTACAAGGTCTCCGGCGTCGGGCGTGAGAACCACAAGATGATGCTCGACCACTACACGCAGACCAAGTGCCTGCTGGTCAGCTACGACCCGAAGCCGCTCGGGCTGTTCTGACGATGGATGCGGGCGGGACCGGGCGGGTGCAGGCGACCGACGCGGCGCGTGCCGTGATCGAGCGCTTGAAGGCCCGCCACGGCCCGCTCGTGTTCCTGCAATCGGGGGGCTGCTGTGACGGCAGCTCCCCCGTCTGCCTCGCCGCGGGGGAGATCCTGCTCGGCCCCGCCGACCTGCTGGTCGGCGAGGCAGCAGGCTGCCCGTTCTACGTGGACCGCGAGCTGGACGCCCGGTGGAACGAGCCGTCGTTCGTGCTCGACGTCGTCGCGGGCGGCGGCGACACGTTCTCGCTCGAGGGCCCGGACGGACTGCAGTTCGTCGCCCGGGCCCCGAGCGAGACACCTGTGGCTCAGCCGTAGAGGCCGCCGTAGCCGCCGCTCGGCGGGGGAGCGAAACGAGGCGCTACGCGGCGGAGTACCGCCGGCTCGTGCACGAGCGAGTCGACGACCTGGTGATCGCGCTCGCGATGGGCGTGCCGGCTCACACCGCTCGCCGCCCGCTCCGGCGGTGATG
>Ga0111539_10005707_pt1 | contig 16100 bp, 13 predicted proteins | sample RhiMethybrSRZTD1_FD_79667 | JGI IMG/M metagenome (GOLD analysis project Ga0111539, IMG submission 79667) | Populus rhizosphere microbial communities from Tennessee, USA - Rhizosphere MetaG P. TD hybrid SRZTD1 (version 2) (version 2) | ecosystem: Host-associated > Plants > Roots > Rhizosphere >... | reverse complement strand
TGATTCACGCGGATGGTGGGAGGGGCGCACGCTCGTCGTCGAGACCGCGAATTTCAACGAGAAGAAGATGTTCCGCGGCGCGAGCGCGCAACTGCATCTCGTCGAGCGATTCACGATGCTCGACCCTGACACGATCGAGTACCGGCTGACGGTGACCGATCCAGAGACATTCACGCAGCCGTGGACGCTGGTGAACGGACTGTGGCGAGCCGATGGCGGGATCTATGAGGTCGCGTGTCACGAGGGCAACGTCGGCCTCAGGGGCATTCTCGCGGGAGCGCGCGCACAGGAAGCGCATTGAGCGCCGCTCTTACTGGCTACCGGCTGCGGAAAGCGCGGACAGAAAATTCAGCACGACGGTGAACGACGACGTGTCGGCCGCGCTGCCCGCCGCCGGTGTGAGAGCAACCAACTCGTTCACGAGGAAGCGACCGTCTCGCGCGACGTCGTAAGGCGCTCCGCCCGGATAGTGTCGCGGCGATGCGCCTTGTCGAGCGCGTCGGCGATCTCGATGCCAGTCTGCAGCGCCTGCGCAAGCGGCAGCGGACCTCGCGCCAGTCTGTTCGAAAGCGTCTCTCCTTCGAGGTATTCCATGACCAGGAAGTCAGTCCCGTCCTGGTGCCCGATGTCGTGGAGCGTACAGATGTGGGGGTGGTTGAGACTCGAAATCGCTTTCGCCTCGCGCTCGAAGCGTGCGCGAAACGCGGGATCGCCGGCAACATGAGCCGGAAGTACTTTGATCGCAACCGTCCGGCCCAGGCGCGTGTCGGTCGCCTTATAGACTTCGCCCATCCCACCGGCTCCGACACGCGCGACGATTTCGTACGGGCCGAGCCGGGCTGGAATCGACGCCATTGTGTGGCGAATTGTAGCGCTCCTTTGGGCCGGGAACACGGGGTCCTTCCCGCGTTATCGCCAGTGACAAGCGGGGAATGCAAGACCCGGCCTATCATCTAGCCGGTAGGCGATGATGATCGCCTCAGATGAAAGGGGGCCTCGATGCGTAGTCTCATCGTGTTCGTCGCAGGCGTTCTCGTAGGTGTCGCGATACAAACGACGGGCGCGCAGGTGCCAGCGAAGCAGCCGGCCGTTAGGCTGAACCACGTTGCCATTGCCGTCAAAGACCTTCCCGAGGCGCTGAAGTTCTACGGAGAGAAGCTTGGCTTCCGCGAAGTCGTGCGGAACCCGAACGGGATGTCGGCGTACATCCAGATCAGCCGGGACACATTCCTCGAAGTGCAGCAGGCAAAGGATCCGAGCCTGGTCGGACTGAATCACTGGGGTCTCGAGGCGCAGGACATCAAGAGCACCGTCGTGGCCTTCCGCGAACGCGGGCTGACAGTGAGTGAGCCCGGTGCGCCGAGCGCGTTCACCGGCGGTATTCTGGCCAACATCAACGACCCCGTCTACGGACGCATCGAGCTGAGCGAGCAGCCGCCGGACGGAAAGCTGCGAAAAGCGTCGGAAAGCTGGAAGTAGCAGGAGTTCAGATGACGCGCTATGTGTGTCCCGTGCTGTTGTTGATGCTGGTCCTGGCAGGCACGCGCACCGCCAATGCCCAGACCTGCGATCGCGCCTGCCTGCGCGCGACGCTCGACCAGTATCTGGCGGCGGTCGTCAAGCACGATCCGTCGTCTGCCCCGCTCGTCCTCGGGTATCGCCACACCGAGAACGCGCTCAACAAGAAGCTGGGCGAGGGCGTGTGGAAGTCGATCACCGGCCTTGGCAAGATGCAGCGCAAGTTCTTCGATCCGGTGAGTGGACAGGCCGCGTATTACGGCCTCGTTGACGAGGGGGCCAGCTCCGCGCTCGTGACCGCTCGCATTCGGGTCGAGAACATGAAGATCACAGAGGGCGAGTGGTATCTCGCACGGCCCGACGATCCCGGCCTGAACGGACCCCGTCAACAGGGTCGTCCTCCGGCCAATCTGTTCAATCCCGAGTACGTGACCGCGAACCCTCCGCCCGAGCGCGTGGTCCCGCGCGACAAGCGTGAAAGCCGCGACACGCTGGTGCGCATCGTCAACAGCTACTTCGACGCGATCACGTCGCACGACACGGCGGTGGCGATGACGCATCCCGGATGCGGCCGTGTCGAGAACGGATCACCCGCACCGGCGGGCCGCTTCCTGCCGCCAGCCGGGCGCGGTGCGGCTCCCGCGGGTGCACCCTCACCAGCTGGCGGTCCGCCTGCAGGCAACGCGAACAACGACTGCGTATCGGGCCTGGCGAACTTCAATCTCTCGATGGTCGTCGCACGGCGCATTCCGCTCGTTGACGAGGAAGCGCAGGCCGCACTCGGCATGGCCGTGTTCATTCGCCGGCCGGGATCGCCGACACCGCGGAACGTATTCAGCGAATGGTTTTTCATCGACGAAGGGAAGATTCGGACGATCTACACGGCGATGTTTTATCCGGCGCCGGAGCTGGCGGTGCCGAACTGGCCGCCATATGAGGGCAACTGGCCGCTGCCAGCTGGGATCGTCCCCGCGCCTGCTCCTCCGCGCACCGGCCAGCCGTGAAAGTCGCTGCGGCCGCCGGCATCGTCACCGTGAGCGTGGTCACGATGCTCGGCGGAGCACAAGAGAAAGAGACCGCTGCGCCTCCGGCTGTCTACGAGCAGCTCCGAGCGGCGCGGCTGCACCACGCCGGGCGGGTGCACGACCGCACACTCCGTGTCGATCGCTTCGAGTTCCAGTTCGCTGATGGACAGCTGTTCCTGCTCGATCCGGTCGCAGGATATGTCACCGGAGCGGTGTTCATCGGGAAGGGAACCGTGCGCGCGTTCCCTCCGGACGCGGTCGAGCACCAGCAGCTCAGGAAACTTCTCGACGCCGACATGCTCGAGGACCGTTTCGAGCGTCTCGTGCTGCGTGTCAGCGATGCGAGCGCGTATCAGCTCGAGGCACTCGCCGATCAGGGTCCTGATCAGAGCGTCGCCAGCGCTCAGCAACTGTTCGACGACCAGCGCGAGGCACGTTTCAAGGATCTTCTCGAGAATCCTGACAGCCGAATCGCCGCCGACCTAATCGACCAGGAGCACGGTGTGGCGCCAACGCGGCAGCGCGCTCCGTACGTGCTCGCACTGATCGATAGCGCGCAGCGCGGTTGGTTTGCCATCGAGATCGAGCCGCGACGCATTGAAGAAGTCGTGGTCTCCCGCTACGACCGCGGGTTCGAGCAGAACGACGTGTGGATGACCTGCCACGCCCTGACCGACTTCGATGAGGACCACGCGAGTCTGGATGCATTTGCAGGATTTCCGATCGATCCGCGCTCGGTGACCAAACGCAAGGAAGACATTTCAGGAATCGATCTCGGTCTCCCACTCAGGCCAGTAGAGCCTTCCCACGAGGGCTGGACTGCGCAGGCCGACGTGCCACTCGTCACGAGTGATCTCGCAATCGACGACCGCGGATCGGTCAAAGGCACGGTGGCGATGATCGTCTCCCCGTTGCGCGAGCTTGCTTCGTTGAGATTCAGGATCTCGCCCTGGCTACATGTCACCGACGTGCGAGTGCGTGACTCGCCTGGCGAGCTCGCCTTGTCGGGGGAAGGGAGCGAAGAGGCATTCAACCTCCTCTCGCGGGAAACTCACGAGCTGCAGGCATCGACCGATCCCGAGGCTCCCGTCGGGGTCATCGGTGAGCGTGTAAACCTGATTCAAGAGCGCCACGTCCGCTGGCTGACCGACGATTGGTTCGAGCCATGGGTCACGGTGACGCTTCCTCGAACGATCGCGCCCAGCCGACCGGTCGTGCTCGAATTTGCGTACGAAGGCAAGCTCCTCGAGAAGCTGCTGACGGAAGGAAACTACCTGCTCAAGGACACCATCTTCTGGATGCCCGTGATGCCCGACGATCGCCCGAGCCGGTTTCACATGACCTTCCGGACGCGCGAGCGCGACTCGGTGGTCAGCAGCGGCGATCTCATCGACGATCGTGTAGAGGGAAAGACGCGAATCGTACGCCGCCTGATGCGGACGCCAACGCTCCATGCCTCCTTCCACTACGGCCGGTTCAACGCCACGACGACGAAGCCGGACGGGTTGCCATCGATTACGGTCTACGAGGATCGCTACCGGACCGGAATCGCTCCGGGCACTCTCGACAAGACGATGACCGATCTTGCCGGCGCCCTCCGCACGGGCCGCGACTATTTCGGCGAGATCCCGTTCTCAACCCTCCAGGCGACTGAAACGCCTTCGACCAGCGGTCAGGCCTTTCCAGGATTCCTGCTGTTGTCGTCGCTGGCGTTTGGGGAACTGCACACGGGGGAATCGGAACTGTTCCGTTCGCACGAGGTCGGTCACCAGTGGTGGGGAGTAGCCGTGAACTGGCGCGATTACCGCGACCAGTGGTTGTCCGAAGGGTTCGCGCAGTACGGCGCGGCACTGTATGTGCTCGCCGGCATCAAAGACGAAACGCAATTTCGCGACATCATCACGGCGTGGCATTACGACGTCACCAACCAGATCAACGTCGGCCAGGGTAACGGGCGTCACTACGGATTCCGGCCCGCCGTCATTCGGAAGAGCAAGGGCAGCGCGTCCGGGCCGTTGGTTGTCGGCTATCGGTTGCGGACAACCAGGACGCCGTACGACTACCGGCTGATCGTCTACGAGAAGGGCGCGTTCATCCTGCACATGCTGAGAACGATGTTGCTCGAACCGGAGACCGGGGATGACACGCGCTTCCGCACGTTGATGCGACAGTTTGCCGACGAACAGATGCATCGGCGAACAACGACACGCGACTTTGAATCTGCCGTGTCGGAGGCGATGGGCGAGTCGATGGCCTGGTTCTTCGATCAGTGGGTGTACGGAGTCGAGGTCCCGACGTATCGGCCCGATCTCCGCGTGGTTGCGAGCAATGGCTCGACGCCGTACCGGCTGACTGGGACGATCGTGCAGTCTGGCGTGCGTCCCTCGTTTCGGATGCCTGTGCCCATCGCCTTTCGCTTCGGCGATCGTCGTCCGCTCCTGCATTTCGTTTGGGTCGACAAGGACTCAGTGAGCGTAGACATTCCGCTTGCGGCCAAGCCGACCGAAGTGGAGTTCAATTACCTCAACGGCGTGTTGGCGAAGGTTCGTTGAGGAGCGTCGCACGATGAAGCTCTGCGTCCGGTTGACGGAGTCGGGTCCTATGGCGCGCGATCGATGCCGTGCGGCCGTCCCGGATAGCTCATCGTGCGAACGACCTGATTTCCGGCTTCGTGATCGACGACAGCGATCCCCTGATTGCTCCCGGTTCCCCCCTCCCACGTCACGAATGTGTATCGTCCGCCCGGAGACGTCCATTGGTGTCCCGCCACGCTCAGCTCACTCACGGCGGTCAGGTTAACGAGCGTGACGCTGAACTTATGCGTGTCTACGACCGCGAGCTGCGCGGGGCGCGTCCGAAGCCCGATAGTCAAGAGCGTGTCGTTGGCGGCAAGCTGCAGCGAGTCAGGCAGCCCCATCGCCAGCACGTCGGTGAATCCTGCGGGTTGGACGGTTGGATCGTTCTTAAGACGAACGAGCGCAATTCGATTGGCAGTTCGCCTTGTGACGTAGAGCCACTTCTGGTCTCCAGTCACCGCCAACTCGTGCGCGGCTGGAACGTTGAGGCTCCAGAAGAACGCGCCGGTTCGCGGATCGATCGCGGTCACCTCGTTCGACGCGTCGCTCGCAATATATAAGGTGCTCTCATCCTCGGAGAACACTGCCGCGTGCGCCCGCCCGTTCGTGGTGGCCGGGTTGCTGTCCCATTGCCCGACAAGCTGGTCTGACACGGTGTCTATGACGCCGACGTTGTCGGTGCCATACAGTCCCACCGAGACGAGGGCGCCGCTCTCACTGGCGTGCACATGATGGGGGCGCGAGCCGACCGGGAAGCCGATGCGCTTCGTGACAGAACGTGTATTGAGATCGACGACGGCAATCGAGGGTGCCGCGCCCGACTCTTCCGCCACGTAGAGCTTGCCGCGAGCATAGGCGAGGTCGCCGGGCTCAGACCCGCTTGCCATGGCGATCTTGCCAATCAGGGCGCCGGTGTCCGCATCGAATTCGGCAATGTCATTCGTGCCTCGATTGGCCGCCCACATTGTCCCGCCCACCAAGGCCTCGCTGCCTTCATGAGCGGAGGTCGATACACCGATGGCGGCGAGCGCCACGAGGGCGCTGAATGCTGCTGCGCGAGCCTGTCTCATGATTCCTCCTTGGGCCTTTTCGTCCTCTTGGGACTAAGTGCGTAAAGGAGGTGAGTTTTCCCTCACGGCGACAGGCGCTGATGGAGCCAGGCTTTTGACACCATCCAGTCCCGCTCGACGGTAGCGGTTGAGACCTGAAGGCTTTGTGCAGTCTCGTCGATGTTGAGACCGGCGAAGAACTTCAGCTCGACGACCTGGCACAAACGCGGGTCGAGCGCGCGCAACTCGTTGAGGGCCTCGTCGAGCGCCAGCAGGTCGACGATCGCGGTCTGCGGGGTGGTCGAGTCGCCAAACACGAGCTGCGTGGGTGTGCCACCGCGCTTGCGGGCCGCTTTCCGCCGCGCATGGTCGACGAGGATCTCACGCATCAAGCGCGCGGCTACCGCGAACAACTGGGCGCGGCTCTGCGACGGCACGCTTCGAGATCCGATCAGCCGCAGGTAGGCTTCATGGACGAGCGCCGTCGGCTGCAGCGTGTGGTCGGGACGCTCCAGGCGAAGGCGTCCGCGGGCGACCCGGCGCAATTCCTCGTAAATAATCGGGACCAGCTGCTCCAGCGCAGCTTGATTACCTGCGCGCCATTCCTGCAACAGCGCCGTCACGTCGGGAGGAGTTGGCCGGTCGGGCATCAGGCGGAGGGCGTCGCTGGCGTCGCGTGCCGCGGTGCTAGTCGGGCGTTCTCGATGCGGTAATGTATTGCGCCCGCATGCGATCGTAGTCCGTTCGAAGCGCCGCGAGAAAGGATTGAAACCGGCCATTGGACCGAATCGGGTTGAGCAGCGTGTCGCGCTCGGCCCACTGATAGCAAGGGAACCCGGTCTCCGCCGCCGTTCGCAACCACTTGACCGCTTCGTCCGGATGGCCAAGTTGTGCCTCGGCAGCGCCCAGTGCGTAGGCGACGTGGTGGTCCATGTACCCGGTGTCGAGCACGTCTCGCATTGTGCGCTCGGCATCAGTGCGCCGGCCGTCGGCGGCGAGTACACCGGCCAACGACGCCTGCGATCGGATGTCAGGATGGCCGTCGGGGCGGCGAACGCTGGCGAGGACCTCCTGCGCCCTTGCGCCGTCACCAAGATAGAACGTGGCCAGGCCGAGATACTGCTGGATCACCGGGACCGTGTTGGACCGTTTCATCAACGACTCGCCCATCCTGCGCGCATCGTCGAAATGTCCCGCAAGCAACTGGTTGTAGAGATGCACGCGCGTCACTTCGACGTTGGTTCCACCGCTGATTTCCTCCGCGCGTTGCGACTCGGCTTCGCTCAAGTCGAGCAACCCGAGGTGATAGTAGGCTCGCGCCAGGGCACTGTGCGCGAGGTCGAGGTTGCGATTGAGCATAAGCGCCACTCGCGCTTCCTGAATCACCGTTGCCCAGTCGAAGTTTCGATATAACGTGCCGGCTGCGCTCGCAAGCGCCAGATGCGCTTCAGCGAGGTTCGCGTCCTGCTTCAAGGCGCGGGTCGCGTACTGCTCGGCGCGGCGGCCCCAATCGATCGCCTGCGGCTCGTAGGCAAACCGCACGCTGAAGATACCCGCGGCTGTGGCTATCCCGGCATGAGCGAGTCCGTAGTCAGGATCGATCTGAAGCGCGCGCTCGAAGTGATTGATCGCCTCGCGAAGATTCGAATCGCTATAGTTAGTGAGAAGCGCCCGGCCCTGGAGGTATTCGCCGTATGCGTCGGGATTCGGCATCGACCCGCGCTTCCACCGATCCGGCTCCGTGCTTGTCATCTGCAATTGCAGGGCAGTGGCGACCTCGCCGCTCACCTGGTCTTCGATCGAGAACAAGTCCCGCTCGTTGACGTCGATCTGCCGGCCCCACACGAGCACGTCGTCTGCTGTGCGAATGAGTTGAAGGGTGAAGCGATAACCGTCGCTGGTGCGACGGACCGTGCCCGTGAGGACGTGATCGACACTGAGGCGCTGCCCCACGGCCGCGGGCGTGATGGCGCCTGCTTGGAGCGACGCGGTTGCGGTGGTGGGGCGCACGCGAATCGCCTGAAGTTTCGCCAGGTTGGTCGCGATGGCGTCAGCCAAGCCGGTACCGACATGCGCAGCCGCGCTGTCTGTGGCATCGAGCGAGCGAATTGGCAAAACCACGAGGGCAGGGGCATCACTTGTGTTGGAAGCACCCCGAGGCGCGCCACGGCCAGGCAATAGCCCGGCGCGCCAGACGAGCATCGCGAGGATCGCCACGACCAGAACGGTCAATGCGACTGCTGGCGCGACCGCGACGCGGCCGTGTCGCGTGCTGCCCGTGTTGCGCTTCTCGCCGCGCGCCCCTGTGCGCGGCGTCGTCAACGAGGGCGCTCCACTCGTGGGTGCGGTGACTGGCGCCTGTAGTTCGAGCAGGATGTCGCGTGCCGTTTGCCAGCGTTCATCCGGATTCGCGGTGAGGCATCGCGCCACGAGATCGTGCAGCCATCCCGGTGCCGAGGGCAGGGCCCTTGCGAGCGATGCAGGCTCGTGGTCGTGACCGTCCAATGCCTGGCGCCCGGTGAGCATCTCGAACAACACTAGTCCGAATGCGTAGATATCCGTGCGGAAGTCGGTGTGCTCGCCCTTCACCTGTTCAGGCGCCATGTACCGCAGCGTGCCCAGCAAGAGGCCTGAACCCGTACGATCAGCGGCCACCACGCTCGAAGTGGAGGACTCCACGCGATCCAGCGCGTCGCTCCCGCCATCCTGCTTCGCCAATCCGAAGTCCAGCAGCTTGGTCGTGAATGCCGGTGACGTGCCATCGGCAGGAACCAGGAAGATGTTGCTTGGCTTGAGATCGCGGTGGACGATGCCGCTCCGATGTGCCCGGTCGAGCGCTGAGGCGATCTGCGCCGCGTAGTGGAGCGCCTCGTCCATCGGCAGCGGCGCTCGTGACAGGCGCGCGGCCAGCGTTTCTCCCTCGAGAAGTTCCATCACGAGATAGCGCACGGTAACCGTGTCGCGGTTATCGTCGTGCGATCGGGCAGCGGTCACCGTCGCTTCGCCAACGTCGTGCAGTACGCAGATATGGGGATGATTGAGAGTGGCGATCAAGCGTGCTTCCCGATCGAAACGTTCGCGGGCCTGTGCGTCATTGACCACGTGCGATGGCAACACCTTGATAGCTACAGAACGGCCGAGCCGGGCATCGCGAGCGCGGTAGACATCGCCCATGCCGCCGGCACCGATGCGCGTGTCAAGCTGGTAAGGACCGATTCGTGTACCTTCCAGGTTTGCGGACACCGCGAAATCGGCGAGCGGGACGTCGAGCGGGGTCTCCAGGAACTGTCCGGCATTATCGTGTGAGGACAGCATGCGCTCGACTTGATGCCGCACGCGCACGTCTCGCCCGCAGGCCGCCTCGATGTAAGCCGAACGCGCGGACACCGACAGTGTCACAGCGTGCTCGAAGACGGCTCTGACGCGCGGCCAGTCGACAGGAGGAACCGTCATTGTCGGTAGCAGGGATTCTAAACCTTGTGGCCGGTCCTATCCGGACCATGAATGACTCGCGGGTGACCCTCCCCGCGGTGTTCTGCGTGGCGTCTACCATCGCCTGTGGGGGAACATCGAACATGACACCAGCGGGGCCTCTGAGTCGGGCTGAGCAGACTGCTTTCGAGGAGACGAGCCGATACCAGGACGTCCGTACGTTCATCGATGCACTTAGTCGTGAGACATCGAGGGTGCGCGTCGAGACGTTTGGACGATCGGAGGAAGGTCGCGATCTTCCACTGCTCATCATCGGCGACCCGCCCATAGCCGCGCCCGCCCAATCACCGCACTCGCTCCCTGTGGTCTTCGTGATGGCCAACATCCACGCCGGAGAGGTCGAGGGCAAGGAGGCCGTGCTGCATCTGGCTCGTCGCATGACCACTGGAAATCTGCAGGGGTTTCTGAAATCAGCGGTCTGGCTGCTTGCTCCGATCTATAACGCCGACGGCAACGAACGCATCAGTCTCGACAACAGGACCGAGCAGAACGGTCCAATCGGTGGTGTCGGCACGCGTGAGAACGCGAACGGCCTCGATCTGAATCGCGACTTCATCAAGCTCGAGTCGGCAGAAGCGCGAGCGCTGGTCGCGCTGTTGACGCGCTGGGATCCCGACGTCATCGTGGATCTGCACACGACCAACGGCTCGTATCACGGCTATCACCTTACCTACGCGCCGCCACTCAATCCGAACACTGACGCTCGGATCAGCGCGTTCGAGCGCGAACGTCTGTTGCCGGCCGTTCGCGAGGCGATGCAGGCGCTGCACGGTTGGCGCACCTACGACTACGGCAACTTCGCAACCATGGACGCGATCGAGGAAGAGCTCGAAGGATTTGCGCCAGGCGAAACGCGTCAGAAGGTCTGGCGCACCTACGACGCACGACCCAGGTTCGGTGGCAGCTACGCGGGCTTGCGCAACCGGATTGCGATCCTCTCAGAGGCATACAGCTATCTCGATTTCGAGCGGCGGGTCAAAGTCACGGAGGCATTCGTCGAGGAGATCATGAAGTTCGTGATCGCCAACGCCGACGAAATCCGGTCGTTGACGGCCCAAGTCGATTCTGATTTGGTGAGCGGATCCGCGTCGATGGAAGACGGCGTTGCCTTTACGCTCAAACCGCTGTCCAACCCGGTGGACGTTCTCGTCGGTGCCGTCGGGGGCAAAACAAACCCGCGGTCTGGGAAGACGATGAAGACCATGGAAGACAGCGTGACACCGACGAGCATGACGGTGTTCGATGGATTTGCGACGACGGCAACGCGGCCGGTGCCACGCGAATATCTGATGCAACCCTCAGACGGCGATCTGCACCTGACGACGGCGCGACTGCTGAAGGCGCACGGCATCAAAGTCGAGGAACTCGCCTCCGCCGGCCGCGTCACTGTCGATCGATTCGTGATCGAGCGCGTGAATCATGCCGAGCGCGCGTTTCAGGGCCATCGCGAAACATCCGTGAAGGGACGATTCGAGCGAAGCACCGTGCAGATGCCAGCGGGTTCGCTCGTCATCCGTACGAACCAGCCACTTGGTCGTCTCGTGTTCTATCTGCTCGAGCCCGAGAGCAACGATGGGTTGACGACATGGACCGTGCTCGATGAGGCGCTGAAGGTGCGCGGGACGCACCCGATCCTCAAGTCAGTGCCTGGACAGAATCTACTGACGCGGCCGTGGCCGTAACACGCGGCCAGGTCCGTATCAACTCCCAACCTCCGACTCCCAATTCCCAACGCCGTGTCGAGAGTTGGGTCTTGGGAGTTGGGAGTCTGTTTAATCCCTCGCATAATTGAGACGTGGCAACTCGTGGGGAAGTGTGGCGAGCAGAGCGGGCAAGCGCGGCATCACGCTCGATGCTCTGGCTGGTGGCGACTGCGGCCTTCATGCAGATGCTCGACACTACCATCGTCAACACCGCGCTGCCGGCGATGGCGATCAGCCTGGGCGAATCGCCGCTGCGGATGCAGGCTGTTGCCGCATCGTATGCGCTCGCCGTCGCGATGGTCATCCCGGCATCGGGCTGGCTGGCGGATCGATTCGGGACTCGCGGCGTCTTTATCGCGGCAGTTGTCTTGTTCTCGGTGGGCTCGATCGCGTGTGCGGCGTCACGCGGATTGACCGAACTGGTCGCCGCACGCGTCCTCCAGGGCGTCGGTGGGGCGATGCTGCTTCCGGTCGGCCGTCTCGTCGTGTTGCGCGTCGTCCCGCGCGAAGAGTTCCTCGCGGCGATGAGCTTCGTGACGATCCCTGGCTTGATCGGACCGCTGGTTGGCCCGACGCTGGGCGGCTGGCTCGTGCAGGTTGCGTCCTGGCATTGGATCTTTCTGATCAACATTCCGCTCGGGGTCGCGGGCGGCATTGCGGCGCTGAAAGTGATGCCCGATCTGCGGCAGCCGGTCAGCCGCTTCGACGCCCTCGGCTACGTGCTGCTCGCGTACGCGATGGTGGCAGTGTCAGTGGCGCTCAATGCCTTGTCTGCGGATCAGCCGAGACATGCCGCCGTGGTGATCCTGGTGGTGTCCGGCCTTGCGACGATGGTCGCGTACTGGTTGCACGCCGCACGCACGCAGCAGCCGCTCTTCCCGCTGGCGCTGTTCAAAGTGCATACCTTCAGCGTCGGCATCCTCGGCAATCTGTTCTCGCGCGTCGGCAGCGGCGGGATGCCGTATCTTATTCCGCTACTGATGCAGGTGCCGATGGGATACTCGCCGATGCACGCCGGGATGATGATGGTTCCGGCCGCGCTCGCCGGGATGTTCTCCAAGAGTATGGTCGTGCCGCTCGTTCATCGGCTCGGGTATCGTCGCGTGCTGGTCGGCAACACGCTGCTCGTCGGGACGACGATGGCGAGCTTCGCGCTCGTGCGGCCCGGCCTTCCGTTGTGGGTGCATGCCGTGCAGTTTGCGCTCTTTGGCGCCGTCAACTCGTTACAGTTCACGGCCATGAACACGCTGGCCCTGCGCGACCTCGATGGCGAGCTCGCCAGCGGCGGCAACAGCCTTCTCTCGATGGTGATGATGCTGTCGATGAGCCTTGGCGTTGCCGTGGCCGGCGGCCTGCTGGGAGCATTCGGCGGCGCGGGCGGCGATCTCGATACGCTCAGCGCCTTCCGTTGGAGCTTCGTGTGCGTGGGCCTGGTCACGATTACGTCGGCCGCGATCTTCGCGCAGCTCGAGCCCACGCATCGCCTGGCACCGACTACGGTTCAAGAGGCTGAAGCCCAATAAAAGGTCAAAGGTCAAAGGTCAAAGGTAAGGTTGGATGTAAGGAGCCCGACATCATGAGTGCATCGATCGGTCGCCGCCGCTTCCTCGCCGCGCTTCCCGCATTGGCGATGTCGCCTCGGATCCTCGCACAGTCGTCGCCGCCGCCGGCGTTTCGCGCCAACGGGCTCAGCCAGATCACGCTCACCGTGTCAGACGTCGCGCGATCGCTCGAGTTCTACCAGGGGCTGTTCGGGATGCCGATACAGGCGCGGCAGGGTTCGACCGTGCTGCTCCGCATCGGCAACGGGCCGAGATTCCTTGCGCTTCGTCAGGCGGCTGGCGGCGAACGTCCGAACATCAGCGCTCTTGGAATCGGCGTGCAGGACTTCTCTCTAGATCGCGCCATGAAGACGCTGGCCGCTCATGGGATCGCCGCCGCCCCCTCGGACGCGGAGAAGCCGGGACCGAAGCAGGCACTCGTGCGCACCCGTCGTCAGAACGAGGGTGGATCAGCGAACGGCAGCACGCGCGATTTGTTCGTCGCCGATCCGAGCGGCGTCGTCTTCCAGCTTCACGATGTCAGTTACTGCGGCGGGAGCGGCGCGCTCGGCAATATGTGTCCGGCGCCGCAACCCTCGGCAAAACCTGGCCTCATGGCGGTGAAGGACACGAGTCACTTCACAATCGCGGCGAGCGATCCGACGACGGTAGACATGTACCTCGATCTCTTCGGGTTCAAGCCGATGGTCTATCAGGCGGCGACGCCCGCGTGGCAGGTCGGGAGCGGCGTCCATTTCCTGATGTTCATCGGAGGTGGCGGCCCGCAGCGCGCGGGAGGTGCGGGCGCTCCGCCTGGAGGAGGCCGCGCGGGTGGTGCAGCAGCCGGGCGTGGTGCGGCCGATGGTGGTCGCGGAGCGGCGGCCGGCGGACCTGCGCGTGCGGCAGGGATCGATCATGCGTGCATGGCCATGGACAACTTCGATTCGGCCGTCGTCACGAAACTGCTCGTCAGCTACGGCCTCAAGCAGCAGGAAGGGCAAGGGCGTTCACCTCTCGTGACCTATATCTCGCTGCGCATGCCGAATCGCGGCGGCGCCGAGGGCGGAACCCCGGAGTTGTATTTCACGGACCCGGACGGCCTCGCGATCCAACTTCAGGATGTGAAGTATTGCGGCGGCGGCGGATTGCTCGGCGAGTTGTGTCCGCCGTTGCCACCTGCATGATGTAACCAATGTAACCAACGGCCTAGCTTGCTCGCCGGCAGACAACTTGCGAGCATGTGGAGGCATGCGTCTTCCACTGTTCGAACCTGAGTTCGGCTGGGGTGAGAAGGATGAGGCGGGGCCGCAGACCGCAGATTCGCGCGAACGTGGGTTTGTTCGCGATGTCGACGAAGAAGCACTGGGCCACTCTGAAAGTCTCGATCCAGACGAGGTCGGTGATATCGCGGACGAAGGACCTGGCCGTCGCGGCTGACGCGCGTATCACGCGGGCATGACGGCCTGACCGAGCCGAAGTTGACGTCAGGTCCTTATCTAGTCATGATAAGGTCATGACCAGGGTCAAAGTGTCCGAGCTCAAAGCGCGCTTGAGCGCGTACCTGGCCGATGTCCGCGCCGGAGGTGAGGTGCTGGTGTGCGATCGCACGACGCCGATCGCCCGCCTCGTGCCAGTGGACGAAGGCGCCGACGACCTCGTCATCGTTCCCGAATCAATGCCTCCCGCGTCGCTCAAGAAAGTCGCTGGCGTGCGCCCACGAGGGCCCGTTGACATCGATCGCCTGCTGCGCGAGCAGCGTCGCGATCGGTGATCGTCTATCTCGATTCGAGCGTCGTGTTGCGGCCCTTGCTGGCGCAGGCGAATCGTCTGCACGAGTGGGGGACCTGGGAGGTTGCGTACGCCAGTGAACTGCTCGGGATCGAGTGCCGGCGCGCCATCGACCGGCTGCGACTCGAAGGACTCTACGACGATAAGCAGGTCGCGCAGGCCGGAGAAGCCCTGGTCCGGATGGAGCAGACAATCCGGCGCATCAAATTGAACAGCTCGATCGTGCGTGAGGCGTCGAGGACAATGCCGACGATCGTCAAGACGCTCGACGCGATCCACCTCGCGAACGCCATGGTGCTACGAGAGCGGCGCGGAGTGGAGCTCGTATTTGCCACGCACGACGATCAGCAGGCGACGGCGGCTCGGGCGCTCGGCTTTACTACGATAGGAGCAAAGCCGTAACCGCACGCTGCAGCAAGCCTCACCCCTCGCGATCCGCTCAAGCGGGTTTGCGGGCGGAACTCGTCGTTTCGAGGCTCGCGAGATACAATCCGGCTTCGAACGTCTCCGCGCGCACGCGCGCACCTTCACACAGGTGGGAAAGCATGCGTTTCTCGTTCTCCATGGCAGTGGCCCTCGTCAGTGCCGGGTTGCTCGTCGCCTCCGGGTCGGCGCAATCGAAACGCGCAAGCGAGCAGGAGTTGGCCGCCGCGAAACTGGCGGCGCACCCGACCACGAGCTGGCCGACGAACGGCGGCAATCTGTACAACCAGCGTTACTCGCCACTCGAGGCCATCGACCGCAGCAATGTGAGACAGCTCAAAGGTGTGTGGCGTGCCCGGCTCGGCGGCTCGGGGACCGCGCCCCAGTATTCGGGCTTCGCCCAGCCGCTCGTGTACGACGGCATCGCGTACGTCAGCACCGGTGCGAACGATGTCTTCGCAGTGTCGCTCGACGGCGGAGAGGTCCTCTGGCAGTACGAAGCCAAGCTCGATCCGAACATCACCTCGGTCTGCTGCGGCTGGAACAACAAGGGCGTCGCGCTCAGTGAAGACAAGGTCTTTATCGGACAGCTCGACGGCAAGCTGCTCGCGCTCGATCGCGGGACCGGCAAGGTCGCCTGGTCGATTCAGGCAGAGCGCTGGCAGGAGAACTTCTCGATCACAGCCGCGCCGCTCTACGTGAATGGCATGGTCATCATCGGCTTTGCCGGTGGCGATCGCGGCACGCGCAGCCGACTCAAGGCGTACGACGCGAAGGACGGCCGTCCGATCTGGACGTTCTACACGATTCCTGGTCCGGGCGAGCCTGGTCACGAGACGTGGCCGCAGGACAACGATTCGTGGAAGTACGGCGGCGCCGCGATCTGGCAGACGCCGGCCGTCGATCTCGATCTCGGCTTGCTCTATTTCTCGACCGGCAATGCCGCGCCCGACTACAACGGCGCGTTTCGCGCCGGTGACAATCT
>Ga0111539_10005704_pt1 | contig 16105 bp, 13 predicted proteins | sample RhiMethybrSRZTD1_FD_79667 | JGI IMG/M metagenome (GOLD analysis project Ga0111539, IMG submission 79667) | Populus rhizosphere microbial communities from Tennessee, USA - Rhizosphere MetaG P. TD hybrid SRZTD1 (version 2) (version 2) | ecosystem: Host-associated > Plants > Roots > Rhizosphere >... | reverse complement strand
CGCTGGCGAAGCGCACGAAGGACATGCCGGGCGACGACGCAGCGAAGGCCGCGAAGATCGCCACGGATAAGGTTGCGCCAGTGCTCGATCCACAGATCGCCGAGCTCGAAGCACATCGCAAGCGCGCGACCAGCGACGCCGGCGTGTGGAAGCTGCCGCACGGCGATCAGTACTACGCTTGGGCGTTGAAGGCCGGCACCACGACCACGATGACGCCGGAGCAGATTCACGCAATGGGCCAGGAACAGCTGCGCGAGCTGCAGTCGGAGATGGACGGCATCCTGAAGAAGCAAGGCCTGACGCAGGGAACGGTCGGCGAGCGCATGACCGCGCTCGGCAAAGATCCGAAGTACAAATTCGCGAACAACGATGAAGGCCGCAAGAAGGTGATGGAGTATCTGCACGGCCGCATCGCGGATATTCGCAAGCGGCTGCCGCGTGCGTTCGCGACGCTCGTGCCCGGCAACATGGAGATCAAGCGCATGGCGCCGGAAGTCGAGCCCGGCGCACCCGGTGCGTACGGCGGCCCGGGCACGATCGACGGCAAGGTGCCGGGCAAGTTCTGGATCAACCTCGGCAACATGGACAACTGGACGACGTACAACCTCGCCACCCTCTCCTATCACGAATCCATTCCCGGACACGTCTGGCAGGGCGAATACACGTTCAAGCTGCCGCTGTTCCGTTCGCTGCTCGCGTTCAACGCCTATTCGGAAGGTTGGGCGCTATATGCGGAGCAACTCGCGGCGGAGCTGGGCGTGTATGAGAACGATCCGGTGGGTCGCCTCGGCTATCTGCAGTCGATCGCGTTCCGCGCGTGCCGCCTGGTCGTCGACACGGGCCTGCACGTGAAGAAGTGGACGCGTCAGCATGCGATCGAGTGGTTCGCGACGACCAACGGCTCGAGCCTCGGCGAAGTGACGAGCGAAGTCGATCGCTATTGCGCGTGGCCGGGCCAGGCGTGCGGTTACAAAGTCGGTCACAGCGAAATCAACCGTCTGCGCAAGAAGGCGCAGGCGGCCCTTGGCACGAAGTTCGATCTGCGCAAGTTCGACGACGCGCTGGTCATCGGCGGCGGCGTGCCGATGGTGACGCTCGCGCGGAACATCGACGCGTTCATCGCCAAGCAGAAATAGCGCGACGCCGGAGGCACGGGGCTTGCAGGATTCCGCGCATGAACACTGAAATTGACTTCATCGTCCTGTCCGCAGCCGTGCTGCTTCTGCTGTCACTCGTCGCGGGCGCAGTCGCGATTGCCGGCAGCGTTCTCTACCGCTCGGCGCTGCTTAAGAAGGAAATTGCGACGCGCAAAGTACTCGGGGCGCGCCGCTCGCACATCGCGCGGATGTTCCTGAGCGAGAACGTCTTGGGCATCGCTGCAGGCATCACGTTCGGCAGCCTCGCCATGTTTGCAGCCAGTGAATCGCAGCACGCTGGGTTCTTGGGAATTGTGCTGAGCAGCGCCGTGGTGCTGGTTGTCGCAAGCCTTGCGGGCGGCTGGCTCGCGGCGCGTCACGCGGCGAAAGTGTCCTTCAGCGAAAGCGGACTGTTCCGGACGTCCTCGGACACTCGGGGCCGCTAGCAGTCCGGATCGGTAACCATCGAGCCGTGCCCGCGACCTGGTCGACGCGCTCTCCCATGCGGATCAACGCGTCGTCATCCTGAGGTTGGTACACCGCGCCTTTGACGCTGTCGTCGCGGACGATCAGTAACGTCGTCGTGGGCGCATCGATGTCCGCGAATGTGGACACAGGCAGGGGTCCACGCCGCACCGCCTCGATGGCTCGGATCAAGTGCCGGACCGCATAGGGATCCGCAGTGGCACTGTGCTCGCCGAACGCGCAGACCATCTGATCGCCCCGAAATCGCACCTGTCCGTCCGCGCGGATGCGGAGTTCGTAGACGGGACACCAGCCCTCGCATCCTGAGCGTCGCATCACGATTTCGGTGGAGTCGAGGACCAGCGGAGTCGTTCGATCGATCGGCGCCGCCATGGCCGCCTGCCACGCAACTTCCGCCTGCGAGGAAGCGAGCAGGTCGGAATCCTTCGCCATCCACAGGCTCAGCCCGAGCAGCAGCAGCGCCGCCTGGACGCCGAAGTACAGAAGCGACGGTTTGTCGAGTAATTCGGGCTGCTCGTCGTGCGCGTACGCACGCATGGCTCCCTCACCCTGCTACGATCGCGACAGTTGCTGATTCGACCGCGACGGCCAATGCGGGTTCGACAATGAGAATACGTATTCACCTCCTTGGCATGGTCCTGTGGGCCTCGCACGCCCTCGCCGCCGGCACCCAGGCGGATGGGGCCGCCGCCAAGCAGATTGCGTCCGTCGTCGATCCGATTGTGGAAAAGGAGATCGCTGCGGGCGTCCCAGGCGCCGCGTTCGTTTTCGTTCGCAATGGCAGCGTCGTTTACCAGCGCGGTTACGGAGTTGCCGATGTCGCGACCCAGTCGACGGTCGATCCGGAACGGACGGTGTGGCCGATTGCGTCGATCACGAAGACCGTCACCGCGCTGGGTGCGCTGCAGCTGGTCGCGGATGGACGGATCAAGCTCGACGACGATCTGAATCGCTACCTCAAACGCTTGCAGGTGCCGGCGCAAGGCTACGCACCATTGACGTTGCGACACATCCTCTCGCACACCGGCGCGCTCGATGAACTTCCAGGCCGACGTTACGACGGTAAGCAGGCGCCGGACATGGCTGCGTTTCTCAAAGACAAGCTCGTGCGATATCGCGAGCCTGGCAAGCTCACCGCATATTCGACATACGGCATCGCACTCGCCGGCGTGCTGATCGAGGACATGAGCGGTCAGAGCTACGCTGAATACTTGAAGCAGCACATCTTCACGCCGGCAGGCATGAGCAGTGCTCGCGTGATGCTGCGTCAAGGCGATGAGAAGGGAGTCGCCACGCCCTACGAAATCGACGATGGCCGCGCAACTGCGATTCCATATGAGTGGTATCAAACCCCGGCGACATCCTCGATGGTTGCGACGGCGACGGACATGGGACGTCTTCTTATCGTGCATCTCGCGGAAGGACGCGCGGGCAGTAACCAGTTGCTCTCGCCTGCACTCACGCGCGCGATGCATGAGCAGCAGGCGACGAACCACTCGGATCTTCCGGGCTGGAGCCTTGGATTCCAGCTCGACAACGTCAATGGCGTCGCGCTCGTCGAGCACGGCGGCGACATCGCGGGATTTTCCGCGCTGTTCGCATTGATGCCGGACAAGCACGAAGGATTTTTCATCGTGAATCACGGTGAGAGCAGCGATTTGCGCTTTCGCCTGAAGCAGGCGCTGCTCGATGCACTCTACCCCGCCAAGCCCACAAGCGTCCCGGCTTTGGATGAGAAGAACGCGCCGGCGTTAGATGAGTACGCAGGTCGTTACATTTCGAGCATCACGTGCCGTACGTGCCCGCTGGACGATGACCAGGTGTTCGTAGTGAAGGCGCAGCCGAATGGAACGCTGTCGCTGTGGGGCCAGACGTGGGTGCCGTTGCGGCGGGATCTGTTCGTTCGCGATGATGGCAAGCGCCTGCTTGGCTTTGCGCGGGATGAGAAGAGTAAGATCATCTCAGTCACCGGTGGGTCATGGCGGGTGGCGGATCGACTGCCGTAGGCACACCGCGATCAGGAGCAGGAGCCGTGAGAGTCTTCGCTTCGATTGGGTCGTCCACTGCACCGCTGCTGCTTTGTCTGTCGGCGCTGCCCGCAATCGCCGAGGATGCGCCGTGCACCTGCCCGGACATGCTGGACCTCGCGAGTCGCAACAATCAGGTGAAAGCTGCGATGCAGACGTATCAGGAGCAGCTCGCGGCGTGGACCGCCGCAGGCGGCGCTTCGGGTGCGGACGAAGAGGGTCGCACTGCTTTCCAGCTCGATATCGTCGAGCCGTCCATGGTCGCTGCGAAAGACTCCCGGGCAAATACCGCTTCTGCTGAAACGAAGGGGGATTGCCGCACGACCATCAATGCTCCGACTGCGTGCCTTCGGGTCCTGATGGAGCAGCACGAACAAGTGCACAGAGACGCGTGTGTCGTGCACACCAACGAGCACGTGTCGGTATCAGATGCGATCATTCCGCGCTGGCAGACGCTTGCCGACTACGCACGCGAGGAGATCGAGGCATATAAGGCCGAACGCACCTACATCGAAGCTGCACTCTCGAACCTGGAACATGATTGCCGCTACACGCTGGAGTTCGACTCCGTGATTGCCGGAGCGACTGAATCGACGCGGTCCGACGCGAAGACCAAGGTCGATCTGGAAATTCACTTCCCGAGAGGCTACACGCCCACGGGGTTCAACGGCTCGCATCCACTCAACTACAACACTCGCGACGTCGGGCCGCCGAAGCTCGTCGGCGATCCAATGCTGGTGAAGCTTGCGAAGCCCTGTTACGCGGCTTCGCAAGGCAACGGTAACGTGTCGTTCGAAGTGAAGAATGCATGGCTGATGCGCGAGAGAACGCCGCCATACGGGCCGCTGCTGGAGCTGCCAATCCTCGTGGGCGACACGCAGGAGACGAGGTATCTCAAGGGTCCGCGCGGCTGTCCGCGAGAGTCGGAGCCGAGGTCGTTCTGGACGGAACAGTTCAAGCTCGGCAAGCGCATCGAGCCCGCGGGATCGATGGACATTCGTGCCGGCGCGCCGAGTGCGTCCGATCTCGCTGTGATTGTCGATGGTTGGAATTTCACCGGCGAAGACGCCGCAAAGACCATCGAGACGGCGTGCCTCGGGTTCGGAGGTGCGGAAACGTTCAGCGGGTTTCCGGGAATGCCGGTTGGGAATGCGATATGCGAGAAGACGGTGTTGAAGTTCAAGAAGAAGCGGTGAGTGCTTACCTGCGGCTCATCCTCCGACGTCCGCTTCTGAGCGCAGTCGCCTGCAGGCAGAACTCCAGCAGGCCTGCTGTCACTTCGCGCATCACCTTGCGCATTTCCGGATAGGGCGGGTGAAACGGCGTCGAGACGCGCGTGCGGCCCCATTCCATGGTGTAAGCGATGATCTTTGCCTTGGATGGATCGACGAAGTGCCGGCTGTAGGCGTAGTCGTCGGTTGAACCTGCCGTCGGATAGAGTCCCACCGACTGTTCGACACGATACTTTCTGCCGCGCACCTGCCGGATGGCTGCCGCCAGTTTGTTACCGAGCTGCAGCACGAGCTTGTGATCGGCCGCCGGAATGTACTCGCGGTAAACGTCGTCGTGAATGAGGCCGCGCTTGCCATCGTAAGCCTTGTTCCGAAAACTCATGTCCGGATCGTTCGACTGATTCTGATCGCTCCCCCAGCTGTGCAGCAGCGTCTCGCCGTAGCTGTGCAGGTCGATGAAGTATCGGATCTGCGGAAAGCGATTCAGCAGCCACATGACATTCTTCGTCTCGGGCTCGGAGCCTGCGCGCGGGCCAACGTAGGTTTCGTAGTCGCCGGGCTTGTGAGTACTCGCGACTGTGCCGCGCGCGAAGTGGCGATCGAATCGCCACAGGATCGGAAAGTTACGATTGATGTCGACACCGATGCACTTGTGTCCACGGCCCGGTGGCGCCGGACGCCGGTTCTTCCGCCACATCGGGTGCCGCGCCATGCTGAAGTGCCGGCCATCCGGATTGACCTGCGGAAAGATGATGATGTCGCTGCTCTCGACGATGCGTCGCACCTGCGCGCGCGTGAATGACTTCCTGCCCAGTCGGATAGCCTGGCGATCGCGATAGGCACGCAACAGTCGCAGGGCAAAGTAAACGAGAATATCCGGGCCGCCCCATTCGCGGCCGTGCACGCCGCTGATGAAGCAGATGCCCACGCGCTTGGCGCTGCGCGTCTTGCAGATGCGCACTGCGTGGCAACGACGGTTCTCCCATGTCTTATGAGGCAAGGCGATGCGCTCGAGATAGCCAGCATGGTTCTGCTCGCCGAGCACCATCGCCCGCTCGATTTCGTCGGCGTTCAGATACCCGCCGCCCCAGATCACATCACCATAACGACCTCGGGCGATTCGCTTCGCGGTGCCGCGACGACCTTCCTTCTGTCGCTCCCGTGCGGAGGCGTCTATCTCTTCGAGCCGCGTGACGCCGTAATCGTGTTGCTTGAGCCACTGCTCCTGGCGCGGTGTGACATAGGCATCCACGGTGACTTTGCCGGTCCGGGCGTTCTCGCGATGCCCCACAACCACGATGCGATGCCTGGTTCCGAGTGCGGTCAGGCTGCGACGGTCCAGGCCTTCGATGGAGACATGAAGCACGCTCATTGGACCCGTAGGGTCGCGGTTCCCGCGGCAGGCGCAATAAGTATGTCGGCATTGCTCCTGTGCCCCGATCACGGGGTGGGTTCGTCAAGGGCTGACTGCTGGCAGGATGTCCTGCGGTACGAATTCCCGCTGCGGTCGGAACAGCACCGCGTCGGCGTAACTGCCGCCGGTGAAGGCAATCAGCAGGTCGAGGTCGGGAATCCCGATATAGACCTGCCCGCCGTTCCCGCCCGGAAAGTACGTGTGCAGCTTGCGTCCGCGGTACTCATAGCTGAAGGAGTTCCAGAGATAGCCGTAGGTCTGGCCGCTCTTCGGCGAGAGAACGCGAAGCGCCGCGCTCGATGTTCGCGCCCACTCGCGGCTGACGATCTGCCGGCCTTCCCACTGTCCGTCGTTCAGGAACAGCTGCGTGAGCTTCATGAAATCGCGCGTGGTGAAATGATGCCCTCCGCCCCCGTAGGGCTGGCCGGTCGGCTGCAGGAATAGATGGTAACTGCCCATGTGCATCGGCTTCGCGACCAGCCGGTAGAACATCTCGGGCAGCGGCTCGCCGCTGATCTTCTCCAGCATGCCCGCGGCCAGGTTCGGCTTCATGCTGCAATAGACAATCTTCTCGCCGGAATCCCACGCCATCGGCACGTTGAGCGAATAGCGATACCAATCCGGCTGCGCCGTCTGCTCCTGCATCGGGTCTTCGTCGCCCGGCCTTTCCCCGGAATCGTCGCAGTCGAAGCCTGCGGTCATCGAGATGAGATGCTCCAGCGTCATCGCTTTCTTGCGCGGATCGAGATCCGCCGGCACCGGACCCAGCATCGTCTCGTAAACCGGCGAATCGAGGCGGATCGGGACGCCGGCCTGCATCGCCGCCCCGATCAGCACATTGGTCCAGCTCTTTGCGGCGGACCGCGTGTCGTGCGGCGTGTCGCGATCAAAGCCGTGAAAATATTCCTCGAGCACCAGCTTGCCGTGGCGCGCAATCAGCAGGCTGTGGACCTGCGAGGTGCTGACATCGTCCTGTCGGATGTCGATCAATTTCTGGACGAACTTCTCGATCATCGCCTGATCGATGCCCTCCTTTTCCAGGGTCGACACCGGCCATCCGTCGTCAAGTTGGACCGGCGGTACGTAGCGGTAGCGCGCCGGCGGATTGGCGCGCGCGTAGAAAGGGCTGCTGCTGTCCGTCTCGCGAGCGAAGTCGAAGGTGCGCCCGGCCAGGGGAAGGCTGAACGTGCCCGTTTCAGGATCGCGCCGGCCGGTGGCAACGACACTCTCTGCCTGCTGACCGCGCCGCGTTCCAAGCAGCCGGACCGTGTCGCCGTCCTGCGCGATCCGCGACACGCCGAGGAACAGGCCCTGGTTGCGCTCCGGATTGCGCAAGTAAGTGGAGTAGCGGTTGTCTGCGCCGCGCGTGACCGGAAGATACCAAGTCATATGGTCCTCGCGCGGCACGACCTGGCCGGTCCAGCGCTCGTTGCCGTCCGCGTGAAGTACCAGGGGCGTGGCGTAGCGCGCGCCGCTTTCGACGGTCACGGGCTGGATCCAGTGGCCATCGATCTGGCCGCCGATGCGCTCGCCTCGAAAGCTGCCCTTGCCGTCCGGCAGGTCGAAGCTGAGCTTCTTGCCCTGCTGCTTCACCGGCACGGAAAAGCCCGCAATGTCGGCCACGAGACCGTCCCTGCGTTGGAGGATCATCAGCCTGCCGCGCACATCGGGGCCGAAGTGCGCGTGTGCAACCCAAAGGCCTTCCAGGTCAGTCGTAGCAGCGGGCTGCGCCGATGCGGCGGCCGCAAGCAAAAGCGAAGCGCAAGAAAGCCAGCGAGCTACACGCATGGTCAACGACCGATCGGTTGCACCGCGGGCACGGCCGGCACAGGAGGTAGCGGCGGCGGTGACTGCGGTCCCAATTCCGCAAGCGGCTTATCCGCGTCGGCCACAGTCCCCTTGGTGACGAGGCCACGATGCTGAACGGATGATTCGACAACTGCGGCACCCCAGTAGGTGATGATCCCCCCTTGCTCGACTGTCGCCGACAACGTGCTCGCCGGCCTGACGAAGATCCTTCCGCCGCTCTCCACCGACGCCGTCACGTTGGCGAGCGCCATCGAACGAACGTCGATCGTGCCGCCCTGGCTTACGCCGATACCAATCTGCATTTGATGCGGGAATTCGCCGCGGCTCTGAATCGTGCCGCCCTCGGCGACGGCAATGGCGGCGAGTGCCGGCGTGACGACCTCGACCTCGAAGTCGTGACTGCGCGGACAGTGCGCCGGGCATCGGTCGATCACGAGTCGACCGTCGTCCGTGATCGAGATCGAAGCCTGCTCCGGATCACCCTTCAGCAATTTCACGCTCTGCGACGCGCCATGAATCAGAGTCACCGTGCCGCCATTGCGCAGCTCCACGGAGCTGAACGATGCCGTCCAGGGAACGCCGACTTGCATCCGAGCGGGCGCCGCAGAGGCGGAAAGGGTGGCGAGGAAGAATGTCAGACACGCGAGCGGCGCGAGCGCCACGACGAACGCCAGGCGACTCAGGGGCATTCGCGTCATGGATCCATCGAGAATCGCGGTCACACGTCCGTGAAGCTGCGAGCGCTGAACCATGCCGATTGCAGCCGAGAACGCCGGCGACAGGCGTCGCGCGCCGCCGGCGATGTTCACGAGGAATTGCGCGTAGTCCGACGGTGTCCCGCCGGCGTTCAACACCTCGTCGTCGCACGCATGCTCCTGGAGTTTTCTCACCTGGACGGCGGCAAACCATACAAGAGGGTTATACCAATGCACGGCGCAAGCCAGGCTCGCGATCTGCGTCGCGAGGTAGTCGAGGCGGCGCACATGTGCGAGTTCGTGCAGCAATGTGAATCGACGCTGCGCCTCGGGCCAGTCTGCGCCAGCGGCGGGAAGCAAGACGGCCGGCCGCAAAAGTCCGAAGGTACAGGGACTCGTCGTGTGATCGGACTCGAGCACGCGCAAGGGTCTGCGCGATGTCGCGTCGCTAGCTACACGATGCAGCGTCGCCGCCCAGGTCGGCGAAAGATCCGGCCGTGCATTGCGGACCCAACGGATCAGTCCGACATGAGCCATTGCATTACGCAGCACCACGACAAGGACTCCGACGAGCCACATGATGATCGCGCCCTGCCAAACCGTAAGCGTCGGGCGAGCCGGAGTTGCGAGCTCGATCGGTCGCGGACTGCGCACTTCCCACGCCGCGTCGGCCTCGCGTGCACGGGCTGGGACAAGCGCGGGTGCGTCGCTTGCCGATGGCTCTGCGGCTTCCCACGGCAATGTCACCTGCACGTAAGAGGGCAGCAACTCGACGGCGATCGGCATCAGGAGCGCGAGCGCGAGCGCGCAGGTCCAGAGGAAATGGCGCCAAGCCGCCGATTGTCTCGCCGTGAGCGAGACGATGAGGCCGATGGCGACGAGTAGAAGACTCGTCTTCCATGCGATGGCAGCGACGGTCGATGGATCCACCATGATCATTGCCCTCGCTTGCGTGCGGCGTCGATCAGCGCACTCAACTCGTCGAGCTCGGATTTCGTCAGCTTGCGCTGCGAGGACCCGAGCAATGCGGATGCGGCTTTCAGCGCCGATCCGTCGAAGAAGGTGTTGACTACCTGCGCCAGGGCGTGCGCACGCGCCGTCTGTCGCGGCAGCGTAGGTGAATAGACATATCGCGGCCCGTCTTCACGATGCTGCAAGTGTTTCTTGTCGACCAGGATCCTAAGCAGCGCGCGTATTGCCGAGTAGCTCGGCGGATCCGACAGGTCGTCCAGGATTTGTGCCGCCGTTGCTTCGCCACGGCGATAGACAATGTCCATGATCTGCCGCTCGCGGCGGCTCAGGGTTTCGTGGGTCACAGGGAGGGTCCCCTCGACGTCTGCCAGCCTGCTAGAAACTTAGCATACAGACGATGACCTGTCTACGGCCCGATACTTCACTGTCTGGGTATATATACAGCCACGGTGTTCTACGATACGATGCCGCTGTTCTTCAAGGAGATGACCATGGCCAACACGGATGACACGTCGAAGAAGACAGCCGCCCCCACCGCCAAAGTTTCAGCTGAAACGTCCAAGCTCGAACAAGCTATCGATACCGAACGCGCAAGACTGCTCCAGGTCCACAGCGTTCTTCATTGCCTCTACGAAGTTCTGCTCTACGCAGAAGGCGAAGACGCAGCTACCTATGCCGAAGCAGCGCACCTCGCGGCGATGTTGATCGATGACGTCGTCGCCAATCTGGATCCCGTCAAGCTCAAGCCGATGATCGAAGCGATCGAGCGCAAAGCGCGCGTGGAGGGTCGTTACACGCCCCCCGAACCCCGCGACGATGCGGTCAGAGAGCCGCGGGCGATGTATATCGTTCACTAGAATGGCCACCAACCTCCCCCGCCATCACGCGCGGGGGAGGCTGCTACACTTCGGCGTCACACAACCGACTCCGGGGCTGGTAAATGGCAGGCCAGGGCGATTCGAACCGCGCCATCCTGTTTGCGCTTGGCGCAAACTTCACGATCTTCCTCACCAAGGGCGTCGCGGCCTTCATCACCGGCTCGGGTGCGATGCTCGCGGAAACGGTGCACTCGCTCGCTGACTGCGGCAACCAGCTCCTCCTGCTCCTCGGCATGCGCCAGGCGCAGACGCCGCCATCACCCGACTATCCGCTCGGCTACGGCAAGGCGATCTACTTCTGGTCGTTCCTCGTCGCCGTCATGCTCTTCAGCGTCGGCGGCATGTTCTCGGTCTACGAAGGCATTCACAAACTGCAGCACCCCGAGCCGCTCAGGCAATGGTGGTGGGCCGTCGGCGTCCTCGTCGTCAGCATCATCGCGGAAGCAATCTCGATGCGCGCGTGCCTCGTCGAGGTCGCGAAGTCCCGCGGGTCACGCAATCTCGTGCGCTGGTTTCGCGAGAGCCGTCAGGCGGAGCTGATCGTCATCTTCGGCGAGGACCTCGCCGCCCTCATCGGCCTCGTCCTTGCACTGCTTGCAATCCTGCTCGCCGTGATCACCGGCAATCCTGCGTGGGACGCCATCGGCACGCTCCTGATCGGCCTGTTGCTCATCGTCGTCGCAATCTTCATTGCGATAGAGGTCAAAGCGATGCTCATCGGGCAGAGCGCCGATCCGGAAGTAACCGTGGAGATCAAGCGCTTCTTCGAAGAGCGCACCGAGATCGCACGCATCTTCAATCTCATCACGCTGCAGCTCGGCAACGACCTGATGGTCGCGGTCAAGGTCCAGCTGCAGCGCGGCGGTCTGCCCGCGGAAGACGCGATCAATCGCGTCGAAGCCGACTTGAAGCAGCGCTTCCCGCAGGTGAAGTGGAGCTTCGTCGAACCGGACCATGCCGACTAGCCGCATCGCCCTCGCCCGCTCGCTCATGCTCGTGGGCCTTGCATTGATGACCGCGTGCACGAGCCCCGAACTTCGCGAGCCGCCGATCGATCCCGACGTCGCCCGCGCGGAGATCGCGAAGCGCATTCCGCCGAAGATCGCGAATCGCGACGGCTGGGCCATCGACATCTTCGCCGCCTTCGAAGCGCTCTCGATCCGCCCCACGACTGACAACATCTGCGCCGTCATTGCAGTGACCGAGCAGGAGTCGACGTTCCAGGTCAACCCTCCGGTCCCCGGCCTCGCCGCCATCGCACAGCGTGAGATCGAGAACCGCGCGACGCGCTACCACATCCCCATGCTCGCCGTGAATGCGGCGCTGGCGCTGAAGTCGCCGACCGGTGCGAGCTATCGCGAGCGCATCGACAGAGTCAAAACCGAAAAAGAGCTCAACGACATCTTCGCGGACTTCATCGACATCGTGCCGCTCGGCGAGCGCATGTTCGGCAGCTTCAATCCGGTGCGCACCGCCGGCCCGATGCAGGTGAGTATCGCGTACGCCGAACAGCACGCCGACGCGAAGCACTATCCCTATCCGGTCGCGACGACGATTCGCAACGAAGTCTTCACGCGCCGCGGCGGAATGTACTTCGGCATGGCGCATCTGCTCGACTATCCGGCCAGCTACGACGACATGCTGTATCGCTTCGCCGACTTCAACGCAGGGCATCACGCCAGCCGCAACGCAGCCTTTCAAAACGCTGTCAGCATGCTGACGAAAACGACTCTCGCGCTCGATGGCGACCTGCTGTTGCGCGGCAGCTCCGATCCGAGCCAGACAGAGCTTGCAACGCGCAAGCTCGCCGAGAAGCTCGACCTGACCGAATCGGCCATCCATCGCGATCTCGAGCACGGCGATCAGGACGACTTCGCGGACACGAAGCTCTACAAACGCGTCTTCGATCTCGCCGACAAGGGCCGCAAGAGTCCCCTGCCCCGCGCCGTTGTACCGAAGATCCGCCTCGAAAGTCCGAAGATCACGCGCAAACTCACCACGGAATGGTTCGCGCGGCGTGTCGACGAACGCTATGAGAAGTGCCGGGCGCGACGTTAGTCGAGGGATCGCCAAGAGCACCAGGAAGGTCAGGGGGTAACCGGCCGGAATCCATCCGGCTCAACATCCTGGTGTCTTGGCGAAAGACGGCTCATGTACTTGCCGATGACGACGAAGAACATCGGGATCAGGAAAGTCGCGACGAACGTAGCGCTGAGCATGCCGCCGATGACGCCGGTGCCGATGGCGTTGCGGCTCGCGGAGCCGGGCCCGGTGGCAACTGCCAGCGGGAACACGCCGAGCACGAATGCCATCGATGTCATCAGGATCGGCCGCAGCCGCAAGTGCGCGGCTTCGATCGCTGCATCGATGAGACTCTTGCCCTCCGCATGAAGGTTGCGCGCGAATTCGACGATCAGGATTGCGTTCTTTGCCGACAGACCGATGGTCGTGAGCAGTCCGACCTGGAAGTAGACGTCGTTCGACATGCCGAAGATGAAGGCGGCCGCGAGCGCGCCAACCACGCCCAGCGGCACGACGAGAATGACCGCGACAGGGATGAACCAGCTCTCGTACAGCGCGGCGAGACTCAGGAATACGACGAGGATCGAGATCGCGTACAGCAGCGGAGCCTGCGCGCCCGAGAGCTTTTCCTGCAACGAAAGCCCCGTCCACTCGTAGCCGAGGCCGGACGGTAATTGCGCAGCGAGTCGCTCCATCGTGGCGATCGCTTGTCCGGTGCTGTAGCCCTGTGCGGCCTGGCCCTGGATCTCCACTGACGGCACGCCGTTGTAGCGCTCCAGCTTCGGCGGACCGAACGTCCACTTGCCGGTCGCGAACTCCGAGATGGGCACCATCGCGCCCGCGGAGTTGCGCACGTAATGCAGGCGCAGGTCGTCGGGGTTCATACGGAACTGCTGGTCGGCCTGCACGAACACCTTCTTGATGCGGCCGTCGGTGTCGAGGAAGTTGTCGACGTAGCGCGAGCCCCAGGCGATCGAGAACGACTGTTAGACGTCGCTCGGCGAAACGCCCAGCGCGCTCGCCTTCTCACGATCTACTTCGATCTTGAACGTGGGGTTGTCTTCCAGGCCGTTCGCACGCACCAGCGCGAGCGATGGCTCCTTCTTCGCCGCTGCTAGCAGCTGATCTCGCGCTTGCATCAGCGCGTCATGACCCAGCCCACCGCGGTCTTCGAGCTCGAGATCGAATCCAGACGCCGTACCGAGCTCGCGAATCGGCGGCGGACTCACGGGAATCACGACCGCATCGCCATACGACGCAAACCGCGCCGAGACACGCTTGATGAGCGCCGCTGCCTTCAGGTCCGAAGACGTGCGCTCCGACCAATCCCGCAGGTGTACGAAGAGCTGTCCCTGGTTCTGACCGCGCCCGGCATAGTTGGAGCCGTTGATCGTGAACACGGCGTCGACCATCTTCGACTCCTGGTGCAGCAGATAGTCGCTCACGTCGGCGAGCGCCTGCCCGGTGTGTCCCTGCGTGCTGCCGGGCGGCCCCTGCACCTGCACTAATATGTATCCCTGATCCTCGTCGGGCAGGAACGACGTGGGCAGCTTGAAGAACATGAGCGCCACAGCGACAACGATGCCCGCATAGATCAGCAGCCATCGCCCTGCTTTCGCGATCACGCTATGCGCACCCTTCACGTAGCGATCCCGGCCGTTCTCGAACTGCCGGTTGAACCACCCGAAGAATCCGCGACTCGCACGCGTGTGCTCACCACGCAGGATCGTCGCGCATAACGCCGGCGTGAGGCTGAGAGCGACGAATACGGACAGCGCCATCGCCGCGACGATCGTCAATGAGAACTGGCGATAGATCCCGCCGACCGAGCCGGTCGAAAACGCCATCGGCACGAACACTGCAGACAACACCACCGCTACGCCCATCAGCGCGCCGGTAATCTGTCCCATCGCCTTCTGCGTCGCCTCACGCGGCGACAGATGCTCTTCGGCAATGATGCGTTCGACGTTCTCCACCACGACGATGGCATCGTCGACCAACAGGCCGATCGCGAGCACGAGCCCGAACATCGACAACGTATTGATCGTGAACCCCACCGCGGCGAGCACGCCGAACGTGCCGAGCAGCACGACCGGCACCGCGATCGTGGGGATGATCGTGGCGCGGATGTTCTGCAGGAACAGGTACATCACGAGAAACACCAGCGCGATGCCCTCGAACAGCGTCTTGACGACTTCTTCGAGCGACACCTTCACGAACGGCGTCGTGTCGTACGGATACTCAATGTGCATTCCGGCCGGGAAGTACTTCGAGAGCTCGTCGAGCCGCGCGCGCACCGCCTCTGCAGTGGCTAGCGCATTCGCGCCGGCCGCCAATTGCACGGCGATGCCGGCAGCGGCCTGGCCGTTGTACTTGTTGTCGACGTTGAAGTTCTCCGCACCCAGCTCGATGCGCGCAACGTCGCTCAGCCGGACCTGCGATCCATCCGGATTCACTTTCAGCAGGACGCTGCCGAAGTCCGCGGGCGTGCGCAGCAGGGTCGACTCGGTGATCGACGCCGTCAGGCGCTGCGAAGCCGGCGCCGGTGTTCCGCCCAGTTGCCCGCCGGAAATCTGCACGTTCTGGTTCTGCAGCGCATTCGTCACATCGACAGGCGTGAGCGCGTAGCCATTCAGCTTGTTCGGATCCAGCCAGATGCGCATCGCATACTGCGTGCCGAATACGTTGATGTTGCCGACACCGTCGATGCGGCTCACCGGGTCCTGAACGTGCGACACGATGTAGTCCGCGATGTCGTACTTCGACATGTGCGGATCGGAAGAAACGAACGCCGCCACCATCAGGAACGCGGTCCCCGACTTCGTCACGCGAATGCCCGACTGCTGCACTTGAGGCGGCAATAGCGGCACCGCGAGCTGCAGCTTGTTCTGCACCTGCACCTGCGCGATGTCCGGATCCGTGCCCGGCTCGAACGCGAGCGTGATCGTCGACTGGCCGAAGTCGTCGCTGGTGGCGGACAGATACACGAGGTGATCGACGCCGCTGATCTGCTGCTCGATCACCTGCACGACGGTATTCTCGACAGTCGTGGCAGACGCGCCGGGATACGTCGCGGAAACCTGGATCGAAGGCGGCGCAATCGACGGATACTGCTCGATTGCGAGCCTCGCGATCGACAGCCCGCCGGCGAGCATGATCAGGATGGCGATGACGATCGCAAAGATCGGTCGCGCGATGAAGAAGCGCGGCATGGCGCTAAGCCGGCTGCGCAGTTGCCAACGCGGCAACGGCGCGTACGGGCATGCCCGCCTTCACTCGCTGCAGGCCGGAGACCACGACGCGATCGCCGTCCTGCAGCCCGCCTTCGACCACCCAGCTGTCGCCCAGCGTGCGCGACGCAGTCACGGTCTTCTGCGACACCTTGTTGTCATTTCCCACGATCAGCACCGTGGCCTGGCCGTTGCGATCGTGGG
>Ga0111539_10005702_pt1 | contig 16116 bp, 27 predicted proteins | sample RhiMethybrSRZTD1_FD_79667 | JGI IMG/M metagenome (GOLD analysis project Ga0111539, IMG submission 79667) | Populus rhizosphere microbial communities from Tennessee, USA - Rhizosphere MetaG P. TD hybrid SRZTD1 (version 2) (version 2) | ecosystem: Host-associated > Plants > Roots > Rhizosphere >... | reverse complement strand
TATTTTGATCCATAACGTACCGTCAGAATTTTTGAGGAGAAGTTATCGCCCCCGCGGCGCCCGGTTCGCTGTCGCGTGCCGCCGGTGCGCCCTGTTACTTGCTATAAAGTTCCACAATCAATTGCTCGTTAATCGAGCGGTCAACGTCATCGCGAGTCGGCAATCCGGAAATGGTCGCCATCATGTCGCCGCCAGCGGCCGAAATCCACGACGGACGACCGCGTCCTGCCGCCGTCTGCCAGGCGCCTTCAACGTGAACGTTCTTGCGACTCGGCTCTTTGATCGAGATTACGTCACCCGGCTTTATCTGATACGAAGGAATATCCACCTTACGCTCATTGACCAACACGTGCCCGTGATTCACGAGCTGGCGCGCCTGGCGTCGCGACGTGGAAAACCCTGCGCGATAGACACTGTTATCCAGCCGGCGTTCAAGCAGGAACAAAAGGTTCTCACCTGTAATTCCTTTTTGGCGCGCCGCGCGTTCAAAGTAATTTCGAAATTGTCCTTCGAGGATAAAGTAGATCCGCTTCACCTTCTGCTTTTCGCGCAGCTGCTGGCCATACCCGGCGAGCGCTTTACCGCGTCGCATGGAATTGCCATGCTGTCCGGGCGGCTGCGTGCCGCGCTTTTCAATCGGACAGGAAGGCTTGTAACAGCGATCTCCCTTGAGGAAAAGTTTTGCGCCTTCGCGGCGGCACAGACGGCACACCGCATCTCTATACCTAGCCAATCGTTTCTGCCTCCAGTCTAACTACAGACGGAAAAGTTTACAGGCCGCGTCTTCTGATCTCAGATTTCAGATCTGAAATTTGAGATCTGAGCCGGAGCCCTTCATCCTTTAGGTCAACGTCCTTACATTTCAATTGCAGATTGCCGATTCTCAAGTGCTCAAAGCAATCGAAAACTGGCAATCACAAATCCACAAATACTGCTAAACTCTGCGCCGCTTGGGCGGCCGACATCCGTTATGCGGAATTGGCGTCGTGTCACGAATCGCAACCACCCGGATCCCCGCATTATTAATTGCGCGAATCGCCGATTCGCGGCCACCGCCGGGACCCTTCACGCGCACTTCGCACTGCTGCATTCCGGATTCCGTCGCTTTCTTGGCGGCCTCGTACGCTGCCTGCTGCGCGGCAAAGGGAGTTCCTTTGCGCGAACCGCGAAAGCCGCGCGCGCCGGATGACGACTGCGCAACCAGATTTCCTTCCAGGTCGGTAATCGAAATCAACGTGTTATTGAACGACGCTGCGATGTAGACGATACCGATGGGAATGTTCTTCTTTTCCTTCTTGCGAAAGACCTTCTTCTTACCTGCTGTGGTTGCTTTTGCCATAACTCTATTCTGCTGTCAGAAACTACTTCTTGCCCGGCGCTTTCTTCTTCGCGATGGTAGCCCGGCGCGGGCCTTTGCGGGTGCGCGCGTTGGTGTGCGTGCGCTGTCCGCGAACCGGCAATCCGCGACGATGACGCAAGCCGCGATACGCCCCGATGTCCATCAAGCGCTTGATATCCATCTGGATGCGCTTGCGCAGGTCGCCTTCGATTTCCCCCTGCGCCTCCAGAATGGCACGAATTCGGCTGAGATCGTCTTCACTCAGATCTCTAATCTTCGTATCGACGTTGACGTTTGCCTCTTTGAGAATCGACGACGAGCGCGATCTGCCAATTCCGTAGATGTAAGTAAGACCGATCTCTGCACGCTTGTTGGGCGGAAGATCTACACCTGCGACACGAGCCATAATTTTTTATTTCGGATTTGGACTCCTGAACCTGGAATTACAAATTCAGAATACTTCTCCGATACTCCTACTTCTGTCTCTGTTTATGTTTAGGATTCGTGCAAATCACTCGCACCACACCCTTACGATGAATTACTTTGCACTTATCACAGATTTTTCTAACTGATGCGCGGACTTTCATGACAACCTGCTTTATTTGTACCGATAAGTTATGCGGCCCCGATTCAAATCGTACGGCGACAACTCAACCAAAACTCGATCACCCGGAAGAATTCTGATGAAATGCTTTCGCATTTTGCCAGAGATGTGCGCCAACACCTGGTGCCGGCTCTCATCAAGCTCAACTCGAAACATTGCGTTCGGCAGCGTTTCGAGGACTTTGGCCATGACCTCTATCGCCTCTTCCTTCGCCATACAACCGATAGGACGCAAAATTGCCTGTGCTGGCAAACTTTGCATACTAACACGCGGTTCCTGCAATTGCCAAGCCGCGCTAAAACCCTAGGCAACTCCCGCAAGTTTTTCTTTCACCACCGGGCTGGAACGGACCAAAGTTAAGACCTCCGGTCCTTCCTCGGTAATTGCCACCGTGTGTTCAGAGTGGGCGCTGGGCTGGCCGTCGACGGTCACCACCGTCCACCCATCCTTCAAAGTTTTGGTGTGAAGCGACCCCATGTTGACCATCGGTTCGATGGCAAACACGTAGCCTTTCTTAATCTTCACTCCCTTACCTGGTTTACCGTAGTTCGGAATCTGAGGGTCCTCATGCATCCGCCGTCCAATGCCGTGCCCCACATAATCACGAACGATTGAGTATCCATGCGCTTCAGCATGCGACTGTACCGCATAACCGATATCGCCCAGGTGCCTGCCTGGCCAGCATTGCTCAATCGCCAAATCCAGACACTCTTCGGTGACCCGAATCAGTTTTTTCAAATCCTCGCCGACGGTGCCCACCGGAATGGTGGCCGCGGTATCGCCGACGAACCCGTCCAGCGTAACACCCACGTCGATCGAAAAAATGTCGCCTTCCTTCAACGTGTACTCAGACGGAAACCCATGCACCACCTGCTCGTTGACTGAAGCACAAATCGAAAAAGGAAAGCCGTTATACCCCTTGAAGGTCGGAAAAGCCCCCGCGTCGCGAATCATCTTCTCCGCGGCCTGATCAACTTCGAGCGTGGTCATGCCCGGCTCAACCATCGTCCGCAATTCCCGCAGGACCCGGCCGACGAGCTGGCCTGAGGCTCGCATTTTGTCGATTTCCTTTTGCGATTTTCCGATAATCATTGGCTGCACAATCGCCGGCCCGATGCAATCGACCTTCACTCTCTGGTCACAATCTTTCCCAGGTCAGAGTAAATCGTCTCAGTCTCCTGATCTCCGTCCACGATTTCGAGCCGTCCCGATTGCTTGTAATAATCGATCACCGGCGCCGTCTGCTTTTCGTAAGCCTCCAGGCGCACCTGGACTTTGTCGATCGTGTCGTCGGCCCTTTGCAGCAACTGAACTTCGTGAACGTCACAAATATTGTCGAGGCGCGGCGGCTTAAAATAAATATTGTAAATCTCTTTGCCAACCGGACAGTTCCGCCGGCCGGTTAAACGTTTTGCCAAAACACTGGCGGCCACGTCGATCAGGATTGCCTTCAGCGTCTTTCCCTCAGCGCTGGCCAACTGATCGAGCATTTCAGCCTGCACCAGGGTGCGGGGAAACCCATCGAGGACATAGCCGTTGCGGCAATCGTCGACTGCCGTGCGCTGCCGGACCAGGTCAATCACCACCGCGTCGGAGATTAGTCTTCCCGACGCCTGCGTCGTGTGAATGTCCTCCGCCGCCAGCGCGCGTAACATGTCGCCGGTCGATATCTGCGGCAGGCCCAACCGCTCTTGAATCAAACGCGCCTGTGTGCCTTTGCCGGCACCAGGCGCACCCATTAACACAATAATCTTCGAGCTCAAGCCCTGCGCCCTCGCAACCTGCTGCCACTCCCGAGGAAACCTTCGTAATTTCGCATTACGAGTTGCGCTTCAATCTGGGCAACAGTGTCCATCGCCACACCGACCAGAATCAACAGAGACGTACCGCCAAAATAGAATTGGTAGCCCATCCCGGTCGGAATCCAACCAAGCCCCGGCGTCGTGCTGACAAAAGTCTCCAGCCAGGCTCCAATCAACGGCAACCGACCCACCTTAAACCCGCTCAACATGAACTGCGGGAAGAACGCAACCATCGCCAGGTAAATCGCTCCCACCGTCGTCAGCCGGGTGAGAATCGAATTCAGGTATTCAGCCGTCGCCCGCCCGGGCCGGATGCCCGGCATGAACCCGCCATGCTTGCGCAGATTGTCCGCCACCTCTTCCACGTTAAAGACGATCGAAACATAGAAAAACGTGAAGAAGATGATCAGCGAAAGGAAGATCAGTTCGTAATACGGATCTCCGGCGTGGAAAACCTGAAAGAAACCAAAAATTTTCCCGTACCAGTTCTGCGGATTCTTTGGCGGCAGAGCTGAGAACAAACTCTGCGGCATCGACAAGACGGATGACGCGAAGATCACCGGAATGACGCCGCCCATGTTCAATTTCAGCGGCATCGTGGTTTGCTGTCCGCCGACCATCTGACGACCCACGTGACGCTTGGCGTAGCTGATCGGAATCTTGCGACGCGCTGCTTCGAAGAAGACGATGAAAGCGATAATCGCCACCAGGGCGACGACCAGCGCCAGCACGCCCAGAATCTCCATCGTGTCGCCGCCGCTGACCCGCTCCATCACCTGCTGCACTCCACGGGGAAGACCGATTACGATGCCGGCAAAAATCAAAAGCGAAATCCCATTGCCCACGCCGCGCTCGGTGATCTGCTCACCCAGCCACATGACAAAGATGGTTCCCGTCGTCAGCGTCAACACGGTAGACAGTAAAAATCCCCACGTCGGGGCGCCCACGCCGTTTATCTGCAGCCAGTGCGCCACGAACGAAGTCTGTAAAGCCGCCAGACCCACCGTCAAATAGCGCGTCCACTGATTAATCTTCGCGCGCCCCATCTCGCCTTCTTCCTGCAGTTTTTTCAACTGTGGCGAAACGACGGTCATCAACTGAAGAATGATCGATGCGGTGATGTAGGGAGTAACTCCGAGAGCGAAAACCGAAATCAGCCGGAAGTTTCCGCCCGAGAACAGATCGAGCACGCCAAGCAGTGTGCCGGCAACATCATGCCAGACCTGATCGAGGCGGGCCTTATTGATTCCCGGAGCCGAGACGTGTGCGCCCAGCCGGTAGACTGCCAGGATGCCCAGCGTAAAAAGGATGCGCCGGCGAAGATCCGGCACCTGGAACATGTTGCGTACGGCTGCTAGGAATTTTTCCATTTGATTTAGTACTTCGAACTTTGTTCTTTGTACTTTGAAAAAGCGGTAACGCCAGGTTCACGTCAAAGTACAAAGTACCAGACACGAACCTGGAATCAAGCTGACTATGCGATGACCGTCACGGCGCCGCCGGCTTTTTCAATCTTTTCTCGCGCGGTTTTGGTGAAACGATGGGCCGAAACTTTCAAGGCCTTGGACACTTCACCATTGCCAAGCACGACGATATCGTGCTTCGCCTTTTTGATGATGCCACGCTTATGAAGCACCTCTGGCGTGATCTCATCGTCTGCAGAAAAATGTTTTTCGAGCGCTTCCAGGCTAACCTCGAGCCACTTCTTCTTGAAAATATTCGTGAAGCCGCGTTTGGGCAAACGACGATGCAGAGGCATCTGGCCGCCCTCGAAACCGATCTTCATAGAGTAGCCGGAACGAGACTTTTGTCCCTTTTCGCCGCGACCCGCCGTCTTGCCGAGCCCGCTGCCTGGACCACGCCCGACGCGCTTCTTTTTATGGGTCGAGCCCTTGGCTGGACGCAGATTGTTAAGACTGAGTGTCATTGCCTTATTCAATAATTCTCAAAAGGTGCGGAACCTTGGCCACGGCGCCACGCATCGATGCCGTATCGGGCCGCTCCACAACCTGATTCAATTTACGCAGACCGAGGCTGCGCACAATCTCTTTTTGTTTGGACGGAAAAGCGATCACGCTGCGATAGTACTGAATCTTAATCTTCGCCGCTTCGGTTTCCGCTTTCTTTTTCTTCGCTACCATAACTCGAAACTCGAAACTCCAAACTTGCTTACAGTTCTTCCACCTGCTTGCCACGCAGCCGGGCTACTTCAAACGGATCCTTCATTTTCAAAAGACCATCAAAGGTCGCGCGGACGACATTGTGCGGATTCGTCGAGCCGAGAACTTTCGTGCGCACATCGCGCACCCCGGCCGCCTGCATCACCGCACGCACCGCGCCGCCGGCGATTACGCCCGTGCCTTGCGAAGCCGGCTTCATCAGTACCCGGCCCGCCCCAAAACGCCCAATCAGCTGGTGCGGCAACGTATTCTCGATCAGCGGCACCCGAATCAAACTCTTTTTCGCAGCTTCGACGGCCTTCTTAATCGCCAGAGGAACTTCACGAGCCTTGCCAGTTCCGAAGCCGACGTGACCCGACTCGTCACCGACCACGACCAGCGCCGCGAAGGAAAGGTTTTTTCCGCCCTTCACTACCTTGGTCACACGGTTGATCGAAATGACCTGATCCTTGAGGTCCAGTCCCTGCGCCAGAATTCTTTGTCTCGGTTGTCTCATTATTTTTCTTTCGCGCCGGCGTCTTTCTTAGGTTTCTTCGGTTTCTTCGGCTTCGCTTCTTCCGCCGGAACTTCTGCGGCGGCCTCCGGCTCGGCACTGGCTGCTTCCGCAACCACTTCGTTTTTGTTGAGGCCGGCCGCGCGCGCCGCGTCGGTCAAAGCCTTGACGCGGCCGTGATAAAGATAACCACCGCGATCGAAGACCACGCTGCTCACTCCCGCCGCCAGGGCCCGCTCGGCAATCGCTTGTCCGATTTTTTTCGCGGCTTCGATATTCCCGCCGGTCTTCAATCCCAAACTCTTTTCCGTGGTCGAAGCCGAAGCGATGGTTTGCGCTTTGTCGTCATCGATAAGTTGCGCGTAGATGTGATTCAAACTGCGGTACACCGCGAGCCGCGGACGCTCGGTGGTGCCGCGCACCTTGCGGCGAATCCTCGTATGAATCGCGGTGCGAATCTCTGCTCTTCTTAAGTTAGCCATGTCTTGAATTTCAGATCTCAGATCTCAAATTTGAGATCTCAAACTATTTACCAGTCTTGCCGGGCTTCAACTTCAGCTGCACGTCGGCATAGCGCACACCTTTACCCTTATAAGCGTCGGGCTTGCGCAGCTTATGCATCTCAGCGCAAACCTGACCCAGCTTTTGCTTGTCGATGCCGGTAACCGTCAAGGTCGTCTGATACTGCTGAATGCTACCTTTGGTAGTCATACGTTCAGCCTTTGCCTCAATGCCTTCCGGCAAAGGAAATTCGATCGGATGCGAATAACCCAGCGAAAAAACGATCTTTCGGCCCTGGATGTCCGCCTTGTAACCCACCCCAACGACGTCCATCTGGCGCGAAAAGCCTTCAGTCACGCCGGTGATCGCATTGTTAGCCAGAGCCCGCGCCAGGCCATGCAGGGCGGCGAAATCCTTCGAGCTGCGCTCCGCAACCAGGGCTTCGTCTTCAATCTTGAAAGTGATCCCTTCGGGAATCGGCGTCTTCAGAACGCCCTTGGCGCCCTTAACTTCCAGCTCACCGCTATTGATATTTACGGTGACCCCCTTGGGAATCGTTATCGGTTTTTTGCCAATGCGAGACATAAATTATTTCCGATTTCCAATTGCCGATTGCCAATTGGTTTTGCTCGATCGATTCATCACCACAATCAGACTTCCAATCGGCAATCGGCAATTGGAAATCGGCAATGTTTAATAGACTTCCGCCAGCAATTCGCCGCCGACGTTTTCCTTCCGGGCCGTCTTGCCGCTCATCAGCCCGCGCGAAGTCGAAACGATATTGATGCCGTACCCGCCGAGCACGCGCGGAATTTCGTGCGAGCCGACATACACCCGGCGACCGGGCTTCGACACTCGCGCCAGATGCGTAATCGAGGACGTACCCCGCGCATCGTAACGCAGAAAGATGCGCACCGACTTCTTGGCGCCTTCGCCCTTGATGACGAAATTGTTGATGTAGCCTTCCTCTTTGAGGATGCGCGCGATTTCCAGCTTTAACTTTGACGCCGGGATATCGACACGAGAATGCTTGGCCGAGACCGCATTCCGAATTCGCGCCAACATGTCGGCAATAGGATCAGTCATTCGTTACAACTCCATTTTCAATTGCCAATTGCCGAGTGCCGATTGAAACCAATTGGAAATCGGCAATCGAAAATCGGCAATGCTTCTACCAGCTCGATTTCACGACGCCCGGGATCTGACCCGCCAGCGCCAGTTCACGAAAGCAAATTCGGCACAAGTGAAACTTGCGCAGGTACGCGCGCGGACGGCCGCATCGGCGGCAACGCGTATACCCGCGCGACGAAAACTTCGGCTTGCGATTAGCTTTCGCGATTAGTGATTTTTTTGCCATAACTCTCTTGATCTCAGATCTGAGATCTCAAATTTGAGATCTCTACGCCCTAAACGGCATTCCCAATGCCTTCAACAATGAACGCGCCTGGTCGTCGTCACGCGCGGTGGTCACGATCGAAATGTTCATCCCGCGCAGCTTGTCCACCTTATTAAAATCGATCTCCGGAAAGATCAACTGCTCGCGAATTCCGATCGTGTAATTACCGCGCCCGTCGAAGGCCTTTGGGGAGACGCCGCGAAAATCTCGCACGCGGGGCAGCGCGATCGACACCAGGCGATCAAAGAACTCGTACATCTGCTCGCCGCGCAGCGTTACCATCACACCGATCGGCATCCCCTGTCGCAGCTTGAAACTGGCGATCGATTTCTTGGCCCGAGTGATCACCGGTTTCTGCCCGGCGATCGCTCTCAATTCTTCCACCGCGGCATCCAGAACTTTGGCGTTCGCAATCGCTTCGCCCATGCCCATGTTGAGGACAATCTTGTTCAGCCGCGGCACTGCCATCGGGTTCTCAATCCCGAACTCGCGGGCGATTGCCGGGGCCACTTCTTTCTGATAGCGCTCTTTCAGTCTTGCCATAGTCGTGTCTGACAAACTTTAGTTTGTCGTTTCCGTTCGCTAATGTCAGCGACAAACTAAAGTTTGTCGTACTTATTTTTCGATGGAGTGTCCGCTCGCGGTGGCCACTCTGGATTTCGATCCGTCACCGTCGATCTTGTAACCGACACGCGAACGCTTGCCGGACTGCGGATCGACAATCTGGACATTGGAAATATCGATCCAGGACTCCTTGTCGATGATGCCGCCGCCGCGATTACCGGCCGGTTTCTGATGCCGCTTGATCATGCCGGCGCCCTCGATCTTCACCTTGCCACGAGTTGGGGCGACGGCCAGCACACGGCCCCGCTTTCCTTTGTCACGCCCGGCGATCAGGACCACCTGGTCGTTCTTCTTGAGTTTTGCTCTTTTCCTTACCTTCACGTTTCCCACTCCGCACCGCCACTAGATAACTTCCGGCGCCAACGAAACAATCTTCATGTAGTTCTTGTCGCGCAGTTCGCGCGCCACCGGACCAAAAACGCGCGTGCCAATCGGCGTCCCATCTTCCTTAATCAGCACGGCGGCATTTTGATCGAAACGAATGTAGGTGCCATCGCGGCGGCGGACTTCCTTGCGGGTCCGCACGATTACCGCATCCTGCACAGTACCCTTTTTGATTGCGCCGTCGGGCGAAGCTTCCTTGACGGTGACTTTGATTCGATCGCCGAGACTGGCAATCGCACCGGTCGATCCGCCGATGCCCATAATCATCTCGACCCGTCGCGCTCCCGAATTGTCAGCGACCTCAAGCGAGGTCTGCATCTGTATCATTGTCGATTTCCAATTACCGATTGCCAATTTGCCGTTGGCATCGGCTCAATTTGTTTTTCCACCTGCCCATTGCGTGCCGTGAAATCGGCAATCGCAAATCGGCAATTGGCAATGTTTTACTTCGCTGCCTTTTGCACAATTTCAACTACGCGCCAGCGCTTCCTGGTCGAAAGCGGTCGCGTCTCAACGATGCGGACACGATCGCCGGTGGTCGCGCCCAGCTCGTCGTGCGCCATGAATTTCGAGGTCCGCCGGACATAACGTCGATATTTCGGATGCCGCACCAATCGATCGACACGCACGACGACGGTCTTCTGCATCTTGTCGGACGAAACGGTGCCCACCTTCTGGACGCGATTTCCGCGGCGGCCCCCGGTGGCGCTGTCAGCAGAGGTTGCAGTCGCAGCCGCCTCCGGCGACGCTGACGCGGCGGGCTGGGACTCTGGCGCTGCCGCCACAGGCTCCGCGACACTCGCTTCAGCCGGCGATCCGGGTTCTTCAGTCGCAGGGCTCTCGCCGGTTTCAATCGCCGGCGGCGCGTCTGTCTGCTCTTCCTTTTTCTTTCTTCTAAACATTTGGTTTACTCAATACGCACGCTCTCGTCGTGCTTTTTCGGTACGCACGCCTCCGGCGTGCTTCACTTGGCAGCACTCCGGAGAGTGCATACCTCTTACGCCTTACCGGCCTGCATTTCTCGCTGGCGCATTTCCGTCTTAAGGCGCGCGAGCGACTTCTTTTCCTGGCGCATTTTCTTGATGGTGTCGACCTCGCCAAGCGCCAACTTGAAGTTCAAGCGAAACAACGACTCCTTCAGGCGATCCACCTCAGCGTGCAGATCCTCTGCCGCCATGTCGCGATACTTATCTACTTCTTCCCGTCTTTTCATAGCTGTTCAGATCTGAGATTTCAAATTTGAGATCTTAGATTGCGCCCCCTTCCTGATCGGCGCGGGTCACAAACTTGGTCCGGATCGGAAGTTTCTGTGCCGCCAGCTTCATTGCATCTCGCGCAGTCTTCTCGTCCACGCCTTCAATCTCGTAGAGAATTCTCCCGGGCTTGACGACCGCCACCCAATACTCCGGCGCTCCCTTTCCTTTGCCCATACGAGTTTCCGCAGGCTTCTTCGTCACCGGCTTATCGGGAAACATGCGAATCCAGATCTTCCCGCCACGTTTAATATGACGCGTCATCGCAATTCGCGCCGCCTCGATTTGCCGGTCGGTAATCCATGCCGCTTCCATACTCTTCAGGCCGTATTCGCCGAAACTGATCGCGCTGCCGCGGTTTGCGACACCCCTCATTCGGCCACGCATCTGCTTACGATGCTTAACTTTTTTCGGCATCAACATAGCTGTATCTCGGCTCTCAAATCTCAGATCTCAAATTTGAGATCTGAAATCTGGCAAACTATCTCTCCGGCCTTTCTGGTCTGTCCCGGCGCGGACGCGCAGGTCGCGGACGTCCTTCGCGCTGACCCGGCCCCCGTGTATCGTTAATCGGATCGGTTCCCGTGCCGCGGGCCATCGCCGCATTAGCGTCGAGAATCACTCCGCGATAAATCCAAACCTTCACGCCGATCACGCCAAAGGTTGTGTGCGCCTCCGCAAACCCATAATCGACGTCCGAACGCAAAGTGTGCAGCGGCAACTGGCCCTGCAAGTGCCACTCGCTGCGCGCGATTTCCGCGCCATTGAGCCGGCCACTGACCTTGACCTTAATTCCCTGAGCCCCGAACCGCAGCGACTCTTCCACGGCCTTGCGCATCGCCCGGCGGAAAGCAATTCGCTTCTCGAGCTGTGCGGCAATCTTCTCGGCCTGCAATTGAGCGTTGAGCTCAGGCTTATGAATCTCCTGAATCGAAACCAGGACTTCGCGGCCCGTGCGCGACGCGATGTCGCCTTTCAGCTTATCGATCTCCGACCCCTTGCGACCGATGATGATGCCCGGACGCGAGGTGTAGATGATGATCTTCAGGCGGTTGGCGGCCCGTTCGACATCAACGTGCGAAACCCCGGCGCCGGCAAAACGCTGCTTCAAATCGCGCTTCAGCTTGAGATCCTCAATCAGAAAATCACCGTACTGCTTCTTCGCAAACCAATGCGAATGCCAGTCCTTGTTGTAGCCGAGGCGAAAGCCGTATGGATGAACTTTTTGGCCCAAACTTTACTCCGTTCTCAAACCTGTCTAAATCTCAGATTTCAAATCTCAGATTTGAAATCTGAGAAACCAGTTTAATCGTCCGTCTTTTTCTTTCTGCGTAAAGCGCCGCCGAGTTTTGAGGCGGCCTTGCTCGCTTTCTTCTGCGGTTTTTCTTCCGCCGCGGGAGTCTCCACAGCTGCAGCCTTGGAAGCTCCGCGCTTCGCTCGCGGCGCTGCCGCGGCACCGCCACGCTTCGCCCGCTTACTTATTGCCGGCTTCGCTTCGCCGGCCTTGCCGTCAGCTTTTGTCTGCGCATCTCGCTGATCGCTCGAAACCAAAATCGTCACATGGCAAAAATGGCGGCGCTCGCGATAGGCACGACCCTGCGGGGCGGGGCGCATGCGACTGCGATTCTTGGTTGGCCCCCGATCGACGTAGGCGGCCTTCAACCAGAGATCGTCCGGGTCGACCGAGATGTTTGCCTTCTCAGCCGCTTCGTTGGCATTGGCAATCGCCGACTTGACGCACTTCTCGATGCCCAGCGCTGCGCGCTTGTTCGCGTAACGCAGAATCGCCAAAGCCTGGTTGACGTTCTTGCCGCGGATCATGTCAATTACCAGCCGCGCTTTTTGCGGCGATCCGCGAAGAAATTTTGCACTCGCTCTTGCTTCCATAAACTATTAGGTCCGACAGGTTCGATACGACCTGTTGTTACGCTGCCGGCGCCGCCGCCGGGGCTACCTTAGCCGTCTTCTCCGATTTTTCGGCCTTCGTTCCCGAATGGCCTTTGAAGGTTCGAGTCGGAGCAAACTCGCCCAGCTTGTGTCCGACCATGTTCTCAGTCACGTAGATCGGAATGTGCCGCTTGCCGTTGTGAACTCCGAAGGTCAAGCCAACCATGTCGGGCGTAATCGTCGAACGGCGCGACCAGGTCTTGATTACCTGAGGACGCTGACCGCCGGCGCGCACGCGCTCAACCATCTTGCGAATCCCTTTATCGATCCAGGGCCCTTTTTTTACTGAACGTGGCATGATTTATTTTCGATTGCCAATTGCCAATTGCCGATTTGAAAACGCGTCCTGGCCTGGAAAGCCAATCGGCAATCGGCAATCAAAAATCGGCAATTACTTAACTCTCCGATCTCTGACAATCATCTTCTTCGTGCGCTTGTTGTGACGCGTCTTGTAACCACGGGTCGGCTGGCCCCAGGGGGTAACCGGATTGCGGCCGCCCGAAGTTTTGCCTTCACCACCGCCGTGGGGATGGTCAACCGGGTTCATCGCCACGCCGCGCACGTGCGGCCGAATTCCCTTCCAGCGCGTGCGGCCGGCCTTACCGAGCGAAACGTTTTCGTGCTCGACATTACCTACCTGGCCCACGGTCGCGCGACACTCAACCGGAACGCGGCGAACCTCGCCCGAAGGCATACGCAGCTGCGCGTAGGCGCCTTCCTTGGCCAGCAGCTGCGCAAACGATCCCGCCGCTCGGGCCATCTGCCCACCCTTGCCGGGACGCAACTCAATGTTATGAATCTGAGTGCCGAGCGGAATATTCCGAATCGGCAAAGTGTTACCCGGAAGAATGTCGGCGTCCTCACCGCTGGTGATTGTCTTGCCAACCTCCAGACCTACCGGCGCGATGATGTAACGCTTCTCGCCGTCGAGGTAAGTCACCAGGGCGATGTTCGACGATCGATTCGGATCGTACTCAATCTGCGTGATCCGTCCGGGCACGCCGTCTTTGTTGCGCTTAAAGTCAATGATGCGATAGAACCGCTTGTGACCGCCGCCGCGCCGGCGAACCGTGATCCGGCCGTCGTTGTTGCGACCGGAAATACGCGTCTTGGGCTCGAGCAGAGACTTCTCCGGGACCGCGCCCACAGTCAACTCATCGCGCGTCAGATAAGTCTGATAACGCCGCGCCGGCGATGTCGGTGTTAGTTTCTTAATTCCCATAGTCTTTTGATCTCAGATCCCAAATTGAGATCTCAGATTTGAGATCTGAAATTCCTAAATCGCTTCGCCGTAATCGACCGGCCTCTCGCCCTGCTTCAGCGTCACAAATGCTTTTTTCCAGGAAGGCTTGCGACCCTCGAAGCGCCCCCGCCGGGCCATCTTGCCCATGTACTGCGCGGTTCGAACTTCATCTACTTTGACCTGAAAGATGGTTTCGACTGCCGTCTTGATCTCCGGCTTGGTCGCCCGGCGATCGACACGAAACGTCAGCAACTGGCGGCGGTCCTGGGTCTCTTCTTTGGCCACCAGCGCCTTCTCAGTAATGACCGGCGATTTGATAATGTCCCAAACAGTTCGCATTGCTTAAACAGCCGCTCCTCTATCCTTCGGCACGCGTTGCGGGCTCCGGCTTTCGCCATCGTGTGAACGCTCGTGAAAATCCTCGCCATCGTCTTTCGCCCGCGGCTTGAGAATTTCCGTTAACTCTTCCACGGTCCGCGGCGTGAGCACCAGCTTCTGATGATTGACCAGATCGTAAATGTTCACGCCATAACTGTTCACCACTTTCGTGGTTTGCACGTTTCGCGACGCCAGCATCAGGTTCGTATTTTTCAACGAATCAACGATCAGGGTCTTGCCGGCCAGCTTCAAAGTGCCGAGCGTGCTGATGAAATCCCTGGTTTTGGGGGCATCAAGCTTCCAATCGTTAACTATGATCAGATTTCCCTCTCTCAACCGTTCCGAGATCGCCGCGCACATCGCGCGCTTTCTCATCTTCTTCGGCAAGTTGTAGGACCAGTCACGGGGCTGCGGTCCATGCACGTTACCGCCGCCTTTCCAAAGGGGCGAGCGCAAACTCGCTATCCGAGCCCGGCCAGTGCCCTTCTGGCGCCACAGCTTACGGCCGGCGCCGGAAACGTCGCCGCGCGTTTTAGTTGCCGAGGTGCCAGCGCGCCGATTCGCCAGAAAGCTGCGCACAGCTTCGTGGACCAACGGCTCGTTGAGAGGTACGCCGAAAACCGTGTCGGGTAGTTCAATCTCGCCAACCTCCTTGTTGGCCAGGTCGAAAACTTTGGTTGATGGCATAACAAATCTCCGTTTCCGCAAAACGAACTCGCGTTCGTCAGACTACTTCTTTCCTTGTCGCGCCGCCTTTTTTACGACGACCACACTGCCGTTCGCACCCGGCACCGCACCCCTAATCATCAATAAATTGTTTTCGGCATCGACGCGCGCCACCGTCAAACGCTTCACGGTTATCCGCACGTCCCCCATGTGGCCTGACGAGCGCATTCCTTTAACGACTCGCGACGGATACGCCGAAGCGCCGATCGAGCCCGGCGCGCGCACGTTCATCGAACCGTGCGACTCAGGGCCGCGATTGAAGTTGTGGCGCTTGATCGTTCCGGCAAAGCCACGACCTTTCGACTTGCCAACCACGTCTACGATGTCGCCATCGGCAAACTGATCAACCAGGATCTTGTCGCCCACGTTGGTGCTGTCATCGGACGCCGTCAAACGAAACTCTTTCAGGACGCGCGCCGGCGGAACGCCGCCGCCAGTCTTTTCAAAATGGCCGCGCATCGGCTTATTCACGTTCTTCAGCTTGATCGGCCGATCTTCAACCAGACCGAGCTGCACCGCGTCGTAGCCATCCTTGCCGCCGGCAGACTTCTTTTGCACCACCACGCACGGGCCGGCCTTGATGACCGTGACCGGAGTGACCGTGCCGTCCGCGGCGAACAACTGCGTCATTCCTACTTTTTTACCGATGATTCCGTTAATCATTGTCGATTGCCTGTTGCCAATTGCCGATTTATTAATTCACGACTTCCAGACGCCAATCGCAAATTGGCAATTGGAAATCGGCAATGCACCTACTGCTTTCCAAACGCCTTAATCTCGACGTCCACACCCGCGGGCAAATCAAGCTTCATCAAAGCATCAACCGTCTGCGGGGTCGGATCGAGAATGTCCATCAGACGCTTGTGCGTTCTGATTTCAAACTGCTCGCGCGATTTCTTATCCACGTGGGGCGAGCGCAGTACTGTCCACTTGTTTTTCACCGTCGGCAGTGGAATCGGCCCAGCCACGCGCGCGCCGGTTCGCTTGGCGGTTTCGACAATTTCCGTTGTCGACTGATCGAGCACGCGGTGGTCGTACGCCTTGAGCCTGATTCTGATTTTTTCGTTAAGCATAGGTTTTTAGGTCCTATAGGTCTGATGGGACCTATTCAACTACATCACTAACAGTGCCGGCGCCGACAGTCCGGCCGCCCTCGCGAATTGCGAAGCGCAAACCCTTCTCCATCGCTATCGGCGCGATCAACTCAATCTCCATCTGCACGTTGTCGCCAGGCATCACCATCTCC
>Ga0111539_10005701_pt1 | contig 16116 bp, 13 predicted proteins | sample RhiMethybrSRZTD1_FD_79667 | JGI IMG/M metagenome (GOLD analysis project Ga0111539, IMG submission 79667) | Populus rhizosphere microbial communities from Tennessee, USA - Rhizosphere MetaG P. TD hybrid SRZTD1 (version 2) (version 2) | ecosystem: Host-associated > Plants > Roots > Rhizosphere >... | reverse complement strand
TGATGTCCTGCATGCTGAGCGAGCCGCTCAGCATGACGATGGGAAAGATCGAGAGGCCGGCGGGGATCTCGTAGCTCACGATCTGCGCCGCCGAGCGGATGCCACCGAGGAGCGACCACTTGTTGTTGGACGCCCACCCGGCCATCAGGATGCCGACCACAACGAGCGACGTCACCGCCGTCACGTAGAGGATGCCGACGTTCAGGTCGGCGATGATGAGCGAGCCGGAGAAGGGGATGCAGGCGAACGCCGCGACGAAGCCGACCGTCACGATGTAGGGCGCGAGCTTGAACAGCGGCGCGTCCGCCGCGCGCGGCACGACGTCCTCCTTGAGGACGCTCTTGATGCCGTCGGCGAGCCACTGGAGGAAGCCCGCCGGCCCGGTGCGGTTCGGCCCGATGCGGCTCTGGATGCGGCCCGCGATGCGCCGCTCGACCCACGTCGTGATGCCGGCGATGGGGAGGACGAACACGAACACCACGACGCCGCCGAAGGCGAGCATCGCCCCGAGGTAGGCCACCCAGGGCGGCACGCCGTCGGGCACGAGGCCGCTTGCGAGCAGGCCGTCGACGAAGTCCTTCATCAGCGGTCGATCTCCGGCGCGACGAGGTCGAGGCTCGCGATCACCGCGATCAGGTCGGCGATCATGAGGTTCCGGCTGAGCTTCTGGATGATGCTGATGGCCGAGAACGACCCCGTGCGGATCTTGCAGCGGTAGGGGAACGACGTGCCGTCGCTCACCACGTACCAGCCCATGTCGCCGCGCGCGCTCTCGATGCGCACGTACGCGTCGCCCGCCGGCGGCTTGTAGTTGCGCGGCACCTTGGCGATCACCGGTCCCGCCGGGATCTGCTTCAGGCACTGGCGGATGATGCGGCAGCACTCCTTCATCTCGACCATGCGCACGATGTAGCGGTCGAAGCAGTCGCCGAGCGTTCCCACCTCGCCCCGGCCGACGGGGATCTCGAAGTCGAGCTCGGGGTAAACCGAGTAGGGCTCGTGGCGGCGCACGTCGAACTTGATGCCGGAGCCGCGGAGGTTCGGGCCGACGAGGTTGTAGTCGACGGCGTCCGCGGGCGTGACCACGGCCACGTTCGCCAGGCGCTCGGTATAGATCTTGTTGTAGGAGATGAGCGCGTTGTACTCGTCGATGAGCGGCTCGAAGCGCTCGACGTACGCGAGCGCCTTCTCCTTCCACCCCGGCGGCAGGTCCCAGGCGACGCCGCCGATGCGCATGTAGTTGAAGGTGAGGCGCGCGCCGCAGAGCTCTTCCAGCAGGTCGTTGATGTACTCGCGCTCGCGGATGGCGTGCGTGAACGGCGTCGATGCGCCGATGTCCATCGCCATCGAGCCGACCGACAGGAGATGGCTCTGGATGCGGTTGAACTCGACGGCCAGAACGCGGCAGTACTCGCCGCGCTTCGGCACCTCGATGCCGCCGACCTTCTCCGCCGCCATCGCCCAGCCCTGGTTGCAGGGCATGGCGGCGACGTAGTCGACCCGGTCCGTGTACGGCATGAAGCCGTGCCAGCCCACCTTCTCCGCGATCTTCTCGATCGAGCGGTGGAGGTACCCGATGTCCGGGATCGCCTCCTTCATGATCTCGCCGTCGGCACGGACGACGAAGCGCAGCACGCCGTGCGTCGACGGGTGCTGCGGCCCCATGCTGAGCGTCATGTCCTCGGTGACGAGGCCGCCGTTGACCTGGCGCTCGATGTCGACCTCGAATCCGCCGAGACTCATCCGTCCGTCCTCAGGCCTTCAGCAGGCTCTCTCGCGACGTCGAGATGCCGTGGTACTCCTCCGGCTCGACGAAGTCCTTCCGCAGCGGATGGCCGGGCCAGTCCTCGGGCATGAGGAGGCGGCGGAGGTCCGGGTGCCCCGGGAAGTCGACGCCCAGGAGGTCGAACACCTCGCGCTCCTGCCACTCGGCATGCGCCCAGACGCCGGCGATGCTCTGCACCACGGGGTTGTCGCGCGCGGCGTCGACTTTCAGGACGAAGCGGTGCCGGTTCGGGTACGAGTAGAGGTGGTACACGATCTGGATCGCGCTCCGCTTGGGATAATCGACCCCCGAAAGATTCGACAGGCAGTCGAAGGCCAGCCCCGGGTCGGTCTTGCAGAACGTCGCGATCTCCAGGATGCGGTCGGGCGGGACGGTTGCGCTCGCGTCGCCGCCCTGCCCCACGAGCTCTCCGACCGCGTCGCCGAACCGGGAGCGGAGCTGCGCGTGAATGGCGGCGGGGTCGAGCGTCAGCATCCGATCAGGCGGTCGCGACCGCCGGCTCCTTGCGGACCAGCCACCGCTCCTGCTGGATCTTCTCCTGCAGCTTCACGAGGCCCTCGACCAGCGACTCGGGCCGCGGCGGGCAGCCGGGAACGTAGACGTCCACCGGGATGACCTTGTCGACACCGTCACACACCGAGTAGGCGAGCTGGAAGAGCCCGCCGCAGTTGGCGCAGCTCCCCATCGAGACGACATACCTCGGCTCGGGCATCTGGTCGTAGAGAATCTTCGTCCTGAGCGCCATCTTGAGCGTCAGGGTGCCCGACACGATGATCAGGTCGGAGACGCGCGGCGTTGCGCGCGGGGCCATGCCGAAGCGGTCGAGATCGGTGCGCGGGCCGCCCGCCTGCATCATCTCGATGGCGCAGCAGGCGAGGCCGAACATCATGTACCAGAGGGACGATTTCCGGGTCCAGTTGAGGAAGTCGTCCACCGTGGTGGTGAGCGCCATCTCGGGGACCGAGTTGATCAGCGACATACCGTCCTCACGCCGCGCGCCGGAGACGCGCGGCCTCCTCGCGCTCGGCGGGCAGCTGCTTCAGCCACTCGAGGTCGCCCTTCGCCCACACGTAGACGAGGCCGACGGCCAGGATGCCGATGAACACCACGATCTCGACGAGGGCGAAGAGGCCCTGCCCACGCGCGACCCAGTCCCGGAACACGGCGACGACGGGATAGATGAAGGCCAGCTCGACGTCGAAGATCACGAACACCAGCGCGATCAGGTAGAAGCGGATGTTGAAGTTGATCCAGGCGCCGCCGCTCGGCGGCTCCCCGCACTCGTAGGTGGTGAGCTTCCAGGGGCCCGGATTCGAGGGGCGGAGCAGCAGCCCGAGGCCCAGCATCACGCCGCAGAGGACGAACGCGAGCGCAAAGAAGACGAGCACGTTGGCGAAATCGAAATGCATGACTCGAGCCGACAGAGCCTAACAGGCCCGCGGCACCTCGCGCAAACGACCCGGCGCGTTCACGCGCACCCCTCGGGCCTCACGATGGCGCCGGCAACGGCAGCACGATCGGCGTCCCCGTCGCCGCGTTCGTGCCGACGTGCACGGGGACGCCGTAGGCCTCGCTGAGGAGCGGCGCGCGCAGCACCTCGGCCGGGGTCCCGTGGGCGACGACGCGGCCGGCGGCGAGCAGGAGCAGGCGGTCGCAGTAGAGCGCCGCCAGGTTCAGATCGTGCAGCACGGAGAGCACTGCGACGCCGCTCGCGCGTGTGAGCGCACGCACCGTATCGTAGATGCCGGTCTGGTGGCGGAGGTCGAGGTGCGTGGTCGGCTCGTCGAGGAGGAGCACGCGCGGCTCCTGCGCGAGGGCGCGCGCGAGGAGCACGCGCTGGCGCTCCCCGCCCGAGAGTTGCACGAGCGCCCGGTCCTCGACGGCGGCGACCTCGAGGCGAGCCATGGCGGCGCGCGCGATGTCGAGGTCGCGCGCGCGCGGAAAGGCGAGCGGCGGCAGATGTGGCGCGCGCCCCATGAGCACCACCTCGAGCGCGGTGAACGGGAACTCGAGGGCCGAGTCCTGCGGCACGACCGCCAGCCGCCGCGCGATGTCGCGGCGGGCGAGCGCGTCGAGACGCGTTCCCTCGAGCATGACGTGTCCGGCGCCCGGCCGGATCACGCCGGCGAGCAGCCGGACGAGCGTCGTCTTCCCGCTGCCGTTCGGGCCGATCACGCCGACGATCTCGCCCGCGGCGACGGCGAGGTTCACGCCGTCGAGCACGGCGCCGCGGCCGTAGTCGTAGGCGAGGCCCTCGCCGGCGATCGCCGGCGTCACGCCATGCCCCGCACGAGGCTCCGGCGGAGGAGCCAGATGAAGAACGGCCCGCCGAGGAGCGCCGTCACGACGCCGACCGGCAGCTCGGCCGGCGCCAGCGCCGTGCGCGCCACGGTGTCCGCGACGACGAGGAACGTCGCCCCGCCGAGGAACGACGCGGGCACGAGCAGCCGATGATCGGTGCCGGCCGCCAGGCGGAGGAGATGCGGCACGATGAGGCCGACGAAGCCGATCATGCCGCTCACGGCGACGGCCGCGCCGACCAGCAGCGACGCCGCGACGAAGACCGCGCGGCGCGTCCGCTCCACCTCGACGCCGAGCTCGAGCGCGCTCTCCTCGCCGAGCGCCAGGAGGTTCAGGTCCTGGGCGTGGCGAACGATCCATGCGACGCCGACGAGCGCGTACGCCGCCGCCACGGCCACCAGCGCGTAGCCCTGCGTCGACAGCGAGCCCATGATCCAGAAGAGGATGCCCTGCGCCTGTGTGTAGCTGACGATCGCGTTGGCGAGCATGATCGCCGCCGCGGCGAGCGCGTTGCACACCACGCCGACGAGGAGAATCGCGTGCGGCGACGCGCGGCCCGCCGCGCGGGCGCCGAGGTAGACGAACGTGATCATCCCGAGCGCGCCGAGGAACGCGGCCAGCGGCACCACCGCGGAGGCGGCGTCGGCGCCGGCGACGATGGCGATCACGCCCGCGACCGCGGCGCCGGCCGAGATGCCGAGGAGATGCGGCTCGGCGATGGGATTCAACAGCAACGCCTGGAGCGCCGCGCCCGCCGCGGCGAGGCTCCCCCCGACGACGGCGGCGAGGAGCACGCGCGGCAGCCGAGCACGGAACAAAATCGCGTAGTCGGGCGTCGCCTCGCCGCCCGGCGCGAGCGCCACCCTGAGGCTCGCCGGCGCGGGCCCGATGAGCGTCGCCGCGAGGAGCGTCACCGCGAGCGCGGCCGCGAGCACGAGGAGCGACGTCGCGAGCCGCCGCGCGGTCAGATGCGCCGGCCGCACGTCAGCGTCCGTGTATCGCGGCGGCGAGCACGCCCGCGGCCTCGGGCACGCGCGGGCCGGCGCGGAAGATGACGTCGGGATCCAGCGTCACGATGCGGCCCTTCTGCACGGCGGGCACGCCCGTGAGCTCCTGGAAGAGCGTCCGGCTCCCCTTCTCGCTCCCCATCGCCGCATCGAGGATCACGTCCGGGGCCCGGGCCGCAACCATCTCGACGGAGAACGCCGGCCAGGCGGCGCCGGCATCGGCGGCCACGTTCGTGCCCCCCGCGATGGTGAGGAGCTCGTCCTGGAGCGTCCCCCCGCCCGCGACGATGAGCGGGCGGTGCCCCACCACCAGGAGCACGCGCGGCCTCGCCTGCCCGTTCACCCGCGCGCGCACGGCCGCGAGCCCGGCGTCCACCTCGCCGACGAGGCGCTCGCCGGCGTCGGGAACCTCGAGCGCCGTCGCGAGCGCGCTGATGCCCGCGCGCAGGTCGGCGAGCGTCCGGTCCTGGAGCACCAGCACGCGCACGCCCGCGCGCTCCACGGCGCGCACGGCCTCGCGGTTCCCGGGCGACGGCACCACGACCACGAGATCCGGCCGCGCCGCGAGCACCAGCTCGACGCTCGGCGCGAGATAGCCGCCGACCCGCGGCAGCGCCTTCGCCGCGTCGGGATGGTCGCACTGCGCGCACGCCCCCACGAGGCGGTCGCCGGCGCCGAGCGCGTAGATGGCCTCGGTCAGCGAGGGCGCGAGCGACACCACACGCTCGGGCCGTCCCGCCCTGCTCGGTGGCGGCGCGCAGGCGATGAGCGCGCTCGCCACGAGCAGGGCGCCGAGGCGCATCACGAGCCGAACATTCACGGCCCCGGCACGGCTGTCAACGCGAGCCTTACTCGCACTTCACGGTCGTCTCGCGCCCGTTGAAGGCGCAGGCCGACGCCGCGAAGCTCACGTCGCCGCACTGCCCGGCGGCGTTCAGCATGAACGTGGCCTGGAGCGGCAGGCTCGCCGGCAGGGTCGCGAAGGCGCCCTTCTTGCCCACCACGGTGAACTTGACGAGGCCGGGCGTCGCGGGAACCGTCTTCACGACGACCTTGACGATGCCTGCCGTGCCGACCGGATCGACGTACTTCCAGACCGTCCCGGCCGGGTTCACCTTCCATCCGGTCCCACCCGGAATCGTGGCGAAGGCCACCGTGCCCTTGGCATCGTCGATGACGAGGCGCGCCCCGTTCGTCGCGGGATCGATCGCCGGTACGGTGGGGAGGGTCATCTGCCCCGAGAGCTTGAGGCCGTCGTCGCCGGCCGGGGTACCCTGTTTCTTCAGGATGAGCTTCGGGCTCGCGATCGTCGTCCCGCCGACGCACGGCTCGTCTGCATTGCACGTGCCGTCCGTGTCGTCGTCGCGGCAGATCGTGACGATGCTGGTGCCGATGTCCAGGACGAGCGTCTCGTTGCGCACGGTGTCGTGGAACATTTCGGTGGAGAACGTGAATCCCGTCGCGCGGTTCGTGACCGCGCCGCCCGGCGCGACGGCGACGAGCTTCCCCGAGAAGTCGCCGCTCACGAGGAGGTTGCCGGCGTTGTCGAGCACGTGGGCATAGCTCCCGCCGAGGCTCCCGACGACGGGCCCGACGAACGCGCCCGCGAGCGTGTACTCGTCGACCGAGCCGACGAAGGAAGCGTCCGAGTTCCCGACCAGGAGCCGAGTGCCATCAACCAGGACGCCGGCCGTGTAGTCGAGGCCCGTGGTGATGATGGGCGTCGCGGTGCCCTTCGAGACGCGCACCACCCGCCCCGCATTGGGGCCGCCGGCGTCGCTCACGAGGAGATCCTTGCCGTCGAGCGCGACGTCCGCCGCCGCCGGGATGGTCCCGGCCGGAACGACCTCGGCGCCGAGCGCCGGGAGCGCCGTCGTCCGCGTGAGGGCGTCCGGGATCGCGAATACGGTGTCGCCCGTGGCGGCACCCGCGAGATCCCCCGCGTTGTCGACGACGAAGAGCGTCCCGGCGCCGTCGAGGGCGAAGCCGCCGAGCGCGTTGAACCCGCTGGCGATGTCGGTCGCGCCGCCGCCGTCGATGCGGATCACCTTCATCGTTCCCGCGCCGAACGAGCCCTGGCCGACGATGATCGTGCTGCCCGAGCGCACGACGCCGCCCTGCACGCTTGCCGGGGTGGAGATCGAGTGCACGGCCCAGCCGGTCGCGGGCGTGACGGCGGCGGTGGCGGGCGCGGCGACCAGCCCCGCCAGCAGGCTTGCGAAGACTCCGAAGCGCATTTGCCGAGACATGAACGGGTTCCTCCGAGGGTCCTGCTTCAGCGGCGTCTCACCGTGAAGCGGTCCAGATCGACGCGCCGCCGTCCGCGCTCCGAGGCGACGTCCTCGGCTCGGAGCGTGACGGCGGTGCGGCGACGGGTGAGCGGGATGCGGAGCACGCGCGTCGATCCCGGGATCAACGGCGCGAGCGCCGCGGTGACGTCGCGGTGGCCGACGCGCACGGTGACGGATCCCGCCCGGACGTTCGGCGAGATCACCACCGTGAGCACAGCCTCCGCGCTGTCGGCCGGCAGCGTCATGAGCGCGCCGGTCGGTGTGACGTAGGTGAGGAGGTCCTCGACGTCCCGCGGCCGTGGGCGGCCCGCGAACGCGGGCGCGACGGCAGGGCCGCAGGCCGCATCGTCCGGGCATGGATCGCAGGCGTTCGCGGTCCCATCGCCGTCCGTGTCGGCCTGGTCGGGGTTCGGGCGTGCGGGGCAGTTGTCGCAGGCGTCGCCGAGCCCGTCGGCATCGGCGTCCGCCTGCGTCGGGTCGGGTACCGCGACGCACACGTCGCGCGCATCGGGCACCCCGTCGCCGTCGCCGTCCGGCTCGGGATCACCCGGGTCCTCCGTACAGGCGTCGCCCGTACCGTCGCCGTCGGCGTCGGCCTGATCGGGGTTGGGCGTGCCGGGGCAGTTGTCGCACGGGTCGCCGACGCCGTCGGCGTCGCGGTCGAGCCGGTCCGCGCTCGGGAGCCCGGGGCAGAGGTCGCAGGCGTCACCGACGCCGTCGTGGTCGCCGTCGAGCTGCGCGGCATCGGCCACCGCCGGGCAGCCATCCGCGGCGTCGACGAGGCCGTCGCCGTCCGTGTCCGCGAGGCCCGTCGTCTCGACCGAATGGAGGCCGGCGATGGCATCGAGGTCGAACCCCGCGAGGCCGAGGAGGCCGACCGCCTTCTGGCTCCCGTCGATGCGGACGAAGCGCATCGCCGCGAGGCCGACGGCGCCGAGATCGAACGTGTCGCCGCCCGACCCCGACGGCGGCACGAAGTCGTCGATCGGGACGCCGACCAGGGACGCGATCGGCGCCGTCGAAGGCACGAGCGGCGACGGACTCGCGGCGTCCCCGGCATCCGCGAACACCGGGTAGACCCCGGCACAGCCCGCGAAGTACGGCGCGGCGTCGGCCGCGCAGGGGAACGTCGCCCACGTGACCCCGTCGGCGCTGACCGACACGGTGCCGGGCTCCGCGAACGGCGGCAGCGTCTCTGCGCCGCGCTGCAGGAAGGCGTTCTCGAAGACCGTGAAGTCCGCTCCCGGCCCGTCCACCACGACGTTGTCGCGGAACTCGACGACGATCTGCCCCCCGAGCCCGAGCGAGAACGCGTCCAGGCTCCCCGTGAACGCGCCGCCTCCGCGCGGCGGCCCGAGGACCACGCCCGGGAGATCGGCGTCGCGTCCCCCGCCGCCGGTGCCGATCTGGCGCGAGACCACGGCATCGAGGAAGGGATCCGCGGCAGTGATCCGCGCCATCGTGACGAGCACCAGTGCGAGCGTCGCCCGCATCATGGGACGAACCCGATGGAGAACGGCGGCAGGCCGACGCCGAGCGGCTTCGCCGAGAGCGCGCGGTCCGTGGAGGGATCGAAGAAGCGGAGGCCCGGATTCGGCAGCCCCTGATCGGCGAGCCACACGAGCCCGTCTGGGCCGAGGATGATGTCGGGCAAGAACGCCTCCTTCGCATAGAGCGTCCGCGGCGACGCCGCGCCGCTCGGGTCGAAGACGACCAGGCGGTTCGCGAGCCCGGCGTCCTGGAGCACCGCATAGCCCTTGGTCGGCGAGACGAGGACGAAGTCGAGGATGTTGCCGCCGATCGTCGCCTCGTCGACGAAGAAGCTCCCCTCCGCCGTCCGCGTGGCGGGATCGATGCGCTCGAGGCCGCCGTCGCCGACGCGGAAGATGTCGCCCGCCGACGCGATGACGAGCCTCCCCGTCCCCGGCTCGCGGGCGATGCCGCTGGCGTCGCCGAACGGATTGCCGCCATGCAGCACGATCTCGCCGCTCACCGCGTCCGTCGCCGTGTCGACGAGCACCATCCGGCTCGGCCCCGTCGACGCGAACCCGCGCCGGCGGTCGAGCCGTTGCACCGTGACGAAGAGTGTCCCGTCGACGAGCGCGAGCTGGCTCATCTCCGGCAGCCCGTCGCCGTCGGCGAATGCGGCGAGGTCGATGGTGCCGCGCCGAAAGCGCGTGCAGTCGGAGACCGACGGGTCGACCACCCAGAGCTCCGCGCGGTCGTAGCGCGTCACGTACGCCTTGTCGGGCGCAACGACGACGATGTCGTGCGGATTTGAGGCCGGGCCCGTGGAGCACTGGAAGCGCGTGGCGAGCCCGCGCGCCGGGTCGAGCCGCTGCACGCTGTCGCCGAGGAAGCGGTTCAGGATGAAGACCATGCCGCCCGACACGCGCACGACGGCATCGGAGTGGATCTCGACCGGGGGGCGCCCCACCCGCCGCGGCTGCTCCACGGCGACCGTTCGGAGCGCACCCGTCTCGAAGTCGGTCGTGACCACCACTGCCCGACCCCCCGCGCCCCCGGCGCGGGCGCAGCGCACCCGCAGGCGATCCGTGTCGCTCCGACCGGACGCATCGTGGACGCGGGCCCGGAGGGTCGTGCGCCGGCGGCGCGCGGCGCCGAGCGTGACGGCGACCTCCGCCGGCGTGGTGCAGACCTCCGCCGTGGCCACGGGATAGGCGAGCGCGGCCGTCTGCTGCGCCACGGCAGTCGCGGCAGAGCCCGACACCTCGATCCGGTCGACGGTTCCGGCCGCGCAGCCGGCCAGGTTCAGGCAGAACGCCGCGGTGACACGGCACACCCCGTCGGCAGCACCGTCGCCGTCGCACGAGACGTCCCCGTCACGGCACGTGACCGTGACGTTCCCCGCGCCGCTGCTCGCGTCACCGACGCGCCACGCCCCGAGGCACTCGTCGGCCGAGGGCGACGCGGCCGCCGTGCGTGCGAGCAGCGCCGTCAGGAGGAGTGCGGGAGTGATTCGGCTCGGCCTCGTGATCGTCTCCACTTCGGAGGAGACGGATACGTGCCGGCGGCAACCGCGGCGGTCGACGCTGCCCGAACCCAGCTCCTCCCCCTCGGAAGGAATTCCTGCTGGCTCCAGGCAGCGAGGTTTTCTGGCTCGGGGATCGTCCTCACCCGGCCCCTTCCCGCCCTGCGGCAGTGGTCGTGACCGGGATCGTCCCCCCTTACAGCTGCGGGGCAGCGAGGGCTTCTCACCCTCTTCCCTGCACCGCCTGGGTCGTCGTTCGCTTACTCTGCTCGCTCCGGCTCTGTCAAGATCAAAAACCCCACGAGACCGTTCCGTAGAACGAGCGGCCCGGCAGCGGGAAGTCGAGCGCGTCGCGCGTCTGGTCGTCGGTCAGGTTGCGCGCCTCGAACGATATCTTGAGGCGCGCGATGGGCTCGAGCGTCAGCCCCGTGCCGAACAGCTCGCGGCGTGGCACGAGCTGCGTGTTCGCGGTGTCGAGGAAGTTGTCCGCGATGATGTTCGCGTCGAACCACCAGCGCCCCGGCCAGAAGCGCGCGGCCGCGTCGCCGAGCGGGAGCGGGCGCGCCGCGTCCCACGCCAGCTCGACGCGCGCGTAGGCCTCGTGCGCCGGCCGTCCGGGGAGCTGGTTGCCGTTGCGGAACGGGACGTCGCTCTCGTCGACCGCATCCTGGTTCGTGTAGTTGGCCACCAGCCCGACCCGGTCCCAGAGGCGCAGCGACGCGGACACCTCGTGCCCAGTGACGCGCGCGGCGGACACGTTGCGGCTCGTGAACACGTTGACGCTCGTCGGCACGACCACGATCACGTCGTCGACGTCGTTGTCGAAGTACGCGTACTCGAGCGACGGACGAGTCACCACGGCGCCGAGCCCCGGCGCCGTCAGGCGAAGGCCGACGTCCCAGTTGAGCGTCGTCTCCGGCTCGAGGTCCGGGTTACCGACCACGGTCCCGGACTGGCCGAACAGCTCCTGTAGGCTCGGGACGCGCTCGTAGCGGCCGGCGTTCCCGAGGAACGCGATCCCGCGCCGCGGCTCGACGCGGACGCCGAGGCGCGGCGACCACACGCTGGTGTCCGAGTCGCCGCTCGCGTCGAGCCCGGGGGCGACGCGCGGATCCGGCGGGGCCTCGTCGTGGAATCCCTCCCAGCGGATTGCGGGCACGATCGCGAGGCGCTCGTCGAGGAACATGAGCTGGTTCTCGGCCCCGACGGTACCCCGGAGCCGCGTGCGGTCCGGCTGCCGGCCCGGCTGCACGCCCGGCGAGCCGACGTCGTCTCGTTGGCCGAACGTCTCGTGGCTCACCGCCGCGAGCAGGCCCGGCACCTGGTGGCTTCCGACGGCGGCCGTGCCCAGGATCTGGCCGCCGCCGACGACGCTCTGCTCCTCGACGTCGCTGGTGAGCTGGATGACGGGACCGAGCGGATCATCGAAGCGCTGCGACTGGTAGAGGAAGTACGCGCTCCCCTCGAGCGACAGCGGCAGCCCGGGCCGCGCCGGCAGCGTCGCGTCGAGGCGCGAGAGGTGCCGCACAGTCTGCCGGCGCGCGTCGGCGTCCTGCGGGAACCCGCGGCCGGGGAAGCCACGGTCGCGGCCGAAGCTGTCGGTCGTGAACGACACGGCCGGGCCGTCCTCCGAGCGCCAGCCGAGGCGGGCCGTGAGGCTGCCCAGGTTGAAGTCGTTGTTGATGCGCGTGAGCGTGCGGTCGTCGGCGGGGTTCTCCGGCGTCCCGGCGTCGTCGCGATACGAGAAGTCGCCTTCCGTCCCGAGGTAGTGCCCGAAGACGAGATAGCTCCACGGTCCGTGCGACGCGCTGCGGGTGAGGTCGGCCTTCCGCGTCGTGAACGAGCCGTACGACGCGCTCGCCGCGGTCACCGGCGTGTCGCCCGGCCGCCGCGTGACGACGTTCACGATGCCGCCCGGTCCCGACTGCGCGAAGCGGAGCGGCGTCGTCCCGCGATACACCTCCACACGCTCGACGGCGTCGAGCGGCAGGTCGCTCAGGTCGACGGTCTCGTTGTCCGCGCGCGAGAGCGGCACACCGTCCAGGTAGACCTGGACCTGGCGCGGCGAGAAGCCGCGCACCGAGACCGTGGTGAAGTCGCCGAGGCCGCCGAAGCGACGCACCTGCACGCCGACCGAGTCCGCGAGGGCGTCCGCGAGCGTCTCCACCTGCGTCGGCGCGGCACGCGCGTCGATGACCGTCGCGAACGCGGTCGGCGCCGTCACCTGCGCATCCTGCACGGCGGGGCCGGTCACGACGACCTCACCGAGCCGGTCCTCCGCGCGGAGCGCGCCGGCCGCCGCCAGCACGAGGACCGACGCGATGATCCGTCGCGCGCTCAAATCGTGAGCGATCCCTCGACGACCGTGACGGCGTGGCCGCCGATCTCGATCGCGCGTCCCTCGTCGGCGACCCGGACGCGCACCGCGCCGTCGCGACCGACCTCGCGCCCCTGGCTCGCGGTCCACTCGCGGCCGACCGGCGCGAGCCGGCCCGTCGCCGCGACGTGCGCCGCCACGGCCGCGTTGCCGCTCCCGCAGACGGGATCCTCGGGGACGCCCGCGAGCGGCGCGAAGGAGCGGACGACGAGCCCGCCGGCCGATCCGAGCGCGTACACGGTGATCCCCGCCGTCTCGAGACGGCGCGAGAGCTCAGCCACGGCCGGCAGGTCCGGACGGAGCTTGCGCACGGCCTCCTCGCCCGCGAACGCGGCGACGAGCCACACCGCGCCGACGTCCACGACCAGTGACGGCGCGTCCGGCGCGGGCGGCGCCCCGAGCGCCCGCGCGACGGCCGACGCGTCCACCGCCGACCGCCGCACGTCGGCCCGCGGGACGCGCACGAACAGGCACCGCCCGCCCCCGTCCGGCTCGACGCGGATCGCCACCAGGCCGGCCGCGCACTCCTGCGTGAGCCGCGTGACGCGGGTGGAAACGACGCCGGCCTCCATCACGGCGTGCGCGGAGCCCACCGTGGGGTGGCCTGCGAACGGCAGCTCGCCGCGCGGCGTGAAGATGCGCAGGCGGTAGTCGGCGCCGGCGGCGGTCGGGCGCAGGACGAAGGTCGTCTCGGAGAGGTTGGTCCAGGCCGCGATCCGCTGCATGTCGTCGGACGAGACGTCGTCGGCGTCGAGCACGACGGCCACCGGGTTCCCGGAGAGCGGCCGGGTCGTGAAGACGTCGACCGTGAGCAGGCGATGAGACCGCATGCGGACGCCTGCTAACACGGCCCGCGTCGCGACGCGCGTCCCCCGTTTCCACGCCCGGCACCCCCGCGCATGGGACGGAAGCGACGGAAGCGTCGCGGGACGAGGGCAACTCGTTGATGCCGCTGCCTCCTCGTTGGGCGGGCACTGCCCGACTCGAGAGCAGCGCGCACGAGAATTTGCACCGTGTATTGACGGCATGCTAGCCAGCCGCCCTGGCATTCGCCTTGCTGATGCGCGGAGGGGGGAGTGTGGTCGGGCGAAGTGCACCGGATCTCCCAGATCCACGGAATGCGTGACGAGCCCACGGGCTCGGAGCGCCCTGTGTCCCCGGCCCAGGGGACGCGGGCAACCAAACAAGCATTGAGGAGGGTAGTCCGAATGAGACAGGCAGGACGGATCGGGAAGCTGACGCTGGTGGCCATCGCCGCGGCGTGGCTCGGCGCGGCCAGCGCATCCGCCGCGCCCAACACGGGGAGAGTGTCGCTCTCCGGCGGCGTGGACATCACCACGGCGTACTTCTTCCGCGGCATTCTGCAGGAGCGCGACGGCTTCATCATCGAGCCCTACGGCGAGCTGGGCTTCGCGCTGTACAAGGGCCCGGAGGACGACGGCAAGGGCGACTTGAGCGGCCTCACGCTGTTCGGCGGCACGTGGGCCAGCCTGCACAGCCAGGAGACGAACCACACGGCGTCGTCGCTCGATGCCTTCTACGAGCTGGACTGGTACGGCGGCCTCCAGGCGCAGTTCATGGACAACAAGGTCACGACCCGCGCCTTCTACATCGCGTACTCGAGCCCGAGCGACGCCTTCAAGACGGTGCAGGAGGTCGACCTGAGCGCGGCGCTGGACGACAGCGAGTGGCTCGGCGCCTTCGCGCTGAAGCCCTCCGTCCTCTTCGCGACCGAGACCGAGAACTCGGCGATGGGTCCCGAGCGGGGCCAGTACCTCGAGCTCGGCGTCGGCCCGGGCTTCCCCATCGTCGACAGCGAGACGATGCCCATGACACTCACGTTCCCCATCAAGGTGGGCCTGAGCCTGGACGACTACTACGAGGTGAGCGACCACAACGAGGACACCTTCGGCTACGCCAGCACGGGCGCGAAGCTGAGCTTCCCGCTCTCGTTCATTCCGGAGGACTACGGGGCGTGGAGCGCCACCGGTGGCGTGAACGTCTACTACTTCGGCAACAACACGCGGAAGCTGAACAACGAGGACGAGGTCTGGGTGGTCGGGACCTGGGGTGTCAGCATGGCTTATTGAGTAAAGGGGGACTCTGTCCCCCTTCTCCACGCGGCGGAGCCGCGTGGAGCCTCTTCCCCCGGCTCGCTGCGCTCGGCCGCGCGCTTCGCGCGCGGAGAACCATCGACGGGGGACGGCGGGCGGCGCGGGTGCGGGAAGCACCCCGCCGCCCTTTTTTTTCGCCCGCGCCGTTGATAGGGGCGTTCGGCCGATCGTCGGCGGGAGGAGGCGGACATCATGGTGTCGTGGTCGAGACCCGGGGGGATCGCGCGGCTGGCGCTGCTGGCGACCCTGCTGGTGGCGCCGGCGCGAGCGGAAGAAGCGGCGTCCGCCCCGGCCGATACGCCCATTCACGATACCGGGCGGTGGTACTTCTACATCGCGACCGGGCACCGCTTCCTCGTCGACGACGACCTCATCTCGGACGCCGAGTTCACCCAGCCCAACGGCTTCGACTTCTTCCTCGGGGGCGGCGGCGGCTACAACTTCTCCGACCACTGGGGCGTCGAGCTCCAGGCGCACGGCACCGAGATCGACGTGCGCTCCGACAGCCTCGGCAAGCTCGAGGAGTTCAGCAACATCACCATCGTGCCAGCGCTGCGCTTTCGCTGGCCGCTGGGGCCCGAGCGGCGCCTGGTACCCTACCTCACGGCCGGCGTCGGCTACTCGATCGACGACAACAACGACCAGCACAAGCCGAAGGTCAAGGTGAGCACCGACGAAACCGGGATCGTGGGCTCGCTCGCGGCAGGTCTCGACTACTTCGTGAATCCGAGCGTCGCCATCGGCTTCGCACTGCACTCCGACATTCACCCTGATCAGGACGCCCGCATCACGGTGCGCGACGAAACCAACCGGATCGTCAGTGATACGACCGGCTCCTTCAACCAGTCCTCCATCTCGCTCCTCGCGCACGTCCGCCTGTTTCCAGGTCAGCCCGGCACTCCGGGCGATCCCGGCCTCCGCCGGCTCCTGTTCGCCGACCACGGCCCATTCGACACCGACGAGATGCGCTTCTACCTGTACGCGCTCGGAGGGCACACGGCGATGTTCGACAGCGACTTCGGCGAGGACGTGACGTTCGCCGACCCGGGCGACTTCAACGCGACGCTCGGCGCGGGCGCCGGCGTCAACCTCGATCGCCACTGGGGCGTCGAGATCCAGTTCTTCGACGTCGCCCCGAACATCAACGAGGATCCGTTCGGCAAGTTCACCGAGGTCGACAACCTCACGTTCCTGCTCCTCGGACGATTCCGCTGGCCGTTCCTCCGCGGGCGGCTGGTCACCTATGCG
>Ga0111539_10005698_pt1 | contig 16119 bp, 9 predicted proteins | sample RhiMethybrSRZTD1_FD_79667 | JGI IMG/M metagenome (GOLD analysis project Ga0111539, IMG submission 79667) | Populus rhizosphere microbial communities from Tennessee, USA - Rhizosphere MetaG P. TD hybrid SRZTD1 (version 2) (version 2) | ecosystem: Host-associated > Plants > Roots > Rhizosphere >... | reverse complement strand
GGGAAAGCCGGTCATGTGCATCGGGATACGGGCCTGTAACCCGATGGCGATGAGTTGCACGAAATGTCGGAATTCCACAGCCGGACTCCCCCGAGACCATAGACACCGTTTTTCACGCGACGGGGCCAGCGCCCCGTGATTGTGTCTCAGGCTGCGTCGGCATCGACGGCCGACAATTACTTCTTGCGGGATGGCAAGGCAACGACACGCATCCGCGCCGCGCGCTGACATGAGACCCCGACAGTGCAGTCAGCTCGGACGCTAGTGCCGAAGCGCGGCCAATTCGGATGAGGCTTGCCGCCACGCTTCTTCGAGTCGTTTGCGTTCCGTGATGTCTTCGAAGGAGGCGACAACGCCGCCGATCGTGGTGCCGTCCGCCTCGAACGCGGGTTCTTTCAGCTCCAGACGTGCAGCCCGGCGGAGACGTCCCCTTACCCGGTGGTGCGCGGCGAGCCGGCTGTAGCGGTCGTAGAAGTAGGCGTGAGCTTCCGGTGTCAGCTCCGCGTCTCGCCCCCAGCTTGCGGCCCACGCCAAGAATCGCGCTGACCACACGTCGAGCGACAGCGACCAGCCGACTGCGCCATCGGCGTCCTCATTGGCTCACCAGGGGGCTGGAGGGTCGCCCTTCCTTACTGCCGCTCGTAGACCGCCTTCATCGGCTCCTTCACAGCCACCGGGTTCCCCTCATCGGTAAGCGTCTTCCCGTCGGCCGAGAGCGTAAGAACATCGACGTAGAACGGCTTGCCATTCAACTTGGTCGTCATCTTGATCGCGTTCGCTCCGCTCTTCTCGAACGCCAGTGTCTGTTTGAGGTTGGCACCCGCTCCGGTCACCGGATAGTCCTTGCCGTCGAAGCTCGCCTTGCAGGCCACCTGGAATTCCGGGTATTTCAGGGTGATCCCGTTGGCGCCCTCGAGAGCGATCTCCAGAGTCGTTGGTGCGCCCTTCACTTCCGTGGATTTCCATTTGCCCAGGAAACCGGGTCCGCCCGAGACGCGGCTCCAGAGTGCCGTCTGCTCCACCGAGCCGCCCTCCGGTTTCTGGGCCTTCATGACCGCGGTCAGCGCATCTCCCTTCAGGGACAGACCGTAGGTCGCAATCACCTTTCCGTTCATTTTGATCGTCCCTTCCCAGGAGGTGGGATTCACTTCACGAAAGGACACGGTGCTTCCGTCCGGCGCCGGGAACTCCTTTCCGCTCAGGTCGAAGTCATAGGCGAATCCCTGAGTATCGAAGTGGAACAGTCCTGAAGCCGCTTTGTCGAGCGAGAGCGTCTGCCCGGTCAACTGGCTCTTGGCAAGATTGAGCTTCCAGCTGCCGGCGAACGACGGCTGCGCCGCAGCCGTGCCGGGGAGACACGCGACCGCGAGCACCAAGACGACGCCAACGCAGAGTCTCTTCATAAATCCTCCTTGTCATTTCTTCAGCCGGAGTACGTGGCGGCACCGGCCGACAAGTTAATCACCAGCATGCGGGGGGGTGCTAGGCTTTCTGCCGTACCTATACGGAACAAGATGGCGCACGAAGATGTTGAACAATCCTGGGATTTGAACCGGGCCGTTTTGTTTGGATCGTGCTCTCCATTCCCCTGGTCATCGGATGCATCGACCCACACCCGTAGACACCGTTTTTGACGCGACGGCGCCCGGCAGTCATGGGCACAATGGGCGTGAGTATCCGGATAATTGAGGACGATGACAAGTTCGACGCGCGCTGCTTTCGCACTCGCCGCGATGCTGTCGCTCGCGCAGGCGCCGCCGGAATCCCGCCGGCTGATCGCGATCTTCGTGGTCGACGGCCTCCGCCCTGACAGCATCAACGCATCCGACACGCCTACGATCGAACGGCTGCGCCGCGAAGGGGTCAGCTACGTCAACAGCCACTCCATCTTTCCGACGTCCACGCGTATCAACGCGGCATCCCTGATCACCGGCGCCTATCCATCCCGTCACGGCATCGTCGGGAACAGCATGTTCGTACCGGCTGTGAACCCGGGCGCACCGTTCGACACCGGCGACTACCGCCAGCTGATTCGGCTCGACGAGGCCGACGGGCGGGTGGTCACGACACCCACCCTCGGCGAGGTCCTTCAGCGCGGCGGGCGCAGCCTGGTGACCGTCAGCTCCGGCACCACGGGCAACGGCTTCGTGCTCAATCCGCAGGCCCGGCACGGGTCGGGCGTGGCGGTCCACGGCCTCTTCGACCCTGGCAAGACCGCGGCCTTTCCCGCGAACATCAGCGACGCCGTCGTTCGCCGGTTCGGCGCACCACCGCCGGATCCGGACGACATCGGGCAGCTGGAGTGGACCGACACCGTGCTGCGCGATTACGTGCTGCCGGAGCTTCGGCCCGATGTCGTCATCGACTGGATGGGTCCGCTCGACGCGGCACAGCACGATCACGGCGTGAGCTCGCCGGAGGCAAAGCGTGCGCTTGCGGCAATCGACAAGAGCCTCGCACGAACAATCGCGGCGATGGAGGCGCTGACACCGGGCAGGCGCATCGACGTCGTGATCACGTCGGACCACGGGTTCGCCCAGCACACTGCCGGCGTCAATATCGTCGACGCGCTGATCGGTGCCGGTCTGAAGGCGAACGCGCCGTCGACAGACGTGATCGTGGCCAGCCAATCGCAGTCGATCTTGTTCTACGTCCCAACCCACGACCTGCGTGTGGTCACGGAGCTCGTGCGGTTCCTCCAGCGACAGCCCTGGATCGATGTCGTCTTCACCCGCGGCGGCAAGGATGGTCAGGGCAGTGTGCCAGGCACGCTGTCGTTCGACATGACCAAAGGCTCACACCCAACCCGTGCGCCCGATGTAGCCGCGACGCTGGCGTGGACCTCCAGCCGAAATGCGTTCGGCGTGGCCGGTGCGCAGACGGTCCACAGCAGTAAGCCCGGCCCCATCGCCGACGGCGCGAGTGGTCACGGCGGCCTCAGCCCATGGGTGGTCCGCAACACGCTGGTCCTGTGGGGAGGCGATTTCAAGTCGCGCACCCGTGTCGAGGCGCCGGCATCGCTCGCCGATCTCATGCCGACCGTGCTGAAAGTGTTCGGAGTCGATACGGAGCGCTGCGACTCGGGATGCGGGCGGGTGCTCGTAGAAGCGTTGCGAGTGTCACCGGATCAATCGCTCGGAGTCACGCGCCGGACGGTGACGACGGCGTCAGGCGCGTATCGGGCCTGGGTCCGGCTGTCGAGCATCGGCGGGCATGAGTATGTGGATGAGGGAGGGAGGAGGAGGTGAACACCTAAAGCCACCCCTCCGCCGTCCGGTGAAACAGCTTGCTCCACGAGCTCTTGAACACATGCCCTGACTCGTCCCATGTGTAGCGCTCGATCTCGATCCGCGTACGGGTCAGGCGCAGCACGTTGATCGTGTTCAGCTCCCCTCGCCCTCGCTTCGAGATCGTCCCGGCCTGCACCACCAGCGCGGAGTGGCCGGCGATCCGGTAGCGCGTGGCCGTGTGTCCGACGTGGCTGACGTGGAGATGGCCGGCCAGGAAGACGTCGGCGCCGGCGTCCGCGAGGCGGCCCATCGCCATGTCCGAGCGGCCGATCAGATGTTCGGCGCCGTGGGTCCCGGGCACGTCGAAGGGATGATGCGTGACCACGATCCTGACCGCTCCGTCCGGGGCTGACTTCAGACGCGCCGCCGCGCGGTCGACCTGCCGCTCGTTCAGGCGCCCGCCGCCATGAAACGGGAGCGCCCGCGCGCTGTTCAATCCGACGGCGATCAGCTCGTCGCTCTCATACACCGGCTCCAGCTCCTTCTGGATGTACCGGCGATATGAGCCGTACGGATCGATGAACCGGGCAGCGAGATTGAACAGCGGGACGTCGTGGTTGCCGGGCACGACCAGCACCGGAAAGCGCAAGCGGTCGAGAAACTGGCGCGCGGCGAGGAACTGGCTGCGCCGGGCCCGCTGGGTGAGGTCACCCGACACGGCGACGAACGTCGGGGCGACCGCCTCGATGGTCTGCACCAGCGGCTCGATGATCCGCGAATCCACGCGGCCGAAATGAATGTCGGAGAGGTGCGCGATGGTCGCCATGGGATCAGGGCCGGGGCACGACAACGCGCAGCGCGCCTGGACGCGATCGATACGAGAGCGGCGCGCGCAACGTCACGACCTCGCCGTCGGTCGCGACGTGAACGCGTCCGGCTCTCCAGGTGTCGATCGTCGCTTCCGCTGCGGCAATGATCTCGAATGCGCCGGACCGGCGGGCGCGGCCGGCCAGCGCTCTCGCCAGCAGCAACGGAAGATCGCGGGTCCGGGCTCGCGGCGACACATAGACGAACAGCTTCCCCGCGTCGAGTCTCATTCTCGCCCCGATGCGAAGTCCGTCGATCGTGTATTCGTTGTTGCCGACAAAGAGGAACGGCGTTCTCCAGGAACGGCGCTGGCCTTCGACTTCGACCCGCACGGTAATCCTGGGGTACTGCCTGATGACGCGCAGGGTGGCGATCGCCATCGCCGGCCATTTCCGGTATCCCTGGCGCCGGAGCGCTTCCCGTTCCTGGACGATGTCGGGGTAGACACCAATCGAGGAGTTGTTGATGAAGATGCGATCGTTCACCGTACCGACATCGACCGTCCCGATATGCGCGGCGGCTATCACGCCGACGGCCTCGGGCAAGCCGAGCGGCAGACGGAGATCTTTCGCGAAGTGATTGAGCGTGCCGAGCGGGAGAATCCCGAGCGCCGCGGGCGAATCGACGACCCCCGCGGCAACGCCGCTGACCGTCCCATCGCCGCCGCCGGCGACGACGATGGCTGAATGCGCGCTGGCGGCGCGGGCAGCCTCCGTTGGATTCCGCCCGGGTCGCAGCGTGACTATCTCCGCGTCACGTCCGGCCGCCTGAAAGAGATCCCGCAACTCCGCCGCGATGGCCGGCCGCGAGCCGACGGTGCCCGCTCCGGAGTTCAGGACGACCACGATCGATGGCGGCGACGCATTGCTCACATGGAACCTGTTCGACCGCATGCGAGAATGGCGCCAGTGTCCAGGATTTCGCGTATCCTCGAGCTCGCGCGATCGTGGTGACGAAAAGCCGCAGCTAAAGTCAACTGGAGGCGATGTCGAGATGGGATTCGATCGCTGGCATGATCAGCGGCGGGCGGGCTTCGCCGAGAACATCCTTCGCGACACTCGATATGGATTGCGCCTGCTGTCACGAACCCCGATCTTCACGGCGGTCGCGATCCTGTCGCTCGCGCTCGGCATCGGTGCGAACGCCGCCATCTTTCAACTGATCGACGCGATCCGGCTCCAGACCCTTCCTGTTGCCAACCCCCATCAGCTCGCCGAAGTGCGGGCCGATGGCCCGCAGGCCTTCGGGAACTACGACGGCATCAACTCGAGAGCCACCTACCCCCTGTGGGAGCTGATTCGGGCCAATCAGAGCGCCTTTTCCGGAATGTTTGCGTGGGCCGATGCCGAGCTCCTCGTGGGCCGGGGCGTCGAGACGCGAAGCGTGCGCGGTCTCTGGGTGAGCGGCGACTTCTTTCCGGTGCTCGGCATCACGCCCGAACGTGGACGGCTGCTCGACACGACTGACGATCGTCGAGGCTGCGGCGCCGGCGCCGCGCTGGTCAGCCATGCGTTCTGGCAGACGCACCTCGGCGCTCGCGAGTCCGCGATCGGAGGCTCACTCAGCATTCTCGATCGGCCGTTCACGGTCGTCGGCGTCGCGCCAGCCTCGTTCACCGGGCTGGAAGTGGGGCGGACGTTCGACATCGTCCTGCCTCTCTGCTCCGCCGAGCTCCTGGATGCCCGTCTCGAACGGCGCGACCACTGGTGGCTGACCATCATGGGCCGGCTGAAACCGGACTGGACGATCGCCCGCGCCGGCGAACACCTGCGGGCGCTCAGTCCGGGATTCCTCGCCGCGACGATTCCGCCGGGGTACGACGCCGGGTTCATCGCCGGGTACAGCCGCCTTCGGTTTGGTGTGGTTCCCGGAGATCGCGGCGTGAGCCGGCTGCGCGACAGACACGGAACCTTGCTCTCGCTGCTCCAGGGCCTCACCGGGCTGGTGCTCGTGATTACCTGCGGGAATCTCGCCACGCTGATGCTGGCGCGTGCAAGCGCCCGCGAACGCGAGATCGCTGTTCGTGTCGCCATCGGCGCCTCGCGGCCGCGAGTCGTCTCCCAGATCCTGATTGAGAGCCTCCTCGTGGCTATCGGCGGCGCCGCCCTCGCCGTGCCTGTGGGGCTGCTCTCGGCACGAGCGCTGGTGGCGTTCCTCGAGTCGTCCACCCACCCGATCACCCTGAACCTGACGGTCGACTGGCGGCTGGTCACGTTCGTCGGGGCCGCCGGCACGCTGGCGGCCGTCGTGTTCGGGCTGGTCCCGGCACTCCGGGTGTCGATGGTCGGCCCCATCGCCGCCATGCGGCAGGCATCGCGCGGGTCGACTGTCGATCGCCATCGCGCCCGGTTCCAGCGCGGGCTCGTGGTCGCGCAGATCGCCGTGTCGCTGGTACTGGTCTTTTCAGCGCTGCTCTTCGTCCAGACATTCCGGAACCTTTCGGCGGTGGACACCGGCTTCGAGACCGACCACACCCTTGCCGTCATGTTCATGGATCGCGCCTCTCAGGATCTGAGCGCCGACCGGAAGACAGCATTCCAACAGCAGCTGACCGACGAGATCCGGTCGATACCTGGGGTTGCCGCGGCAGCGGCCTCGACGCACGTTCCGCTCAGCGGAAGTACCTGGTCGCATTTCTTTCGGGCGCCTGGTGCCGACGGAAATACCCGACGCGCGTCGCGATTCGCTTACGTGAGCCCGGGGTACTTCGACACGCTGGAAATCCCGCTGCGATCGGGCCGCGACTTCACCGATCTCGATGGTGCCCGCTCCAGGCGGGTGATGCTGGTCAACGAGAGCTTCGTCCGGAGCCATCTCGCGGGGCTGATTCCGATCGGCACGACGCTCCGCACCCTTGCCGAACCGGGCTTTCCCGAGACGACCTACGAGATCATCGGCGTTGTCGGGGACACGAAGTACGCGGATCTGCGGGAAGAGAACTGCTGGTGTCCGACGGCCGGCGAAGCCACCGCGCCGATTGCCTACGTGCCGATCGCACAGAACCCCAGTCCGTACGCGTGGGCTCCCCTCATTGTCCGCTCGAGCCGGGCCACGACGGGAGTCACTGGCGCCATTGCGCAGCGGATCGGGCGCCTTCATCCCGGGATCGCGATCCAGATCGTCGAGCTGAAGGCCCAGGTTCGCGAGCGCCTGATCGGGGAACGCATGATCGCGTGGCTGGCAGGCACCTTCGGCATTCTTGCGATGGTGCTGGTGACGGTGGGGTTGTATGGCCTCATCGCCTATCTTGCCGTGAGTCGCCGACACGAGATCGGCATCCGCCTGTCGCTTGGCTCGACGCGCGCGCAGATCGTCAGATTATTGCTTCGCGACAACCTGCTGTTGCTCGGCGCCGGGCTCGCGATTGGCCTGCCGCTCGCCGTCATCGCCATGCGCGGGACCGGCACGCTGTTGTTCGGCCTCTCCCCCACCAGCGCTCGCGGGATGCTCCAAGCCATGTTCCTGCTCTTGGCGGCTGGCCTGATGGCCGCCGCGCTGCCAGCCTGGCGCGCCGCGCGGATCCGCCTGGACGAGGCGCTCCGCTGCGAGTGAGCTTCGCCCGCCTCCGCGCTACGCGCTTCGGCGAGGCAGGCTCTGACGATGGCTGGCTTCCGGCTTTAGCCGGAAGGCTGCCGCTGTCGCTGTCGCCCACCTGCTCGAGGTTGGGCGCTATAATCCGGCCGCTTTCAAGAAGGAGCCAACCGATGACTCGACGTTCTGCGGTGGCGATCGTGGCCCTTACGGTGATGGCCTCTGGTGGAACCCTGCGCACGGCCGAGCGCCGCTGGACGCCGGACGCCCTGATGCGGGTCAAGCGCATCGCCACGTCCGTCCCCTCCCCCGACGCGACGCGGGTTGCGTTTGTCGTCTCGGAGGCGGTGATGGACGGCGAGAAGAGCGAGTGGCTCTCGCAGATTCACGTAGCGGCGAGCGATGGCTCCTGGTCGACCCAGCTGACGCGCGGCGACAAATCCGCCACCAGCCCGCAGTGGGCGCCCGACGGCCAGTCGATCGCGTTCCTGTCGGCTCGCGGCAGCGACAAGGTCAACGTCTTCACGATCCGCATTTCCGGCGGTGAGGCCGAACAGATTACGAACGAGAAGGCATCGATCACCACGCTGCGCTGGGCGCCCGATGGAAAGTCGCTCGCGTTCGTCATGCCCGAGCCGAAGTCGGACGAGGAGGAAAAGGCAGCGAAGGAAAAGAGAGACATGCGGGTGATCGACGAGAACGAGAAGCTTGCCGCGCTCTATGTCGTGCCGGTCGCCAGGGGCACGGATGGAAAGCGGAGCGTGACCAGGCTCGCCACCGGAGCCGTGCATGTGACGGCCATCGACTGGGCGCCTGACTCGACCGCCATCGTCTACGCGCATCAGAAAACGCCGAAGGTCTTCGAACAGAACGACATTTCGATCGTGCGCGTCGCCGGCGGCCCATCGCGGCCGCTGGTGTCGTCGCCGGCGAGCGAGCTGACGCCGCTCTTCTCGCCCGACGGACAGACCATCGCCTACGTCCTCGGAGACGATCCGCCAACCTGGGCCGGCACGGCGTGGGTTCGCATCGTGCCCGCGACCGGCGGCACACCCAAATCGCTCGCCAAGACGTTCGACGAACAGCCCGACCTGGTCGGATGGTCGCCTGACGGACGGAGCATCTACGTCTCGGAGACCCACGGCACGATCGGCCGTCTCTCGCGCCTGCCCGCCGATGGCACTGCGCCCGCACCGCTGGGACGTGAGGACGTCAACGTGACGACACCGTCGCTCAACCGGACGGGCACGGCGGTCGGCTTCGCGCACGCATGGTCCGACAAGGCGCCCGAACCGTACTTCACACGTCTCGACACGTTCGACCCGAAGCAGGTCGCACGCGCCCAGGTGATCCCTCCGGCAGCGGAGGCGCCCGTCGGCCAGACCGACGCGATCAAATGGAAGTCGACCGACGGTCTGGAGATCGAGGGATTAATCACTTATCCGATCGGCTACGAGAAGGGCCGCCGGGTCCCGCTTCTCGTGATCGTGCACGGCGGCCCGACCGGCGTGTTCACCCGCGCGTTCGTCGGCATGCCGGGGCCCTATCCGATCCCGGCGTTCGCCGAACGAGGCTACGCGGTGCTGCGCGTCAACCCGCGCGGCAGCAGCGGCTACGGCCGGACGTTCCGCTACGCGAACTCGAAGGACTGGGGTGGCGGCGACTACCGCGACATCATGAGCGGTGTCGATCGCGTCGTCGCCATGGGCATCGCCGATCCGGATCGGCTCGGCATCATGGGCTGGAGCTACGGCGGCTTCATGACGTCATGGGTCATCACACAGACCAGGCGTTTCAAGGCGGCCTCGGTTGGCGCCGGCGTCACCAACCTCATGAGCTTCACCGGCACGGCTGACATTCCCGGCTTCGTGCCGGACTATTTCGGCGGCGAATACTGGGACGTCTTCGACCGCTGGCGCGCACACTCCGCCATGTTCAACATCAAGGGTGTAACGACCCCGACGCTGATTCAACACGGCGAGGCCGACGTGCGGGTGCCGGTGTCGCAGGGCTATGAGCTCTACAACGCCCTGGTGCGACAGAAAGTGCCCACCACGATGGTCGTCTATCCACGCCAGCCGCACGGCTTCACCGAACCCAAGATGACGAAGGATGCGATGGAGCGCAATCTCGAATGGTTCGATCGGTGGGTCATGGGAGGGGTGAAAACCAGCTCGAACTGAGCATCCGCCCTCTCAAGGCGGCTCTTTTTCCCTCGGACCGTCGCGGCTCCGACCGGCAATTCCACGATGCGGCCGCTTCCATGGCCCGGGGGGCAGGTCCGAGCGCTCGGGATAAACAGGAGGGCAAGGAGACCAGGTAACCCCCGGGGTTGCGTTGGCCGCAGGAATCCTGAACGCCATTATTGTGCGCGAGCACAGCAGCCGGGTCGAGACGCTTGGACCGGCTCGGTTGCTTCTGACTGCCCGTGGCGGCAAAATCCGCGAGCCTGGGAACCGCGATAATGGCCGACACTCTCGACGCGCAAGCCGCCGCCTTCGCACAGCTGCTCAAGCTGTCCGGCGAGCCGGATGCGGCATTCAGGAGCGCAGTGGCGCTTGCCGAGGGACTGTTCCCGCACCAGATCGAGGGCGTCGCGTTCCTGCTCGGCCGGCGGCGCGCGATCCTTGCCGACGACATGGGCCTGGGCAAGACACGCCAGGCGATCGTTTCGCTGCGGCACCTCACGCCCGACGGTCCGCGACTCGTCGTTTGCCCGGCGTCGGTCAAGCAGAACTGGGCACGCGAAATTGGCCTGGTCGCGGCCGACACGTCGGTCCTCGTGATTGAGGGGTCACAACCGGCATCGCTGACGGCCGAGTGGGTGATCATCAACTACGACATCCTGGGACGGCACATCGAAAATCTCTTGCGCGCCCCCTGGGCGGCGCTGGTGTTCGACGAAGCTCATTACCTCAAGAACCACACCAGCGCGCGCAGTAAGCTCGCCCGTCAGCTGACGGCCGCAGCCGCTGCCGCAACATCGGCGCTGGCCGTGCAGCTGCTGACCGGAACGCCGCTCACCAGCCGGCCTCGAGATCTATTCGTGCTGCTGCAGCTCGCGGCACATCCGCTGGGCCGCAGCTTCCTCGCCTTTGCGAAACGCTACTGCGCTGCGGAGAAGGGGGAATACGGCTGGAAGACCGGCGGTGCCTCGAACATCGAGGAGCTGACGGTCCAGCTGCATGGCGTCATGCTCCGGCGCTCGAAAGACGATGTGCTCGCGCTGCCGCCGAAGCTGCGAACGTGGCTGCCGGTCGAAGTGCCCGCGGGCACCGGATCACGAGCCATCAAGAAAGTCTTCGAGCTGCTCGCGGGAAAAGACAGCCGCCCGGTCCTGTCGCGGGATGTCGAGCTGCGCCGGCGCGGCAAGCTGCTCGCGTTCCTGGTGGAGGCACGCCAGGCGCTCGCAATCGCGAAGACCGGCGCCACGCTCGACTTCGTCGGCGGCGCGATCGATCAGGGCGAGAAGGTCATCGTGTTTTCGTGTTTCGACGACCCGATTCAAAAGCTCGCCCGGGAGCTGGGGCCTGCCGCGGTCGTCGTCACCGGCAAAACACCGGCGGCGATGCGCCAGCCGCTGGTCGACCGGTTCCAGAACGACGCCGACGTGCGGGTGTTGATTGCCAACATCATCGCCGGAGGAACCGGCCTGAACCTGACCGCGGCGACGCAAGTAGTGTTCAACGATCTCGACTGGGTCCCGACCAATCACTGGCAGGCCGAGGACCGCGCCTACCGGATCGGCCAGACGCGCACGGTCAACGTCACGTATTTCGTCGCCCGCGACACAATCGATGACTTCGTCCAGGCTGTTCTCGAAACCAAAGCCGCGCTCGTCAACGCCATCGTCGACGGCGAGGCGCTTGCCCCGGGCTCGGGCGGCGACGTCCTCGACGAGCTGCAGCGCGTCCTGCACTCGATCACCGGCGGCGCTGATCCGGCAACCGGCGGCGAAGATGATGAGCTGATCGCACAATTGCTGCGCCGCGCCTCGGACGAGTTCAGAACCACACACAGTGCCGGAACCCCTCGCACGACAGCGGTGCGCGGAGAGCGGGAACTCCAGGCGCTCGCACGCGCGCTCGAAGGGCTGGCCAAAGTGCTCGCGGGCCCGTCTGCCCGCCGCTTCCGTACGCTCAGTACTTCTCACAAGGGTGTCGAGTACGAGATCGTCGCGGTGGACGCGGACGTGACGTGCAGCTGCCCCGGGTTCGAGTATCGCGGACAATGCCGCCACGCCCGGGACGTCAAGGCCGCGCTCGCGGCGAAGTCGCCTGTGCCGCCGCCGTATGCGGAGGTGTGGGAGCCGAGCTGAGGGAAACGAATTCGGATGGGTGGCTTCCGGCTTCAGCCGGAAGGATGTGGCTGCCGCTGAATTCGCGCGCCCTTGCGGACCGGCCGGACGATGACTGTGAAGGAGGAGCCATGCAGCGAGGGCTGTTGATTGGCGTGTTGTGCGTGGCCGGAACCCTGGCGACTGCCGCGACTGGCGCGCAGCAGCAACCGTTGCGAGCGGCGGGCACGATTCCACTGCCGAACGTCTCCGGGCGGATCGATCACCTGGCGTTCGACGCTGCGCGCCAGCGGCTGTTCGTCGCGGCACTCGGCAACAACACGCTCGAAGTGCTCGACACCGCGAAGGCCGCTCATCTCCGCTCTCTGCGGGGATTTCATGAGCCGCAAGGGCTCGCGGTGCTCTCCGGGGTCAATGGTGTTGCGGTCGCCAATGGCGACACCGGCACGCTTCAGCTGGTGGATCTCGACTCGCTGCAGACACGGTGGACTGTGCCGGTCAGCGGAGACGCCGACAACGTTCGCTACGACGCGGCTGCCAAACTGGTGTACGTCGCCGCGGAGGGTGGCCTGTTCGCCTTCGATCCCGCCTCCGGACGGGCGGTCCGACGTCTCGCGATCGCGGGTCACCCGGAGTCGTTTCAGCTCGAGTTCCAGGGAAAGCGCGTGTTTGCCAATCTTCCGGGATCGTCGCAGGTCGTGGTAGGGGATCGCGAGTCGACGAAAGTGCTGGCTCGATGGCCGACTCACGGCTGCGGTCGGAATTATCCGATGGCGCTCGACGAACGGAGCGGTCGCGTGTTCATCGGTTGTCGGAGTCCGGCACTCCTGCACGAACTCGATGCCGCCAACGGCAACGCCGTGGCGAGCGTCCAGGCCGTCGGCGATACCGACGATCTCTTCTACGACGCGGCCCGGCAGCGGCTGTACGTGATCGGCGGCGACGGCTTTGTCGACGTCGTACAGCGGGAGGGCGACACGCTACGGCGGCTCGCGCAGGTGCCGACCCGTGATGGCGCCCGCACCGGCCTGTGGGTCGCTGATCAGAACCGACTGTACGTCGCCGTGCCCAGCCGCAGCGGCCAGCCGGCGGAAGTGCGCATATTCGAGGCGCAGTCCTGAATGATCCTTTTCGCCAGAGGGCGGAAGAACGAAACTGGAACGCGACGCACTCCATTCTTCGCGCCGCACGCATCCTTCCGGCTAAAGCCGGAAGCCACGCGTACTACACGTCCCGCCGCAGCACCAGCGACGGGTCGACGCTGATCGCCCGCCGGGCAGGCAGATAGCACGCCGCTGCCGCGACCGCCACGAGCGCGACGCCGACTGCGACGAACGTCGCTGGATCATTCGACGTCACGCCAAACAGCAGCGCTCGCAACATCGGCGTCAGTTGGAGCGCAACCGATGCACCGATCGCGACGCCGGTCATCGCCAGCGCAACGGCCTGGATCAGCACGAGCCGGACAATGTCCGACCTTTGCGCACCCAGCGCCATGCGCACCGCGAACTCGCGCAACCGCTGGGTCGTCGAGAAGCTGACGAGGGCAAAGACGCCGGCCGTCGCGAGCAGCAGCGTGGCCGCGGCGAAACCGCCCAGCAGCAACAGGTTGAAGCGCCTGCCCGTCAACGTTTTCGAGACCAGTTGATCGAGCGTGCCGCTCGAATAGATCGACAGGGCCGGATCGAGCGCCCATACCTGTTCTTTGAGCATCCGGATCGTCACCGCCGAACCGGGTGCGCTGCGAACCACCACCGACATACTGCCGAATCCCGACTGCGCGTGCGGCAGGAACAGCTCCGCACGGGCCGGCCGGTCGAGCGTCTCGTGCCTCACCTCGCCAACCACGCCGACGACGCGGGCTTCGTAGCGCCGGCCGAGGAGTTGGAATCGCACGGTCGCGCCGATCGGATCCGCATCGGGCCAGAATTCCCGGAGGGCACCCTGCGACACGAGCGCCACCGCAGGTGACTGCGGTGAGTCCGTGCCGTCGAAGAGTCGTCCTTTGAGCAGAGGGATGCTCATCGCCCGAAAGTAATCTCCAACCACTGGCACGATGTTGATGAGTGGCTCGGGCTCCGTACCAGTCGGACGTCCCACGATCGTGAACGGCATCCGGTCGCTGAGGATCTTGGCCTCGCCGAATGGCATCGACGAGACGGCGCCGGCTGCGACCACACCCGGCAACGCGCGCATGCGGTCGACGAGCTCGGCAAAGAACAGGGTCCGCTTTTCCGGTGTGTTCTGCCGTGCATAGGCGAACACCTGGAGAACCGAGACGTGGTCGGACTGGAATCCGGGGTCGGTGTGCACCAGGGTCACGAAACTGCGCGTGAGAAGCCCAGCGCCTATCGCCAGGACGAAAGCGGCCGCCACTTCCAGGACGACAAGGGTGCTGTGCGTCCGTCGCCCCGCGGAGCCGCGGCCTTCGCGCAGCGCACGTGCGGCGGCAGGGCGTGAGAGCTGCAACGACGGCAGCAGGCCGGCAACCAGCGCCGCGAGCAGGGTCACACCGCAGGCGATGAGGGCAGAGCGCGCATCGATCGGCACGCGATCGGCGAGCGCGATGTCGGGCGGCCGGAGACGCGCGACGGCGTCGAGCGCGCCTCGGGCCAGCAGCAATCCCAGAGTGCCGCCAAGCGTCGCCAGGAGCAGGCTCTCCGTGAGCATCTGACGAACGAGGCGTCCCCGGCTCGCGCCGAGCGCCTGACGCATCGCGAACTCGCGGACACGACTGGCGCCGCGAGCGAGGAACAAGGTCGCGACGTTCGCGCAGGCGACTGCCAGGAGAATGGCGGCCGCACCGAGAAACAACGGCAGCAGCGCGTGAAGCGATCCTGCCAGGTGCGCGCGAAGCGGCACGATCTCGGCCGCCACCGCGGCGTTGGTCTTCGGATGCTCACGCGCGAGATTGGCCGACAGGACCGCGAGCTCCGCCTCGGCCTGATGCAGCGTCACACCGGGCGCGAGGCGGCCGATCAGGTTCCAATAGCCCTGAGTCCGGTTATTGAGTTCCGCACCGTCAAAGGCCGGACGCGGCAGCCACACCAGCGGCTCCGGCCGCCGCGATCGCTCGACCAGCCGCAGCTCGATGCCCGGAGGCATGACCCCGAGGATCGTGTACGGCACCTTCTCGTCGAAGATCGCCACTCGCCCCACCACCGACGGATCGGCGCCGAACCGGTCGGACCAGACTCGGTGGCTGAGCACAGCGGTCCGGTTGGCGCCCGGGCGATAGTCGTCCGGGGCGAACCCGCGCCCGTACAGCATCGGCAGGCCCAGCACTTCGAAGAACGTCTCGGTCACACGTGCGGCCGGCAGCGGCTGCTGCGGTTCGCCACCAGGCACCGTGTGCTTGACGCTCCAGTTTTCGGCGATCGCCAGGGTCTGAAACGATCGAACCCGCTGCATCAAGTCGATGGCGTTGGCCGGCGCGACGTCGAGCCTGCCTTGACCGGTCTCCCGGTTCACCTGCCAGATCGTCATCAACCGATCCGCATCGGGCAATGAAAGCGGACGCACCAGCAACGCATCGGTCAGGCTCAGGATCGCCGTCGTCGCTCCGATCCCGATTGCGAAGACCACCAGCACCGACACGGTAAAGCCGGGAGTCGTGGCAAGCATGCGGAGACCGTGGACGGTGTCACGCACGGCGTCGGCATCGAGCGTGAACTGGCGCCGCAGCCAGGCGGCATCGGGAAGAGCGCCGAGAGCCCGGCGGATCAGATCCACATCCGCGCTCCAGGTCGAGTCAGAACGTCGTGCGAGCTGGCGGGAACGATGCTCGAGCTCGGCGCACCACTCGGCGGTCCACTCGGCACGCCTGGACGCGGGCACCAGCACCGCGAAGACTCGAACGAGAGCGAGGGCGGCGCGAAGGGGAACACGGGGCATCATGACGATTCACCAGGACGGAGCCGGCGCGCCCGGGCGGCGATCGAGCGCGGGACGCGGAACCGGGCGCGCGCCTCGGCAAGCACTGCCCGCCCGGCCGGTGTGAGCTCGTAGTAGCGCCGCGGCGGGCGCTGCTCCTCACGGGCGATCGCATGGTCCTCCCAGTCGGCGGTGGCCAGCTCGTCGCGCTCGAGCCGGCGCAGGATCGGGTAGACCGTGCCGCTCGGCAGCTCGGTGGCATCGATGATGTCGAGCCCGTGCCGGAACCCGTTCGCCAGGGCGTGGAGGACCAGGGTCGTC
>Ga0111539_10005695_pt1 | contig 16120 bp, 16 predicted proteins | sample RhiMethybrSRZTD1_FD_79667 | JGI IMG/M metagenome (GOLD analysis project Ga0111539, IMG submission 79667) | Populus rhizosphere microbial communities from Tennessee, USA - Rhizosphere MetaG P. TD hybrid SRZTD1 (version 2) (version 2) | ecosystem: Host-associated > Plants > Roots > Rhizosphere >... | reverse complement strand
GGGCGCCAGAGCAGGACAGGTGGTCATGGTCGAAATTATCCAGCAGCCAAGCAAACATGCTCAGCCCATCGGGCGGATCGTCGAAATCCTGGGAGATTACACGGCTCCTGGAATGGAGATCGAAATCGCGTTGCGTAAATATGATCTGCCTCATGAGTTTCCTCCGCAGGTAAAAAAGCTTTCGGGCAAATTTCCGGATCAGGTGACAGAAGGCGAGGCGGCAGATCGAGAGGATCTTCGCCAGCTGCCTTTGGTTACCATTGACGGTGAAACTGCACGGGACTTTGACGACGCCGTGTATTGCGCTCGCGACGGAAAGGGATACAAGCTGTATGTTGCGATCGCGGATGTGAGTCATTATGTGCGACCACAGGACGCGCTCGATCAGGAAGCGTTCAATCGCGGCAATTCGGTTTATTTCCCGAGACGTGTTATACCAATGTTGCCGGAAGTGCTCTCCAACGGATTATGTTCGCTTAACCCTCAGGTAGAGCGTTTATGCATGGTATGTGAAATGAGTATCGATGCTCATGGCGATTTCGGCGCGTACCGCTTTTATCCGGCGGTAATGTTTTCCCATGCGCGGCTTACCTATACCAAGGTCGCGACGATGCTGGAAAATCCCAAGGGGGAGGATGCAAAGCAGCACGATAAGCTCCTGCCCCATATTCAGTTGCTCTACAAATTGTTCAAAGTATTACTGAAAGCACGCGAGAAGCGGGGAGCAATCGATTTTGAAACCATCGAGACACAGATGGTTTTTAACGACCAGGGTAAAATCGAGCGTATTCTTCCCGTGAAGCGGAATGACGCTCATCGTCTCATTGAAGAATGCATGCTTGCGGCAAACGTATGCGCCTCAGATTTTCTGCAAAAGCATAAGCAGCCAACTCTCTATCGCGTTCATGAGGGTCCCACGCCTGAAAAACTGGTTGCCCTCCGAGACTTTCTCAAGGAGTTCGGGTTGCAACTGAGGGGGGGCGATGAACCACATGCGAAGGATTACGCGAGAACGCTGGCTAAAATCAAGGACAGGCCCGATGCGCAGCTCTTGCAGACAGTGATGCTCCGGTCCTTACGGCAGGCGGTTTATAGCCCCGATAACGTAGGCCACTTTGGACTCGCGTATGAATCGTATACCCACTTTACCTCCCCGATCAGGCGCTATCCAGACCTGCTTGTGCACCGTGCCATCAAGGCCGTGTTGGATGGCGGAGCCTATACGCCGGGCAACTGGCACGAACTGGGCGAGCATTGCTCGCTAACCGAGCGGCGCGCGGACGATGCCAGCCGCGATGTGGAAGCCTGGCTCAAGTGTTATTACATGCAGGACAAAATCGGTGAAACGTTTGATGGTGTCATCAGCGGAGTGACTGGATTCGGCCTGTTTGTGGCGCTTGACGGTATTTACGTTGAGGGATTGGTGCATATTTCCGAACTGCCGAGCGATTATTTCCATTTCGATTCCGGCAAGCACATGTTGCTGGGCGAGCGCACTGCCAAGCGCTATCGTCTAGGTGATCGCCTCCGCGTCAAAGTGGCAAGAGTCGATCTGGAAACGACGAAAATTGATTTCGTTTTGACTGACAGCAGCCATTCATGAGTTTGAATCCAAGGTGTGTGGAGATGAGAGGAAGTTTGCGCTCGCCCGGTTCTACGCTGCCTCTCTAATCGTCCCGTTTGCCGATGTCCAATAATCGCCTCATGTTCGGTTTCCACGCCATTATCAGTCGCCTACGGCAGAACTCAGCCAGCGTCAAAGAAATTTTTCTTGACAGCAGCCGGCGCGACTCGCGTGCGCGCGATTTGGCGACGCTGGCGGAGAATTGCGGCGTCAGGCTCATATCGTGCGATAGCAGCAGGCTGGCGGGAATGGCCGATGGCGCGCGCCATCAGGGGGTTGCGGCTCTGATAGATGTGACACGAAGTTATATTGATGTAGACGATGTGCTTGATACGCTTGCTGAGCCGGCTCTATTGCTGGTGCTGGACGGCGTGCAAGACCCGCATAATCTAGGGGCCTGTCTGCGCGTTTCGGACGCGTTTGGTGTCCATGCAGTGCTCGCGCCCAAGGATCGCGCAGTTGGATTGACCGCGACGGTATTTAAAGTCGCGAGCGGCGCTGCCGATGCCGTGCCTTATATTTCCGTCACCAACCTGACGCGTACGCTGCGAGGATTGAAACAGCGCGGTATATCAATAGTCGGGGCCACGGCGGACGCCCAGAGCGATCTCGACACTGTTGACCTCGATGGACCCATTGCGTGGGTGCTCGGTGCGGAGGGGAAAGGGATGCGGCGTCTTACGCGTGAAACCTGTGACCGGCTTGTTTCGATTCCCATGCTGGGCAGCGTGGAGAGCCTCAACGTTTCCGTCAGTGCGGGGATTTGTTTGTTCGAGACTCGCCGGCAGCGCAGCAAGCGTTAATTGCACTCTCAACCCCGTCGAGCTCATGGCAGGGCTTCGATGCTAGCGCTTTCCGATTGATATTTCATTGCTGATTCAGTATAGTACCGGCCTCGTCAACCTGAATCCAGCAGCAGTTGCGCTCAGCGGAAGATAGTTTCCCTCCCAGTGGTTCTGGGGCGGCGTCTAGCGGAATGAGCGGTCTCCAAATGCCGCGCCTGGTTTCAACCCTTGCCTCACCGTTCCCGCATGACGGGGGGCTTTACCCATAAGGAGAATATATGCGCCACTACGAAATCGCTTTCATTGTCCATCCCGACCAGAGCGAGCAGGTGCCCGCAATGATCGAGCGCTACCGCACCATCGTTACTGCCAGGAATGGCAGAGTTCATCGCCTGGAAGACTGGGGGCGCCGTCAACTCAGCTATCTGATCCAGAAGGTTCATAAAGCGCATTATGTGCTGATGAATATCGAATGTGATCAGGAAACGCTAGATGAACTGGATCATGCGTTCAAGTTCAACGATGCCATATTGCGTCATCTGACGATTAAAATGGACGGGCCGATCACAACGCCCTCGCCCATGATGCGCGAAGAGAAGCCGAGGCCAGCCGCTGCGCCCGCGGAGGACGCCAAAGAGACTACGCTGGCAACATAGTCCGGTAATGAATTGGACTGTAACCAGACTGTCATTTGCGGCAAGGTCATCGAAACTAGCATTTTGCGCCACACCCCAGCCGGAATCGCTGTAAGCGAATTCAAGATCGGTCATTCCTCGCGTCAGGTCGAAGCAGGGAAACCACGCCAAGTGGAATGCGAAATTCTAGTGGTGGCGCTGGCGCAATTGACCAAGACCGCCACGCTGCTCACACCCGGAACTGTGGTGAAGGTAGCCGGGTTTCTGTCAAGAAAAAGTCGCATGAGCGTGCAGCTGGTGCTGCATGCCAACAAAATCGATTTTATTTAATTTAATCTTATTCGAGAGAAACAGGAAAAATCATGGCTCGTTTTACGTCGAAACGCAAAGATGGCAAGGACAAGGATAAGGACAAGAAGGCAAGCCGTCCCCTTTTCAAGCGCAGAAAATTCTGCCGCTTTACCGCTGAAGGGATCCAGACAGTCGATTACAAGGACGTCGACTTATTGAAAGATTTCATCAATGAAAATGGCAGGATCATCCCTGCCCGTATCACGGGTACCAAATCGCGCTATCAGCGTCAGTTGGGTGTTGCGATCGAGCGTGCGCGCTTTCTCGCATTGCTTCCTTATACCGACTTGCACTAAGGAGCGGATGACATGCAGATCATTCTGATGGAGAAAGTGGTCAACCTCGGTCAACTGGGCGACGTTGTTAAAGTAAAAAACGGCTACGCGCGAAATTTCCTGATTCCGCAGGGCAAGGCCAAGCGGGCGACGCCAACCGCAATCGCCGAGTTCGAGGCGCGGCGCGCGGAATTGGAAAAGGGCCAGGCAGAAGTACTGGCTGCGGCGCAGGCGCACGCAGCAAAGCTGGACGGCTTGATGGTGCAGATTACCCGGAAAGCAGGGGTGGACGGCAAGTTGTTTGGGTCGGTCACTAATGCCGATATTGAGGAAGCACTGAAAGCTCAGGGCTTTGAGATCGAGCGCGCGATGATAAGGATGCCGCAGGGTTCCCTGAAGCAGATCGGAGACCATCCGGTGGCGATCGCGTTGCATAGCGACGTAATCGCGAATATCGTCGTTTCTGTGCTCGGGGAACCCACTTCCTGAACTTGTTCTCTTCCATCTAACGGAAACGCCGTTAAGCCCAAGCGCTAGCTCGGCGTTTCCATCATCAAGGGCTGTCCTTCAGCCCTTTTTTACTTTGAGGGTGTCGCACGATGGTAAAATTCGGCGATCCCCACAAGCTCACGTGCTCCCATGCCTGAATTCCTCACCGCCCCTGCCAGCGATCCATTGCTTGAATCCTACAAAATGCCTCCGCATTCTGTTGAAGCGGAGCAGTCTGTACTGGGCGGGTTGATGCTCGATAACCACGCATGGGACAAAGTGGCCGATGTTCTTACTGATGATGATTTTTACCGGCAGGACCATCGCCTCATTTACCGGCATATCTGCAAGCTGGTCGAGCATAGCAAACCGGCAGACGTGGTGACTGTGGCCGAGTCGCTGGAAATGTCGGCCGAACTGCAAAACGTGGGTGGCCTGGCCTATGTTGGGGTAATTGTTCAGAATACGCCATCGGCCGCCAACATCCGGCGTTATGCGGAGATCGTGCGGGAGCGGGCAGTAATGCGCAAGCTGGCGCAAGTAGGCTCGGAAATCTCCGATTCCGCCTACAGCCCAGCGGGACGTTCCGCAGCGAACCTGCTGGATGAAGCCGAAGCGAAGGTGTTTGAGATAGCCGAGGCTGGAGCACGCGGCAAGCAGGGATTTGTCGATATTCAGCCGCTCCTCAAGCAAGTCGTGGAGCGGATAGAAACGCTATATAACCAGGATAATCCCAGCGATGTAACGGGCGTCGCCACCGGCTTCCACGATCTCGACCAAAAAACCTCCGGCTTGCAGCCGGGCGATCTGGTCATTGTGGCTGGTCGGCCGTCTATGGGAAAAACTGCCTTTGCCCTCAATATTGCGGAGCATGTAGCGCTCATGCTGGGAAAAGCCGTTGCCGTGTTCAGTATGGAAATGGGGGGCGCCCAGCTGGCGATGCGGATGTTGGGCTCGGTGGGGCGCCTGGATCAGCACAAGGTGCGCACGGGCCGTTTAGAGGATGAGGATTGGTCCAAGCTGACCCATGCATTGGGCAAGCTGAGCGACGCACCCCTCTTCATAGACGAAAGTGCCGCATTGAACGCGCTGGAATTGCGCGCGAGGGCGCGTCGGCTTCATCGCCAGCACGGTGAATTGGGATTGATCGTGGTCGATTATTTGCAGCTTATGTCCTCTACCAGCCAGGGAGAGAATCGCGCCACCGAGATCTCCGAGATTTCACGTTCGCTCAAAGCGCTGGCAAAAGAACTCAGCGTGCCCGTGGTCGCATTGTCCCAATTAAACCGTAGCCTGGAACAGCGGCCGAACAAGCGCCCGGTCATGTCTGACTTGCGCGAGTCTGGCGCCATCGAACAGGACGCGGACCTGATTCTTTTCATTTATCGGGATGAGGTGTACAACCCCGAGACACAGGACAAGGGGATCGCCGAGATCATCATAGGCAAACAGCGTAATGGGCCGATAGGCAAGGTCGACCTGACCTTTCTTGGCGAATACACCCGATTCGAGAGCTACGCCAAGGCCGGACATTACTAGCCAGGGATCTTGTCTGTTACGAGTACCGGATTCAGATTCGGTTCGGGCTATAACACGTCGGCCGCATAATCCGCCAATCGCGAGCGCTCACCGCGCTGCAACGTCACGTGGCCGCTGTGGTTCCACCCTTTGAACCGGTCTACGACGTAAGTCAACCCCGAGCTGCCTTCCGACAAATACGGCGTATCGATCTGCGCAATATTGCCCAGGCAGAGAACTTTCGTGGCCGGTCCGGCCCGGGTGATGAGCGTTTTCATTTGCTTTGGAGTCAGGTTCTGAGCCTCGTCAATAATGAGGAACTTGTTGATGAACGTTCGTCCGCGCATGAAATTGAGCGATTTTATCTTGATGCGCGAGCGAATCAGATCGAGCGTAGCCGCACGCCCCCATTCGCCAGCACTGCTATCGGTCTTGTTGAGCACGTCAAGGTTGTCCTCTAGCGCGCCCATCCATGGTGTCATCTTTTCTTCTTCAGTGCCGGGTAAAAAACCAATATCTTCTCCTACCGGTACGGTGACGCGAGTCATGATTATTTCGGAATAAATCTTGTGCTCCAGTGTCTGCATCAGCCCGGCGGCCAGGGTGAGTAACGTCTTGCCTGTACCAGCTTGTCCCAGCAAGGTGACGAAATCGATCTCCGGATTCATCAGCAAGTTGAGTGCGAAATTCTGCTCCCGGTTACGCGCCGTGATTCCCCACACGTTATTTTTATTATGAGTGTAGTCCCTTAGCGTTTGCAGAACTGCCGTTCCGCCATTACGTTCCCTGACCAGAGCGTAGAACGGCTTGTCATGCTCAAGGTAAACGAACTGGTTGACCATGAGATGCGCGCATAGGGGTCCGTTGACGCGATAAAACGTCTGTCCGCCCTGCTGCCACGATTCCATGTCCTTGCCGTGCTTATCCCAGAAATCGACAGGCAGCTCTTGTATTCCGGAGAACAGGAGATCTGTGTCTTCAAGGACTTTGTCATTGAAATAATCTTCCGCCGCCAATCCCAATGCGCGTGATTTAATGCGCATGTTAATGTCCTTGGAAACCAGGACGACCGTGCGGTTCGGATGGGTTTCATGCAAAAACTTAACGACGCCAATAATCTGGTTGTCAGCGCTGCCGCTTGCAAGGCGCATGGGGAGAACGCTACTGATGGCCTGAGTCTGGAGAAATAGCCTCCCTGAGGCGCTCTGGGGGCCATGCGGTTGCAGCGGTATGCCGTCGTCAATGTCAGTAATTGCACTGTTTACGATCTCATCCAAAAAACGACTGGTTTGTCTCGCATTCCGCGCCACTTCCGACATCCCTTTCTTGTTATTGTCGAGCTCCTCCAGGGTCACCATGGTGATGTAGATGTCATGCTCCTGAAAGCGGAAAAGACTGGTGGGATCGTGCATCAGCACATTGCTGTCGAGCACGAAAAGTTTGGGATTGGCACGCAAACGGGTAACAGGGGTAATGGAAGAAGTCGGAGAGGAGGCAGTTTTTCTAGGACTCATGTCTCTCCCTCGGCAGGGTCTTAACGAATTTCAGCACTTCCTGGACATGGCCCCCCACCTTCACTCCTCGCCATTCCTTTCGCAATACTTGCTGACAGTCCAGCACGAAAGTGCTACGTTCTATCCCCCGGACCTGTTTGCCGTACATGTTTTTCATCTTGATGACATCGAACAGTTTGCACACGGCTTCGTCTGCATCGCTCAACAGTTCGAAAGGGAAGTCCATCTTCATTTTGAATCCCTCATGTGATTTGATACTGTCGCGTGAGATACCGACGATATCGCAATCGAGTGCTGAAAAATCACCATAAGCGTCCCGAAACTCCTGACCCTCTGTTGTACACCCCGGAGTGTTGTCTTTGGGATAAAAATAAATCACCAGATTTTTTCCTGAGGCTGCGGATAGATGAAAAACCTTGTTGCCAGTTGAGGGAAGCTCAAAATAGGGAACGGGTTGATTTAACATGAGTAAGCAGATATGGATTGAACTTCTTTCATGTTAACAAAAAATTGCGTAAAACAACGAAATTATCTCGGCATTTTGAAGTGGGAGGCAGATGCAGAAACATTTGGACACAAGACGCAGTCGCCTTGCTTCAGGCTGGCAGCTAGCGGAACTGCCCCATGACGTCACGGTCGAAGTTCAAGATGAAGAGGTCAAAATTTGTCCCGCACCGCGTCCGCCCAGCAATTAGGCGTTTCAAACAGGCGCACCTGCTCAAGCCTTAGCTGATTGCCATAAGTATCCCTGTACGCCGCATCGAGAATGCGAAATGCGGTAAGCGCGAGATTTTCGGCAGTAGGCGGGGTGTCGAGCACTACCGTTTTATGGTCGTCTAGCGATTGGAGAAATTGTAAAACGTCCAGGTCTTGGCAATAAACCAGAAATGCGTGATCCCATAAATCCACGAGGGCAACATTGGCGATACGCTTTACTTCGGAATAATCCATTACCATTCCTTGCTCGGCTGCGCCCGCCTCAGTGATAATGCTGCCGGACAAGGTGACTTCGATGGCGTAGCGATGGCCGTGCAGATGCCGGCATTTGCTGTGGTGGGAAGGGATACGGTGGCCAGCGTCGAACTCCAGCCTGCGGGTAATTAACATTCGGGAATTGTAACATTGCGGCGGACCTCTAAACTATTGCATAGCGGCGACCACAGCCGCGATCTCGCGGGACTCACGTACGTGTATCCGGTGGTTTCTCGCCGGGCGGGCGGTGTTTCCATAGGCATCAATCTGAATCCCAACAATGCCTGCAACTGGCGCTGCGTTTATTGCCAGGTGCCCGATCTCAAGCGCGGCAGCGCCCCCCCGATTGATCTAGTAACGCTTGAAGCAGAGTTGCGGACATTTCTCCATGAGATAGTGCATGGTGATTTCATGCAGACTAACGTTAATCCCGAATCCCGTCGTATCAACGACATTGCGTTATCGGGCAATGGGGAGCCTACCAGCTCCCCGGAGTTCGCCGAAGTTATCAACCTGATCGGACGTGTGAAAGCCGATTATGAATTACCGAACAATCTTAAACTGATATTGATCACGAATGGCAGCCTCATCGCCCGTCCCGGCGTGCAGGCGGGCTTAAGGGCGATGGCGCAGATTAGCGGGGAGATTTGGTTCAAGCTGGACAGCGTTACTCGCGAAGGGCGGCAGCGCATCAATAATACGAGGATGAGCTTGATGCGGATGGGAGAAAATTTGCGGCTGGCAACCATTTTATGTCCGACCTGGCTGCAAACCTGCGTCTTCCAGACCGACGGGGTGGCACCGTCGGTTGCGGAATCGGATGCGTATCTAAGCTTTCTGGAGGGCTTTCTGAACGAGGGCGGGAAACTGAAGGGCGTGCTGCTGTACGGGCTTGCTCGTCCATCCATGCAGCCGGAGGCGCCCCGGCTGACAAAGGTCGATCAGGCCTGGATGGAAACGTTCTCAGCAAGGATCCGCGCCTTGGGTGTCGATGTCAGACTTAACCCTTGAGGTACTGCCTCTGCTCGTCTCTCAGCTCTCAGATAAAACGGCGAGCGTTACCGGCAGGAGTTGACCCGGGACCTGTAGCGAACAGAGCGTTATATTCATCCTCGCTTATCTGCTGCATATTCTTCAGGCAAAACCTGACACCGGGTGGGAAAATCGGGACGTCGATACTTTCCTGCGGACGGGACGGCGCAAAGCCGCTGGAACGATGTTTTCCAAATAAACAGTCCCAGCGCTCAACGTTCTTGCCTTATTTCGCTTTGGCGGCTTTCTTCAGACTCTTGTACAAATCGGGATTCTGGCTTTTCAGCAATGCGGCTACCGCCAAATCATCCTTTTTGATCTTGCCAAGATCAATGTGTTCGATATGCACAAGCCGCACCAGCTCTCTTACCGGTCTTGGCATATTTCGTCCACTTTCATAACGGGAGCCGCCACTTTGGGTGACGCCGACCTTGCTCCAGAAGTCATGTTGATTGAGACCCAATTTGCGGCGTATTTCGCGAGGATTGGATATTTCTTCGAAGAGTTTCATAAGCCAGCTCTCTACAGTTTATGTTAAGGGAGTATCATACATACATAAATTTAGTTTGTTTTTTTATTCTGTGCAAGTATTACCTACATCCAGTTTGATTTATTTCAGCTTTGCTAAACAGCGTCGCTTATCGTATTGCATATTTTTTTTGAGCTCGAATACGTTTGCAAAAAGGGGTTGCGGGGATCTGTCGGGCGGGGCGTTGGAACACGATGAATCCCTGTTTTCCGTCGCGCGCCATTGCAGCTGGCTTAACGCCTTGAGCAGGAGACATTTCTGCAACTTATTGATCGAGAGATGTTTAGCTGCGGCGAAGGGACGCTTTGCGCGGGATATATGGGACGCGAATCGCGGACACGGGCTTACATCAGCTGCTCCCCCAATCCGATATCTCGCGGCTAAGCTGGCGGACATGAAAGATGTTGGCCAGTTTTATTTTAGGTAATCAGGTAAAATTCCCTATCAAAGATACTTATATTCGGTTTAATTAGAGTCAAATTCCACTGTTTGGCAGTATGAATTGATCTGACATAATCCGTGGGGCAGGGTCTTTTTTCTCAATGTGGAAACGCTGGCACTTGTGACACTTATTGTTCAAAAATACGGCGGCACATCAGTTGGAAGTACGGAGCGGATAAAAAACGTCGCGCGCCGTATCGCCAAATTTCAATCTCGCGGTTGCCGGATCATAGTCGTGGTGTCCGCCATGAGCGGGGAAACCAATCGTCTTATTGCCCTCGCTAAGGAATTTCAGGCGAATCCTGAGCCAAGAGAGCTGGACGTAATGGTGTCGACCGGTGAGCAGGTCTCGGTTGCGTTGTTATCGATGGCACTCATGGATCTGGGTGTCAAGGCGAAGAGCTATACCGGGTCTCAGGTCCGTATACTGACCGACAATGCCTATACCAAAGCCCGGATCCTTAAAATTGACGAGGAGAAGATACGCGCGGACCTGGATGCAGGATACGTCGTAGCCGTGGCCGGATTTCAGGGCGCGGACGAGGAGGGGAGCATCACCACACTTGGCCGGGGCGGATCGGATACTACTGCTGTCGCGCTAGCGGCAGCGCTCAAAGCGGACGAGTGTCAAATCTATACTGACGTAGATGGCGTTTATACCACCGACCCCCGCATAGTGCCCGAGGCCCGCAAACTCCGGACCATTACTTTCGAGGAAATGCTTGAAATGGCGAGCCTCGGATCAAAAGTGCTGCAGATTCGATCGGTGGAATTTGCGGGTAAATATAAGGTTAAATTACGGGTACTGTCCAGTTTCGAGGAAGAAGGCGAGGGAACCCTGATTACTTTCGAGGAAGAAGAAAACATGGAGCGCGCGATTATATCTGGTATCGCATTCAATCGTGACGAAGCCAAGATTACAGTGCAGGGCGTTCCGGATCGTCCGGGTATTGCCTATCAAATTCTTGGTCCCGTGGCCGATGCAAATATTGATGTGGATATGATTATCCAGAACGTCGGTCACGACGGCATGACGGATTTTTCTTTTACCGTAAATCGTAGTGACTTCACTGGAACGGTAGATATACTGAAAAATCAGGTACAGCCGCACATCGGCGCGCGTGGCGTGATTGGAGGTGACAGGATTGCCAAGGTATCCATTGTCGGTGTGGGGATGCGTTCTCACGTGGGTATCGCAAGCAGGATGTTTCGCGCCCTGGCCGAAGAGGGGATCAATATTCAAATGATCTCGACGTCTGAAATCAAGATTTCCGTCGTCGTTGATGAAAAATACATGGAACTGGCTGTCCGCGTATTGCATAAGATATTTGAACTGGATCAGGAGTCATAATTGAATGATAAGAGCTGGGGCAGGGTGCCTGAGCTGTTCCGTCGTTTGACCAGGAAGGTTTAAACCGCTATCCTAATGCGGCTTTCGTGGAGAGATGGCCGAGTGGTCGAAGGCGCTCCCCTGCTAAGGGAGTATAGGCTCAAAAGGCTTATCGAGGGTTCGAATCCCTCTCTCTCCGCCACACACCGTCCACCTGGTTGTACCTACGTTGTGTCGCAACCTCGGGCGCAATGGCATCTGCGCTGGACTGTTTATCAGTTTCTCAATTCAAATTCTTTTAGCGACGTGTGTCATTAGATCACGCGTGTCGACAAGCTTCCTTAACCCTATACTATTAGAAAAGCAGCCCGAGTAAGTCGAAATGTCGCAACAAGGAGGAAATGCGTTGGAGTTTGCCTATCCCAGACCCCAGATGCAGCGCTCGAATTGGACTTCGCTCAACGGGAAATGGCGCTTTTGCTATGACGACGCGTGCGAGTTCGCCGTTCCGTCTAACATCAAGTCCTGGCCGCTGGAGATCGTCGTGCCCTTCGCGCCCGAATCCAAGGCGAGCGGCATCGCCGATTGCAGCTTTCATCCGTTGTGCTGGTACGAGCGGGACTTTGAGTGTTTACCCACTTCCGGGCGCGTGATCCTGCGTTTCGGCGCGGTGGACTATGCCGCTCGCGTCTGGGTTAATGGCTGCCTGGCGGTGACTCACGAGGGTGGGCATACACCATTCTGGGCCGACATAACCAATATGCTCGATCCGTCCGGCAAACAGAAAGTGACCGTGCGGGTGGAAGATGATCCACATGAGCTGGCCAAGCCGCGCGGTAAACAGGATTGGCAACTCGAGCCGCATGCAATCTGGTATCCAAGGACAACCGGAATATGGCAGACAGTCTGGTTTGAACGCGTACCGGACAACTATATTGAAAAAATACGTTGGACTCCGCTTGTCGATACCTACGCTATTGGGTTTGAGGCGCGTGTCATGGGCGTTCTCGCAAACGAGCTTACCCTGGAGATTTCGTTGCGGCACGGAGAACGGTTGCTCGCGCATGACCGCTACCAGGTGGTGGACCGGGAGGTCGATCGCCTCATCATATTGTCGGACCCGGGAATTGATGATTATCGCAATGAATTGTTGTGGAGTCCTGAGCGACCGACCCTAATTGACGCAACGGTCCGGCTTATGCGCGGCGAGGAGGTGGTGGACGAATTTACTTCCTATACCGCCTTGCGCTCGGTGCACATACTGCGAGACCGTTTCATGCTCAACGGAAGGCCCTACTTGCTCAGACTTGTGCTGGATCAAGGCTACTGGCCGGATACGCTGATGACGGCGCCGACCGATGACGCACTCCGGCGTGACGTGGAGCTTGCGAAGGCGATGGGTTTCAACGGCGTTCGCAAGCATCAAAAGATCGAAGACCCGCGCTATTTCTACTGGGCGGACAGGCTGGGGCTGATGGTGTGGGAGGAAATGCCCTCCGCCTATCGCTTCACGCGCAGCGCCATTAAGCGAACCGTCCGGGAGTGGACCGAGGCCATCGAACGGGACTACAGCCACCCCTGTGTCATTGTATGGGTGACTTTCAACGAGTCCTGGGGCGTACCTGAGCTTACTGCCATCGGTAAACAGCGACACGCGGTGGAGGCACTCTATCACCTTACTAAAACGCTCGATGCAACCCGTCCGGTGATTGGCAACGACGGCTGGGAAAGCAGTGCCACGGATATTATCGGGATTCATGACTACGACGCCAACGTCGACCACCTGCGTCAGCGCTATGGCGCCGAAATCAAGCCCGAGCAGCTATTCGACCGGCGCCGGCCGGGCGGAAGAATTCTAACACTTGATGGTTACCCGCACCGGGGGCAGCCGATCGTGCTTTCCGAGTTTGGAGGCATAGCGTTCAATAAATGCCCCCAGCCCGGCGTCAAGCAAACCTGGGGCTACACGGTGGCCAGAGACGAGGCCGAATTCGGGCGCATGTATGCCGAACTCATAGAGACCGTCATACACACCGCGCTTTTTAGCGGATTCTGCTACACTCAATTTACCGATACCTTTCAGGAAGCGAACGGACTGCTCTGCGCCGACCGCACGCCCAAAATCCCGCTTGAAGATATCGCAAAAGTTACCTGCGCTTCGCCTACCCATATCCTCGGAGGGGTGTGATTGTTTTCGCTGGAACTCACCAAACCGGACGGCCGGCATCTTACTCTTTATTCTCGTCGGCCCATCGATCCCAACATCAGCGCACCGAGCCCGTTCGCCGAACCGCTCAACGGGAGCCCACATTTGCGCTGGCACCCGCTGCGTGGAGAATGGGTCACCTACGCCGCGTACCGGCAAGGCCGTACCTTCCTTCCACCCCCGGAGTATAACCCGCTGGCGGTCACGGCTGATGCGGCCCATCCTACGGAATTGCCAGCTGGAGATTGGGACGTGGCGGTATTCGATAACCGTTTCCCGGCTCTCGCTCTAGCCAGCCCGGAGCCTCCCGCCCTGATTGTGCCCACAGCCCCAGCTTCGGGCTGCTGTGAGGTGGTCGTGTTTACCCAGGATCCGCAGGCCTCGCTTGGGAGGCTGCCCCTGGCGCACATCGATCTGCTGCTGCAAACTTGGGGCGACCGCACCGCGAAGCTGGGGCGGCGCGCCGGTATTGCCTACGTATTGCCGTTTGAAAACCGTGGCGCGGAAGTTGGCGTGACGCTTCACCATCCTCACGGCCAGATCTACGCCTATCCGGTGGTGCCGCCCGTACCGGGTCGGATGCAGCAGGAGGCGCAGCAATACTATTCCAAGACGGGGCGTGGCGTGCTTCAAGATCTCATCGAAAAGGAGTCGCGCGAAGGCACGCGCATCCTCTACGAGGGGGCTCATGCGGTGGCGTTTGTCCCGGTGTGCGCGCGTTACCCGTATGAGGTTTGGGTCGCGCCGACCGAGCCGGTGGAAAATTTTAATCAACTTGGAAGCGAACAGCGTGCAGACCTTGCGCGCGCGCTGAAGACCGTGCTACTCAAGTATGACGGCTTGTGGCAAAAACCCTTTCCCTATCTGATGGCATGGTACCAGGCGCCAACCGATGAACGTGCCCATCCGGAGTCGCATCTGCACGCCGAGTTTTATCCTCCTTACCGCACGCGTGACCGGCTTAAATATCTTGCCGGCACGGAAATTGCGGCCGGTTTTTTCGCTATGGATGCGCTGCCGGAAGAAAAAGCGCGCGAACTCCAGCAAGTCGAGGTTTTGCTCGAATGAGCGCTTGCCAAAGCGGTGCCACCGCCGCAGGGATTGGCACGTGAAGGTGCCTGAACGCGAGAGCGAGAGAGGTGGCTGGTGAGCAGCTTTGAGGAAGTGTTTGGAAACGCTCCCGTCGTGGTGGCGGAAGCTCCAGGCCGTGTAAACCTGATGGGCGAGCACACCGATTACAACGATGGGTATGTGCTGCCGATTGCGATCGAGCAGCACACGCGGGTCGGTATGCGACCCAATGGTCAGGATGAGCATGTTCTCTATTCTGAGATGCTCGACCGGGTGGTTCGTTTTACGCTCGATAACCTCCCGGCGGAACATTTTGCCACCTATGTGTATGGATGCCTGATGGAAGCGCGCCGAGGTGGCATCGAAGCGCCCCCATTGAACATCCACGTCCAGTCGAACGTGCCCGTAGGGGTCGGGTTGTCCTCCAGCGCCGCGCTCGAGGTTGCCACATTGCGCGCGTTGCGGGCGCTAACCGGGGCGCCGATGGACGATGTGCGCCTTGCACAACTAGGGCAACGCGCCGAGATCGAATATGCCGGGGTTCGCTGCGGGATCATGGACCAGATGGCGTCGAGCCTTGCAGAAACGCGGAGGGCCCTGTTTCTTGATACGCGGACACTTGAGCGAAAGCTGGTTCCGTTGCCACTCTTATCCGCCGTGCTGGTGATCGATTCCGGCGTAGCACGAACGCTTGCCGGCTCCGGTTACAATCAGCGGCGGGCGGAATGCGAGGAGGCGGCGCAGCGGTTGGGCGTGCCTGCCCTCAGAGACGTCAAGGACATCACTGCGGCCGATACGCTGCCTGAGCCTTTGCGTAGCAGGGTACGCCATGTCGTTAGTGAGAATGAACGCGTGTTGCGTGCCGTGGATTGCACAAATGCGCGCATTTTTGGCCTGATCATGAATGAGTCGCATGCCAGCATGCGCGACGATTTCCAGATGTCGGTGCCAGAGATCGATCATCTGGTTGCATTGCTGCAGAAGCACCCCGATGTGTATGGGGCGCGGATGACCGGCGGAGGGTTCGGGGGGGCGTGCGTAGCACTGTGCGAATCAAATGCATTGCAGGAAGTTGCAGCGGCGGTGCTGGCTGACTACGCACTCGCCGGTTTCCAGGGCCGTCTGCTCGTACCCGCGGCGTCTGAGGCCGAAATTGATGCGCAAGAGGCTGGGCCATGACACGCCATCGCGCCAACGAATTCGGCTGGGCACGATAAGGTCATGCAGGCGATGGTGCTGGGTGCGCCTGGAGAATCTCTCAAGCTGCGCCGGCTGCCTCGTCCACAGCCTGCACCAAATGAATTGCTCGTCAAGATCGCGGCGTGCGCTGTTTGCCGCACTGACTTGC
>Ga0111539_10005687_pt1 | contig 16134 bp, 14 predicted proteins | sample RhiMethybrSRZTD1_FD_79667 | JGI IMG/M metagenome (GOLD analysis project Ga0111539, IMG submission 79667) | Populus rhizosphere microbial communities from Tennessee, USA - Rhizosphere MetaG P. TD hybrid SRZTD1 (version 2) (version 2) | ecosystem: Host-associated > Plants > Roots > Rhizosphere >... | reverse complement strand
TTGAGCGACTCGTCGTCGATCTCGTTTGTCGAAGCAGAACCGCGCTTGCCGCCGATCCAAACTGTGACGCCGACGCTCACGTTTTCGCGCGCCCCGCTCGTCGTGAACGCATTCGCGGCGAAGCGCAAGTGACCGTAGTTTTCGCTGTTGACGCTGACCGTCGCGTCGTCGGCTTTCACATAGCTCAATAACTTTTCACAGATTTTGCGTGCTTCTGTTTCAGTCAGTAGCATTTTTACAAATCTCCTTACGTCGTTGCCTTCGCCGCGGTATTGAGTACGTTCACCTGCCGGAAGCGAGCCGGTGGACAACCGTGACTCACGGCGTTCGACTGCCCGGGTTCGCCCTTGCCGTCGTTGAAACTGCCGCCAAGCTCGTACGTCGACGTTCCGCCCAACGCGTCGAGCGAGTTCCAGAAGTCAGTGGTGCGCGATTGATACGCAACGTCACGCAGCATCTCACCGCGCTTCCCATTCTTGATCTCCCAAAACACCTGCCCGCCAAACTGGAAGTTGTAACGCTGCTGATCGATCGAGTAGCTGCCGTCGCCGTAAATCAGAATGCCCTTCTCGACACCCGCGATCAGCTCGTCGAGCGACTTGTTGTCAGTGCCTGGTTCGAGCGAAACGTTCGGCATGCGCGGGAACGAAATGCTGCCCCAACTGTCGCTGTGATTGCAGCCGTACGACTTCTTCTGCCCGGTCATCGCGGCGAGATCGCGCGTCGTTTGCCAATCGACAAACATTCCGTTCTTGATCAGGTGCCAACGTTGACTCGGGACGCCTTCGTCGTCGTAACCGACGGTCGCCAACCCGCTCGGCTGTGTTCTGTCGGCGACGAAGTTGACGATCTTCGACGCGAATTGCAGTTTGCCGAGCTTGTCGGGCGTGAGAAAACTCGTGCCGGCGTAATTGGCTTCCATCCAAAGCGAACGATCGAGCTCTGTCGGGTGGCCCACCGATTCGTGAATCGTCAACCAGAGGTGCGACGGGTGCAGCACCAAATCATATTTCCCCGCCTCAACTGATTTTGCCTTCAGCTTCATCACGGCTTCTTCGCCGGCTTGCTGCGCTTCTTTCTTCCAGTCGTGCTTCTCGATGTACTCGTACCCCATGCTCTGTGGACCACCGAGCGCGCTGCGCGATTGAAAGTCGCCGTTCGCGCGGTTCACCGCCGTCACATTGAAGTTTGGATTCGCGCGAACGATGTACTGATCGATAATCGAGCCGTCAGTCGACGCATAAAACTTCTGCTCGTTCACCCAGCCCATCGAGGAATTCACAAAGCTGACGCCCTGCGTTTTCATCGCCGATTCATTGAGCGAAAGCAGAAACTGGATCTTGTCGTCGATCGAGACTTCGAACGGATCTTTTTCGAAGGCGCTTTTCCAACTCGTCACCACTTTTTCGACGGGAACGAGCGAGATCCGCTTGCGTTGATACACCGAATTCGCGCGCGCGATCTCGACCGCTTGTTGAGTGATGCGACGAACGTCTTCCGGCGTCACGCTGCGACTCGACGCGAACCCCCACGTGCCTTTGTAGAGCACACGCACTCCGAAACCGAAATTCTGTCCGCGCGAAACGTTCTGCACCTGCCGCTCGCGCGTGTTGATCGACTCGCTGCGATAACGATTGATGCGAATGTCAGCGTAGGTGACGCCGAGTTTGCGCGCGGTGCTCAGAGCGACTTCGGCGAGAGCGTTCTTATCGACGACGGCAGCGGCCACCGCTTCAGCAGCAGCCACACTGTTGATCCATGAAGGAAGCGCCGGAAGCGACAGCGCACCGGCAGCAACCCCAGCCGTCTTGATAAAGTCACGACGAGACGTGGTCATATCACGAGCCTCCAGGTGTGTTTACGAACGGAGTTCTTATACATTATCAGTCAAGACCTATCGCGCAACTTTCGCGCGACGCAGCATCCAGCCGTACAGCAGAACAATCAATGCGATGAAAAGCAGAATGCCAAGCCATGGCGCCGCCGGGAAGTCGGCCGGCACGAAACCTAGAGGCGCATCGTTCGACAGTCCAACGATGAGACCGGCGTTGAGCACGCCCCACAAGCTCTCGCCAACGATCAAACCCGAGGCGACGAGCGTACCGAGTCGTTCAGCACGTTCCGGATTTCGCGACGATTGCGTCGCGCGGTTGTAGAAGTACGACAACACCGCTCCAACCACGACCGCAAACGTCGCCGACATCGGCAAATAGATACCAATGCCAACCGCGAGCGGCGGGATGCGCAGCTTGTTCATCGCGCCGAGCGCCGTGTCGAGCAAGATCAACCCCACGCCGACAAGCGCGCCGATTCCGATCATGTTCCATTGCAGACTGCCGCCAATCACGCCCTGAGCAAGCGCAGAGATCAAAGTCGCTTGCGGCGCCGGCAACGGATTTTCCGCAACCACACCGACGTTCGCAGCGCCGGCAAATCCATACGCCTTGGCAAGCAGGTTCAGCACAAATGGAATCACCGAAGCACCGGCCGCAACGCCGACGATGAGAGCGATCTGTTGTCGCATCGGCGACGCACCGACGAGCTGTCCGGTCTTCAAGTCCTGCAAATTGTCGTTGGAAATCGTCGCGCAGGCAAAGACGATCGCCGTCGTAAACAGCGCGAACGCAACGAGCGGCATGCGCGTCTCCGCCGTGGGCGTCACGACCAGGATGAGCGCCGAAGCGCACATCACGATCGACAGAATTCCCACACCCGAGATCGGACTGTTCGACGCGCCGATGAGTCCCGCCATGTAACCGCAAATCCCCGCGATAAGAAATCCGCCAATCAGCACGAACGGCACCGCGATCAACGTCACCCGAAGCGCGTAAGGCGCAAGCACTGACGACCTCGCAAACGAAAATGCCAGCCAACCGCTAACGAGCAAACACACGATCGTCAGCACGAGTATCCACTGCGGCGACAGATCGCGGTCGCGATCGTCGCGCGCTTCGCCGGTGCGCGAAGCTGCGAGTGTGCTGACGAGTCCGCCAACTACCGGTTTCGCCAGCCGAGCTAGCGTGTAGATCGCCGCGATCGCGATTGCCCCCGCGCCGATAAACCGCACCTGCGTTCGCCAGATCGCGATGGTGTGCGCGCCAAGCTCGACGCCCGGCCCCGCGGGTTGCGTTGAAGTCAGCCACGGCACCGCTATGCCCCACGCGATGATGAGTCCGGTGAGCATCGCCATGCCGACTGACAATCCGACGAGATGGCCCGCGCCAAGCAATGCGAGCGACCACGCGAAGTCATATCCCGTCGACGCAACGGCGCCGACACGAAAGAACCCGCCAAACGTACCGGCCGCAACACGCGTCGCAGTTACAATCGCCAAACCTCCGGAAGCAACTGCGCCGTAGATCACAGCGATGAGCCCTTCGCGTGCTTCGCCAGTCTCGTCTTTTGTTTCACCGCGCGTGCCCGATCCGACTTTCAAAACTTCCGCCGCCGCGACACCTTCCGGATACGGCAGATCGGAGTTCGTCACCAACGCGCGACGCAGCGGAATCGTAAATACCACGCCGAGCACGCCACCCGTGAGACAGATCAGAAACGATTGCCAGAACGGAAAACCGGTCCACCAGCCGACGATGACGAGTCCGGGCAGAACGAAGATGATTGCGGAGAGCGTCCCTGCTGCCGAGGCGACGGTCTGGACGATGTTGTTCTCTAGTATCGAAGAGTCTTTCACGACACTCAGAATCGCCATCGAGATCACGGCGGCGGGGATAGACGATGCGAATGTGAGGCCGACCTTCAGGCCCAGGTAAACGTTCGCGGCCGTGAAGATTGTCGTGATGAGCGCGCCTAGAATCAGGCCGCGTACAGTGAGTTCCTTAGGTTTCATAGAAGAATCCTCGTGCCCGCAATCTATCGAGAGCGAATTCCATTTCCAGCATGAGAATAACGATCAGGGATAACAGCAACGTAACGCTGGCGGTGGGCGCGGCAAGGAGGCCCCAAATTGCGCCTGCCAGTACAACCAACGGACGGATCAATGTAAATGGCCCAAAGACTAACACGCTAGTAATGCTTCGTATATCGACCGACGGTATGGCGCGAACAAAAAACGTCGCTATCAAGATCAACGCGTAAGGCACGTAGACCATCAACATCCGCGTCGCAACGTGCTCGAACGTGTCAAGCAACAGCGCAGGTTGAGGCGTCGCCGCTAACAATCCAACCGCAACTATCCCCGCAATCGCGACGGCAATCTGGCCCATCAGCGCTCCACGTAGCAACGCGCGGCGATAATAGTGTCGCTTGTCAATCAATGCGCTTCGCCCCGCGGCGTCGCGATAGCCGATAAATGCCGAATCTACCGTCGCCAGCAGCCATAGCAGCAAGATACTCATTCGATCTTTCCCAACGAGGCAATCCTGTTGCCCATGTTTCGCACGAACGCTTCGTTGTATTCGCGTCGAATTCCCACCAGCGAATGGAACACGCGCGGAATGGGGAGTCGCCACAGACTTGTTCCGTAGACGGTCGAGACGAAATCCGGCGCCGCCGATCGTGCGACGTTCAAGAGATGTCGACTCTTGTGCGCGCGCACCGCGGAGAGCACGCCGTCGTGTTTCGCCAGCGGTTCGCGCATTCGCACGGCATGAAATAGCCACGAACCAAACGGCGACATCGGCGAACTGTGAAAGTCGAAATGCACGAACGCCTGCGCGTCTCGATGCTGTTTGAGAAGCTCGGCAAGGCCGTCGCCGCGAAAGTGATGAAGAATTCCGGTTGAGAGAAATATGTCGGCGGGTTGCGCGAGACGAAAAGCGTTTGCGACGACAAAGGTGCAGTTGAGTTGCTCGCGCTCGGAGAGTCGTCGAGCTTCGTTGACGAGCGCTTCGTTGAAGTCCGCGCCGATCAGCTCGACGTCATCGCCGAGGTAGGCATTCGCAATCAGCCAGCGCACGACGAAACCAGTGCCGCAGCCGATGTCGACGATGCGAATGCGCCGGCTAAGTCCGCCTTCGCGCAGCGCTTTCAACAGCGGCTTCAAGAGTTCGCCGACACGTTTACCGTGCTGAAACTCTTCCGACATGCGTTGCATTTCGCAGTGCGAGGTGACGAGAAGTCGATCGACCGCGTTTGCATCGAGGACGCCGTCGCGATCGGGTATGCGTTCGACGATGCGGGCCGCTTTTCGATTACCAAACTGCGAAAACTGCTTCAGCACTTCCGACTTTACGACGGGCCGGCGTTGAAGCGTTTCCGGATCGAAAGAAACGATCGCATCGGAGATCTCGGGGCTGTAATCGGCGCCATTCTTCATGCTGTTGCTCTGTAGGCAACTCGACGAAAAGCGAGGACCAACGACACAACGCACGTAAGCCAAAGGATAGTTTTGACGATCAGCACGAGCATGCTGTTCGGCTCAGAAGGAGTTTGACGAATCGCTTCCTCGAGTTGCCACCAGAAACTGCTGCTCATCAGACCGGCAAAGTAGGCCCACGCGAGAAGAAGAAACGTTGCACCCCACGGGCGAGATCTGGTTGTGGCCCAGGCACCGAGCAACAGCAATGCGCCGGCGACGTAGTCTTCGAACATCGTCGTGAACTCCACGGCCCAATGACCGATGCCACGACGCGCCGTCTCCATCACCGGCAACAGTGCTCCGATAACAAACCCAGCCGTAACTTCAAATCTCATGGGTGATTATTGCTTGCGCTTCTGCAACCAGACGTAAACAACCGCACATATGGCTGCAATACCCCCGGCAATCAATCCTGAGATCATCGTCCTTCTCCTCTCGAGATCATTTTGCGCATGACCGTGAGCTTCACGGATGACGGATACTGCTTCGAATGGTGCACCGCGTTGCGCGCGATCACGCCCTTTGACTCGTCGTAATTCTTACCGCCCGTGTTGAGGTTTCGATCGAAACGCGGGAAGTTGCTGCTGGAAACTTCGATCCGAATGCGATGTCCGGCGGCGAAGTAGTTACTGGTCGTGAGCGGCGAGAGCGTCACCCTGTAGACCTTGCCCGCCTGCATCCAGACGTTCGGCTTGTCATAGCCCTCGCGATAACGCATCCGCTGAATGGTTTCGTCGAGGTTGTAAGCCTTCCCGTCGGGATAAACGTCGAGCAGCTTCACCGTGAAGTCAGTGTCCTTCGCGTCCGACGAAACGTAGAGCGTCACCTCGATTGGACCACTAACTTCAACGCCCTCTTTCAGCGGTTCGGTGCTGTAGACGAGAACGTCGGCACGCCCCTCGTTCTGCCGTTGATCGAACGAACCGGCCGTGATCGCGTTCCCAGTACAACAAACATTCCCCCCAACCGACGCCACCGGATTCATCGGATCGTATTCAAACTTGTCCGCCGCATCCGCCGCCGGCGACGCTTCCAAGAGCGCGCCATCGCCGTTCAACGTATTCGCCTTGCCGCCACTCGAGAGAAACAACGTCATCGGCTGCGCTCCACTCGGCGGCCACGTATCCGACGTCTGCCATTTGTTGAGGCCCATCGTGTAGTAACGGACGCGCGGCATCTTTTCGAGCACGCCGTTGTTCTCGCCTTTGAGGAAGTGATCGAACCAGCCATACGTGAGCTCGTCCATGTTCAAACGCGCGTCGCCAACATTGCGCTCGCCGACGATCGTGTTTTCACTCGAACGACGATAGGCGCAGTGAAGCGTCGGCGCGATGATCGCGAATTGTTTGTTAGCGACTTCCGGAGACGCGGTCTTGCGGACGTGATTGTAGGCGGCGAGGTTTGGACCAATCGAAACGTCGTACCACGACATGAACCAGAAACCCGGAATATCGATCTTCATGTTGTCGTGCCACAGCCCGCCCTTGTACCACGCGCGATCGTTCGGCTCGCGCTCGATCATCGCGCCGCCTGTGTCGACCGGCATGTGATCGGCGAAGATGCCCTTTGGTCCACCTGCGGCTCTCATGATGTCTTTCACCGGAAGCGTCCGCAATGTTTTCGACCAATCCACCTGCGGCAACTGAGCCGCGAGATCGAACGCGCGCGACGCGCCAATCAGTTCCTCCTGCGTGGCGCTCGGCGAGAACATCGGACGGACCTGGTTTTGTTGACTGTAAAGCCAGGCGATGAACAACATCTGCACCGCACCGCCGCGATACCAGTTTCCCTGTTCGTAAAAACCATCGACTCGTCCGACGCCCGCGCCAAAGCCTTGCACAATCATCGTCGTAAACGCGGGATGACCCTGCGCCGCCACTGCCAACTGCCATTCGGCCGTCGACGAGCAACCGACGGTACCGACCTTGCCGTTGGACCACGATTGTTTCGAGATCCATGCGAGTTCGTCGACGCCGTCTGTCAACGGTGGTCCAAGGATGTCGTAGTTGCCTTCGGAGAAGAAGCGGCCGCGCTCGTTCATCTGCACGTATGCGTAACCGCGTTTCACCGCCTCGAGCTCGCTCGACAGATCGCGCGGCACGCCGTTCCGAACGTCCCAGAAATTGAAGTTGTAGGGCGTGCGAACGAACACCGTCGCATATTTTTTGGAAGTGTCTTTCGGCCGGTAGACGTCCGTGGCGATACGCGTTCCATCGCGCATCGGGATCATCAGCTTGCGCTCGACGATCGCGATCGACTGTAGCTCGGTCTCGATGTCGCGCCTTTTCTGAAGCTCCTCCGGCCTCGGCGCAGAGCGTTGGGAATGAACGTCTTGATTGGACGCGAACAGAACAACGAAACAGAACGCGAGTAGAGCAAGGGCGAAGGTCCAGAAGGACTTCTTTGGCATGGTGGTGCTCCTCGAGAAGAATTGCGAAGAAATGCGTCTGGAATTATGTACTGCGACCCGCTTGTTGGAACTTAGTTTACTTTTGTCTGGCTTTCAATCTTTTCTCGATCTGTCTTCCCAAAAAGACGCCCGTGAGATCGCCTTCTTTCACGTCGATTCCGATGCGCGACTGCCATGACACGCGGACTTCGCTGTCGTTCTTACTCGCCAAATAAACAGTACCGAAACCATAATCGCGCGGTTCGGCGCCGTCATGCCCCGCAAACACCGGCAGCACAAAGTAAGAATCATCGTCACCCCAAATGACGACGATCGAGGCGTCTGCTTGTGCGAGATCATCCACGATGACGACTCGGCCATACTTTGCCGACTGTTCCTTGTTCCATTGGTCCACCCACGCGACTAAACCTTTGTCGAGGCCCTGCGGTTCAAAGGCCAGATAGAGCTTGAAGGGATCTGTCTTCGGCAACTCATCCCTGGGTGCCTGGGAAACCGGAAGAGACGATTCGAGTTTCAACATCTGACGGAGTCGCGTGTATTCGTCGTGACCCAGGAACTGAAACCGGTTGATGACGTTTACCTTTGTCTTTTGCCCCGCAACATCCTGCGTCTTCGATTTGTAGAAAGCCCTGACGCGCAGGCCCGGCTTCACGTCAGCCATCTTCAATTCACGCTTGGTGCCGTCGATCATCGGCAACATGTAACCGTCTACCAACACGCCCGTGAATATTTCGGTCTTCTTGTCGGGATTGACGATCGTGATCTCGCGCGTCGTTTCGTTGGCAGACTCGACGACGCCTGTCCACGTGTCGCCCATGAGGCCCGACTTTTTCTGCGCTACGACGCCCGTGGCCAAGACGAGGACAGAAATGATGGCTAATACTTTTTTCATCTCAATTCATGAACCACTTTATTAACACTGTGCCCCAGCCCATTAAAAACAGCGGCAACGGAACGACGATCATCAGCACGAATAGTACGACAGTCGTTTTCATCCCGTGTCGCGCTTTCGCGTAATCCGGATCGTCTGTTTGCAGCTTTCCGAACCGCGTCCACCAGCCAACAATCACTCCGACAGTAGAAACCAGGATCATCACCGGCAAGAAAACAAAGATCCCGGTCTCGATGCCGATGCCGTAAAAGAGTATGAGGTTGAGCCAAAAAGCCGGCATGAACCACACACCTACGCGCGCGAGCCGGGCCTGATTAACCGCCTGCGCTACCTTCTCCTGAATTTCAGCTTGAGCAGCGGCCGAGCTGCTGTCGACCTCCGCGCCACAAAAGCGACACCGACTGGCCGAGGCGTTGATGTACTCGCGACACTTCGGACACTGGAATGTTTGGACCTGACTCTGAGTCGCAACCGACACCGGTGCATGTGAAGCGGGATCGTTCATGCATTCATCTTTTGAATGATCGCGTCGGCAAACTCGGCGGTCTTCGCCGTGCCGCCGATGCCGCGCGTGCGCACCTTCCCTTCTTTAAAAACCGCCAGCATAGCGTTTTCGATTCTGTCCGCCGCTTCACGTTCGCTGAGGTAACGAAGCATCATGATCGACGATTGCAGCAGCGCCGTTGGGTTGGCGATGCCTTGGCCGGCGATGTCCGGCGCCGATCCGTGCACCGCTTCAAACACTGCGCCCTTCTCGCCGATGTTCGCTCCGGGAACCAGTCCCAGGCCACCGACAAGCCCCGCGCATAGATCGGAAACGATGTCGCCGTAAAGATTCTCGAGCAACATCACGTCAAACTGTTCGGGCCGCATCACGAGCTGCATGCAGGCGTTGTCGACGATCTTGTCGTCCGCGATGATCTCAGGATAGTCCTGGCTGACGCGGCGGAAACATTCAAGAAACAGTCCGTCGGAAAGCTTCATAATGTTTGCCTTGTGGACCGCGGTCACTTTCTTTCGACCTTCTCGCTTCGAGTATTCAAACGCAAACCGCGCGATGCGCGTCGACGCCTTCTCCGTGATGATCTTCAAACTCTCAACTACACCGGGAACGACGACGTGCTCCAGCCCCGCGTACAAACTCTCCGTGTTCTCACGCACGACGACCAGATCGAGCTCCGGATAACGACACGGTACGTTCGGCAGCGCGCGCACAGGCCGCAGGTTCGCGTAAAGGTCGAGCGTTTTACGGAGTCCAACATTTACCGAAGTGAAGCCTTTGCCGACCGGCGTGGTAATCGGTCCCTTCAAGGCGACCTTGTTCCGCAAAATCGAGTCGAGCAACTCCTGCGGCAAAGTTTCTCCGAATTTTTCGAGCGCTTGCGCGCCGGCGTAATGAGTTTCCCATTGAACCTCAACGCCCGCAGCTTCGATGATTCGCACTACGTTTGAAGCCACTTCCGGCCCGATGCCGTCGCCCGGAATCAGTGTGATACGATGCATATTCTCCCGATTGAACCTGTGTGCTAACGCGTTTAGAACGCCGCAAGAATACGGCTTTGGCGGAAGACTGACAACACGTCGATGGTGCAAAACGAAGTAAATTCCATCAAACACACAGCCGACGTCGTCATAATCGGCGGCGGCGTGATTGGTCTGACGATCGCCCGGGCGCTGGCGCATCGCGGCGCCGGCGACATCTGCCTGATCGAGCGCGACGGACTCGGCCGCGAAGCTTCGTTTGCAGCCGGCGGAATGCTCGCACCGCAGGCAGAAGCAAATTCACAAGACGATTTCTTCCGGCTCGCCTGCTGCAGCCGAGATCTCTACGCAAACTTCGCCGCCTCACTCCGCGAGGAAACCGGTATCGACGTCGAATTCGATACTACCGGCACGCTGTATCTCGCACTCACGTATCACGACCTGGTCGAAATCGAGAAGCGTTACGAATGGCAAACTGCCGCGGCTCTGCCGGTTGAAAAACTGACGACGGCGCAAGCGCAGGAACTCGAACCTTGCATTAGTCCGGCCGTCGTGGCCGCGCTACGCTTTCCACTCGACGTGCAGGTTGAAAATCGACGACTTCTCAGCGCGCTCACAAACAGCGTCGCGAAACTTGGCGTTTCGATACTTACTGCGACAAACGTCGATACGTTAAAGATCGAAAAGGATCGAATCTCGGGTGTGCTGACGTCGCGCGGTTTTGTTAGTTCGCCGATCGTGGTGGTCGCTGCCGGAAGCTGGTCGAGTTTCATCAAGTTTTCTCCGGAGTCGCTCAAACCGGCACTGGTCGTCGAACCAGTACGCGGTCAAATGATCAGTTTCGACGCGCGTCCGCAAATAACTCGCCACGTGATCTACAGTCCGCGCGGTTACATCGTGCCGCGATATGACGGACGCCTGCTGGCAGGCTCGACCAGCGAACAGGCGGGGTTTGTGAAGCAAGTGACCGCCGGTGGAATGAGCTCAATTCTCAAAAACGCACTGGAAATCTCCCCTTCCGTTTCAGCTTTACCCATCCTCGACACCTGGGCCGGACTGCGTCCCCGAGCCCCTGACAATTTGCCTGTGCTGGGCCCGTGTGATGAAATTGGCGGGCTGTTTTATGCAACGGGGCACTACCGAAACGGAATCCTACTCGCGCCCGTCACTGGTGAGTTGATTACCGAAGCGGTCGTCGCAGGCGTCACTTCTCCCTTGCTGGGACCGTTTAGTCCAAGTCGCTTCGACCTGGTGCGCGCTTAAACCACGGATCACGGATACAAATGATTTTCAGGCTTTCAGCCGTCGTTATTCTTTTGCTCGCTTTGACGACGTGTGCCTTCGCGCAGGCCTTGAACAACAGCGACGACCCCGACCCGAAACCTGACAATCGTCCGGCGCAGGTGTTGTTTGAAGACGCAAACGGATACCTCGGCCGCCGTTACCAGGAATTCAACAAACAGAAACTTCCCTACGATCCGAAGCTCGAAGAAAAAACCAAGAAAGAGCAGCGTGAACTCGCGCTCAAAAACGCGGCTGTACTGCGCGTCCGCACGTCGCTAGCCGCCGACGATCTTTACTACCTCGGCATGCTGTATCACCTCGCCAGCGACGCGGACAATTCGCTTTCGACGATGCAGCGTTTCCTGAAAGAAGAACCCGACGGCGCCAAGGCGCAAGCGTCGCGAAACGTCGTCGTGCTCTATGCGATCAAGAAAGATCTCGTACCGCAGGCTGTCGCCGCGGTCGCGGATTACGGCAAGCATCAACCGCAAAACCCCGACGATCGCTATCGCATGGAGTTCTTGATTGCGGACGCTTACCTGCGAGCTCAGAACTATGCATCGGTGACAACACACGCGCTCGAGATGATGAGAGCCTCGCAGACTTTCGCGGTCACCCGAAAATCAGAGTCTTTCGCGCGCGACGAGATGCTGCTGAAATCCGCCCTGCTGCTTTCAGACTCGTATCTCAAAACCGAGCAAAACGAGAAGGCCATCACGCTGCTCGAGGATCTGCGTCGCCTCTCGCTTTCCCTGCCGTCGGCAAATCTGTATAAACGGATAACGAACCGATTGCTGATGATCCAGCCGGGGCTGGAACCGTTGAAGATCTTCGAAGATTTGAAAGCGCTGCCGGCGGAGACGCCACCGGAGATCATCGCAAACCAGTGGATCGATCAGCAGGCAATTAAACTCGCCGACCTGCGCGGCAAAGTTGTGTTGCTTGACTTTTGGGCGCCGTGGTGTGGACCATGCCGGATCACGCTGCCGAAGTTTTCGAGCTGGCACGACACTTATAAGGACAAGGGACTGGTAATTCTCGGCGTCACCAAGTACTACGGCCACGCCGATCAGCGTCCATTGACGCCCGGCGAAGAACTGGTTTACCTGCGCGAGTTCAAGAAGCGAAATCGCCTGCCATACGGTATTGTCGTTGGTGATTCGAGCGTGAACGATCTGAACTACGGCGTGAATTCCATTCCGACGTCGTTTCTCCTCGATCGCAAAGGGATGATCCGCTTCATCTCCCTCGGCGCCGACCAGGAGGAACTCGACGAGTTGGAGAACATGATCAAGAAAGTTATCAGCGAGCGTTAGGAATTTAGAAAGATGCAAGAACAGGGAATTCCAGTTCAGATCCTCATATCGTTTGTCGGCGGCGTACTGTCGTTTCTCTCACCGTGCGTGCTGCCGCTGGTGCCGGGCTACATCTCGTTGATCTCCGGAGTCAGCATCGATTCGCTGAAAGAAGGAACGACGGACCGGCGCGCCGTGATTCTCAACTCGCTCGCGTTCAACGCCGGATTGTCGGTGGTCTTCCTGATTCTTGGTACGACGGCGGGTCTCGTCGGCAGCGCGATCACGAACAACCCATGGATCAGAATCATCGGCGGCATCGTCATCATCGCGTTCGGTCTGCAACTCATCGGCCTGCTGAAGATCACTGCTCTGTACAAAGACACACGGCGTTTCTCGGACAGTAAACCGCGCGGCGTGTTCGGCTCCGCTGCGCTCGGGATCGCGTTTGCCGCGGGGTGGACGCCGTGCATCGGTCCGATCCTCGGCGGCATCATCGGCCTGGCCGCGACGAGCGGCGGCTGGCGCAACGGTCTCGTGCTTTCAGCGTTTTATTCAGCGGGTTTGGCCGTGCCGTTTCTGCTGACCGGATTGGGCATCAATAAGTTTCTCAGCTTTTACAAAAACTTCCGCCAGCACCTGCACAAGGTTGAAGTCGTTTCCGGAGTCGTGTTGATTCTCGTCGGTCTGCTCGTGGCGAGCGGACAGTCGACGTTGCTTACGAGCGGTCGGTTCATCGGGTGGATTCCAAACATCGAAAACTGGGTAAAACTGAGGACGCCGCCACCAACACCGCCGCCCGCAACCGCAGGCGCAAACTTCGAACCGGCGCCGGATGTCGAGTTTCAAACACTGGCCGGCACGCCGCTTCGTCTGAAAGATCTTCAGGGGCAGGTTGTGCTGCTGAACTTCTGGGCCACGTGGTGTCTGCCTTGTCGCGAAGAAATACCGGAGCTTAACGCGCTGCAACATGAACTGGAGTCGCGCGGGTTGAAAGTAGTCGGCGCTTCGACCGAAGACAGTATCGAAGGCGTGAATTCGTATCAGGAGTCTGTCGCAAAGTTTGAATACCAGGTTTTGATTGGTGGTAGCGATGCGAAAACCAAGCTCGAGCACCCGCAGCTCCCTACAACTTATCTAATCGACAGGCAGGGACGCATTCGTAAGAAGGTCGTCGGCGCACGTGATAAAGCCGGGTGGGAAGCGTTCGTCAAACCGCTGCTCGAAGAAGCACCGGCCACCGCCAGCGCCGCGAACTAATTCTGTTTTTATCCGTGTTCTAAAAACACGGATTGGAGTAAGAACATGAAGAAGCTACTTGTTATCGCGATTCTCAGCTTGCACGGTCTTGTTTACGCGCAGAGTCACGAGTACTCGCCACTCGTGGAGAAGACGGTCAATTACAAAAACTGGAGCCTCCCGAATCTCCAGACTGAAAAGTCCGACGAGCTGCGTTCACTAATAAAAGACAAGAAGCTTGTCATGATTGTCTACTTCGCTGCGTGGTGCGGAAACTGGAAGAATGAAGCGCCGATCGCCGCGAAACTCTACGAAAAGTACAAAGACCACGGTTTCCAGGTGATCGGCGTCGCGGAGTATGCTCCGCGTGATGACGTGAAGAAATTCTTCGGCGAGACTGGTCCACCGTATCCGATCGTGATCGAATCCGAAGCGCGCGACGATAAGATGAAGACGCCGCACTACGAGTACCGGCAACTAACCGCGGACAACCGCAACTGGGGTTCGCCCTGGAACATCTTTCTCGAACCGTCAAAAGTGAACAAGAAGGGCGACGTGCTTACCGAAAAAGCCTGGGTCGTTAACGGCGAACTGATCGAAGAGGAAGTTGACAAGTTCATCGCGACGAAAGTTCAAGCTCCATCCACAGCGAAAAAAGCGGACCCGAACTAATCTGTGGATCACTTGGCTGGCATGAAACTTCGCGTCCTCTATCACGGTCATTGCTTCGACGGCGTCGCGTCGGCGGCAACGTTCACCAGGTTCTACAAGGAACGCATCAATCCCAACGCCCAGGTCAATTACACCGGACTGCTACATCGTCCCGGCAACCTATTCGATCTCGAGATGTTTGACGCCGACGAGAATGCGATCGTCGACTTCAAATATGCTGCTTCCGAGAAACTGACGTGGTGGTTCGATCATCACGAGTCGGCGTTTCTGACGCCCGAAGATGAAGCGCACTTTCGCGCCGATACGTCGGGACAGAAGTTTCTCGATGCGACGCGGAAATCATGCACCGAGTTCATCGCCGACGTGGCCCACGAACGATTCGGGTTCGACATGCGGCCGATCGAATCGCTCGTGCACTGGGCGCACGTGATCGACGGCGCGCTTTACGAATCGCCGGCGCAATGCGTTGAGTTGAAAGAACCGGCGCTGCAATTGATGCAGGTGATCGAAGCCGATCCTGACGACCATTTCATCGAACAGATCATTCGCGACCTCACGACGCAGTCGCTCGAAGCGGTGGCGACGAGCGCTGACGTGCAACGTCGTTTTCAACCGATATTCGAGCAGCATCTCGAAACGCTCGAAGCGGTGAGACGAAAGGCGACGTGCGCGGATGCTGTCGTACAGTTTGATCTGGTGGACGAGGGTTACGAGGGGTTCAACAAATTCATTCCGTACTACTTGTATCCGGAAACGACTTACTCGGTCGCATTAACGCGTGGGCCACAGCGAACGAAGATCTCGGTCGGATCGAATCCGTGGGCCCCGAAGCCACGCACCCACAACATCGCGAAGATCTGCGAGCGATACGGTGGCGGGGGACATGCTGTCGTGGGAGCAGTTTCGTTCAAGCCTGAGGAAGTTGAAGAAGCTCGGCAGGCTGTGCGTGAGATCGTCGCCGAGCTCTCAACTTAATCCGCGTTCATTAACTCTTCAATTTCTTCAGCCTGCTTCGGCACTTTATTCGTCAACACTCGTGGGCCATTGTTCGTGCACAAGACATCGTCTTCGATGCGCACGCCAATTCCGAGGTACTGCTCCGGCACGTCCTTGGTGTTGGGCGAGATGTAGAGTCCCGGTTCGACGGTCATCACGACACCGGGCTCGAGCTGACGGGATTCCTGTCCGAAGTAATAACGGCCAACGTCATGAACGTCGATCCCGATCATGTGGCCAAGCCCGTGCATGTAAAACTGCTCGTGCTTCGCTTCCTTGATCAACTCCTCCGGATCGCCCTTCAACAAACCAAGCTCCACCATGCCTTCCGTCAACACTTCGATCGAATGCCGTTTCAACTGCTCGTGCGTCACACCCGGCCGCACCATCTCGACGCACTGCATCTGCGCCTTCAAAACCAGATCGTAAATGTCACGCTGCGCTTTAGTGTAACGCCCGTTGATCGGAAACGTGCGCGTGATGTCCGATGCGTAGCCTTTGTACTCAGCGCCGGCGTCGATCAGCAACAGATCGCCATCGTGCAACT
>Ga0111539_10005686_pt1 | contig 16134 bp, 15 predicted proteins | sample RhiMethybrSRZTD1_FD_79667 | JGI IMG/M metagenome (GOLD analysis project Ga0111539, IMG submission 79667) | Populus rhizosphere microbial communities from Tennessee, USA - Rhizosphere MetaG P. TD hybrid SRZTD1 (version 2) (version 2) | ecosystem: Host-associated > Plants > Roots > Rhizosphere >... | reverse complement strand
GAACGCCGTGTTGAGGATCAGCCGGCCACCGCCCGTGACCGACTTGACCGCCTGCCGGATCCCGTCGGTCACGAAGTGGTAGACGAACAGCGCCGCCATCAGGTGCGCGAAGAACTCGATGCCGCCGGTCCGCGCCCGCAGGATCTCGACGAGCATGAAGTAGACGCAGGCGAGCAGCAGCGGGTTGAGCACCAGCCACAACGCCCCGAAGACCGTGTTGAAGTGCTGCGCCTGCACGTCGGTCCGCGAGAGCTCGAACGCGAACTCGCGCCGCCGCCACAGCTCGCGCAGGTACGGGCCGAGCGGCGGCAGGCCGACGCGATGCGGCTCGTAGACGTGCTGGACGGGCTCGAACTCGTTGAGGGACGCCGCGCTCACGGCCGCTGGAACACCACCACGTTCGAGTGCTTGAGCAGCGACTGGTCGTGCTTCACGATCGTGAAGCCGCGGGCGGCGAGCATGGCCTCCATCTTCGGGCCGTTCATGTCCGAGAACCCGTCCCAGTTGTCACGGCCCTTGAAGTAGGGCTTCGTGCGGTCGGCGTACTGGAGCGTCGCGTTTCCGCCGGGCTTCAGCACCCGGTGGATCTCGGCCAGGTACGCGTCGATCCCGTCCGGATCGATGTGCACGAACGTGCCGAACGAGAACACGAAGTCGATCGACTCGCTGTCGATGCCGTTGAGCTCGTAGCCCGACGTCTCGTAGAACCGCAGCTTCGCCTTGTCGGCCTTGAAGCGCTTCGTGAGGTAGCGGAAGAACTGCGGATTCAGCTCGGCGACCACGACCTCGCGCGCGCCGACGAGGAACTGGGTCCAGCGGCCGCCGCCGGCGCCGATCTCAAGCACCACCGAGTCCGGCTTCACGTACGGCTGCAGGTGGTTCTTGACGACCTTCGACAGGTTGCCGATCGACTGGTTGCCCGGCCGCAGGCGGTGCAGCAGGTAGCGGACGCCCGACAGCGACGGGTCGCCCCAATGGTCGCCGTAGTGGCCTTCCTTCTTCCCCGCCCTGCGCTTCCGGCGAAAGCGCTTCAGATCACGGGCCCAGCGCTCGTTCCAATCAGTGGTCGGCATCGGCGCGGAGTCTAGAAGGGGCCCTAGATAACTGGTGGACGTCCGTTACGGGTCATTCTCCACAGCGTGCGAGCGCGCAGGCGCCGGCGTGGGCCGCAATCCAGGCGCAGACCGTCGCGATAGCCGCGCAGCGCCGCGCGGGCGCGCGCGCGTGACCGGAGCACCGGGAGTGTGCGCAGCATGAAGCTCGCCACGTACAGCACGCCGAGCGGGAGCGGGAGGTTGCGGCGGGCCAGCCACACGCGGTTGCGGGCGCCGTAGTAGACGGAGTGGTCGTGCGGGGCGGTGACGTAGGCAGGGTGCAGGACGGCGATGTCGCCGGCGTAGCCGACCCGGTGGCCGGCGTCGAGCACGCGCCAGGCGAGATCGACGCCCTCGTGCCCGCGCACGAACGGCTCCGGCCAGCCGCCGACCGCGTCGAAGACGCTGCGGCGGAGCGCGACCGCGCCCTCCCAGACCGCCGTGACGTCGCTCGAGCGCGTGCGGTCGCCGACCCGCAGGCGCGGCACCCAGTCGCGTGGCGGCCGCCCGCCGTCGGCGGCGTCGACGCGCAGCTGCAGCAACCCGAGCGAGGGATCGTCGGCGAACCGCTGCGCGACCGCCGCCAGCGCGCCGTCGTCAGCGAGGCGCGCGTCGTCGTCGAGGAAGAACACGAGGTCGCCGTGCACGCTGCCCACGCCGGCATTACGGCCGGCGGGGATCCCGCGGTCCTCGGGCAGGGCCACCGCGCGCACGCCCTCGGGCAGGACGGTGGGAGCCCAGCCGTTGCCGACGACGACGATCTCGGTCTCGACGCCCCGCTGCGCGGTGAGGGAGCCGAGCGCCGCCGCGAGCTCGGCGGGACGGAGGCCCTGGGTGAGGACGACGGCGCCGATCACCGCAGCCGCGCCGACGTGACGATCGCGAGCAGGTGCCCGGCCGCGGTGATGCCGGTGACGACGACCAGCGCGACGACGAGCTCCTCCGTGAGCCCGAGGATCTCGGCCGCCAGCGCCAGCAGCGTCGCCTCGACGGCGACGAACGCCCGGTAGAAGGGAAGCCATCCGAGGACGCGCCGCGCGGTCCGCAGCAGTCCCGGCCGCGGCGCCGCGACCGCCACCGTGTCCTCCGGCGGTGGCATTCCCGCCTCCGCGCGCGCCACGGTGACCAAAGCGGATTCGCCCTTGATCAGCAGCACGAGCACCGACGCGATGAGCCCGAGCATCACGTACGTGTCGTCGCCGGTCCGGACGCCGAGCGCGATCGGCAGCGCCCCCTCGGTCAGCCAGTGCCCGATGCGGTCGAGGTAGACCCCGAGCACCGACTTCTCGCCGCGCCAGCGCGCGACCTCGCCGTCCGAGCAGTCGAGCAGCAGCTGCAGCTGGATCAGCAGGACCGCGCCGATCGCCGGCAGCAGCCCCGGCAGCGCCAGCACGCCCGCGGCCGCCACGCCCGCGAGGATCATCAGCCACGTCACGCCGTTGGCGCTGATGCCGGTGCGCAGCAGCAGCCGCGTCAGGTACGGCGACAGGCGCCGCATGTACAGCCTGCCCGCCCAGTGCTCGCCGCTGTTGCGCTCGAAGATCGAGGCCGGCTGCGTGGCGGCGCGGAGCTCAGCGATCGTAGGCATCGAGGAACTCCCCGACCGCCCGCCGGACACCGGCCTCGTCGAGCGCCAGGTGCTCGAGGATCGTGAAGCGGTCCGGGCGCGTGCCCGGCGCCGCGGCCACCGCTTCCACGAACTGCTCCTCCGACAGCCCGAGGTCGTCGGGTGTGCGCGGCAGCCCGTGGCGCGACAGGCAGGCGTCGATCCCGCGCGTCAGGCCCTCGTCGCGCCGCAGGAACGAGGTGAACAGGCTGCACGCGCCGGCCAGCTCGCCGTGGTGCGCGGTGCCCGGGAACAGGTGGTCGATCGCGTGCAGGATCTCGTGGTCGCCGCCGCTGCACGGTCGGCTCGAGCCCGCCGTGGCCATCGCGAGGCCCGACAGCACCAGCGACTCCGCCAGCGCGATCAGGAACCCGTCGTCGTCGATCCCGTCCTCGCGGTGCACGATCGACGTGGCGGCGATGCGCGCGAACGTGACGGCGACGCCGTCGACCGCCTCGCCGCGCTCGCGCTCGGCCAGCCGCCAGTCCGCGATCGCCGACAGGTTGCTGATCGCGTCGCCGATCCCCGAGCGGCGCATCGGCGGCTCGGATCGCCGCACGTAGTCGAGATCGACGACGACCGCGATCGGCATCGTGACGCCGTAGGACGACTTGCGGCCGGCGTTGTCGTCGACGAGCGACGCGACCGGCGAGGCGATGCCGTCGTGCGCGAGCGAGGTCGCCACCGCGACGACCGGCAGGCCGGAGAGCGAAGCGGCGTACTTGGCCACGTCGATCGTACGGCCGCCACCGATGCCCACGACCGCGTCGTAGAAGCCGGCCCGCAGCCGCGCCGCGAGATCGGCGCCGGCCTGGACCGAGCCGCCCTCGACGTCCCAGATCTCGCCGTTCTCGAGCGACGGGCGCAGCGTCGCCGCGACCTCCTCGCCGAGCCCGGGGCCGACGATCACGGCCACGTGGCCGCCGGCGGAGATCCGCCGGTCGGCGAGCAGCGGCGCCAGCCCTTCGACCGCTCCCGGTCCGATGTCGATCGTGAGCGGTGTGCCGACCTGGCGGGTCAGCAGCGGCACGCGACCTCCCGCGCCCGCGCGAGGTCGCGGTGGTCGTCGACCTCGACCCACTCGACGCTGCCGATCGAGGCGATGCCGACACGGCCGCCGCGGTCGGCGAGCTCCTGGAAGCCGTCCTCGTAGTACAGCGTCGTGTCGGCCCGCCAGATCGCCTCGAGCGCGTCCGCGAGCGGCTCGGCCGCGGCGGGCTCGATCAGCGTCACGCCGATGTACTCGCCCTGCGCGGTCGCCGGGTCGAGCGCCTTGTTGATGCGGTCCAGATGCCCGTCCTCGGTGATGTGCACCTTCATCTCCTCCTCGCCGAGCGGCTTGGAGTCGTCGACCGCGAGCACAAGCTCAGGACCGCGCGCCTCCAGCAGGCGCTCCTCGACCGAGGCGGGGTGGACGGTGTCGCCGTTCGCGAGCAGCACGCCTTCCGCGAACGCCTCGCGTGCGCACCACAGCGAGTAGCAGTTGTTCCACTCGAGCGCCTTCGGGTTGAAGACGAGATCGAGCTTGACGCCGTGCCGACGCTCGAGCTCCGGGACCCGCTCCACCACCCGGTCGTGGGCGTAGCCGGTGACGATCAGCGCGTCGGTGAGCCCGACGTGGGCGAAGTTGGCGAGCGCGATGTCGAGGATCGTGCGATCCCCGTCGACGCCGATCAGCGTCTTCGGCAGCTCCGCCGTCTCGTGGCCGAGGCGCGAGCCCAGGCCGGCGGCGAGCACGACCCCGATCACTGGCCCTCGTCCTCCTCGTCCTCGTACTCGAGCGGGCGCTGCACGCGGCCGACGGCGAGCCAGCCGTAGACCGCTTCGCCGACGAACGCGACGCCGAGCACGCCGGCGGCGACGAAGTAGCCGGCCGGCAGGGCGCCCGCGGCGAGCAGCACGAACGCGACGATCAGCCGCAGATCCCAGCCCCCGGACAGGCGGCTGACCCAGCGCGCCGGGACCACGCCGCGGTGGCGCAGCCGGTACACGAGGTCGTAGTGGCGGAACGTGAGCGCGGCGAGCAGCGCGAAGGCGGCCGGGTAGGCATCCGGGCCCTCGAGCGCGGCGATCCAGATCAGCGCCGTGTACTCGGTCGCGCGCATCAGCGGCGGCTCGGCCCAGCGGATGCGCGGGCGCGGCGGCGTGCCGCTGGCGATGCCGAGCGTGAGCACCACCCAGGCGATCACGGCGCCGGCCACGCCGAGCGAGGTGTCGGGACCGCCGATGACGATCGCCGCGACGAGCGCGAGCAGTCCGAGCACGATCAGCAGCGGCGCGGGCAGCTTGACCACCGGCCCGAGCGCGCGTCCGAGCGCCAGCGCGAGCGGCCCGTCGTCGCGGTAGACCGGGATCGGATCGGGCCGCGCCGGGACGACCGCGACCCGCAGAGCAGGAGCCTGAGCGCTCATCGCAGCGACCGGAGCACCCGGCCGGTCTGGGTGTAGACGGCCGCCAGGCCGCCCCAGGCGAGCAGCACGATGAACGTCGTGCGCGGGGTCCACAGCGCGGCGGTCAGCGAGATCGCGGCGAACCGCTCGCCGATCGGGAACGCGATCATCTTCTTGACCCAGCGCACGCCCGGCACGCGGTCGATCACGTGCCAGGCGCTCAGCACCCGCGCCGGCAGCGGCTTGCGCGGTGGCGGCTGATCGGGCTCGTCGACGACGGTGTTGCGCCGCGCCTCGGCGGCCGCGCCGGCGCTGTCCCGCGCCTGCTCGATCGGCGGCTGCACGCTGGCGGCGAGCACCTGCTGCTGCGTGCCGCCGAACGAGAAGTCGGACATGTGGCGCGCGGTCTGCAGCGTGATCGCCGCGCAGGCGAGCAGCCACACGGGGTCGTCCATCTGGCTCGCGCCGATCGCCAGGCCGGCGAACGCGAGGTACTCCTTCGTGCGATCGAACACCGAGTCCAGCCACGCGCCGAGCTTGGAGAACTGACGCGTGTAGCGCGCGAGCTGGCCGTCGACGCAGTCGGTCGTGAACGCGGCCTGCAGCAGCACCGCGCCGGTGATCAGCCCCCAGCGCTCGCCGGTGGCGAACGCGATCGCGGCGAGCAGGCCGATGAAGACCGAAACGGTCGTGACCTGGTTGGGCGTGAACCCGCGGTGGGCGGCCCAGCGCGCGATGAAGCGCGAGTACGGGCTGACGAAGAACGTCGTGAAGAAGCCGTCCGCGCCCTTGACCGCCGAGTCGAGCAGCACGCGGTCCTCGTCGATCTCGGCGATCTCCTGCTCGGCGAGCGCGGCGTCGTCGGACGAAAGCGGGCGCGTCCAGTACAGGCGGCGCACGTAGCTCATGCCGATGTGCGCGCCCTCGCGGACGAGGCCGACGAGCAGCAGGGCGGCCGTGTCGTCCGGCGCGGCGGCGACGCGGTGGCGCAGGTGCGCCTCGTCCTCGCCGGACAGCTCGACGGTCGCCGGGTCGAGCGGGACCGGCTCCTCCTCAGCGGGGGGCTCGGCCGCGCCGGGCTCGGCGGTCAGCTCCTCCTCGTCGAGGGCGGCGCGGTAGAGCGAGAGCCGCCACATGCCCTCTTTACGCTGGAGCTCCTCCTCCCACGCGGCGGGCGGGTTGGCGGCGAGCGGCCGCAGGCGCTCGGCGACGCGGCCGAGGGCCTCGAGATCGGTCGGGGCGACCTTCAGCGCGCCGAGGAACGCCGACGTGGGGCGGTGGACGGCGTGGTACGGCGAAGCGGCGCTGGTGACGCGGCCGCGGCGGGCGGCGATCCGGAACACCATCTGCTTGCGCTTGCCACCGGCGAGGATGCCGGTGGCCACGCGCGGGTCGGCGAGCAGCCCGGCGAGCGCCTGCGTGTGCGTGACGACGTCGCCGTACATGACCACGAGGCCGCCGTCGCCCTCGCCGCCGGCCAGCTGCGCGACGATGTGCAGGTCGTCCGGCACGCTCGCGGACGCCTCGATCGCGACCGCGGCACGGCTCTGCTCGAGCGCCGCCCGGACGTCGCTCTCCCACGCGGGCCGCGTGATCACCACGGCGCGCGGCACGCCGAGCGCGGCGATCTGGTCGACGAGGCGGCCGAGGATGGTCTCGTTCTCCCACGGCAGCAGCGCGGCTGAGCCGCCGTCGGCGGCCGGCGCGGTCGCGAGCAGCACGACGGCGCGGACCGACGTACCGCCCCGGAGTGCAGGCGGGGAGGCGGGGGCGGCCGACGCGACCGTCCGTGTATCACTCAACCCGCTCACCAAGGCCGCTTGAGCCTAGCGGTCGACATCGCGAAGTTCGGCAAGGAGCCTGTCCCAGCGCGGCCCGATCGCGGTGATGGCGTACTCGCGCGCGGTCGCCAGTGCCGCTGCGCCATAGCGGCGGCGCCGGTCCGGGTCCTCGATCAGCGCGAGCAGCGCCGCGGCCAGCGCGTCGACGTCCTCGGCCGGGACCAGCAGCCCGTCGCTGCCGTCGCTGATGATGTCCGCCGGGCCGTGCGGGCAGTCGAAGCTCACCACCGGCAGGCCCGCGCTCATCGCCTCCACCAGCACCATGCCGAAGCCCTCGAAGCGCGAGCTGAGCGCGAACAGCGACGCCGCGGCCATCGCCTCGCCGAGTTGTGGGTGGCGGCCTTCGAGCGTCACGCGATCGGCGAGCCCGAGCGCGTCGATCTGGAGCTGCAGCCGCGGGCGCTCGGGCCCCGACCCGTAGATGCACAGCCGCCAGCCGGGCACGCGCGCGGCAACGATCGCGAACGCGGCGACCAGCAGGTCGAACCCCTTCTGCGAGTTCAGCCGCCCGGCCGCCACCACGACCTCGGCGTCGAGCGACGAGGTCGGCCCGTCCACCTCCGCGAGCGCGTTGGGGATGCGGGCGACGCGCGTCGGGGCGCCGTCGAGCAGCGCGCGGTAGGTGTCCTCCTCGTGGCTCGTGAGCACGGCGACCGCGTCGAGCCGCCGGTAGCCGCGGCGGATGTCGGCCACCAGCCGTGGACGGTAGGAGGCGAGGTGCAGATGCTCCTGGCCGATCGTGACGACGCCGTGCGGCGCGAGCCGCGTCGCCAGCAGGTTGAAGGCCGGCCGCGTGGTGATCAGCACGCCGCCGGGCAGCGAGCGGAGCCAGCGCACGAGCGCGATGTCGGTGCGCAGGCTGCACCACGCGTACGCATAGTCGTCAGGGTGGATCAGCAGGCTCGGCAGGCGGTCGAGCAGCCCGCGACCGCCGCGGCGGTCGTCGAGCGCGCGGAGCGCGATCCCGGGCGGGAACGGGAAGAACGGCTCGTCGCGGCGGCGCAGCACGCTCACGAGCTCGACCCGTCGCCCGGCGGCGAGGTAGCCGGCCAGCGTGTGCGTCGTCCGGATCGTCCCGCCCATGCCCCAGGCGTGCCCGAGCAGGATGCGGACCGAGCTGTCGCCGGGCGCGACGGACCGGCGCGGGAGGAGCGCCGCGACGCCAAGTGCGGCGCGGTGGACGGCCACCGCGAGCGGCCCGAGCAGGCGGCGTCGCAGCGACTCCTTCGGCACGGGCCGCAGGGTACTCGGCTCCGACGGTACGCTGGCATGCCGATGCAACGCGATCAGCTTCCTCCGCACCCGACGGCCACCTATGTCATGCGCCGTTGGCAGGCGATGTACGTGTCGGTCAACAAGGCGGCGTGCACGAGCCTGAAGTGGCTCGTCGCCGATCTGCAGAACGAGCGGCCGGAGAAGTTCGCGAAGTCGATGTCGCGCGAGCTCACGCGCACGATGACCGTGCACCGGCGCAACCTGTGGAAGAAGACGCCGATGGCCAAGCAGCTCTCCGACGAGAAGCTGGCGACCATCAACCCGGAGGACTGGTTCATCTTCGCGGTCGTCCGCCATCCCACCGCGCGCCTGTTCTCGGCCTGGCAGTCCAAGCTGTTGCTGCGCGAGCCGTGGTGGGTGCAGGAGTTCGGGCACGAGCCGTGGTTCCCGCGGATCCCGCGCAGCGGGGAGGATGTCGTGGAGGACTTCGTGCGCTTCGTCCGCGCCGCGCGCGAGACCCCGGAGCAGGGGATCATGCGCAACCGCCACTTCGCGCCGCAGCCGTGGATGCTCGCGACCGACCGGATGGAGTACACGCGCATCTACAAGACGACCGAGATCCCGCAGCTGCTGCAGGACTTCGAGCGCCACCTGCGTGAGCGCCGCTGGTCGGGCAATCCGCTGAGCCTGCGGCGCGCCAACGAGACGCCGCTGAAGCCGATCCCGTCGCTCTTCGGCCCCGAAGTGCTCGCGGCGGTGTCCGAGCTGTACGCGACCGACTTCGCCGAGTTCGGCTACAGCGATCCGATGCCGACCGGGCTCGACCCGTCGGACGAGTACACCGAGGCGCAGGTCGCCGAGGTCGAGCGGCTGATCGAGCGCGCCGAGCGCATCAACGACCTCGCGCTGCGCGGCCAGAAGCTCACGCACGCGCTCAAGGAGGCGCGGGCGCGCGAGGAGGCGCGCAGGCGTCCGCTGAAGTCGCTTCGCAAGCGCGCGGCACGGCTCAAGGGCCGCCTCAGCGGCGGCGCCAAGCCGTCAGCGAAGGAGCTTGCGGGTGCGGCGGACAACCGGTCGCAGAACGGCCTTCAACCGGTCCGGCAGGCGGCGCCAGATCGCCAGTCGCGCGCGAAGGAGCCCGCCCGGTAGCGGCTTGGCCTCGAGCGCCTTGAGCGCCTCGATGCTCTTGATCCGGTAGAGCCGCGGGTCGTACAGGCGGTCGGCGATCGCGACGTGGCCGCGGTCGTCGACGTTGAGATCCGCGAACTGCGGGAGGCGCTCCGCGATGTCGGTGCCGAGTGCCACGAAGCGGCCCTCGGCGATCGGCGTGAGCACGGCGGGATCGTCGATCGCGTAGCCGTAGAACTCGCCGAGCCGCGTGAGCCGGCGCCCCAGTGCGGCCTTGTGGCGCTCGTCCATCGTCTTCGTCCACTTGCTGATCCGCGCGACGTCGATCGGGTCGTCGACGAGGCTCCGGCCCTCGACCTTGCGCCGCCCGCCGCGCGCAGCCTGCACTGTGTGGTGCTGGAGCACGTTGTCCGACCAGTCCTCGCCGAGGTACTCGAGCAGCTCGCGCAGCACCGCCTCGGGCTGCAGCACGAGATCCTCGTAGCGCAGCACCGCGAAGCGGTCCGGGTACGCCGCCGCCACGCGGGCGATCTCGCGGTTGTAGCGGCGGTAGTGGTCGATCGTCTGGCGGATCGACTGGCCCCAGCGGTTCATGTTCGACGCGACGCACCCGCCGGGATGGCGGACGATCGCCACGAACTGCGCGTCCGGGAACACGCGCGCCATGTCGTCGACGTGGAACGTGTGGTACGGCGTCTTGTCGCCCCAGCGCTCCTTGCCCTGCCGCTCGGCGTGGCGCGAGAAGATCCGGTCGTAGAACTGCCGCAGCTCCGCGTCGAGCTCCTTGCGGCTCCAGCCCATGCGCTTGGCCCAGTTGCGGCCGGACCACTTGAACGGGATGTACTGGTGCGCGTTGTAGGCGCGCATGAACCCGGTCTCGCGCGGGATCGCGATGTTGTCGTGGCTGTCGAGGATGAGCCGGAGCAGCGTCGAACCCGACCCCATAGCGCCGATGATGAAGACAGGAGCGGCCATGCGGGCCGCTAGGTTATCCGCCGCCGTGGCCGTCGAGCTTCCCAAGATCCGCTTCCTCCTCATGAACGCCTACACGGTCGGCGGCACGATCCGCACGACGTTCACGATGGCCGAGGAACTCGCCAAGCGCGGCCACGACGTCGAGATCATCAGCGTCTACCGGCTGCGGGAGTCCAAGCCCGCGCTCCCCGTGCCGCCCGGGGTGCGCCTGCGCAACCTGACCGACATGACCAAGGCCAACAAGCAGCGGCTCGCGGCGGGTCGCGATCCCGTGTCGCGGCTGCGGACGTGGCTCGTCCGCCGGCCGAGCAAGCTGATCTCGTCCAACGACTACCGGTACGAGAACTTCAACCGGCTGACGGACGTCAACCTGCTGCGCTTCCTCGCCTCGGTCAAGGACGGGATCCTCATCAGCACGCGGCCCGGACTCAACCTCCTCGTCGCCCGGCTGGCGCCCGGGCACGTGGTCCGCGTCGGCCAGGACCACGTGAACCTGACGAGCTACCTGCACGCGCTGCGCGAGCAGATGAAGCTGTTCTATCCGCGGCTCGACATGGTGACGGCGCTCACGCCGGCGACGGCGCAGAAGTACCGGAAGATGCTCCCGAAGAAGGTGCGCGTGGAGTGCTTCCCGAACGCGGTGCCGGAGCTGAACGGCGCGCGGTCGAAGCTTGATGCGAAGATCGTCGTCTCGGCCGGGCGCCTGACACGCCAGAAGGGGTTCGACCGGCTCCTGCCGGCGTGGCATGAGCTGTCACAGCGCCACCCCGACTGGAAGCTGGAGATCTGGGGCAACGGGCGCGAGCGCGAGAACCTGCAGGACCAGATCGACGAGCTCGGCATCGGAGCCAGCGCGCGGCTTGCCGGCTACACGGAGCATCTGCACGACGAGCTCGCGCGCGCGTCGCTGTACGTCATGACCTCGCGCGAGGAGGGTTTTCCGATGGTGCTGATCGAGGCGATGGGCGCCGGGCTGCCCGCCGTCAGCGTCGACTGCCACACCGGACCGCGCGAGATCATCACCGACGGCGTCGACGGCTACATCGTGCCGGAGGAGGACCAGCCGGCGCTCGTCGCGCGGATGAGCGAGCTGATGGACGACTCCGACAAGCGCCGGTCGTTCGGCGCCGCCGCGCGCCACGTCGTCGACGTCTACGACGCCGCGGTGATCGCCGAGCGGTGGGAGACCGTGCTCGCCGAGCTGGTCGCGAGCAAGGGGCCGCGGCGGAGCGCGCTCTGGCGCCGCCTCGCCGCCGAATTGCGCGACGACATCCAGAGGACGCTGGCGCGATGACCGTCGACCTGCGCCGGCTCAGCGACGCCGCGGCCAACCGCGTCGAGCTGTGGACGAGGTTCGTCGCCGAGAGCGGCGTCGGCAGCCTCGCCGAGATCGGCGTCTACCGCGGCCAGTTCGCCCAGAAGCTGCTCGCCGGCGCGCCGGACATCGCTCGCTACTACCTGATCGATCCATGGCGTCATCTCGATGACTGGAACAAGCCGGCCAACAAGTCCGATGACGTCTTCGAGGGGTTCTACCGGGAGGCGATGGAGCGGACGAGCGAGCACGAGGCCAAGCGGGTCGTCCTGCGCGGCACGACGACCGAGGTGATCAACCAGATCCCCGACGGCTCGCTCGACTTCGCGTACGTGGACGGCGACCACACGCTGCGCGGCATCACCATCGACCTCATCAGCGTGTTCCCGAAGATCCGCGAGGGCGGGTGGATCGGCGGCGACGACTTCTCGCCGCCGATCTGGCAGCACAGCGCCGAGTTCGAGCCGACGCTCGTGTTCCCGCTCGCCGTGCACTTCGCCGAGGCGGTCGGTGCCCGCATCTACGGGCTGCCGTTCAAGCAGTTCCTGATCGAGAAAGCGCCTGGCGGCACCCACGAGTTCATCGACCTCACGGGCCGCTACGCCGATCTCGAGCTCGGCCGCCAGCTCGACCAGCGGCCGGAGACCGAGACCGGCGGGCTGCGCTCGCGGGTTGGCGGTCTGCTCCGCAAGCGGTGATGCGCCGGCTCGCCGTCGTCGTCGCGCTGGCGGCCGCGGGCCTCGCGTGGCCCGGCAGCGCGGACGCGCGCAGCGGCCCGTGCCTGATCCCCGGCTCGACGCTGCGCTGCGCGCTGTGGACCGCGAAGGTCGTCTACATCGCCGACGGCGACACGTTCTACGCCGACCTGCGCGGTGACGGCTCGCGCCGCATCTACACGGTCCGCATCACGGGCATCAACGCGATGGAGCAGACCGTCTACAGCGCCCACGCGTGGCAACGCCGCGGCTACTGCCACTCGCTCGAGGCGACGAGCCGGCTCGAGGGGCTGATCAGCCGCGGCGGCGGGATCGTGCGGCTCGCGGCGCTCGATGCGTCGAGCGCCTCGCACCGGCGCTGGCGCCGCGCGGTCGCCGTGAAGATCAAGGGCCGCTGGCGCGACGTCGGCCGCCTGCTCGTCTCCGAGGGGCACGCCCTGTGGCTGCCGAACGGGGAGGAGTGGGCGTGGAACGCGCCCTACAGCCTGCTGGCCGAGCGCGCCGCGGCGGCGCACCGCGGGCTCTGGAACACGACCTACTGCGGCACGGGCCCGAGCGACGCGGTGCCGCTGCGGCTGACCGTCAACGACGACCAGCCCGAGTGGGTCCGCATCCGCAACCTCGACCCGGTCCGCAGCGTGAACCTCGGCGGTTGGACGCTCGGCGACTCGACGCCGAGCCGCTACACGCTTCCGGACTGGGCGACCGTCACGCCCGGCGAGACGCTGACGATCCGCATCGGCAAGGGCAGCGACACGTGGACGGAGCTGTTCTGGGCGCGCAAGAACGTGTTCGACAACCTCGGCCCCGCCGCGAAGGGCGTCGGCGACGGCGCCTACCTGTTCGACCCGCAGGGCGACCTGCGAGCGTGGATGACCTATCCGTGCCGGCTCGCCTGCACCGATCCGTACGCGGGTGTGCTGCAGCTGTCCGCGGACGCGCAGGGTCGCGAGTCGGTCACCGTGCGCAACGCGGGCGCCGCCACGGTCGACCTCGACGGCTACCGCCTCACGAGCCCGCCGTACGTCTACGCGTTCGGGATCGGCACGACGCTCGGGCCCGGCGAGGAGCTCGCCGTCGACACCCAGGGCGACCCGGACGAGGACAGCCGGCTCGAGAAGCACTGGGGCCGCGCCACGCCGATCCTCAACGACGGGCGCGACGTCGTGCGCCTGACCAACCTGCGCGGCGTGCCGATCGCCTGCGTCGCGATCGGCTCCGGCGCCTGCTAGTGCGAGTCCATGATCCCGACCACGCGATCGAACCGGCGCGCCGCGAGATCTGACCGCAGGATCACGAAGTAGAGCTCGCCGCCGTCGGCGATCGTGAGGCCTTCGTCCTCGCTGATCTGGGCCAACAGCATCCAGTCGCCGGATTCGCGCTCCGCGGCGGTGAACCGCGCGCGGCTTTCCGGTGCCAGGTACTTGAACTTCGGGTCGAAGTACGCCGGCATGCCGGCGAGCACCGGGCCTTGGACCTCGATCGGCGCGCCGAGGAGGTGGTGGGGATAGAGCCCGGCCGTCATCACGTCGTCCATCGCCTTGTACAGCGCGTTCGCGTCGCGGCGGCCCTTGATCTCCTCTGCCACGAGATTGGGGTCGCCGGCGATCGGCGTCACGGTTCCGTCCAGCGAAATCGGGCCGAACGGGTAGCTCTCCGCCGGCGCGCTCGGGTGATCGGTCGCGCCGCCGGGCGGGACGTAGTAGGCCCGCGTAGCGGCGACGAAGTCCATCTCACCGTCGCCCGGCTCCTCGAACCAGTTGAGGTTCCAGTACAGGGCCAGCGTCCCCTGCTGCGGTAGCGGTTCGAGATGCGGCAGCCGCGAGAAGTCGAAGACGGCGATCAATGTGAACGGTTTTCCCTTGGCGCTGCGCGGCCACGGCTCCCCGGCCGGGAGCACCGGCTGCCCTCCCAGCCGTGCGCCGTCGCCGGACGCGCCGGGGCGTAGCGCGATCCCGTCGCGCGTGTGGCGCAGCACGGTGGCGATCGTCGGCGCCGAGATCCGCCGCGCGCTCAGGTACCGCCTCAGCGCCGCGCGCTGCTCGGTCGCCGGCGCTCCGCGCTCGGCGAGCGCGACGAGGCGCTGCGCGTCCGCGGCCGGCGCCTGCCGCTCGGGCGCGGTCTCCACGAAGAACCGGTCATCCCTGCAGCCCGTCGCCCCCAGCGCGAGCACCAGCATCAACCACATCCGCCGCATCCCGGTCTTGGATCGGCAGGGCGGTGCGATCACTCAAGCTCTTCGAGCACCTGCTTGGCGATCGCGAAGGCGGAGTTGGCCGCGGGCACGCCGCAGTAGATCGCGGCATGGAGCAGGATCTCCTTGATCTCGTCGGCGCTGAGGCCGTTGCGGCGCGCGGCGCGGATGTGCATCGCGAGCTCGTTCTCGTGGCCGAGCGCGACCAGCGCGGTGATCGTGATCGCGCTGCGCATGCGGCGGTCCAGGCCGGGGCGGGTCCAGATCTCGCCCCAGGCGTAGCGCGTGATGAAGTCCTGGAAGTCGGCGGTGAGCTCGGTCGTCCCGGCGATCGCCCGGTCCACGTGCGCGTCGCCCAGCACCGCGCGGCGGACGCGCATCCCCGCGCCCTCGTCGAGGAACGGGATCAGCGCCGCGTTGAACGCGGCCGCCTGCTCGGCGTTGACCATGTGGCGCGCGCCGCCGATCACGACGTGGCGATCGGCCGGGATCGCCGCGAGCTTGGCCGGCGGCGTCACCGGGTCCTCGGCGCCCGCGATCGTCAGCGTCGGCATGCTGAACTCGGGCTCGGGCAGCAGGTCGTAGTCCGCGAGCGCCTCGCAGCAGGCCGCGTAGGCGTCGGTGGGCTGTGAGCGCAGCATCGCGTCGAACCGGGCGACGAGCGCCGGGTCGGCGTTCGGCGTGAACCAGCGTTCGAGGCCGGCCGGGGCGATCGCCTCCATGCCCTCGGACCGCACGGTCGCCGCCCGCTCGTGCCACTGCTCGGGCGGGCCGAACTCGAGCGCGGTCGCGCACAGCGCCAGGCGCTCGATCCGCTCCGGCGCGCGGCGCGCGATCGTCATGCCGACCGCGCCGCCGAGCGACAGGCCGCAGAACGCGACGCGCTCGATCCCGAGCCGGTCGAGCAGCGTGAGCGCATCCTTCGCGAGCTCGTGCACCGTGCGGTGGCCGCGCTGGTCGAACCGCAGTACGCGGTAGCGGTGGTGGAGCGCCTCGGCCTGCGCTTCCCACATCTCGAGCGTGGTGCCGAGCGAGTTGGCGAACATGACGACCGGCGCCCCGTCCGGACCGTCGAGCCGGTGATTGACCGTCATTCCATCTCCAAGGCTCGGTCGATGAACGTCTCCGCGGCGCCGAGGTCGCCCTCGACGGCGAGGTTCGCGCGCATGCGGGCGGGGTCGACGGTCAGGCCGTCGAGCGCTTCGCGCAGCGACCACGCCGCGCCGCCCGTGTTGGCGAGCGCGTCGGACAGCGCGCGCCACTCGCTGTGCCAGGCACCGGCGGCGCGCTCGTGCTCGCCGGCCATCGCCTCCAGCAGCACGCCCGCCGCCGCCCGGACAGCGCGCGCGGCGGCGCGCGCCCGGATCGCTCCGACGGGGTTCTGCTTGTGCGGCATCGCCGACGAGCCGCCGCGGCCGCCCTCCGACGCCTCGGCCACCTCGCCGACCTCGGTCTGCGCGAGCAGCACGACGTCGAGCGCCACCTTCTCGACGGCGCCGGCGGCGATCGCCAGCGCGGCGCCGAGCTCGGCCACCGGGCGGCGGTCGGCGTGCCACGGCAGCCGCGGCGCCGCGAGGCCGAGGCGGGCGGCGAAGTCGTCGATGACGGCGGGGTCGAGCGTGGCGAGCGTCCCGGCGGCGCCGCCGAGCTGCGCCGGGAG
>Ga0111539_10005684_pt1 | contig 16136 bp, 16 predicted proteins | sample RhiMethybrSRZTD1_FD_79667 | JGI IMG/M metagenome (GOLD analysis project Ga0111539, IMG submission 79667) | Populus rhizosphere microbial communities from Tennessee, USA - Rhizosphere MetaG P. TD hybrid SRZTD1 (version 2) (version 2) | ecosystem: Host-associated > Plants > Roots > Rhizosphere >... | reverse complement strand
GGCCGGCGCCGGCGAGCGCCAGGGCTACCTGCCGCTGCTCGAGGCCTCCGATCCGATGAATCCCCAGTGGGCCGGGCAGGAGGCCGTCGGCTTCCCGGACAACTGGACGATCGGCATGAGCTTTTACCACACGGTCTTCGCCCGGGAGCACAACCTGTTCGTCGACGCCTTCCGGGCCCAGGCCATCGCCACGCCCGACGCCGACTCCGGCCTGCGCAACCCCGCGCGCCCCGACCAGGTGATCCGCTACCGCGACGTGACCGGCGACGAGCTGTTCGAGGCGGCGCGGCTCGTCGTCGCCGCCGAGATCGCCAAGATCCACACCACCGAGTGGACGCCGCAGCTGCTCTACGACGAGCCGCTGTTCCTCGGCATGAACGCCAACTGGTCCGGCCTCTTCCGCGGCAAGGAGATCGTGCAGGCCGCGCTGGAGAAGATCACCGTCAACAACTTCGGCAAGTCGACCGACGTGAAGAAGGCCACGCAGTGGTATTCGGTCTTCGCCTCCGGCCCCGGCATCTTCGGACTCGGCAACCGCGTGTACTCCGACGACGCGATCTTCGCGGCCTACGATCCGAGCAAGACCGACCTCTGGAGCATCAAGAACCCCGACGACGTCAACGGCGGCACCAACCACTTCGGCTCGCCGTTCAACTTCCCGGAGGAGTTCGTCACGGTCTACCGGCTGCACACGATGGTGCCCGATCTCATCGACTACCGGCAGTGGGACGCCGAGCCCAACCGGATCCAGAACAAGGTCGCGGTGGTCGAGACCCTGCGGGGCCGCGCGACCCAGGCGATGCGCGAGCGGGGCCTGGCGAACTGGGCGATCTCGATGGGGCGGCAGCGGCTGGGCCTGCTCACGCTGGCCAACCATCCGCAGTTTCTCCAGAACCTCGAGATCCCGCGGCTGGGCAGCCCGAGCGGCAAGATCGACGTGGCCGCGCTCGACCTGGTCCGTGACCGCGAGCGGGGCGTGCCGCGCTTCAACGAGTTCCGCCGCCAGTACGGGCTGCGCCAGCTCACCAGCTTCGACGATTTCATCGACACCAAGCTCCCCAAGGGCTCGCCGGCGCGCGCCGAGCAGGCGCGGCTGATCGGCATCATGCGCGAGATCTACGGGCAGCACCGGTGCGATGCCTCCAAGATCATCACCGAGGCGCAGGTGAACGCCGACGGCACCAAGATCAACGACTGCCTGGGCAAGCCCGACGGCACCATGGTCGACAACGTGGAGGACGTGGACACGGTGGTCGGCTGGCTGGCAGAGTTCTCCCGGCCCCACGGCTTCGCCATCTCCGAGACCCAGTTCCAGGTGTTCATCCTGAACGCCTCGCGCCGCCTGTTCAGCGACCGCTTCTTCACCTCGAGCTTCCGGCCGGAGTTCTACACGCACCTGGGCGTGGCGTGGGTCAACAACAACGGCCCCGACAAGAAGATGGAGAAGGGCCTTCCCAACGGTCATGAAGTGGAAGTCTCGCCGCTCAAGCGCGTGCTGCTCCGGACCATCCCCGAGCTGACCCCCGAGCTCGATCCGGTGGTCAACGCGTTCGATCCGTGGGCGCGCGACCGCGGAGAGTACTACTCGCTCAAGTGGACGCCGCGTCCCGGCGCCGAGTCGGACCCGGCCTTCCGCGAATCGAAGTAGGTGGCGGTCATGTGGTCAGCACGCAAGTTCGTCTGGAATCGGATCGCGATCATGAAGTTCCGCGCGAACAAGCCGGCCACGATCCCCGTGCCGAAGGACGACGGCCGCAAGCTCGAGGCCGTCGGCCTCGCCAGCCAGTTCCCCAACATTCCGGTCCCCAACATCCGGGTGGCCGACCACGTCCCGGCCGACGAGGCCTCGGCCCTCAAGAGCACGTTCTACGACGGGCAGGTCGCGCTCTACAGCGGGTTCGCGCCGATGGAGGCCGGCCTGCCGCCGATCGACGCGGATCCGATCAAGGCGCTGGACGAAGCCTACACGACCGGCCATCGCAGCTGCTTTCCCGCGCCGGTGCTGCCGGAGGAGTACCGGGGCGAGGTCGACCTCGGCTACCTGGCCGTCGCGAGCCCGTACGCGTGCTATCTCGCACGCGCGCCCGAAGGCGGCTACCACTGGGACCTGCGCGGCCTGGCGCGCCACGAACACCACGAAGGCCTGCACTCCCTCGGCGTGCGCGTGCTCTTTCGCGTGAACACGGCCGCGCGCCGGCTGGAGACGGTGAAGATCGACAGCGAGCTCGGCTCGCTCACGCCCGGGCAGCCACGGTGGGAGCTGGCCAAGAAGCTGGCCCTGTGCGCGGTCACCACCGACGTCTCGATGGTCCGCCACTTCAACGGCGTGCACCTGGCCGCTGGCGGCCCGCTGGCCATCGCCACCCGGAACTGTCTGCCGGCCGACCATCCGCTGCGCCGCATGCTGTGGCCGCACATGTTCGGGACGCAGTACAGCAACGAGCTGGTGACCAAGGGCCAGATGGCGCCCGGCGGCGACTTCGACTCGATCTTCAGTCTGACCCATCGCGGGATGTGCGCGCTATTTCAGGAGACCTACGAGCAGTACAACCTCATAGGGCTCGATCCGCGCCGCGACGGCGAGCGCCGCGGCATCGTCGGCGCCGGGTTCGACACGCCGGCACTGACCAACCGCGAGGCGCACTTCGACGTGATGCACGCCCACACGCTCAACTACCTGAAGCTCTACTACACCACGCCCACCGCGCTGGCGAGTGATCCCGCCGTCCGGGCCTGGACGGAGAGCCTCGAGCGTCTGGTCCCCAACGGTATTCGCTCCGTTCTCGGCCCCGAGATCACGCTCGAGTCGATCGCGCGGCTCTGCGCGGCATTCCTCTACATGGCCTCGGTGGAGCACGAGATCCTCGGCACCGGGTTGTGGAACTACCAGATGTGGACGCACGTGCAGCCGGTGCGCGTCTATCGCAACGGCCAGCGCGAGCCCCTCGACGTCTACCAGCGCCTGGTGAACGCCAACTTCAACCTCCACGTCAAGCGCGCGCAGCTGCTCCAGGACTGGAGCTACCTGGCGCTCGATCCCGCGGGCGTCCAGGCCTTCCGGGACTTCAAGCAAGCGCTGGAAGGGCTGCAGCAGCGGATCGCGGCGGAGCCGGCCGCCGCCTGGAAAATCTCGCCCGCCATCCTCGAGGCCAACATCAACGCCTGACGCCTTCCGGGAGTAGCATGGGGGCGCCCAAGCCCTGACCCGGGAGGCCTGCGATGCTCGACGTGCCGTTCCGTTCCGCCCAGCAGCTCGCCCGCGACATCCGTCGGAAGAAGATCGGCTGCCTCGAGCTGCTCGATCTCTACCTCGCGCGCGTCGAAAAGTACGATGGCGCACTCAACTCGGTGGTCGTCCGCGACTTCGACCGCGCGCGCACGCGCGCTCGCGCCGCCGACCGCGCGCTGGCCAAGCGTCAGCCGTGGGGCCCGCTGCACGGCGTGCCGATGACGATCAAGGAGTCCTACGACGTCGCGGGCCTGCCCACCACCTGGGGCGTTCCGGCCTACGCCAAGAACATCGCGGCTAAGAACGCGATCGTCGTCGACCGCCTGCTGGGCGCCGGCGCCGTCCTGTTCGGCAAGACGAACGTCCCGCTCTATCTCGGCGACTGGCAGAGCTTCAATCAGATCTACGGCACGACCAACAATCCATGGGACGTCACGCGCGCGCCCGGAGGATCCTCGGGTGGCTCGGCCGCAGCGCTGGCGGCCGGGCTCACGGGGCTGGAGGCGGGCAGCGACATCGGCTCGTCGATCCGCAATCCGGCGCACTTCTGCGGCGTGTACGGTCACAAGCCCACGTGGGGCATCGTGCCGCGGACCGGCCAGGCGCTGCCATGGCAGCAGGCCGCGCCGGTCGACATCGATGTAGTGGGACCGTTGGCCCGCACCGCGGACGATCTCGCCCTGGCGCTGTCGATCATGGCCGGCCCCGATCCGATCGAGGCGGCGGGCTGGCAGCTGCGGCTGCGCGCGCCGAAGCAAAAGCGCCTGCGCGATTTCAAGGTCGCGCTGATGCTCGACACGCCGGACATCGCGGTGGACCAAGAGGTGCAGGCTCGGCTGCGGGCACTGGCGGAGTTTCTCCGCCAGCAGAAGGTGAAGGTCGACGAACGTGCGCGGCCGGCCATCGACCCGAGCGAGGCGTTCCGGGTCTACACCCACCTGCTGCGCTCCGCGACGTCGGACCGCCAGACCGACGCCGACTTCGAGACGAACAGCGGCCTCGCGCGGGCCCTGCCGGCCGGCGACGAGAGCTACCGCGCTCGCGCGATGCGCGCGGCCGTCATGTCCCACCGCGACTGGCTGGCCTTCAACGAGACGCGCCACCGCATGCGGCGTCAATGGGCGGAGTTCTTCACCGGGTACGACCTGCTCCTCTGCCCCGTGGCCTCCACCGCGGCGTTCCCGCACGATCAAAAGGGAGAGCGCTACGACCGCACGCTGATGGTCAACGGCACGCGGGTGCCGGTGACTGACCACCTGTTCTGGGCCGGCTACACCGGCGCGTTCTATCTGCCGTCGACCGCCGCGCCGTGCGGCTTCACGCCGAGCGGGCTGCCGGTGGGCGTGCAGATCGTGGCGCCGCAGTACGGCGATCTGACGTCGCTGGCCTTCGCGCGGCTGCTCGAGCGCGAGTTCCAGGGCTTCGTGCCGCCGCCCGGCTACGTGTGAGCCCGCGCCGCGGGGCCCTGCCGCCGCGCGGGGCCCTGCCGCCGCGCGTGAAAAGTCGTAGGATCTCGGTCGCGACCCGTTGAGTGCGCTCTCGTACCGGGGAGGATGACCGCATGGCCCGACCAGTCAGGTATCCCGAGCACATCGAGCCCCTCGTGCAGTTCGTGGAAGAGACCGCCCCCGAGCAGATCGTGGCCCACACCCACGACCGGTTGGCGGCCGGCACGCCGATGAAGGACATGCTGCTGGCGTCCGCGCTGGCGGTGGTGCGATCGTCGGATCTGCCGCCCGGCCATCACGGCGGCCCGTTGCATCCGCTGGCCGGCCTACACGCCGTGCGTCACATCGCGACGCGCCTGCCCGGCGAGTTCGCGCGGTTGCCGATCATCCAGAACGTTGCGGTGGCCAACAAGCACATTCACTCGCCGGCCATGGGCCCCTACATCCTGGCCCACGCCGAGCCGGTCTCCGAGGGCGACGACGTCGAGGCCACGCTGGAGGCGTTCCGCATGGCGGCCGGGCGCGGTGTCTTCAACGCCTGCGATCACTACGCGCTCTACCTGCTCCAGAAACTGTCGCCGATGCGCGTGCTCGAGCACCTGCTCGAGATCGCCATCCCCAAGAACCAGCTCGACGACCACTACTTCCTGTTCCCGGTTTTCACCTGGCGGGCCCTGGAATATTTCGGCTGGGAGTACGCCCAGTTCCTGGGCCGCGCGCCGGTGCGCTACGTCACGCGCCCGACCATGCCCGCCTCGCTGGACGAGGTCGACACGCTGATCGCCAAGTTCGGGCTGCTGGAGCGCGACCTCCGGCTGAGCACCGGGGACGACGAGACGGCCGCACTCACCGCGCTGGCCGACGACATCGGGCGCTGCCATCGGTTCACCGCCGTCCCCGAGCTGCTGGCGCACGCGCTCGCCGACGGGCTGTCGCTGGAAGGCGCTGGCGAGGCGCTGTCGGTGGGGGGCTCGACCCTCTTCCTGCGCTCGCAGACCGGCAACCCGATGGACGTGCACCTGAACACCGGCGCCAACACGCGCCGGTACCTGATCCGCCAGCCGGAGCTCTCGCTCCGGACCAAGCTCCGGGCGCTGCTGATCTGGAACACGGGACCCGAAGTGCTGATGGCCCAGCGCATGCTAGCGCCCGAGGTGCAGCCCGACCCCGAGCGGGTGGCCGCGCTGCCGTGGCACACGCAGGACGATCTGCTGTCGGAGATCGAGAGCCTCATCGCCAGCCTGCCGGTCGGCGAGCGGCTCCCCAAGGCCAATCTCGCCTCGTGGCGCTCGACCGACGAGGTCAAGCACGCCGCGGCGCTGGCCCAGCAGTACGCCAACGCCGGCTACGAGGCGGAGCCGCTCTTCACCCGGCTCGGCAAGATCGCCTGCCGCGACAACTTCACCGAGATGCACGCCTTCAAGCACCACCAGGCGACGTACGAGGAGTTCCACGCCACCCGGCCGTCGCTGCGCTGGCGTCACGCGGTGGCCGCCGTGCAAGCGGCGGCGATCTCACACGGGCGAATCCAGGACGTGTACGAGCACGCGGCCGACGTCATGCAGTTCGCATGAGGAGACAGTCATGAGCGACGCGAAAGCCGGCAGTCCCTACGGGTATCCCTGGGCGGAGTGGCTGGCGCGGGAAGACCCGCAGTACGCCGCCGCCCGCGCGCCGCTGAGCGCCTTGTCGGTCGGCGAGGGCAAGGAGCTGTCGATCAAGCACCGCGAGATGGTCATCATCGGCATCCTGGCGTTCCGCGGGCGCGAGGACGGCGTCGTGGCCCATATGCGCCGCGCCGTGCAGCACGGCGCCACCAAGCGCGAGCTGCTGGAAGCGGTTCAGGCGGCGGCGGTACCCGGCGGCGGCCCGACGCTCAGTGCCGGTGTGAAGGCGCTCATGCAGCTGGAGACCGAGGGCGCCTTCAAGCGGGGCTGAGCCGGCGAGCCACGCCCTCGTCAGGCTCGGTGAATCATCAGAGCCGATATCCTGGCGAGGGCGTCGAAGTCCCGATCGTTGTGGTAGATCTCCGCCCCGTTTTCGAGACAGGTCGCCGCAATCAGACAGTCGACGCTCCGTCGAATCGTAAGGCCGCGTCCTCGCCCCGTTCGATACAGGTTGGCGGCAGCCTCGAACGTCTCCAGACCACGAGGGCGCAGAATTGGATGTGCCCGCAAGCTCAGTCGGATCCGGCGATAGGCCTCCTCATCGCGAATGCCCTGCAGAATCTCGCAATACACGATGTCGACCAGCGCAATCGGGGCATCAGCGTCCAGGAGCTCTGCGAGATGCCGGTCGAACGCCGTACCCCTCGCGGCAAGAAAATCGATCCAGACGGTCGTATCGACCACGATCACGGTCGCAGGCGCCGCAGCTCACCGATGTCTCCATCCCACGTGACGTGACCTCGCAGCGAAAGGATGTCGCGCCGCCGCGCCCTCTTCAGAAGCTCCGAGAGCGCCAAATGCACGAGCTCCCGCTTCGAGCGACAGCCAAACCGCCGCAGGCCTTCTCGGACCAGACGGTCATCCAACACGATGTTCGTTCGTGCCATCGGTCTACTCCCGCATCGACTGTAGCGCGGGATGGTGTACGCGACAACCCCTCGTTGGTGTATGAATCCGGAGACGCCGTCACGGCGAATGAGCGCCGGCTCAAGCGCTGACCGGCGGGCGCGTCAGCCGCTGCACGACCTGGAGATGGTAGTAACTGGTAGTGGTACGAGTTCACGCCGGAGCCGTTGTAGCGGCGCACCGCGTAGGGCCCGACTACCTGGGCGCGAGCCGCTCCACGACCTCCACCGACGTCGTCATGTCCTCGCCGGTGGCCGCCCGATAGTGCTTGGTGGCGTCGAGGCGCCGGCCGGTACGCAGCAGCTCGAGCAGCTGGCCCTTCAGCTCGGGCGACATGGTGGAGACGAGCTTCTGCACGCGCTCGGCGCGCTGGGCCTCGATCCGCCGGGCCTCTCGCGCCTCGGCGATCGCCGCGGGCTTGGGGCAGGCGATCATCTCGAACCAGCGAGTTCCCTCGCGGACGAGCTGGAAGACGATCGTCCGGCTGCTCGACGGCGCCGGGTTGAAGGTGATCCGGGCATGTGCGTCGGGCGGACCCGATAGTCGAGCTTGTCGGCGAACATGAGCGGCTCATCGGGCGGCACCGGGTCGAGCTTCCACGTGTAGTCCGCGGGGATCGGGTCCCGGGACTGCCGGGTCACCATCCTGGCGTAGAACAGCTCCGGCTCGATACTGGCGCAGGGCACGGAGGCCGGATGCAGGAGCGCGCGCCGCCGCTCCAGGCTCTTGCTGTTGATGACCTCGACCATGCGCACGACGAACGAACGCGCCTCGCTGTCCCGCGCCAGCGCCCGGCTCGTGGTCGCGGCGAAGACCGCCAGCGCGACCGCGATCGCCAGGCGAGGCCGGGTCACGCCGACGATGTGGCGGCGAGCCCGGCGTTGGCGCGCTCCAGCCAGCGGAGGTCGCGGGGCGAGGCGCGACGCGAAAGCCGCCGCCGCACCAGGCGCAGGGCCTCGTCGAAGCGCTCGAGCGCAAGGTAGCTGATCACCATCGTCTCCTCGAAGAGCTCCCACTGGGCGTGGCTGCCGCCGACGCGGTGCAACTCGCCTTCCACCGGCTCGAGGTGGGCGAGGGCGCCGGCGTGATCGCCGGCCACGAACGCCGCGATCCCCTGCACCATGGGCAGCGCCACGCGCCCCGCGATGGGATGCCCCTTGGCGTCCAGCGCGCGCAGCCCGTCCATCAACCGGGTCAGCGCCTTGTCGTCCCCGCTGGCCGCGTAGGCCAGCGCGGCGTGGATCTCGCCGAACACGAAGCCCGGCCGCGACACCCGCTCGGCCAGATCAGCCAGCGGCCGCCAGGCCAGGGGCCGGCCGGAGCCACCGTCCTGGCCGTCGAGCCGGAACCGCCACAGCAGGGCCGAGCCGTCGATCATGGCCAGGCGCGGATTGACCGCCGCGACGATATCGCGCTCGAAGATCTGCAGGGCCTGCGCGTAGCGGCCCTGGTGCAGCTCGAACATCGCCAGATGCCAGGCCAGGTGGCAGTGAAACGAGGCGCGCGCGTCGTAACGGGTGAGCCAGTCGGCCAGGAACGCGGCGCCGGCCTCGGTGTCCAGCATCTCGAAGTAGATGTGAGCCAGATTGTGGCTGGCGTTGGCGTTGCCCGGGTGCTGCTGCAGCGAGCTCTCCGACAGACGCCGGGACTCCTCGTAGCGATCGACCTCGTGGTACGTGAAGGCCAGAGCCGACTGGAACCACCAGTCGTCCCCGTACGCCGGGGCCAGGCGCTCGAGAAACGCCATGCGGTGCTCCTCGCGGTCGGGACGGCCGGCGAAGCCGATGGCGCTGCCGGCCTGGTTGACCAGCAGCGCGTCGCGCGGGAACTCCGCCACGTGCTCGGCGACCAGGTCGAGCCCGCGGCCCGTCTCGCCGCCGACCAGCGCGCTCAGCGCGTCGACGTGCTGGCGCTCCCGACGGGTGGCGCCGGCGACCGTCTCGCGCGCTCGCCCCACCGCGGTCCGCGCGGCCGCCGCGTCGCCGTTAGCCACGGCCACCAGGGCCAGGCCGGCGTGCGCGACCGCGAGTCGGTCGTCCGCCTGCAGGGCCGCTGCGAACGCCTCCTCGACGCCGGGTCCGTAGGCCAGCAGCCGGTCCATGCCGTCCTGAAAGCGCTCGGCAGCATTCGTTGACGAGGTCGTGAGCTCGAGACCGTAGCGGTCGGTGATGGCCATGGCCCCTCAGCTCCGTCAGGACTTCTTGAACGCGTTCATGGCGGTGACCAGCGCGGGCGTGCCGCCGAAGAGGTAGACCACCTCGACGGCCTCCTGGATCTCCGCCTCCGAGGCGCCGGCCGCGCGGGCCCGGTTGGCGATGATCTCCACGCCGTCCGGGTGCGTCTGGAGCGCGTCGACCATCATCGTCATCAGGTGCTTGTACTTGGCCGGGATGGCGCCGTCCCGCAGAACGTGCTCGCGCTGGGTCATGTACGTCTCGACGAATTTCGGGTCCCGCTCGTACAGCGGCTGGATCCACGGGGGCAGATTCGGCTGCGCCATGCTGTCTCCTCTGTCAGTCCGCGCGCTCCTTGATCGAGACGCGCCAGTGAATGCGATCTTCCTCGGGGGGATAGTCGCCGGCCGCCTTGTGGTACGAGCAGCGATTGTCCCAGATGACCACGTCGCCCTTGCGCCACCGGTGGCGGTACTCGCCTTCGGGCCGGATCATGCGCTCGGTCAGCTCCTCGATGAGCGCGTCGCTCTCCGCTTCCTCGAGACCTTCGATACGGATGATCTTGCCCGGGTCGAAGTAGAGACCCCGGCGTCCGGTCTCCGGGTGCGTGCGGACGATCGGATGCCGGACCGGCGTCCACTCGCGGTCCTCGGGGTTCAGCAGCGCGGTCGCTTTGCGGCGCCCGCCGTAGGTGAAGGCCCCCTGGCGTCCTTCCAGCTTCTGCTTGATCCGCGGCGGCAGCGCGTCGTACGCCGCGTACATGCTGGCGAAGCACGTGTCGCCACCCGTGCTCGGGACCGCGAGGGCATAGAGCTGGGTAGCCTTGAACGGCTCCTGGTCGTAGGCGCCGTCGGTGTGCCACCCCTCGGCGCCGCGACGGTAGATCGCCATGTCCAGCGCGCCGTCCGCGCCGAACTTGTTGATCCCCAGCATGGTGATCTCGGGGTAGTCGGGATGGCGCGTGCTCTTCGAGGGATGCGGGACCACCACGCCGAAGCGGCGACTGTAGCGCAGGAAGTCGTCGATCTGCAGATCCTGATCCGGCACCACCGCCACGTTGTGATCGAGCCACGCGCGGTAGATCGTGGCGAAGCCCGCGGCATCGAGCGTCTTGAGGTCGACCCCGCGAATCTCGACGCCGATCTGCGGTCCCAGCCGGCGAACCTCGCTCATGGCTTCCTCCTCACCGGGCGGCTCCGACGAAAGCTTAGCACCTCTCTCCGCCGCCCGGCGCCGGTCGCGCTTATCATGGCGCGATGTCGACCCCGCCCCGCTCGGGCCACCAGGGGTCCATCCCGTGGGTGGTGATCGGCACGGTGTGGATCACGCTGGCCATCGCCTCCGGCCTCTACTTCTCGTTCCCCGTCTTCTTCGTCGCGCTGGTCGAGGAGTTCGGCTGGTCGCGCGGCGCCACTGCGCTGGCCTTCTCGATCTCGTCGGTCGTGCAGGGCGTGATCTCGCCGGTCGTGGGCATGCTGGTGGATCGACTGGGTCCACGCCGGGTCATGCTGGGCGGCGCGGTCCTGCTCGGACTGGCGTGCACGCTCTCGAGCCGGATCGAATCACTGGCCTCCCTCTACCTGATGGTCGGCGTGCTGGCCGCAATCGGCGTCTGCGCGGTGAGCTGGGTACCGACCGGCGCGTTGATCGCGCGCTGGTTCACCGAGCGGCGCGGCAGCATGATGGGCCTGGCGTTCTCGGGGATGGGCGCCGGCGTGCTGGTGATGGGCCCGCTCGCGCAGTGGCTGATCGCCGGCCACGGCTGGCGTGTCGCCTATCTCGTCCTCGGCGTCGGCACGCTGGTCGTGCTGATTCCGCTGATCTGGCTCGGCGTGCGCGAGGCCCCGGGGCTGCCGCGGCGCAGCGAAGGGCCGGACCCGGCCACGGCCTCGACCGCCCGAGACGAGGTCGCCGACGCATTGCGCACGCGCGCGTTCTGGGCGCTCTTCTTCGCCTACCTCTGCACGCCGCTCGCCGTGTTCTCGGTGGTCACGCACTCGGTGGCCTTCGCGGTGGATCACGGTTTCCCCCGCCTGTTCGTGGCCGGCATCTTCGGGCTCACCGGGCTGCTCTCGGTGGTCGGTCGGATCGGGTTCGGCTTTGCGGCCGACCGGATCGGTCGCGCCACGTCGGCGACCATCTCATACGGCTGCACCGCCCTGGGCACGCTGTCTCTGCTGACGCTGGAGGTGTGGCCGCACGCCGCCGGGCTCTACGGCTACGCGCTGCTCTTCGGCCTCGGCTTCGGCGCCCGCGGCCCGATCATCACCGCGATCGCCTCGCAGCTGTTCCCGGGACGCCGATTCGGCGTCATCTACGGCTTCCTGAGCGTCGGCAACGGCATCGGCGGCGGCGTGGCGCCGTGGTTCGGCGGCTTCGTGCACGACGTGACCGGCAGCTACCGCGTGGCGTTTCTAGTCGCCACCGCCTTCTGCGTCGTGGGCTCGGCGTGCTTCTGGCTAGCCCGGCCACCACGCCGCGACCGCTGAGCGGCCACGCCTCGGTCGCGGCGGAGTCCCGCTCGTCGCAGGACTGGAGTTGTTACACAGGTGTCTGGCGATGGGCCCGGGACGAAAACCACGCGCCGAAAGCTTGCGAAATTGCAGCCCCGTCGTTCGGTACCGTCCTTGCATTTGGCACTGACGGGAGGAACGCCGTGCGTTCACGCAAGCCCGGAGCCCAGGCCCTTGGTCGTCTCGATCCCGAGCAGCTCTCCACCGAGCAAGTCGTCGAGCTGCACGAGCGGCTGTGCGCACCGCTCGATGCCGCCGCCCGCTCTCGCATCGTCGACGCCGCGCATCGCCGGGGCTGGGACCGCCCCTGGGACATGGACGGCCTCGCGGCCTGAGACGCGAGCCGCTCCGCTCCGTCCGACCTACACGCGGCCGACCAGATCTCGGCCCACGGTCTGGACGTAGCGCTCCAGACCGTCGGCGTCGAGCTTCGCCGACGGCATCAGGATGAGCCGGTGAACACCCAGCGCGGCGTACTGCTCGCAGGTCGCGAGATCGACGCCGACGCCGCGGCCGGGCGTGATGCTGATCTCCAAGGCGCCGAGCGCGGCCGGACGCGCGGTCTCGGCCGCGGCCGTGTGTAAGCCGTCCAGCGCACGGCGGGTGGCGTCGAGGTCGAGTCCGAAGCCGTACCAGCCGTGCCCCTGGCTCACCGCGCGCCGAAACGCCGGCGCCGTGCGGCCGCCGATCACGAACGGCGGATGCGGCGCTGCACGGGCTGTGGATGCGCCTGCACGTTGGCGAAGGACACGAAGCGTCCCTGGTACGACGGCTTCGCGTCCCCCCAGATCGCCCGCATGGCGGCGAGATACTCGTCGGTGACCGCACCCCGGTCCTTGTACGGCGCGCCGAGGGCGCGGAACTCCGGCTCGAGATAGCCGACGCCGATCCCCACGATCAGCCGCCCGCCGGAGAGCACGTCGAGGCTGGCCAGCTCCTTGGCCAGCACGAGCGGGTTGCGCTGCGGCAGGATGATGATCCCGGTGCCCAGACGCACGCGCGTGGTGTGCGCGGCGGCGAAGGTCAGCGCGATCGACGGGTCGAGGATGGGCTCCGTCGGCGCCATCGGTGAGGGCGGAGCCTGAGGATCGGGCAACACCACGTGCTCGCCGGCCCACAGCGACTCGAAGCCAGCCGCTTCGGCGGCCCTCGCCAGGCGCGCGGCGGTCCGAGGCTCGATCGCCGCGTAGGCATTGATGGAAAACAACCCGAAGTGCATTCCCGCTCTCCCCTCGACGAAGTCTCGAGACGCTACCTTATACCTCGCGGGCGGTTCATCGTGGTACGATCCGCCCGAGCATGGGGCTGGCCAGCGTGGTCCTGATCGACGAACCGTCCGCGGCGGTACGACGGTTCACCCTCAACCGTCCGGAGAAGCGCAACGCACTCAACAACGAGCTGCGCGGGGCCATTCTCGCTGGCCTGCAGGCGGCCGACGCCGACCCTTCGATCAAGGTGTCGATCCTACGCGGCGCCGGCCCGTGCTTCTCGTCGGGCTACGACCTGTCCGCCGACAACGCCGTCGACCAGCCGTTCTACTCGCCGGGCGGCCCCGGGCAGTGGGCCCGGCACGTGGTGGAGAGCTGGTTTCGCATCTGGGACCTCGGCAAGCCCGTCATCGCCCAGGTGCACGGCTACTGCCTGGCCGGGGGTAGCGAGCTGGCGGCGTGCTGCGACCTCGTGTACGTGGCCGAGGACGCGCAGATCGGCTATCCCCCGACTCGCTTGATGAGCCCGCCCGACAATCAGTTCCATCCGTGGCTGATGGGCATGCGCACCGCCATGGAGATGTTCCTCACCGGCGACGCCATCAGCGGCACGGAAGCCGTGGCCAAGGGCTTCGCGAACCGCGCGGTGCCCGCCGCGAAGCTCGACGCCACCGTCCTGGCGGTGGCCGAGCGGATCGCGCTGGTGCCCACCGAGCTGTCGCAGATCAACAAGCGCGCCGTGCACCGGGCCATGGAGATCATGGGCCTGCGCGCGGCCATCCGGGCCGGGACCGAGCTGCAGGCGCTCGCGTTCTCGACGGCCGCCAGCCAGGCCTATCGCGCACAGTTCAGGCGCGATGGCCGCAGCGTGAGGGACCTATTGACCCAGCGTGATGCCCCCTTCCAGGATTATCGGACTCGCCCCGGTGAGTGATTCGGCGCGCCTGAGGCGACCCTCACGCCTCTATCCGGCGTGGCGGAGCCTCACGCTCGTCCTCCTGTGCGCCCTCTGTGTCGCGCTGGGCGCCTGCGCCGGACCGGTCGGAACGACCCGCGCCGACCCCAAGGTCGTGCAGGCCGAGCTCGCGCGTAGCGCTACTACTACCGGCGACCCGAGCTGGTCGACGCGCAACGTGCTCTACGAGAACGGTCTGTTCGACCTGTACGACGATCACCCCGAGGATGCGCTGGCCCAGATGCACAAGCTGATGGTGGCCACGCAGGGCGATCCCGGCGTCCTCTTCGCGCTGGCCGAGCTCTCCTACATCCACGGACGCAACACCGGCCTGCGCGAGTACTCGCTGGCGGCCGCGGTCTACGCTTACGCGTTTCTGTTCCCCGAGGGCACGGGCGTGGCGCCGGGCCGATTCGACCCCCGACTGCGAATCGCGGCGGACCTGTACAACTGGTCTCTCGCGGCGGCCTTCGCCTCCGTCGACGAGCTGGAAGTCGTCCCCCGGGGTGGCACCATGATGCTGCCATTCGGGAAGATGGAGGTCGCCTTCGATCCGGCCTCCATGCGCGCGGGAGACCGCGAGCTGTACAAGTTCATCCCGATCGCCGAGCTGGAAGTCTTCGGCCTGGCGATGCGCTATCGCTGGCCCGGCATCGGCGCGCCGCTGGCGGCGTCCTCCCGGCCGATCGACGCCTCGAAGCCCGGCCGGGATCTGGTGGCTCCGCGGATGCAAGTGCCGCTGACGGCCCTGCTTCGGATCCCTCAGGCACGTCGCACCCTGGCGCAAGGCCAGCCGCTCGCGAGCCGGCTGGAGCTGCACCTGGCCTGGGACGGCGACACCGTCACGATCGACGGCGAGAAGGTCCCGCTCGAGAACGAGCCGTCGGCCGCGCTGGCGCTCACGTTCACCGGCACGTCGGTCATGGAGCTCGAGCTCCTCGGATTTCTCGGCCGGCTGTCCGGCGTTATGAAAGAGCGGCCTCCGCTCGTCTCCACCACGCCGTACCGTCCCGGGCTCATCCCCGTGGTCTTCGTGCACGGCACGGCGTCGAGCATTGTCCGCTGGGCCGAGGTCTTCAACCGGCTGGAGGCCGATCCGGACATCCGCAGCCACTACCAGTTCTGGTTCTTCCAGTACAATTCCGGCAATCCCATCGCCGCCTCCGCCTTGCTCCTGCGAGACTCGCTCAACGCCGCCGTGGCCAAGCTCGACCCCGAGGGCAAGGACCCCGCCCTGCGCCGGATGGTGCTCATCGGGCACAGTCAGGGGGGGCTGCTGGTCAAGATGCAGGCCATCAGCAGCGGCGATCAGCTCTGGAACGCGGCCAGCAAGGTGCCCCTGGATGACCTGAAGCTCTCGCCGGCGACGTACGATCTGGTCAAGCGGGGATTGTTCGTCGAGCCGGTGCCCGGGGTCGCGCGTGTGGTATTCGTCTGCACGCCCCATCGCGGCAGCTACGTGGCAGGACGCAACTTCATCGCGAACACCGTGCGGAAGCTGGTGACGCTCCCCTTCGCGCTCGCCGGAGCGGCGTCAGAGCTGGCCAAGAACCCAAATCTCGCCAGGGCCGGATTGAGTCCCGTCGTGCCTTCGGCGGTCGACAACATGTCGCCGCGCCACCACTTCATCAAGGCCCTGCAGAACATTCCCGTCGCGCCGAACATCACGGTCAACTCGATCATCGCGGTCGAGGGCGACGGCCCGGTCGAGGTGGGCAGCGACGGGGTGGTCGAGTACTCGAGCGCGCACATCGAGCCCGTCGAGTCCGAGAAGGTCGTGAAGTGGAACCACTCGCTGCAGGGGCGGCCCGAGACCATCGAGGAGATCCGCCGTATTCTCCGGCTGCACATCGGTCTGACGACCGGAGGGCTGGGCACCACCAACTGACCCGGGAGCCGGTCGGAGTATCGAGGGGCGCCACGGCTTCGCCGGGGGGTATGGGGGGCCATTTCGGGGCCCCGTATGTGACTACAACGCTCGCGCAGCGCCACGGCTCCCGCCGGGGCGCGGAGCGTGGGGGGTATGGGGGGCCATT
>Ga0111539_10005680_pt1 | contig 16141 bp, 10 predicted proteins | sample RhiMethybrSRZTD1_FD_79667 | JGI IMG/M metagenome (GOLD analysis project Ga0111539, IMG submission 79667) | Populus rhizosphere microbial communities from Tennessee, USA - Rhizosphere MetaG P. TD hybrid SRZTD1 (version 2) (version 2) | ecosystem: Host-associated > Plants > Roots > Rhizosphere >... | reverse complement strand
GGACAGGCGAAGTTGATCATTGTTCCGTCGGCATTTCAACTGACGGAAGAATCGTATGACCGGCTTTTGCAGGAGGCAGAACGTGGAGCGACCGTCGCCATCTCCGGCGGACTCGAAGTCAAACGTCGTGTGCCTGCTTTAGCTCCGCTCGGACCAAAAAACGTGCCCGTTGCACAATCTGAAATTATTTCAATAGACAATCGGGAATATATCGTGCGGTATGACGGGGAGAAGATGCAGCGAATCGAAAAAGCGATCGTGGGAGCATCCGGTTCGTCTGCCAAAGCGATGTACATGCAAATGGGCTCAGGATTTCTCGTCAGGAGCATGTTGCCTTTAGAACTGGGCGATTCCATGCCGGCACTGGTGGCGTTCTATCAGTTCGCTCTTGCTAAAGCGCGCGTCGCGCCCATCTTCACCGCTTCGCCGCGAACGCCGGGCGTTCTGATATTGCCTTCGGTTTTCCGCGATGTGGTGCTCTACACATTTGTCTCAGAGATGGATCGCGACACAAGCATGCTGGTCACGCATCTGGAGTCGCGAAGTCGATTTAATGTGATCGTGCGGGCGCAACGCACCGCTATGGTTCTGATCGATCGCAAAACCGGAAAAGTTTTAGCCACGGATGAACGCGGATGAAAAAACGATTTCTGTTCGTCATTACTTTAGTCGTCCTCGTTGCCCTGTCGGCGAGTGGACAAAACAAATGGCAACTCGTGTGGTCGGATGAGTTTGACTACACGGGCCTTCCGGATCCGGCGAAATGGGGTTACGACGTTGGCGGCCACGGCTGGGGCAACAAGGAGTTGCAGTTTTATACGAAGGAACGTAAGGAGAACGCGCGCGTCGAGAAGGGCCATTTGATCATTGAGGCAAGACGCGAGGAGTGGGAAGGAAGCCAGTACACGTCGGCACGTCTCGTCAGCAAAGGTAAAGGCGATTGGACCTACGGCCGGATCGAAGTGAGTGCAAAACTGCCATCCGGCCGCGGTACCTGGCCTGCGATCTGGATGCTTCCCACCGGTTGGGAATATGGACGTTGGCCCAGTAGCGGCGAGATTGACATCATGGAGCACGTCGGCTTCGATCCGGATGTGGTCCATGCATCTGTGCATACGAAGTCGTACAACCACAACATCAACACACACAAGACTGCAAAGATTACGGTTCCCAACGCGCGCAGCGGCTTCAACGTCTATGCCATCGAATGGGATGCGCAGGAGATCAGGGCGTACATCAACCAACAGCACTACTTCACATTCAAGAACGAACGTCTGACCAACCCCGCGGCCGATTTCAAAGAGTGGCCCTTCGACAAAGCCTTCCATCTCCTCCTTAACATCGCAGTCGGTGGAACCTGGGGCGGCGCAAAGGGTGTGGACGATCGTGTCTGGCCGCAACGAATGGAAGTCGATTACGTGAGGGTTTACAGATCAACTAAACAGACCGATTAACTTCGGTTACATTTGGGTATTACCATGGCCCGAATCTACGTTTCCTCAACCTCAAACGATCTCGAAGACTTTCGAAAGACTGTCAGCCAGGCGTTACGGCGGCTGGGCCACGAAGACGTAGCGATGGATTACTACGTCGCCGAGGACAAGCGCCCCGTGGACCGCAGTTTGAGCGACGTTGCGTCGTGCGATGTCTACGTCGGCATCTTTGCTTATCGTTATGGCCACGTTCCCAAAGAGGACAATCCTGAAGCTCGTTCGATCACTGAGCTCGAATACAGAAAAGCGCAAGACGCAGGGATTCCATGTCTGATTTTTCTGCTATCGGATGACGCACCGTGGCCCAAAAGCAAACAGGAAAAAGGTGAAGGCGCGCTGAAAATCGAAGCACTTCGCGAAGAGCTAGGAAGTGGTGGAAAACATGTAGTCAATTTCTTTGAGACGGCTGATGAGCTGGCTCGTAAGGTCAATGAAGCTGTGATTAAGTGGGCGACCGAGAGTGGCCTCACCGCAAAACGACAACTCACCGACTGGGACGCCTATCGTGAGGCAGTAATAAACAAGCATCAATGGGTTCGACTGCAAGTGATCGCCGGCGCCAGCAAAGATCGCGGGCCAGCCAAAATTCCACTGACTGAAGTGTTTGAGTCGCAGCTTGCAACGGCTGGAGCTTCGGGTGCGGACGTACCGGATGAAGTTCGTAAGTATCAGGAAGTCATTTATGGTCCAAAACCGGAAGCGCTGGCCTCGCATGATGATGCGGAGTCGTTCGAAGAAACATCGGACGTCGAAGACCCTTTTCTAATGGGAAACCCTGAGCAGGTCCTGGATCTACTAGGCCGCGAACGAACGCAGGTTGTTCTGGGTGGACCAGGTTCGGGAAAGAGTACGATCCTGCAATACGTAATGCTTCGCGTTTGCCAGATCGGAACAGCACGCGAAGCACTACCGCCGCACCTCCAGGATGCACCGATCCCTTTTCTGATCGACCTTCGCAGTTACATTTTGCAGAAGGCTGAGGACTTCCCGAGTTACATCGTTAAGAACGCCCTCGATCTTTACGACGCATCAATAGAGATCGAGAATCTGGTATCCACACTCGGAAAGGAACGACAAGCGATCGTTCTCTTTGATGGACTCGACGAAGTTTTTGATCCTGACGATCGACGGCGAGTAATCAATCAATTTCAGTCGTTTGCGCATCGTTATCCACACGCTCGAATCGTAGTGACCTCACGAATCGCCGGATACGACCGCACCGCATTAGGCCTCGCCGGATTCGAGCACTACACCCTGTTGCCTTTGACACTCGGGCAAATCCGTCACTTTGCGGAGCAGTGGTACCAGTACTACACACTGGAAGGTACTGATCGCACTGCGCAAGGACTGGTCCAGCGGATCATTGAGAGTCCTCGACTGCTGGATCTGGCGGGCAATCCTTTGCTGCTGACCATGATGGCAGTGATCTACAAAGATCGCGATCTACCGAATGAACGGTGGAAGTTATACGAGCGCTGTGCTGAAACCTTGCTGGAAGACTGGGACTTGGGCAAGGGAATCGAAGATGAAGATTTTAATCTCGCAGTAAAGATCAAAACAGGGCAAAAGTCGGAGATCCTGCAACGTGTTTCTATGTACATGCTGGAACACGGTCAGAAAGGCAGAGAACTGAATGCCATCGCATATGCCCCCCTGCTCGACATTGTCGCCAGTTACCTCGAAGAAAAGTATCAACGCTCACGTGGTGACGCCGAGGCAATTGCAGTCGATATTCTCCGCCACTTGATGGAGCGCACTTATGTGCTGGCCAGTATCGGTGAGCGAATCTTCGGCTTTGTGCACCGTACGTTCATGGAGTACTTCGCAGCTTGTCATTGCAAAGAGCAGTTCAACAAGAGCAAGTCAGACTTCAATTGGCTAAACAAGAAGATCTTTGGTGCTCACTGGAATGAAAGCGAGTGGGAGGAAGTTCTGCTGCTGTTGATCGCGATGCTCCACGATCAGAAGACGCCGATCCGCGAGGTTATCGAAAACCTGCGACACATGGACAATGCTGTGTGGCCTTTCAAGCTGGCCTTTGCCGCACGTTGCCTGGGCGAAGCAGGAGATCTTCAGGATCCAGAGCAGGGAAAGATTGTTCTGGCAGACCTGGCTCAAACGATAGTTGACGGAGTGCTCAAGTCGAAACACGAGTTTGCGGAGACTGCACTCAAGTCCTTTGCGAGTCTCGCGCCATTGGTAACACCGCCACCAATTTTGGTGCAAAGAATTATCGCCGATCTTGATAGGTCCACTTCCGTCTCCAGTCGTATTGCCGGGTGGCAAATGGGATTTGCCATGCTATTACGTAAGCAACGATTGGCTTACGCGCTCTCCGCATTGAAAGATCGCGAGGAATCTGTAAGACGCGGCGCGATTGCAGCACTGGAACGTGAATGGCCGAGCCGGGCAGATATTGGTGAGGCGTTGACCGAAGTGGTTCGCAGCGATCGGCAGGCGAGAGTACGCCAAGCCGCCTTATTAGCAATGCAGCGATCGTGGCGAACGGAGCCTGCGATACTTGATGCCATCGCGAGTCGGATCGACGAAGAGACCGGATATCGCAACGTTATCAGGCTCGTCAATTATCTCGCGACTGCCTGGCGTGGCAATGAAAAGGCTCTCGATCTGGCCCTGAGGTTGGCTGGTCCAATGCCGAAAGCCCACTATAACTACGACTACAACAGCGTGATGATTGCAGTTTTGCCTGCGTTAGAGTCGGGATGGGTTGGAAATCCGAAAGCACTGGCTTTTGTCCGACAACAAGCATTGTCCCATCAACTACCGGCCATTCGCTCAATTGCTCTTCAGACAATGGCCCATGGCTGGGCACGCAAAGGCGGCTCGTTGCAATTTCTGAAGTCACGTGCGAATGAGGACTCGGATCCGGAGATGCGAGCAGCGGCACTCGAGGTGATCGGAGTATATTGGGGTTACGATGAAGAGACACTTAGTTTCCTGCAACATGCTGCTGCTACAGATCCTGATGCAATAACTCGCGCAGCAGCGCTGAAAATAATTGCAAAAACGTCGGGTGGAAACGAAAACGCCTTAAGATTTGTTGAGGAGCGAGCTAGCAATGAGAATGAACTCAAAGTAAAAAGTGCGGCTTTTGACGCTATCGCCTCAGGCTGGCCAAAAGCAGCCCACGCATTTAGTTTGCTCATGAAGTGGGCCAAAGGCGCTGACAATCCTCAGATTCGGTTGGCTGCACTTCACGCTCTCCATCGGGGCTGGCGTTACAGCGAAAATGGTTTCAATTTTCTTAAGGAGCGCGCTGTTGTAGATCCAGATCCGACCTTGCGGAAGGCGGCTCTGGAATTCCTGCTTAGCTATCGTCACAACCAGAGTATTTTTCTGTACCTTCTCGGTTCGGATCCAATACTGGACGCAGTAAAAATTTTGCTTGATCGCGGTCTGCACGATTCAGATCTCTCCGTTCGAAGACTTGTGTTTAAGATGATCGTGGATACTTACACCTGGAGTCCACCGTGCTGGGGACAAGAAGTTGTGATCCTCGGCTTTCTTAAGGACCGAGCCACAAACGACCTTGATTCAGAAATCAGATTGCGCGCATTCTACACATTTGTAATGCACGACAATTTTCCTAGAAGTTTCGAAGGTCAATCTTTCCTCAAAGAACATTTTGGATTCCTGACAGAACAAGCACAATCGAATCCCGATGCTCAATTGAGATGTTTGGCTATCGTGGTTCTAGGTTCGCTATGGAGTGTTGCAGAGGCACGAGCAGCCCTCATGAATATGGCCGAACACGATTCCGACTCAGCCGTCCAAAATACAGTAATGAGAGCAATTGACACTCACTCGAATCCGCCAGTGAGATTTCTGAACTTTTGAACTACCTTCTACTTTCCACTTGCCGCTACTTGAGCCTCACAGTGTATTATCTGCCCCATGTCAAAGACCCTTCTCGCGCTGCTTCTCGTTGCCCTTTTTGCAATTCAACTTTCGGCACAAACATCCCAATCATCTGACGACTACAACGCGATCTTCAAACCATTAAAGTGGCGGTCGATTGGGCCGTTTCGTGGTGGACGGTCGAATTGCGGGACGGGTGTTGTCGGCGATCCCAAGACCTATTACATGGGAACGACCGGTGGCGGGTTGTGGAAGACGGACGACATGGGAATCAGTTGGCGGAATATTTCTGATGGGTACTTCAAGACTGGTTCAGTTGGCGCGGTCGCGGTCGCAGAAAGCGATTCGAATGTGGTTTACGTCGGCATGGGTGAACACGCGGTGCGCGGTGTGATGACGCACCACGGCGATGGGGTCTACAAATCCACCGACGCCGGCAAGACGTGGAAAAAGATCGGTCTTGATGCAACGCAGCACATCTCTCGGATCGTCGTCGATCCTAAAAACCCGAACATCGTTTTCGTAGCCGCACAGGGCGCGTTGTACAGCAGGTCCAAAGAGCGCGGTGTCTATAAGTCAATCGATGGTGGCGCGACCTGGAAGCTCGTTTTGTCTGTCGACGACAAAACCGGCGCCTCAGAGTTGTCGATGGACATGACCAATCCACGCATTCTTTACGCCGCGATGTGGGAACACGGCCGGCTGCCATGGAAAGTAATCAGTGGCGGTCCCGGCAGCGGTCTCTATAAATCCACTGATACCGGCGAGACGTGGGAGAAGCTGAAGGATGGTTTGCCCGAAGAGATGGGCAAGATGTCGATTGCCGTCAGCCGTTCAAATCCGGAAAAAGTCTACGCCCTAATCGAAAGCGACTCTGACAAAGAAGCCGGTGGACTGTTTGTTTCTGATAACGGCGGCAAGAAGTGGAGCCGCATCACAAACGATCATCGTCTCGTTCAGCGCGCGTGGTATTACATCGAACTGTTCATCGATCCCAAGAATGAAGACACGATCTACGTCCTGAGTGCTCCGGCACTGCGTTCGACCGACGCCGGCAAGACGTGGGAAAACCTTTCCGGCACTCACGGCGACTTTCACGATCTCTGGATCAATCCAAACGATCCAAACAACTTCATCATCTCCAACGACGGCGGCTCGTCGATAACTTTCAACGGCGGCAAGAGCTTCAGCACGCAGAGCAACATGCCGACGGCGCAGTTTTATCGCATCAACGTCGACAATCAGTTTCCGTATCGCATCTATGGCGGACAGCAGGACAACACGTCTGTTTCGATCGCGAGTCGCGAGTTGGGCAGTGGTGGCATTGGCGCTTCGAGTTGGACGTACTCCGCCGGTGGTGAGAGCGCGTTTCTCGCTTTCGATCCCGATAAACCCAACTACGTTATGGGCGGCAGCTATCAGGGAACAATCGAGGTGTTCGACGTCGCCGCGCAGGCGTCCACACAAATCATGGCGGCGCCAATTCAGTATCTCGGGATGGATGCCAAAGACATCAAGTATCGTTTCAACTGGAACTCGCCAATCATCCGGAGCCAACACGAGCCCAATACTTACTATCACGGCTCTCAATACCTGCTGAAGACAACCGACATGGGGCGAACGTGGAAAGAAGCCTCGCCGGATCTCACGCGCAATGAGAAGGAGAAGCAAGGCAAGGGCGGTGGTCCATACACAAACGAAGCGGTCGGCGCAGAAAATTACGGCACGCTGGCATACATCATGGAATCGCCTCTCGAGAAAGGCGTGATCTGGACCGGCAGTGACGATGGCTACGTCTATCTCACGCGCGACGGTGGCGCCACGTGGAAGAACGTAACACCAAAGGGACTGGCCGAGTGTTTAATCAATGCGATCGAAGTCTCGCCGCACGACAAAGCAACTGCATACATCGCAACCACTCGTTACAAGTTCAACGATCACACGCCGGGTTTATACAAAACCACGGATTACGGTGAAACCTGGACGAAAATCAGCGACGGCTTGCCCGCAAATGCATTCACGCGCGTCGTTCGCGAAGACGACGTGCGTCGCGATCTCCTGTTTGCCGGAACCGAACTTGGTCTGTTTATTTCGTGGAACGGCGGTAGAAGCTGGTCGCCATTTCAATTGAACCTGCCCATCACCCCGATAACCGATCTGCGTGTGCACAAGGGTAATTTGATTGCGGCCACGTCCGGGCGTGCCTATTGGATTTTCGACGACTTGAGTGTGCTGCGCCAGTACAAAAAGAACGGCCCCGTATTCTCGATTTATCGTCCTGACGGCACATACCTTGTCAACGGAGGCAGCGAGCTGGATCGAACTGACGATGATTTTACGGGTGCGAGTACGTTCAGAGGAGTTAATCCGGCGACAGGAGTCGTTCTTTACTATCAACTGCCCGAGTTGAAGAAGGACGACGAGATCTCACTCGAGATCAAAGACGCTGCCGGAACCGTTGTTCGCAAGTTTTCTTCGAAGGCCGATGAGAAGTTTATCAGGTACGATTCCGGTCCGAGTCCTGATCCGGTGTTGTCGAAGAACAAAGGTCTGAATCGCTTTGTTTGGAACCTGCGTTATCAAACGATGGTCGGTGTGCCGAACGTGCGGATCGAAGGAGGCTTCGCCGCACACAAAGCCCCACCGGGACGTTACAGTATGACCTTGAAAATGGGCAGCCAGACAGTCGCAACCGAAGCCGAGGTTCTCGCTAATCCACTCTACCCAACCAACTCGCAAACCTACACCGAGTATCACCAGACGATGCTCAGCATGGAAACCGAGCTGACGGCGATGCATCGCATGGTGAACAGTCTTTTCGAGAAACAGAAGCAATTGGAGTCGCTGCTCAGCTCATTGCCTGCGGGCGAGAAGTACGCTGCGATCAAGAAAGACGGCGACGCACTGCTGAAAAAGATGAAGGCGTGGGACGAGGACATGGTGCAGCGAAAGTCGAAGGCTTACGACGACGTGGAGAACTTTCCAAACAAGTTCACGGCTAACTACCTGTTTTTGATCAATCAAACGGAAAGCGACATTCCGCGCGTGAATCAGCCGTCGCTCGATCGGATGAAAGAATTAAACGCGCAATGGGCGACGTTGAAAGCACGCGGAAACGAGCTACTCAATCAGGATCTCCCAGCATTCAACAAACGACTCTGGGACGCCGGTCTGGGCGCCATTTGGGCCGCGGATTAAACGGATATAAATCCGGATTTCTTCCGCGTTATCTGTGGTATAGTCTGCGCCGCGTTTCACAAAGCATTCCCCCGCCTTAACTCACCACTTTCCTTTTCACTCCTCGGAAGGAGACTCTCAGATGGACGTTGAGATTCAAATAAATAATAGCCCGAATGCCAACGCTCGCTTTTTAACCTGGTCCCCCGCACCGTGTCGCATACGGATTACAAATCCCTCCGGTGCACAGGGTCAGGGACAACCCCCGATGCGTATCAGCGCACGTACTACAGCCAATGGCGGCTCAGTGGTTTTTCGTAAAGGAACAACCGGCGCGTTCGCCGCGTCTTTGCAATTCGGTGTGCCAGTTAATGGAAACTGGGTCTCGTTTTTTGCAGCGGGTCAATTTGGTCGCCCCAGCGTCAATCTCAATGATGTGCAAATTGAGGCACGTCACGGGAACGGTAACAAGGTGGTCGGATCAACACCCTGCACCGTTCGCATCAGAAAGAATGCCAACAATCTGACGCCCGGAGAACGCGACCGCTTCATCGCCGCGTTTGCACAACTCAACAACGCCGGCCTCGGCCGTTTCGCCGACTTCCGCGACATGCACACAAACGTCAGCTCACCGCAGGCACATGGCGCGCCCGGTTTTCTACCGTGGCATCGCGCGTACCTGCTCGACCTCGAACGAGAGTTGCAGGCCATCGATCCGAGTGTGGCCCTGCATTACTGGCGTTTCGATCAGGGCTCTCCAAACATCTTCAAACGTGATTTTCTCGGCGAATCGGACAACCTTGGCACAGTGTTCTTCAGCGCAACCAATCCGCTACAGTTCTGGAAAACCGACAGCGTGACGGGAATCAATCGTCGCCCGTTCTTCAACACCAACAATCCGACGGGCGTACGCACCGAAGCACAAACGCTCGCGCTCGGCACAAACTATACAAACTTCCGCACCATGGAATTCAATCCACACGGCTCAGCGCACACGAGCTTCGACGGTTCGATCTCCAACATCGGCACTGCCGCTCGCGATCCGCTGTTCTTTCTCTTGCACTGCAATGTCGATCGACTGTGGGCCAAGTGGCAACGAGTAAACAATCGCTTCAATCCCGCTACAGCCGCCTCCTTCGACCCTGGCGCCTGGCCAATCGGTCACAACTTGCCTGACACGATGTGGCCCTGGAACGGCATTACCGGACCACCGCGACCGCCGACGGCGCCCGGGGGCACGATGGCGCCGTCGCCCGTGGTCAGTGCGCCTGGCCTCAGCCCGCGCGTGCGCGACAGTCTGGATTTTCAGGGCAAAGTCAGTGCCGCAGCGTGTATGGGATTCGATTACGACGATGTCCCATTTTCTTAATGCGCGTTACACGAGGGAGAAGAAATCATGACGACGAGGAAGACGAAAAAACGCGGGACGAAAAAAAGTAAACCAGCAAAGAAGACAACTGCTGCCACTGCGAAAAAGAGTTCAGCGAAGAGATCGCCGCGAGCCGCATTAGCGGTGGCCACGAACGAGAAGAAGTCGCCGGCGGAACGTGCGAAAGCGTTTTTGGAAGCACCGCTTGCCACCATTCAGTCGGACGACACTTTGCAGGCGTCGCTGAGCGTACTTCGCGATCGGCAGCAACCGATCAAGGTTCGTCTGGCAGCGCTTCAGTCGCTGCAAGCTGCAACCTTCGCAGTGATCGAGTTTGAACCATATCGTGAAGACTATCTCGCTACGCTACGTGAATTAGTCGACGATCCGGATGATGAATTACGGCAGCGCGTGTTGGGGATCCTGGCGCGCGAGAATGATGGCTATGTTCAGAAGCGACTGCTCGACGGACTGCAGGACGAGAGCAAAGCCCTCGTGCCGCCGGAGAAAGCGCTGCAACTCCTCAGTTACGACGTGCACGCGGAAGCGTATCCAGTGGCGCGTGAGATCGTAAACGCGCCGCCGAATCCTGAAGCGAAGCGAGAGGCGCTGCGGTTACTTTCGGCGGATGCGAACTCGGCGCCTGTGTTCGAGAAGATATTGCGCGACAAAAACGAGGACCGCGATAACCGGCAAATCTCCGCTGCCGCTTTGCAGGCAGTCAAACCGAAACGGTTTCAGGAGCAGGCGCGCGAGTTGCTGCTCGACGACAAGGAGTACGACGACATCCAGGCGACAGCATTGACGGCGCTGGAACAGTTCGGCGACGAAAAGGCAGTTGCAAAGGATGAGAAGCTGATGGCGCGCGTCGACGAACTCGGAAGCTCTAAGTCCGCCAAGATCAAAAAGACCGCCAAACGCTTGATGAGTAGATACAGAAAATAAGGACCGTACTGTAGGGGCGGCCCTCCGTGGCCGCCCGGCGTGGAACTCAAATGGTTGAACTCACGGAAGAACAATTCTGCGAGCACGTCGATCAACTTCCCGGTGCTCAACTCATCCCTCTCCTCCACGAAAACCACGAACTCTACGCCCAACGCGGCACGTCAACCGTGGTGCGGATGCGAGGTTGGGTCATGCTCACCCTCGCCCGCACCACACTTCCCGACGCCGCTCTCCCATTCCTTCTCGAAGATCTCGACACCGGCGTCGACCCATACCTCGTCGCCGCCGCTGCCTCCTCACTGCGTTCTTACCCAACCCCCAACGCGGCATTTGCACCGTTCGTCGTACGCGCAATCACCAACATTCGCTATCGCGACGAACGTTTATCACTTGAAACCTACGGCGGATTCGCGATCGGCACAAAAGGCACCACTCCAGTTCGCGAACTTCTCGCAACGTTAACGTGGCTCGGCCCACATGCACGCACCATCATCCCGGAAATCGAACCTCTTCGCACTGGTCCAACAGCGCTCGTCAAAAAATATCAATCCACTCTCGAAGAGGCTCTCAACAGTATCCGGGCGGACAGCGAGGAAACTGCCGAATGCTGCCGGCTACCTGATAGCGTCAGTGATCTATTCTCATGGATGCGCGGCACACGCTCCGCTTCCTCGTCGATTGACTCAACGGTTCTCGAAGACCAGGACGGCCACACAATAACCTTCGGCGAATACTTTCGCGGCCGGCCATCGATCGTCGTCTTCTTCTACACACGTTGTGACAACCCGCTGAAGTGCTCGCTGACAATAACCAAACTGGCGCGTATTCAAAAACTCCTCGAGACTAAAGGCCTGGCCGATCAAATCAGCACCGCGGGCCTGACTTACGATCCCGGCTTCGATCTGCCTGAACGTCTTTTCAACTACGGCCGGCATCGAGGCATCCGATTCGCGCCGCAACATCGTCTGCTACGCACCGCGGACGGTCTCGACTCACTTCGCAAACACTTCCAGCTCGGCGTCAACTTTATCGAGTCGATCGTGAACCGCCATCGCATCGAACTCTACATTCTCGACGCAAAAGGTCAGACGGCAGGTTATTTCGGACGTATTCAGTGGAATGAAAGAGACGTTGTAGAGCGTGCGATTGAAGTTTTGAAAGAGAGTGAAGGTGACAATCGTTCGCGATTGCGTGTAGGCGCCCCAGTCTTTGGCACCGCTGTCGCACTCGGACTCGCGCTATTTCCGAAGTGCCCGTTCTGTTGGGCCGCCTATCTTAGTCTTTTTGGAATCGCAGGCCTTGAAACTATCCCCTACTCTCCGTGGCTACAACCCGTGCTGGCAATTCTCTTACTCTCAAACCTGGCCAGCATCTGGTTCCGCGCTCGCACTACCGGCCGCATGCTCCCGTTTTATTTGGTCACCTTCGGCGCGCTCACAATCATCGCCTCAAAAGTCTTCTCAGCTCCGGCCGCAACGAGCCTCGTCGGTGTCTTCTTAACCCTCCTCGGCTCTATCTGGAGCACCTTCACCCGTACCCTTCTCAACCGTCGCGCGTAGCAGAATGTTATTCTCAAGCCTTCGCTGAGGAACACTGATAATCCTGCCCGTCTCACTTTGGTCTATGAGCCTTGTAGAACTTTATAAAGCTCTGTAGACTTCTTTAGAGCTTTACAAGCCCGGGCGGATAGTCCTCGATCCGATACTCCGAACAGGAGGCACACCATGGCCGTAAAAGGCTACTCACTTAAAGAGGTGGCGAAGAAGCTTGGTGTCTCAGAAGCTACAGTGATCCTTCGCATTAAGACAGGGAAGGTCAAAATAAAACCAAAGAAGAATGTACAAGGTCACTGGGTCTTCACCGAAGCTGAGTTCCAGAAGTTAAAGGCTCACAACGAGAGTCTCAGATAACCGATCAGCGTATCAGGCGCTGTGGTAATCATAAACTGAAAGGGTCGGCAAATGTCTCTCAGTGTCTTCACACTCCCGGACGGATCAAATTTCTCCATCATCAAACCTCTCATTGGATTCCGTTCTCAAATTGAGAAGCAGCTCAAGAAGTTTCCTTACGAAAAGAATGTGTTCTTAATGATGCGGTTCAGAAAAGCAAACGACGGTATTTCTGACGCCATTATTGAGATTTTGAAAGACGCTGGTCTGATAGGGGTCCGAGCCGATCAACCTGTATGGAGTATCACCAAAAATGTTTTCAATCCAATCGCCGTTCTTTACTGTTGCAAGTATGGCATTGCTGTGCTTGACGAGGCTGAAGAAAACCAAATATACAGTCCAAATGTCATTTATGAGCTCGGTATGATGCACTGTCTTGAAAGAGAGTGTTTGATTCTGAAAAAAGACTCTCTTCCACCGATTCCATTTGACTTACTCAAAAACCTTTATAAGGTGTTTGGGGGGAAAGTGGCGATCAGGACCAACGTTCGTCTATGGCTTCAGGAAATGGGGCTTGAGGCGGATCGAGATTCGTCCTCCGTAAAGCCGAAGGGAGAAACTAAGTTGGAAAAGGCTGCAGTCGAGGCCACTAGCACGACTAAGAAACAGGCGATAATCGTCGCGCCGCCCGATGATGTCAAAGCCACGAACTTCACTTGGACGATAAAATCGAAAGACCCGAAGAAGTGGACTGTTTCCTGGGGTCTGAAGATAATTAATCAAGGAAACAAACTGAGAAAATACAAGGTTCAAGTGCTCTTTCTGGAGAAGAATTTTGCACTAGATGACCACAGTGGCCCTACGTCACAACCAGTCCTGCCCGGTAAAACTCTTTCTTACAAGGCAACCTCCACGGTGAGTCCGGAGATTGCGGAGCGCATTAGCCGCGCTATGGCCACAGTCTCTTCAATCAGAGGGTAACTTTTTCTATGTACCCATCAGCCTAAGCAAGATCGTACGCTTCCTTGAGTATATCCCGCACTTTTGAGTGCGCTGCTCGATCCAGCGGAATTGGAAACGCTATTGGATTCGCACCTGCGTTATATTTATATGTCCAGCCCGGTTGTTCCATACCTGCTTCCTCAAGCCGCTGCTTGACGGTATTGTAGAAGTCAGAAGGAGCATCGGACGCGCCATTTTGGCCACCCGGCAAATACACATACACACCGTTTGCTCGCGGCCACATCGGCAACCAACATCTTCGACCCTTTTTGAGCGATACATAGCTCTGAGCACTATAGTCAAGACGCGACGTTCCAACGTTCTCATTGCAATACTTTGTAAGAGCATCCACAGTGGCCAAAAAAGTAGGATTACTGTTAGCTTCCCACCACGCGCGGTCTCTCGGTTGGTTACCTTCACTAACGAAGCGGTCGGGTTCGTCTCCACTATCGAGAATCAGGTCATCTGGTTGTGCTAATACGGCAGTATCGATAGTGCAAATATCTCCCGCACCTTCAAGACGAAGAACCTTTATTTCAATTGCAATGAAAGGTAAGAATTGTGGGAGCGTCTCAATAATCGTCTTATAGCGTCCAGAAAGATCCTCGGCAATAAGAACGGCGATGTGGCGTGCGTTCGGATTCTTAAGTCGTTCACGCGCCCAGTAATCCAATGTCCGAAAGCCATGATCGGCATCGCATTCACCGAGCATTACTTCGATTTCGTAGTAGGTGTCCAAATCACCGCGATAAGCAAGAACGTCCAGGCGTCCTCCCCTATTCTTGTAATGCACTAGTTCAGAGCTCTTAATAATCACATCACCGAGACCAAGACGAGATGGCTTCTCTATGATCCATTTGTGTAACCAGTTTTCGTCTTTGCCAATAGCTCGTAGGTTCGTATAGGAATTCTCAAGAATTTGCATTGTCGTCAATCCTGAATCGGGCGGACCGTGAACGTACCCGATCTCGACAGGAAACAGTCACTTAAGTGCTATCCAAGGAGATCGAAGAATGTTCGCTATTTTAGCAATTTCGGAGTGATTCCTTTGCGAATTAATCGAAGTGGATCAAAGATTGTGCCAATAAGATCTGTTGGAATCACGAGTGTGAATCCCATTTTCGATACCCACCGCTGACTATGCCCAAGGAGAGGGTTAGGTGAGTCCAGATACGCGGCGACATCGCGGACCTCATCCGGCTGATGGGGAGCTCTTCGGCATCGGTGAACTGCCGAAGCTCCGTCGAGCTGTGACAGATCTCTGCTGGTTGTTGTCTCGCGGTTACAAGATGACGTCGTCGCTCAAACTCGTCGGCGATCGCCACGGCTTGCGCGAGCGACAGCGCCTCGCAGTATCTCGCTCCGCAGCTTCAGACGAGGATCGGCAACGAAGACGTAACCATCGCCTCGCAGTTGAGGAGCTGAAGAATCAGCAACTGGTTGTCGACGGATTCAATTTAATAATCACGATCGAAGCGGCACTCAGCGGTGGTCCGCTGCTGATTGGCGTTGACGACTGCATTCGCGATCTCTCAAGTGTTCACGGCTCGTATCGTTCGGTGGAAGAAACCGATCGAGCAATCACGATGATCGGCAACGCCTTGGACCAGCTTGGCCCCGCCTCAGTCCACTGGCTACTGGATCAGCCCGTATCCAACAGCGGTCGTCTCGCTGCCAGGATCACCAATCTCGCCGAGCGCGCGAACTGGCCCTGGACTGTGGAAGTAGTTTTCAACCCCGACGCCGCTATTGTTGCTTCGTCGTCCATCGCCATCACCTCCGATTCTGCAATTCTCGATCGCGAAGAACGATGGGCCGATCTCAAAACGTATTTGCTGGATCGCGAAGTACCGGACGCGTGGATAGTAGACCTGCGAAACTATTGACAACTGTCGCGCACCCGCCTTATCTTCCCGCACGTTAACGCTCGTTTCCGGCCAACCTCCCCCAACAGACCGAATCGCGCCAGTTCGGCGCGCGCCTGAATTTTCGCTATCCCGGGAACCAAAATCAGCATTCCAATCTTCCGCAGACGGCAATGCCGTCTCGCGCCTAACCCGATCTTCAGAAAACGGAAGGACACTCAAAATGAAATCACCCGGAACCTCTACCCCTCGTACGTATTATTGGCTACTTCTCTTCGTACCTCTTGTTGCCGCCGCGTTGCTTTGGACCGGTGCGGCATCAGCATCATGTAACTTCCTTTCTATATTGGCTCCGATAGGATCTGGCGACGGGCAGGTGCTCACGCCGCGGGCCATCGCGATCGATCCCTCAGACAATGTCTTCGTTGCCGATCAAAACGATCGCGTTCAAAAGTTCAATTCAAGCGGTGTCTTCCAGTTTAAGTTCGGAACGGGAGGCAGCGGCACTGGATCGGTCGTCGC
>Ga0111539_10005678_pt1 | contig 16142 bp, 16 predicted proteins | sample RhiMethybrSRZTD1_FD_79667 | JGI IMG/M metagenome (GOLD analysis project Ga0111539, IMG submission 79667) | Populus rhizosphere microbial communities from Tennessee, USA - Rhizosphere MetaG P. TD hybrid SRZTD1 (version 2) (version 2) | ecosystem: Host-associated > Plants > Roots > Rhizosphere >... | reverse complement strand
TTACAGGGCTGAACGCCGCCGCTCAGACGGTTACGGCCATGAAGAAGCCGATGACTGGGCCGCGGGCGGCGTCGAATCAGAAGGTGGGCTAACAGAAGGGGACGCGTGAAAGCGCAATGTCTCTATTGGTAATAACCGGAGAGCAGTGGGTAACTGAGGTAGCCGTACTTAATTTTTATCTATCGATAAAGGAGAAAACAGCATGGCAAATATTGTTCGCCGTTCCCCTACTATGGGTGACATTTCTCGCTATGATCCTTTCGCCAATTTTGAGGACTTGTTCAGGAGTTTCGGCATGCGTCCGTTCTCCATGGAGGCCGAGACTCCGATGATCAAGGTTGATATAACGGAAAGCGACAACGCCTATAAGGTGAGAGCGGAAATCCCGGGTGTGAAGAAAGAAGATGTCAAGGTTCAGGTTGAGGGCAATCGGATTACGATCAGCTGCGAGACCAAGCAGGAAAAAGAGGAAAAAGAAGGCGAAAGGGTGATTTCTCGTGAATGCCACCAGGGAGCGAGCTATCGGAGTTTCACGCTGGGTAGCGAAGTAGATGAGACCAAGGCCGAGGCGAAGTATGAGAACGGTATGCTGGATCTGACGCTCCCGAAGAAAGAAGGAACAGCCGCCAGACGGATTGAAGTTAAATAGCACTCGCAATTCTCGAGCGGGATGGGCTACCGCCACGGACTAGCATGCGCCGGTTATTTCCGGGCAGGCAATCCTTTTGTTGCATGCGGCTCCAAGTGCGACTCGATCGCCTCAGGTGTCAGGCCAAGTCCGCCTTAAAAGGATAGTTTGACCCAATTACCCCGCTCGGGGACAAAGCTGGCTTTGTATTAGTCACACTGCCGACCAGCAATGGTTTGTCGCAATTTCTTAGCTTGAACTGCGCCGTTATCAGTCGTCCCCTAAGGTCGAACTTTGCACCGCGGCTGTTTCATCCTCATTGCCGGCACCGAAGCGTTCATCATTTCGATTCGAACGTATAACTCAACCGGAGAGCATTATGCCTATTGGTGAAATTTGCAATCGCGACGTTATCATCTCCCAGCGTGAGGATACTGTCGCAGATGCGGCTAAACTCATGCGGGAGCATCATGTGGGGGACGTGGTCGTAGTTGATGAGCGCGACGGCCGGCGGTTCCCTGTGGGAATCGTCACGGACCGCGATCTGGTGGTTGAGATCATGGCGACCGAGCTTGACCAGAAGGTCATCACTGTCGGGGATATCATGCTTGAGGAATTGGTGACGGTGAAAGAAAGCGTGGGCATATTCGAGGCAGTCCAATACATGCGCAGCAAGACTGTGCGGCGCCTGCCGGTAGTGGACGACCGCGGCGCGCTCGTGGGTGTGCTGACGCTGGATGACTTGCTGGAACTGTTGGCGGAAGAACTATTGGCGATCTCCAAGCTGGTTAACTATCAGCGTCAGAAGGAAGCGCGGCAGCGGGCGTGAAGTATTAAGTGCCTTCCTCGGATCTCGGTCACCTGCCTCGTTTTATAAAGCTGCGCGATATCGCCCGTCCGGATTGTTCCTTCACGGAATCGGACGGCATACCCGCTTTTCACTCGGATCGTCGTTTTGGTTAATAATGCTATAGGAGCTCATCATGTTGGATTCTTTGAAGCAGGCTAGGAGAGATCTCAGCCGAGGACTTAGCCGAACATTGGAGCACATCGCGGAAGGCTGGCGCGAACTGGTTCACCGCAGCAGTGACGCACTAACCCATTTCACCCACACTAAGCACGAGGTCGCTGCGCCAGCCGGTAGCGATTCGGCTTTTCCAAGCTGGAGCTTGCTTGCGGGAGAGATCGAGGAAACCGACAAAGAGATTGTGGTGAGAATCGAGGTGCCAGGCATTGAAAAAGAAGACTGTCAGGTTACGATGGACGCCAACATTCTTTATATCAAAGGTGAAAAGCGTTTTGAGCGCGCGACGGGCGACAGTACTTATCATGTGACCGAGCGCGCGTACGGGTTGTTTGAACGCGCCATTCCGCTACCCCGCGAGGTGGACGCTGACAGAGCAGAGGCGAGGTACAAGAATGGCGTGTTGACCGTTCGCCTGCCAAAGTTGGGTGGGCAGAAAGGTCGGGTAATTCCCTTATCGGGTTAATAGCTTCTGGATAAGCACAAGATGAGCGCAAGAGCGGGTTACGCGTGCCGGGCACTGTTGGCGATCCTGTCGGGCGTCGCGCTCGTCTGCTTGACGGCGACGGCTCAAACGACCGAAAACAAAACTATCGGGAACCGGCAGGAACCAAATCAGAAAAAGGAGAAAACATCCATGTCTATGAGTATCACATCTTCCTCGTTTCCTCATGAAGGTCCCATCCCCAGCCGCCATACTTGCGAGGGGCACGATACGTCACCCGAGCTTTTCTGGACGGATGTTCCCGACAATGCGAAAAGCCTGGTTTTGATTGTAGATGACCCGGATGCTCCCGATCCGGCAGCGCCCAAGAGGGTGTGGGTGCACTGGGTGTTGTACGATATCCCTGCGACCGCCAGCGGGTTGTCCGAGGGGATTGCAACACACGATCTCCCCCCCGGAACGCGGGAGGGCGTGAACGACTGGGAGCGGACGGGCTATGGCGGGCCGTGCCCGCCAATCGGTAATCATCGGTACTTCTTCAAACTATACGCCCTGGATACGGTGCTGCCGGATTTGAAGCAACCAACCAAGGCAAGGCTCGAGGAGGCAATGCACGGCCACGTTATCATGGCAACGGAGTTGATTGGGTACTATCAGAAGCATAGGTAACGTCTTAATCAACCTTATGATATGACATCGAGAAAATGCCCGATCTGGTAGTAGCGGCCAGGGAGGGGTTGTTTTGCACGCCAGGAAATTTTTATATTGACCCATGGCTTCCGGTGGAGCGAGCGGTCATAACGCACGCCCATGCGGATCACGCTTACCCTGGCCACGTCCGGTATCTTGCCGCGGCGCCCGGGGCGGGAGTCCTTCAATCGCGGCTGGGGGACATCGCGCTTGAGACATTGCCGTATGGCAAGAAAATTAGCCACAACGGCGTAACGATTTCCCTTCACCCGGCAGGTCACGTGCTTGGATCCGCGCAGGTTCGTCTGGAATATCAAGGCGAAGTATGGGTTGTCTCGGGCGACTACAAGCTGGATCCGGACAGCACGTGCGACCCTTTCGAACCTGTCGCCTGCAATACGTTCATTACCGAATCGACCTTTGGTTTGCCGATCTACCGTTGGGATTCTCAAAAAAAGATTTTTGACGATATAAGCCACTGGTGGCGGCGTAATTCCGAAGAGGGACGCGCTAGCGTACTGTTCTGCTACGCCTTCGGCAAGGCGCAGCGCATCCTCAGCGGTATGGACAGTAGCATTGGTCCAATCATCTGCCACGGCGCGGTCGCGACGCTCAACCAGGTGTATCGGGGGAGCGGCGTGACGCTACCGTCCTCGCTGAGCGTAAACGACGTAAGTAACAAAGATGATTTGCACAGGGCCATGATAATTGCGCCTCCGTCAGTCGCGGGTTCCCCCTGGATGCGGCGGTTTGGAGACTATAGTGATGGGTTTGCGAGCGGCTGGATGCTTTTGCGCGGCGCTCGGCGCCGCCGAGGGGTGGATCGCGGCTTCGTCCTGTCCGATCACGCCGATTGGTCTGGGTTGATCCGGGCTATTGGAGAGACAGGCGCCTCCCGCGTGATCGTGACCCATGGACATGTCGATATCATGGTGCGTTGGCTGCGGGAAAACGGCCTGGATGCCAGTGCCTTCAACACCGAATATGGCACTGACGAAGATGATAATGCCGCGATGAATGAAGCGGTGGCGTTCAAGGAAAGTCATGCGTGAATTTGCGCGCCTTTACAATGAACTGGACGGAACGACCGCAACCAATCGGAAGCTAGACGCCTTGAAGCGATACTTCGGTGCCGCAGCACCCGCGAATGCCGCTTGGGCGGTTTATTTTCTTGCCGGCGGAAAGCCGCGCCAAGTCGTTTCAACCAAGCTCTTGCGGCAGTTTTCCATTGAAATGTCGGATGTGCCGGAGTGGCTTTTCGATGAATGCTATCTGGCGGTCGGGGACCTTGCGGAAACGATTTCCCATATCCTGCCTCCCCCGGAATATGAGACCAACATAGGGCTGGCCGCATGGATGGAGGAGCGCATCCTGCCTTTACGGGGCGAGACCCCGGAAAAGATACGCGCTGCTTTGTTCGATTACTGGCGTGGACTTGATACGCACACGCGTTTTCTGCTGATCAAGCTGATAAGCGGAGGTTTTCGCGTGGGCGTATCGAAGTTACTGGTGATCCGCGCCCTGGGCGAACTTAGCGGTCTTGATCACAAAATTATCTCACAGCGAATGATGGGATCGGTCGACGGGCACGCCTTGCCTACCGTGGAAAGCTATCAGAGATTACTCGCAACCCCGGCAGCATTGGAACAAAATACTTCGCAAGGGGGTCAACCATATCCGTTTTTTCTATCCCATCCCTTGCAATCCGACCCCAGAAAGCTGGGAGACATACGATTGTGGCATGCGGAGTGGAAGTATGACGGCATTCGCGCGCAACTGGTGCAACGCGCCGGTCACAGCTACCTGTGGTCGCGCGGCGAGGAGTTGATCACCGATCGGTTCCCGGAGATCGGCGGTATTTCTCTTCCTGAAGGGACGGTTATCGATGGTGAAATACTGATATGGAAAAGTGATAAGCCCGCTTCTTTTGCCGCATTGCAACGGCGTATCGGACGCAAAAAAGTATCGCTCAAAATAATGGATGAGCTCCCGGCGGTGTTCATCGCGTTTGATCTGCTGGAGCATAAGGGCCGCGACCTGCGACAGACCGTTCAGATGGAGCGCCGCGCCCACCTTGACGCCGTTGCCAGTGCTGTCGCAAGCCCCGCCTTGATGCTTTCTCCGTTGATCGAGGCGCCGGACTGGGAGGCGCTGGAAACCCTTCGCGCAGGTTCCCGTGCGCGTGGGGTAGAAGGAGTGATGCTGAAGTCGGTTCACGCGCAATACGGGGTGGGGCGTACCAAAGAGGGAGGCGTGTGGTGGAAATGGAAGCTCGATCCTTACGCGGTGGATGCGGTCTTGGTGTACGCGCAGCAGGGGCACGGACGCCGCGCATCGCTTTATACAGATTATACGTTCGCAGTGTGGAGCAATGGTCCTGATAAGGAGCGGAAACTGGTGCCGTTCGCGAAGGCATACTCGGGCTTGACTGACCGGGAAATTGCCCAGGTGGATGGAATGGTTCGCAAGACAACGCTTGAAAAATTCGGCCCCGTTCGTAGTGTGATCCCCACTATGGTGTTCGAGATCGGGTTTGAAGGAATTAGCAGGTCCTCACGCCATAAATCTGGTGTCGCGGTACGGTTCCCTCGAATGCTGCGCATGCGCCAAGACAAAAAAATCGACGATGCCGATACGCTCGATACCCTGAAGGCGATGCTGGGAAATCACGAATGACGAATCTTAACGCTCCCTGTCGCCATAGGTACATGTCTTTCAGATAACCTGGCAATTGGATTGTTTTGCCGGAAATGAACCTGACCTTGAGCGTATGCTTAAACTTTCATGTCATATACCCGCGCCGTTGTAAACTTTGCCTTGGCCGTCCCGGGCAGCGTGGCAAGGCTGAACTATACTGAAGATCGGTATAAATAAGGATCGTGCAGGTCGATTCGGCTTTTTCTACAAAAATGTGGATGGTGGACTTGCTGATATTAGCTATCCATTGTGGAATCATGTTATTGCAGACACCCCGGGGGGAAGTAACCGTGCGGATTGCCCTTTTCACTCGGGTTGCGCACGCGCTAAATTTCTTGTTCTGCTATGGCTCTCAAAGCGACGAGTGTTTGATTTGTCGCCCGAGCAAAAAAATATCGAGCACCCGCTTCGAGCAAGCGCTAGCAGCGATAAGTCAGTCCGATTTGTAACTGAGCCAAGCCTGATCGCTGGAATTTAACTTGTCGTTGAAGTGCAGAAAAAGGGTGAACTATGCGACTACCTCACGTCCTCCAGAGGAATCTAGAGATGCTTCGGAAAAAGCGTACTAAGGATGGCGCGCCGGTGATCGTGCCACTTCAGATCTATGTCAATGTTATCGATTCGTGCATTCCGATTGGCCGGGAACAGCGCGAGTTGATCCTTGGGGACCGCCTCGACGACAATATCCGGCTAGAGTCACTAGCCGATGTGGAGCAGGTGTTGAGGGAGGCCGCGTTGGATATACCAATCCGAGCGCGGAAGCATATCGGGAGGACGGAAAATTTCGACGATGAGGACAAGGAGTCCATACTGCGACTTTTCCCCACGGCCCGTGCCGGTCTTAGGGCCACGACTTTGCTGAAAACCAAAAGCGCCGATTGGAAGCAGGACATTCCTAATCCTGGCGACATCGGCCGAGACTTATGAAGGTATCGTCGCAACGGCCGGACAGGCTGCCTTCACTCTTGGCCCCAAACTGGCCGATAAGATGGCAGCTGAAGGGAATATTCAAGGACCTGCAATACGTTTGTGATCTTGCTTTTCACGTGCTTGCAGGAAGCGCCAAGCATGCAACCCCGGCCGTTAGGTTCTATGGAGAAGGTTCCATATCCCCGGATTATGATAACCCGATATGTTTTTTTTGCAGCTATGACCCCGAGAGCATTGTAAGAAAGAACGTGCACCATTATCTCAATGAACTCAAGCGCGCAGGATTTAATATAGTATTCATCAGTTCAAGCGATGCCATTCGAAATGAGGACTTGGAAAAATTGTCGCGATGTTGCATAAGAATCATGAACCGGGAGAATAAAGGTTACGATTTTTATGGATGGAAGACGGGTCTGGAAAAATATGCCGAATACAAGTTTCACCCAGGTCTTTTGCTCGCTAACGACAGCGTTCTTGGTCCGCTTTTCAGTATCAGCGACGTTGTCGAGCGGGTCAACAGTTGCAATGCGGATATGGTTGGGATGACAGAATCATTTCTTTTCCATCCGCATCTTCAATCATATTTTATTTATTGTAAAAAGAACGTTTTCCTGTCTGATGAGTTCGCCCAGTTTTTCCGCGCGGTCGCTACCCTTGAACCCAAGATTGCCATTATCCGAAAATATGAGGTGGGTTTTTCGCGGCTTCTGAGCCGTCGATTTCGTTTATCGGCGCTTTATGATCTGGAAACGGTGCTGGCTCGAGCCGATTATAACCAGCGACCCGCAAATTGGGTAGAACCGACTTTCCATTTATGGAAGCCGCTTATCACCGAGTTCAATTTCCCATTTCTGAAAAAAAGCGTTTTGATGCGGAGAGGAGTGTCTCTTGAAGAAATCGGCGGGGTGCTCGCGGAAAGCGGTTCGTCTTACGATCTTGATATTCTGGACGATTGGGTTGCTCGATTGGGTTAATTCTGGGTGTATCAACTGTGCTCCTTGGCCTCGTGGCTCATACTGAGCAGTCTGACACTCGTCCTATTTACAGCCGACCATGGGCCTATAAGCCTTGTTCAGATTTTCCCTGAATCGTTCTGACTCAAACTGCCATGCGGGTTCCTAAAATACGGTTGCCGTGGCCGAACAGGCTCGGCGTTCTTCAATCCAATGGTTTTTTGATATGTGTCTCCTCGGGCTCGTGAAATATGACTCGTAAAATATTTGGGCGTTAATAACAAAACCGTATATTCTTCGACATTACCCGGCATTTTCTCATTTTCTCTTTCCCTGCACTCATCAAATCTACTGCTGGCGACTCCATGTCCTCTTTTTTTAACGATATTCTTTCCGGTTTGGCTGTGGCGCTCTACGGATTAAAAGGCGGTTATACAAAGGTAAATGTTAAAGGCCAACCGATACGTATCGCGATAGATAACTTCCGTACCCTGCAACGGGCAAAAACGTACTCAATCAAGGAGCCCGATACGCTGGACTGGCTTGACAGTTTCGAGCCTGGATCCTGTTTTTTCGATCTCGGCGCGAATATTGGCCAATATTCGCTGTATCCAGCAAAGAAGTACGGGAATGACATTGCGGTATATGCGTTTGAGCCCCAGTGCGCTAATTACTATCTGCTGAACAAGAATATATACCTGAACAAGCTCGAGAAAAATATTACTTCATACTGCGTGGCTGTATCGGGCGAAGAGGGATTTTCGAAATTATATATTCCCAAATTTTACGGAGGGGGAAACCGTTCTCAGTTTGGAAAAGAAGATCTAAAAAATATGAAAGTGGCCGCGACTCATATTCAGGGGATCTTCGGCGTAACGCTGGATGATTTATGCGCGAAATGGGGGTTTCCCTATCCTAACTATATGAAGATTGACGTAGATGGCATAGAAATCCCTATTATCAAGGGGGCGGAGAACGTGCTGAAAAACCCGGCTCTAAAATCAGTCATCGTCGAGTTGGGCACACCCACGGAGCAGGAGGAAGCCGTGAGCCTGATGGAACAAGCGGGCCTGAAAGTAAAATTCAAGACGACCAGAAACTGGGGCGAAACCTGCTTCATATTCGCAAAATAGGGAAGGGATGCGGGGGCGCCGCAACCAGCCCAGAAGCATGGTGCGACTTTGAGAGCACCTACGATAAAACCTGAGTGCCGTCGTTACTACCATAGTGTGAGGCGCCTGGGGTTTCGTAGCCAAGGCGGACCGCCATTTCGAACCGCCACTGGGCTCATTGGCAAGTGGCCCGCAACCCTTTATGCACGGCTGGGACAACTAGTGCAATGCTACAACTATTCGTCAGATGCCGCCGATGTAAAATCCACTTGCGATATTTTCAGCCGGCCTTTCCAAGCGGCTGCAAGTCCGCATAGTACTGCAGTTTTATTCTACCCACATAATTTCTCAAATTCGCCTTTGACAGGGCATGTTCCTTGAGCGGGGACTCGATGGGGCACCCCAGGGTATTTATCAGAAACCCGAAGGCGCTGGCGTCGAGACCGGTTGGTTTATCGCCCATGAAATAGCTTTTGTCCCCAAGATATGCGGACAATGCATCGATGTCCTGCATACCGAGTTCAAAGATCTCTTCCGGGCTATGTCTTCCGGTGCCATGCCCCAAAATCTGCCCTTGAATTCGACGGCGGTAATAGATGGCCGCAACATCGCGAATGAGGGGTGGCAGTACGCTGAAAATTGCCTTTTTATTTACTTGCCAATTCGCGTCCGTATATTGCCACCTCGAATACATTGTGGCCCAGAACAAATGCTCCTCAAGCAGGCGCTGCATAGCTAGCGAGTGTGCTAACTCTGCCGGACTCAACTCTTGATCGAGATCGTGGTACTTGGTTTTGAGGTGTCTTATGATGAAACGCGAGTCGGCCAGCTTGATATCGTCATCCTCAATATAAGGCAGCTTTCCCTTTGGTGCAAACAGCGGAAGCGTGGGTCTTACCGTATATTTGATGTCCGCCATCCTCAGGTATGTTTCTGTCTTGCAGCAGAAATGACTGAGATTCGGAATACCCCAAGTACGTTCCAGTTGATACAGTATGAGCATTAAACTCTCCCCTAGATTACTTAGTCTAACTTACTTGCAATCAACAAGCGACTAAGTTTAATCTATTAAATTGCAAATTGACACTTACGGCTCTGTAATGCACGTAATTTTTTTAGCAAGCTCGTCATAGAGGGTAACTCGGTCACACCTTGCGCGGTCAGGTTGGTGTCGAGCAGACCTCCAAACCACAATCGCGGAGTTCGCATTCGTTTTTCTATATTTCTAGTCTTGGTGAGGGCCAATCATCGAGACAAGACAAGCTTAACAGGCTTACGCTTCATCCTCGAGTAACGCCGGACGCAGCGGTGGCTACCGAACACTGTGCATTTTGCGATTTATTTGGCGACATGTGCCCGGCTTTGGCCTCACAGGAAAAGTAGTTTTGAAGGAACTGATCGAAAGGTATTTGCGGAGCGTTATTCAACCGTTCCAGTATCTCGAGCGAGTTCTGCACCTTTAAATCAAAATCTCGTTTTACCAATGCATCTAACGGTGCCTTCTGGAAATGGGCGGTATGCTCGCGCGATTTTTGCAATGCCAAGTCTGCAACCGACAGTTTCTGGTCTCGCATCGTCGCCAGCATCCGAGCCGAAGAAGTCAACTCCGGCTGACGAATAACTTCGATCTGCTTGAGCAATGCCTTGGCATAAGGTTTCTCTTCATCACCTTCGTCCAGCGCGTCGCATATTTCCCGCATTTGCTCAGCGAGTTTTAACGCCCAGTCCCGCAGAGAAATCTCCTTTCCTTCATCGACCAATTTCAATGCCGGATCTCGTCCGCTGTTGGCTACCGCCAGTGCATTGCGATTTATTTCCTCATATTTCTGCCTGTCGTGCCGGGGGCTTTCCTGAAATAAACAGAGCAGGCTAAGCGCTTCAAGAAACCGCGTAGTTTGAACGGAAATCCCGATCGGCTCGAAAATATCGATGTCGAGCGATCGTATTTCAATATACTCGATGCCCCTGCTTCTCAATGCTCGCAGCGGTCGTTCGTTTGGCATGGTCGGTTGTTTTGGCCGGACCGACGTATAGTATTCATTCTCAATCTGGAGGAGATTGGTATTCAATTGACGGTATTGACCATCCACCCTGATGCCAATTTTTTCATAATCGGGATAGGACATGGACGTGGCCCTGCTCAGGTCGCTTATATAATTGTCAAGGCTGTTGAAGGAAACATGAAACGATGCCTGAACCGGGTTTACGTACCCGATCTCGCTCATCCTTAAGGACGTTGCGAAAGGCTTATAATAGGACGTCTCGTCGAATTTCACCAAAGCCTTCGAATAATAAGAGTTACGGCTATCCACAAAGCTTTTGCTGACAGCGGGGGACGAACCGAATAGGTAGTGAATGAGCCACCCATATCGTTGCAGGTTTCTGATCATCCCCATATAAGCGTCAGTCCGGAAGGATTGCAGATTGCCAACCTGCTTCATGAAGTGCTGGTATTCGGGCCAGAAGGATTCGGGAAGCGAGTAGTTAAAATGGATTCCGGCAATGACTTGCATACAGCGACCGTAACGGTAGCTCAAGCCCTGCCGGTATATATGTTTCATCTGCCCTATGTTGGATGTGCCGTAGTTGGCGATAGGAATTGCCGAGTTTCCCAGATCACCGATTGGCATACTTACCGCTAGCAGGAGTTCGTTCTTAATGTTGGCGCAGACGTATTTATGCAAGTCAGTCAGAAAACCCAACATTTCACTCCCATCCGATAATGCTGGCGTGATCAATTCAAGCAACGCTTCGGAATAGTCGGTAGTAATATGTGGATGCGTCAGCGCAGCCCCTAGCTCCACAGGATGGGTAGTTGGCGATATGGTCCCCTCCTGAGTAATGCGAAGGCCTTCTTTTTCGCAGCCCTTCAAACCGTGGCGTAACAAAGGCTGGAGCGATTTGCTGATGCGAGCTCGATTCGAGCCGTAAGGAAATTTGTTTGACATTTTCTACCCCTATCCCCAGGCAGTCAGTAACGCCTTTTAGAGAAAATACAACTATTTGATCCAGACGGTGCAAACGTAGTTCCCCCGCATCCTGTTGCCTCGAGGGCTTATTCAGTGTTGCGGCCGCTACACCTCGGATCACTAAAATTTCACCTCAAATGCCTGCAACATGCGCAGGACAGCCCACCTGGGAACAAGGCTGTTCCGAGTGCACGCACTAAACACTTGCAATAAGCAAGTTGGCAAAAGCTTAACTCACCAAGTTGCAAAATGCAACCGCAATTGCGACTTCATTCGGTTATGAGAAACAAGCGGTCTTTTCATCCGTTACCCGCCATCGAGACTTTTCGGCAAAAAGTAGGGGAAAGCACCTGATCTGCCCGAGGGAAAAGCTTCGATCGCCGGCAGGGTTGCAAAATGAGACGCGGAATAGCGAGTTGCAAATTGCAACCGTATTCAATAAACTATTCCTATGAGTTCCCAGATATCGTCCCACCGCTCCTCGTGCCCCGTCAGCTGCGCACTCGACATATTAGGTGACAAGTGGAGCTTGCTCGTCCTGCGAGACATTCTTTTAAAACGCAAACGGTATTTTCGGGAATTCCTCACGTCGCCCGAGAAAATCGCTTCCAACATACTTGCTGACCGGTTGAAAAAACTAGAGGTGGCCGGCATGATTCTCCGGCGCTATGACCCAAATAATGGCTGCAAGATAGCGTATACCGTTACGGAAAAAGGAACGGATCTGATACCTGTGATTCTCGAGCTGTTGCGCTGGGGCGCAAAACATGAGGTACACAACAACGGGCACGATCAGTTGATTGAACGGTTCGAACGGAATCCCAAGGAAGTAATCGCTGAAATACGGTCATCGCTGGGTATGGGGTAGCGGGTAGTTGCGGTGGTCGTCAACGACCCGCCCGGCGGAGCTTGATAGCCGCCGGCTAGCTTAACGGAAACCTGAAGTGGCTTCTACCCGGGATAGGGGCATAGTGCCCGAAGCGTGTTCCGTTTCTGCAGGGCGTTGCCACCGTTCTGCTTTTCCTTTTGATAACGTATAGATATTATCAGCTGCGTTTATTAATGCGGGCTGATGGGATACCGCCACAATGGTGAGGTCCCGCGCCAGATTCCGGAGCGTGTCACAAAACAGACGTTCAGTTTCTGGATCAAGCGCGCTCGTCGGTTCGTCAAGTAGAAGAAAAAGTGGCTGATGGGCGAGCGCGCGCGCAATGGCTATGCGTTGCCGCTGCCCTCCAGAAAGCAATCCTCCCCGCTCCCCGACAACCGTGTGCAACCCATCAGGGAGCGCGCTGACGAAATCCCAAGCGCCGGCTTGGCGAAGGGCCCGCTCCGCGTCGCCTTCCACGAGATCTGGCGCACCCACCAGGATGTTGTTGAGAATAGTATCGTGAAGCAGGACATTTTCCTGCGCCACGTAGCCGATCATGCGCCGCCAGTCGCGCGGATTGATTTCGCGTAGAGGCACGTCGTCGACGAGGATTTCTCCCGACTTGGGTTCAGCCAGACTGCAGAGGAGGTCGAGCATGGTACTTTTCCCCACGCCCGACGGTCCCGCAATAGCGGTAAATGAATGGACTTCGATCTCGAGGTCGAGATCTTGGAATATTGGCCGCGAGCCGTAATCGAAATAGATGTGCCGCAAGCTGATTCCCTTCTGGAAGGTGGGCTGGCGCGTTCCGGTGCTTCTCTCCGCCGCCGCGCGAGCCTCGTCGATCGCAGTACGCAGCGACCAGTACGCGCTTTCCTGGGCCATAAGATTCTGGTATTTCCGCTGGGTTTTATTGAGCAGGCTCAGGAGTCGGGTGAGGAGGAAGACCATTACCATCACCGCCGGTAACGAAAGCCCCCACATCACCAGAGCAAGGTACAGGCCGATTGCCATGAGTGTGGCAAGAATAGGTTCCTGCAAAGCCATCAATGCTTCCCGCGCCATGATCTCGCGGCGCGTGGCTTTTTCAATCTGCCTGGTCTGGTCCCGAAGGATCGCCTCCGCAACATTATCCCGCGCCATCGCTTTAAGCGATTTTACCGAACCGAGCACGTCGGAAAGATAGGTCAGCAAATTGCGCAGAAGGTGAGTCTGCTTGGTGCCTGCCCTGCGGGTAGCGCGTATCAGCTCGTTCAAGAGCCTCAGCATCACGATTCCGACGAGGAAGGAGGTGATTGTGGCCTGCCATGACACGAACATGGCAACGGTCCCGTAAACGACCACCTGCACCGCCAGCGCAAGCACGGTAACGCTATGTTCAAAACCGTTGGCAGCCCGGTATGCCTCGGTTGCGACTGAATTTGCCAGTGACCCCATGGGCTGCCGCAGGTAATATTGCCACCTGCTAGCGAGCAGCGCATCGATCAGCTCGAGACGGAGGGAGGTTGCGACATGGGCAACGGTATAACCAACCTGTCTATTGGCAACCAGCAGGATGAGACTCTTGATTATCATGCCGCCGACAATGATCAACAGCATGATGCCGATTGTAGGGACGATGCCGACGCTGTTCAGCGCTTCCACAACGCGCTTGCCGATGTCCGAATTCGCCGTGTCCCCTATCGCAATCGAAAGCAACGGGAGCATCGCCGTCAGGCTCAGCCCTTCAGCAATGCCCGCCGCAAGCAGAGCAACCAGCACATAGGCTGTCCGCCGCGGAAAAAGCATGCAATAGGTAAAGAGGGTGCGCATGGCCTAGGTCAGCACAGAATCGATAATCATATCCTAAAATTGCTGGTCAGGCCGGACCCTGGTCAGGCCGGTACTAAACCGCGCAGGACCGGTCGTCGCCGGCGTCGACTAGGCCGCGCCAACTCGGTTTTGTTAAAAATTAATGATTCGCGTCAATTTGCGCCGCGACGCTGTTCTCCGCTGGCGCTGCTGTTGAATTGAAGTGAGCGGATGTTCCAACCCAGCCAGAAGCATGCAGCCGCTATGGCTGAGGTGGGCTATCACGCAATGAGGGCTGTCTGTTGGAATGCGGTTGGTTCGGGATATTATACCACTTTAAGTGCTATAAATTACCACCACTGGCGCTCAGTGCCAGCGGTGGTATTGCAGCAAAATCGAGCGCGCACCGCCGAGGAAGGTTACGGGGTTCACAAAAATGTACAGTTTGTTTTAATCTGTTTTTCGAACACCGTGTATATTGAGAGTGGCCAGGGCGAACTGGAGACCAATTACAGCGAATGCCTGAACATGCCATCCCCATGCCACCCATAAGGCATTGCTGAACAGGGAACAGACGAACCCGGCATGTCGCTTGCGCTTGGATTGATAAGTCAGCAGCCAGACCGCGAGTACGTTGATGACCATCGCCGGCCACTGCAGTAGGGAAAAATAATCCATATTCTCCGTCGCTCCTATGATTTACGTCGTATGATTTCGCCAATACCTTAACAACCGCTAATGCAACCGCAACCGTTTCCGCGCTAACAACCTATATCCTCTCATTCATCGGCAGAGCTTTCCGTACGAAAGAACACACAAGCGGCTTCGGGATTCGTGCGTCATCGCACATACAGGTGGGCAGGCAGGGCGCATGATTGGCACACCCGTTGTTGTCATTTCTATTTCTTTTGACCGCTTTCCACTGAGAATATTATTTTGGTGTAGTAAAACGCAATGGTGACTTCTACCGCTAGCAGCCGCGCATTATGGAAGGGTGCGATCAGCTTTGGCTTGGTGCACATTCCCGTAGCCCTGCATTCCGCGACCTCTGAACAGGGGTTGAATTTTGATTGGCTGGACAAGCGCACGATGGACCCGGTTGGCTATAAGAGAGTCAATAAAAAAACCGGGAAGGAGATCGAACGGGAAAATATTGTAAAGGGGATAGAGTATGAGGACGGACATTACGTCATCCTGAGCGAGGAAGAGATCGCCGCGGCCTATCCAAAAACGACCCAGACCATCGAGATCGAAATGTTTGTTCCCGCGACCGATATCCCTTTCGTTTATCTCGAACGCCCGTACTACGTTGTGCCAATCAACAAAGGCGGTAAGGTCTACGCATTGCTCCGGGAAGCGCTTTTAAAGACCCGCAGCGTGGGCATTGCGCGGGTGGTTATCCAAACCAAACAGCATTTGGCGGTGCTGGTGCCGAGCGGCCCGGCGCTGGTGCTCAACCTGTTGAGATGGGGTGATGAAATTCGCAGCTGGGAAAATTTGAGCTTCCCACCCGAGGGGGCGGAGGAGGCCGGCATCAACGAAAAAGAATTAAAAATGGCCGAGCAACTGGTAATGGATATGAGCGGAAGATGGCGTCCCGAAGACTTTCGCGATTCATTCAAGGATGAAGTCATGAAACTTGTGAGTGAGAAGGTCGAGACCGGCGATATTGAAACGGTGACTCAACCGGAAGAGTCCGAAGGGCTGGGCAGCGGTGCACAGATTCTCGACCTTACCGAGCTGCTCCAGCGCAGCCTGAAGAAAGGAGGGGGCAAGGAAGAGCCCGAAAAGCCATCTAGCCGGAAATCCGCCAAGGCTGGCGCCGATCGTGCAGAGGCGCCTGCCAAAGGTGCGCATAAGCGTCGCGCTTAAAAAACGTTTTTTAATCTCCTGCAGGTTCACGCATTGGAGTAACGCGTGTTGCTCGCGCCGCATTTCCCTCATCCATAACCCCAGTTCCGCCCCTAGCGCCGAGGGTAGCCAGCAAGCGAGCATTTTCCACGCATACCCGAGGAGGAGTTGTTCGAGGACT
>Ga0111539_10005676_pt1 | contig 16147 bp, 15 predicted proteins | sample RhiMethybrSRZTD1_FD_79667 | JGI IMG/M metagenome (GOLD analysis project Ga0111539, IMG submission 79667) | Populus rhizosphere microbial communities from Tennessee, USA - Rhizosphere MetaG P. TD hybrid SRZTD1 (version 2) (version 2) | ecosystem: Host-associated > Plants > Roots > Rhizosphere >... | reverse complement strand
TTTACGTCATCAGCCGGTTTCTTGTAGTACTCCGACTGGTACCGCTCGATCGTCTTCTTCATCTCGACGGCGTCCCCTTTGCTGTGGCCATGACACTTGATCGGGTTCTGCCCGCCGGTCGTTTCGATGTACACGTCTGAGAACAGCAGGTTCGTGTCGATTTTGATCGACGCGACGTGCGCCATGTGGATGGACTCTTCGAGCCGGCCGATCCACTGCGGCTGAAAGTGCGTGATGCTGGTCGGCGTGATGACCACCTGCGCCGGGAAGAGGCGGTTGCCGGTGCTGAGGCGGCTCGCGCGGAAGACGTGCGCGCCGGCCATGGCCCGTCCTTTCCTCAGCACGAAAATCACGAAGAGAATGGCGAGGGCGGCGAGGCCCGCGACAATCCAGTAAACGAGATCGGGTACGGACGCGCCGGCTGCGGGTTGGCTCATGGCGCAGAATGGTAAGCTAACGAGGATCCTGGAGTCGACGTGCCATATCGAGCGTCCGGGTCGCCCGCACGCGGCCCTCGCAAGTACCTGACCGGTCGCCCCATCAAGTACTACCGTCCGACCGGCCATCCTGCCGTGCGCACCCTGATCGACGAAGGCTTCCAGGCATTCAACGCCGGCCGGCTCTCCGAAGCGTGCAAGATTTTCGCCGACAAGATGCTCGACCCGAAGAACGACACGATGATCGGCCTGACGATCGCCGGAGCGATGACGCCGGCCGGCCTTGGCGGCTGCGTCATCGCGATGATGGATCGCGGGCTGGTTGATTTTCTGATCAGCACCGGCGCCAATCTCTACCACGACCTGCACTACGCGCTGAACTTCACGCTGCGGCGCGGCTCGCCGTTCCTCGACGATCGCGACCTGTATGCGGCCGGCGTGATCCGCATCTACGACGTGCTCTTCCCGGCGACGGTGCTCCTCGAGACCGACGAGTACATCCGCGATTTTCTCGTCCGCTCCGAGCTCGACGGGCCGATCTCGACCGCAGAGTTCCACTACCGGCTCGGGCAGGATCTGCTCGCCACACGGCCTGGCTGCGAGGAGTACTCGGTCGTCGCGCGCGCGGCCAAGCTCGCCGTGCCGATCTACACCTCGTCGCCCGGCGACAGCTCGATCGGGATGAACGTCGCCTGGCACGAGCTGATGAACGGCAGCCGCCTGATGATCGATCCGAATCTCGACGTGAACGAGATCTGCGCGATCGTCCTCGCCGGCAAGAAGAACGGCTGCGTCATCCTCGGGGGCGGGTCGCCGAAGAACTTCTACCTGCAGGGCCAGCCGACCCTCTGGGAGGTCTACGGCATCCCGAAGGGCGGCAACGAGTTCTTCATCCAGATCACGACCGATCAGGTGGTGTGGGGCGGACTCTCCGGTGCCACGCCGTCGGAAGCCGTGAGCTGGGGCAAGGTCAATCCCGGCGTCCTGCCCGACACCGTCGTGGCGTACTGCGATTCGACGATCGCCTTTCCCCTCTTCTGCGAGTACGCGGTCGGCAGCAAGTACGGCACACGCAAGCGCCGGGAGCTGTACCATCGCCGTGACGCGCTCGTCGCCGATTTGAAGAAGCAGGGTGCGAAGGCGCACGCAAAACGTACGAAGTCTGGAAAACGCGGGTGACGAGTCTTATGGGCACGCTGACCTCCGAACTCCAGCCGATCGCCGCCGATCTCGCCTCGGCGCCGCGGGTGTACGTCGACGCCAACGTGCCGGCCGGCGCCGTGGCCTTCATGCGGCACGAGCTGCACTGGGACGTGCTCTTCGTGCTCGAACACGACGATCTGCGCCGCGCGCGCGACCTCGAGCACTTTCATCGGGCCCTCGATTTCGGCCGGACGATCGTCACGCTCGACCGCGACTTCTGCGACGATCGCCGGTTTCCCCCCGAGCACAGCCCCGGCGTCATCGTCTGCTGGGCGCCCGACGAGCCGGGTCTGACCCGCGTGCTTCGCGAAATCGACCGCACTCTGCTCAGGCCGGTGACCGGGCCGTTGCCGTTGAGGGGGAGGAAGATTCGGTTGCTATAAGTGACGCACGGTTCCGGGGTTCCGAGGTTCCGGGGTTCGGGTTCCGGGGCGTGCAGAACCTCGGAACCTGGGAACCGAACCTCGGAACTCCGGAACCCCGGAACCCCCGTACCCGTCCAGTCATTCATGCCCCGGCTTGTCTTCGTCTGCCTGTGTGCCACCGTGATCGGGGCATCCGCCTGCGCCATTGACATCGACGACGAGGGGTACATCGAACGCGAGGTCAAGCGCTTTCCGGCCGAAACCACGGTCGATCTGAGCCTTTACACGTTCGACGGCGCGGTCGAGGTGCACGGCTGGGACCGGGCCGAAGTGGTCATCGAGGTCGAGAAACGCGGCTCGGACAAGGAGGCGGTCTCCAAGATTCAGGTCCTGGCCGAGCAGAAGGGCAGCAGGATTCAGATCGAAACGCGGCATCCCGGCGGCCGGAAGGTGTTCGTCGGGTTTGGATCGTTTCGATCGCCGAGCGCCCGGATCATCGCCAATGTTCCGCGCAAGACGAACCTGGTGGTGCGTTCTGGCGACGGCGCCCTGGTCGTCGAGCGGGTGCAGGGACGAATCGAGCTGCGTACGAACGACGGCTCGATTCGCGCCGTCGAAACCGCGGGCGAGCTCCTGGCGGAAAGCGGCGACGGCGGGATTCAACTCGACGAGGTGTCCGGCAAGGTCGAGGCGAGAACCTCGGACGGGACGGTGCGCCTGACCGGGACGCCGTCCGTGCTGCACGCCCGATCCGGCGACGGATCGATCGTCGTCAGAATCCGGCCCGGCACCGTGATGTCGGAAGACTGGATGGTTTCGACGAACGACGGCTCGGTCTCGATCGAGCTGCCTGACCGGTTCGACGCCGACATCGAAGCCGACCCGGGCAGCGACGGCCGCGCGCACAGCGACCTCACCCTCATCAACTCGACCGGCGGCACCCGCGACAATCGCAAGCTGCGCGGCCGCCTCGGCGAAGGCGGCCATCTCTTCATCGTCCGCACCGGCGACGGCAAGATCAGGTTCACGAACTACTGACCCGCCCAAGTTCCGATCGGCTCTCGATCCTAAACACGGATGGCACGGAGCAATTGAGAGCACGGAACGGTTTTACGCGAAACCCACTGCGCTTTCCAGAAGCGTGTAGCACGCTGGCGAATTTGCCGCAGCGCGGCCGACGGTCGCCTGTGTCCTCAGCGCCCTCGGTGGTCTCCGTGTTTTGGCCCGAAGGTCTTGGGCACGCCACGACTCGTCAGGTTTTGAGTGCTCGATAGTCTGTCGGGTCCGGCACGCCGGCTGCCGCAAACGCATCGCGCCGCTCCCGGCACTTGCTGCATTCCCCACAGTGCCCATCCCCTGACGGGTTCATGCACGAGAGCGTCAGCTCCAGCGGTACGCCCAGCTCGAGGCCCAGCCGGACGACGTCTTCCTTGTGGAGATGGACGAGGGGCGTCGCGATCGAGAACGGCCGTCCCAGCCCGAGCGACATCGCGCGCGCCATCGCGCCGAAGAACTCCGGGGTCGCGTCCGGAAACGGGTTCGCGGCCAGTGGACCCAGCGCCAGACGCTCGATCCCCAGCCGGGCGCACAGCACGGCGGCCTTCGAGATCAGCACGATGTTGCGCCCTTCGAGGTAGACGTCCTCGTCGGGCGTGTCGTACGCCGGCGGCCGGCCGACGACGGCCCAGTGCGTCGGCGGGTAAACGTCGCGCATGTCCATCGTCAGCGTCTGGAGCGGCTGGACGCGTCCCGCGAACGGCGGGCCGGCGAGCAGCCGATCGATGGCGCGCCGCTCGGCGTCCTCCCAGGCCAGTCCGGCGCGGACGTGCATCGGCCAGACCGGCCCCCGATCGCGCCGCTCGAGGGCGAGCAGCACGGCGCTATCGAGACCGCCGGAAAACAGCACCGCAGACATGAAAACGACCTCGGAGGTAGTTTCTACGAAAAACGTACGTCACAATCGTCCCATGTACCTGGTCACGAAGCGCATCGACTTCTGTTACGGGCACCGCCTGCTCGATTACGACGGCATCTGCAAACACCCGCACGGCCACAATGCGGTGGTCGAGGTCGATGTGCGCACCGATCGGCTCGATGAACGCAACATGGTCGCCGACTTCTCCGACATCAAGCGCATCGTCAAGGGCTGGATCGACCGCGAGCTCGATCACAAGATGATCCTGCGCCACGACGATCCGCTGGTGGAGCCGCTCGAGAAGCTCGGTGAGCCGATCTTCAAGCTCGAGAGCAATCCCACCGTCGAGCGCATCGCGAAGCTGATCTTCGACATGTCGCGGCACCAGGGCCTCGACGTCGTCTCGGTGCGGGTGTGGGAGACGCCGACGTCGTACGCGGTCTACTCAGAGTAGGCACTCGGCACTCGGCCCTCGGCGCTCGGCGCTCGGCACTCGGCACTCGGCACTGGCAGGGCAAAAGGCAAAAGGCAGAACCGCCCAGTGCCCAGTGCCCAGTGCCTGGGCCTCTCGCCTTGGGCCTTGGGCCCTATCTAGCTATCAGGTCCGCCGTCCGGCGCTCGCCGACCTTGATCGAGACCGGCACTGATCCTGGCAGCACCTTGTTGAGAAGCGCCGGAAGGTCTGCCGAGGCCGGCAGGCGTGTTTCCGTCAGCGGCGCGAGCCGGTAGTCGCCGGGATTCACCGCGAGGAAGCTGTATCGGCCATCAGGGCGCACGGTCGCCACACGCACGCGAGTCGTGCCCGCACGCCACATCCGAGAATCCGCGGCAAACAGTACGACGGAGCGCGGCGAGACGGCCGTACTCGTCGCCGTGACCGAGCCGGCGATCTCCGTCGGCTGATCGGTCATCGTAATGATGGCGTCATTGATCTCCTGGCCAGGCGACACGTCGAGCCAGCCATTTTGGAGGTCGCGTCCGCCAACGGTCACGGATTTCGTTGTCCAGCTCATTTGAGACTCCGGGAGTTCGCTGACTGCAGTCGTTTCGATCCAGTAGCGTCCGGCGGAAAGTCCGGGCAGTATTGCAGTCATTCTGTTCGCGTTGCTTCGAACGACCTGGGCCGCTCGCGACGACCCGAAGCCGCCACGGTCGGCCTGAAAGGCCATAATCCGTACTGGCGGACGTTGCACGGACGCTCCCTCGAACACCACCTCGACACTCAACGTGGAGCTGGGTTCGAGCGTCAACGTCACGTGGCTCGGCGTGACGCCGTCACTCACGACATCTGTCGACGCGGTGAGCCCGCGCCAGTGGTTGGTTTCCCCTTTCTCCCGGGCGTCCACGAGGACACGATATCGGCCGGCCGAGGTGCCGGGAAGCGAGAGGTGCGGCCCGTCAGACGGGAGCGTCGCGTTCAGCGGCAGCCCGGAATACTGGTCGAGCGCGACCCGCCTGATGTGGGCAGAGTCGATGCTCCGTCCGGCCGTGTCAATCGTCAACTCGATCGTCGTGACGGGCTCAGGACGGAGGTCCACGTCCAACGCCGGCAACTCGATACCCGGACCGACGGTAATCGGCGTCGCCAGCGACCGGTTCGCCGTGCCCGGATAGTAGATGGGCAGGAACGCCACCGTGCGCTCGGTGTTTGCGTCGATCGACACGCGGAGGTCGCGTCCAAGCGGCCGCTCATCGACCATGAGTACGTAGTCGTCAGGCAACAGATTGGCGAAGCGGAACTCGCCGCGGGCATTTGTCTCGGCAAGATACGACGCGCCCGGACCTGCCTTTGGGTGAAGCCAGACCGTACCTTCAGTCGGATCGCCGAACTGATCACGCAGCCTGCCTGAGACCGTTGCGCCGCGCGTCAAGCGCAGCGCGACGTCTGTGAGCCGCTGGCCGGCCGCCAGCTCGATCGTCGCGGTGGCCGGCACGGTGGTGACGACCATCCCGTCCAGGATCGACGGGTCTCGTGTGGCGATGAGATCGAACCGCCCAGGCGGCAGACGATCGATCTCGAATCGTCCCATTTCGTCGGCGATCACCGCGCGGATTGCGCCCAGAGGGCCCGGCGATCTCAACCCCACAGTGATGTGCGAGACGGCGCGTCCGTCACCATCGCGGACTGTGCCGCTCACGGACGCCGGGTTGCTCTCGTTGAACAGCAGTTTGTTGATTGGGCGGGACGACGGCCGCGCCGGCATGACCGTCACCATCATGTCCACGCCGGCGCGTTCAGTGCCGGCCTCGAGATCAATCACAGTCGCCCGGTCGGCGGTCAGCGAGTCCGGAAAGAACACGGGGTCGTGCGCGCGTGTCGCTCTCGAGGCTGATCCTTCGACGAATACGAGGTACAGGTCCTTGGAGAGTTTGCCAATCAGGTATCGCCCGGCGTCGTCGGTACGGGCCGTTTCTCCGACCAGGAGGTTCGATGGCTCGTTGGGTGGGACAGCGGCGAACTGGACGGCTTTGACGGAGGCCGCGACGACCGGTTCGCCGAACTGGTCCACCACGCGGCCCGAGATGGTCGCGTCAGGTTTGAGGAGGAGGCGGAGATCATCGCGCCGCGCGCCCGGGCTCAAGTCGACGGCCTTCATCTCGGCGGTGATGAATCCCGTCTTGGTCGCGCGCAGGCCGATCTTGCCGGCGGGGAGATCGCGAAAGACGAACCGGCCGTCAGGTCCGGTGAGAAACGCCGCCGCGACGCTCGTTCTGGCCCCCTGAACGCCGTCTGCCAGCACGACGGCGCCGCGGAGCAGTTCACCGCTCTGGGCGTCGACAACGCGCCCTTCGAGGAACACCGTGCGCCGCGCGTCTTGCAGTCCGCCGGCCGGCAACGACGCGGTCGTCACCATCAGCACCGCGACAAGCCATCGCGCCACTGAAACCATGGGCAGGACAATTCTAGCGCCGGTGCGCTAGTGCCCAGTGCCGAGTGCCGAATGCCCAGTGCCCAGTGCCCAGTGCCCAGTGCCGAGTGCCGAGTGCCGAGTGCCGAGTGCCGAGTGCCGAGTGCCGAGTGCCGAGTGCCCAGTGCCCAGTGCATGGGCCTTTGGTCCTGGCCCCTACCTCGCGACGAGATCCACCGTCCGCCGCTCGCCGAGTTTTATCGAGACCGGAACGGAGACCGGCAGCAGTTTCGTGAGAAACGCCGCGAGGTCGGCGGCGCCGGGTAGGCCGCCCGCCGACAGGGTCGCGATTCGATAGTCGCCGGAGCTCACCGCGCGGAACGCGTAGCGGCCGTCCTGGCCGACCGCGGTTTGGCGAACCCGGTTCGTCTGGACGATCCACCGCTGCGGATCCGTGGGAAACAAGACGACGGACTGCGCCCGTCCGGCACCACTGGCGGCCACGGTGCCTGCGATCTCCGTCGGCTGGTCGCTCATCGTGATGACGATGTCGTTGATTTCCTGCCCGGGCGACAGATCCAGGAGCCGATTGGCGATGTCGCGACCGCCGGCGGTAATGGATTTGACCGTCCAGCCGGTCGTCACCATGTCGATCCAATAGCGGCCGGCCGGGAGGCCGATGATCGAGGCGGTCAGTCGGTTGGCAGTTCCGCGACGAACCGCCGCGACGCGTGGTCCAAAAAAAGCCGCACTGTCGGCCGGCACTATCACTGGGCGGAAAACTGGATCCGCCGGCGGCGACGGCCCATCGAGGACAATTTCCGCGGTGAGCGTGACGCTCGGCTCGAGGGTGACCGCCACAGTCATCGGCGTCGCGCCGTCAGTGACGACTTCACGAAATCCAATGAGCGGTCGCGTTGCTTTGTCGGCGTTCGGTTCCAGAGCCGACGCGAGCAGGACATATCGCCCTGGCGCGGTGCCCGGGATGTACGCGTGCTGACCGTCGGCTGTGATCGTTCCGCGCGCAGGCACCCACGGCCAGGCTGGACGATCAAGTGCCACGCGATTGACCGACACGTTCTCGGCCCGTCGTCCCGACGCGTCGATCGTGACCTCGATCGTGGTGACCGCTTCGGGACGGACGACGATGTCCAGTGCGGTGAGATCGCTGCCGGGACTGACGGTGATCGGCGTCGCCAGCGACGCGTCCGACACGCCCGGATAGTAGACCGGCAGAAACGCCATCGTCCGCTCGGCGTCCGGGCTGGCGGTCATACGAAGATCCTGCCCGTAGGGACGCTCGTCGACGACGAGCAGGTAGTCGTCGGGCACGATGTCCGCGAAGCGGAACTCACCGCGAGCATTCGTCCGAATCGAATAGACCGAGACAACGATGGCCCTCTTCGGCAGAAGTGAAACGGTTCCTTCCATCGCGTCGCCGAATTGATCGCGAAGTCTTCCGCCGATCGCCCCGTTGTTCGCCAACGCGAGGCCGAGGTTCGTCAGCCGCTGACCGGGCGCGAGATCGATCGTGGCCGCGGCGGGCAACGCGGCGGGCCTGCGCGTACCGTCAAGGACCGAGCGGTCCCGCGTCGCGAAGAGCTCGAACCGGCCCCGCGGCAAGTGATCGATCTCGAACCGGCCCGATTCGTCAGTGGCGACGGTGCGGAGGATGCTCGAGACGTCTGACAACCCCACGGTCACGTAGGGCAGTCCGCGCCCGTCGCGATCGCGGACGATCCCGCTCGCGGTGGCCGGATTGGCATCAGTCCACAGCGCCTTGTTGATGGGGCGCGGCGGCGGAGCGGCCGGCTTGAGGGTGACGGTCATGTCCACGCCGGCACGGTCCGCGCCGGCGGCCACGTCGATGACGGTGGCGCCGTCGGCGGTCAGCGAGTCCGGAAAAAATACCGGATCGTGCACGCGCGGCGATCTCGCGGCCGCACCCTCGACGAACACCAGGTAGAGATCTTCCTCGAGCTTGCCGATCACATAGCGTCCCGCATCGTCAGTGCGCGCCGTTTCCCCAGGCAGGAGGTTCCAGGGCTCGTTCGGCGGCACTGCAGCCAACGCAACGGCCCGGAGCGTCGCGTCGGGTACCGGCTCACCGAATTGATCAACGATGCGGCCGGAGATCGTGGCTTCCGGTCTGAGCGCGACGCGCAAATCGTTGCGCCGGGTTCCGGGAGCGAGATCGAGCGGCTTGATGTCGGCATTCAGGAACCCGGTCTTCGAGGCGCGAAGGCCTATCGAACCGGGTGGCAAGTCGCGAAAGACGAACCGGCCGTCGGGTCCGGAAAAAAATGCCGCCAGGGTGTTTACGGCACCGCCCTGAACCGCGTTGGCCAGCACGACGACGCCGCGGAGGGGCTCGTTGGTCCTGGCGTCGATTACGCGTCCCTCGAGGAACACCGTGCGCCGCGCGTCTTGCAGTCCGCCAGCCGGCAACGACGCGGTCGTCACCATCAGTACCGCGACAAGCCATCGCGCCACTGAAGCCATGGGCAGCACAATTCTAGCGCCGGTGCGCTAGTGCCTAGTGCCCAGTGCCCAGTGCCGAGGGCCGAGTGCCGAATGCCGAGTGCCGAGTGCCGAGTGCCGAGTGCCAGTGCCGAGTGCCGAGTGCCCGGGGCCTACTCGAGCCGGACCTGGACCTTCGCGGCCGCCCGCGCGCCGATCGTGGCCGGGCGGCCCGATTCGGACACCAGGTGGACGGTTTCGGCGGACTCGTCACGCGAATCCACGCGCGTCCGACGGCCAGGCACGAGCTCGTACTGTTCGACGAACCGCAGGAATCCGGGGTCCTGGTCGAGGACGCGGGTCACTTCGAGCGCCACGCCGGTCGGCGCGCTGAGCAGGTCGAGGTAGTCAGGCGTCGAGATCCGTCCTTCCGCGGTGGGAATCGGATCGCCGTGCGGATCGACCGACGGGCGTCCGAGCATCTGATCGATGCGATCGATCAACCGCTCGGAGACGGCGTGCTCGAGCCGCTCCGCCTCGTCGTGTACTTCGGCCCAGCTCATGCCGAGCACCTTGACGAGAAACAGCTCGATGAGCCGGTGCCGCCGCAGGACCATGCTCGCGAGTTTTTCGCCCGCCGGCGTGAGCCGCACGCCCATGTACGGCTCGTAGTGGACCAGCCCCGACTCCGACAGCGTCTTGACCATCGTCGTCGCGGTTCCCGGGACGACGCCGAGCGCGGATGCGAGTTGCCCCATGGGCACGAGGTCCTCGCCCTGACCGAGCGTGCCCTGCGCGAGGAAGATCGTCTTCAGGTAGTTCTCGACCGTCTGCGACGGAAGCATTGCGTCATTATGTTCCGCAATGGCGCGACCGCTGGCCACCGCGTTCGACACGCCCGAAGCGAAGCGGCGCTACGTCCGCCGGCTGTTCGCGACGATTGCGGATCGGTACGACTTCATCACGCGGTTTCTGTCGTTCGGCCGCGATCGCCAATGGAAGGTCCGGCTGGTGGACCGCGCGGGCGTGCAAGCCGGCTGGCGCGGGCTGGATCTGGCCTGCGGCACCGGAGACATCGCGTTCGAGGTGGCGCGCCGCGGGGCGACGGTGCTCGGACTCGACGTCACGCACCGGATGATCGCCCTGGCGCGGGCCAAAGCGGTTGCCGGCGATCGGACGTCCTGGGTGGTGGGCGACATGCTCGCGCTGCCGGTGCCCGACGCGGACCGGCATCTGGTCACGACCGGCTACGGATTACGCAACGTGCCCGATCTTCCGGGAGCGCTGGCGGAGATTCACCGCGTGCTCAAGCCCGGCGGCGTGTTGTGCTCGCTCGATTTCGATCGTCCGGAGGCTGCCTGGCTGCGTGCGATTTATCTCGGCTATCTGACGGCGATCGGGTCGACGCTTGGCTGGGTGCTGCATCGCGATCCGGACACCTACCGGTATATTCCCGCGTCGATCCGGCGGTATCCTGGGAGCCGCGGTGTCGCGGCGCTCATGCGCGCGGCCGGGTTCACTGACGTGGAGCACCTGCGCGTCCTTGGCGGGCTGATGGCCATTCACGTGGCACGCAAGGGGACGGGGTAGAATTCCTCCACCCGTCATGGACGTCTCCGAGCTCAGAAAACGCATTCTCCACGCCCTCGACGCCGCGCGAAAGGATGCCGTCACGCGCCGGACCGAGGTGGACGAGGCCTCGCGCGCGTACGAGCAGTTCCTCGAGAACATCGCCGCGCCGCTTTTGAAGCAGGCGCAGGCCGTGCTCCGGGCCGAGCAGCAGCAGTTCACGGTCCACACACCGGCCGGCAGCATCCGGCTCGTCTCGGACAACGCGCCACAGACCTTCGTCGAGTTCGTCCTCGACGTGTCGCCGCGCGTGCCGCAGGTGCTCGGCCGCGTCAGCCTCACGCGCGGCCGTCAGGGCGTGGTCGTCGAAGAGCGCCCGCTCGCGCCCGGCAAACCGGTCGCGGAGCTGGTCGAGGACGACGTGGCGCAGTTTCTGGTGACGGAGATCCCGAAGCTGATCGTGCGGAGTTAATCAAATCCTTCCGCGTCTCTCTCGGGCCGTCGGGCGGGTCGGGGTTCGACCCGCCGACCCGGCGCGGCTCACAGCCCGAGCCGCGCTACGGAAGCAACGCCGGCGCGGATTGCAGCCCAATCCGCGCTACAGAACCGCCCCGCGCGCGACCAGCTCAGCGATTCGTTCAGCCGACATCCCGAGGTCATCCGACAGGACCTGCCGAGTGTGCTCGCCCAGCCGTGGCGGCGCGGTGCGGACGGCGCCGGGCGTCGCCGAGAGTTTCACCGGCAGACCGAGCACCCTCAGCGCGCCAATCGTCGGATGGTTGACGGTCTCGACCATCTGGCGCGCGATGATCTGCGGATCGCGCAAGGCCTCGTCTACCGATCGGACCGCGCCGCAGGGGACGCCGGCGGCGCGGAGCCGCGCGACGAGCGGATCGCGCGCCATCGGACGCAGCGCCGTCGCGAGCCGCGCGCGCAGTTCGTCATAGGCGCGCACGCGCCCCTCGTTCGTCCGGTAGCGCACGTCGCCGCCGAGCGCGTCGAAGCCGAGCGCGGCGCAGAACTTCTGCCACTGGCTGTCGTTGCCCACCGCCAGCACGAGCACGCCGTCGGCGACGTCGAACGTGTCGTACGGCGCGATCGACGCGTGGCGGTTGCCCAGACGCGACGGCGTTTCGCCCGCTGCCAGCACGCGCTCGGCCTGGTTGGTCAGCAGCGCCGCGACCGTGTCGAGCAGGCTGACGTCCACCCATTGGCCGCGCCCGGTCCGGCCGCGCGCGATGAGCGCGAGCAGCAGTCCCTGAAACGCGAACATGCCGGCCGCGATGTCTCCGATCGCCACACCCAGGCGTACCGGCGGTCCATCCGGCGTGCCGGTCACGCTCATCAGTCCTCCCTCGGCCTGCGCGACCGCGTCGTAGCCGGGCTCGAGTCGGCGCGGCCCGTGGTGGCCGAAGCCGGAGATCGAGACGTAGATCAGCCGGGGGAATCGGGCGGCGAGCGCTGCGTGCCCGAACCCCAGCCGGTCGAGCGCGCCGGGCCGGAAGTTCTCGACCAGGACGTCGGCACGCGACACGAGTGCGTCGAGGATCGCGCGGCCCGCGTCTGATTTGAAATCGACCGCGACGCTTTCCTTGTTGCGATTGATGCTGAGGTAGTACGCGCTCTCGCCGCCGACGAACGGCGGGCCCCACGCGCGCGTGTCATCGCCGCGATCGGGATGCTCGATCTTGATCACACGCGCGCCCATGTCGGCGGCGAGCATGGTGCAGTACGGCCCGGAGAGGACGCGCGACAGATCGAGGATCGTCAGGCCGCTCAGCGGAGCTTCGGTCATAATCGGATCGATGTCCTGGCCTTCGGTCGTCGTCTATTTGTGCCCCAGTTGACGGCCGTGCGAGCAGGTGAAAGAGTTTCTTTCACGAGCCGGCGTGCCGTTCGCTGTCAAAGACGTCGAAACTGACCTCGACGCGTATCACGATCTCATTGCCCGCGGCTTCCGCGCCGTGCCGGTGACGTTCGTCGGCGACGCTCCCGGCGTCGCTATCAAAGGGTTCAACGAAGCGGACCTCCGCGCGGCGATCGGAATCTGACCAGGCCGACGAGGCCAGAGTGCACCGGACTTCGTTGGACTTGCCGGACCTCAAGCCGTGCCAGACCTCAAGGATGGCCGGACGTCAAGGATCGCCTGATCTTCACCAGATCAGACACCAATGCGTACGCCGTCTGCTCGAGCCCGCCGTCGCGCTGCGTGATCACCATCCGCCCGAGCGGCCACGTGTCCAGTTCCAGCGCGTTCGCCTGACCATCGAGGCTGCCGAGCGGATCGGTCGGCTCCAGTTCCTGCAACTGCACGCGCACGTCCGCCTCTCGACCGCGGCCGGATCCGGACGCGACGAGCTTCAGCCGTCGGCCTGCGGCGCGCGCCGCGGCCGCCCGCGCCGCCGTCCCGGGTCCGACCCCCTCGCGCACGACTCGCAGCGGGGTTGTCTCCGCGGCCAGGAGGACGTTGGCCAGTGCCGCCGCTTTCGCCGCCGCGTCCCATCCATCCACGTCGAGCGACGGGTCCGCCTCGGCGATGCCGGCCGTCTGCATCCGCGACAACGCGGCGTCGAACGGCTCCCCCTGTTCCATTCCGGTCAGGATGTAATTCGTCGTGCTGTTCACTACTCCGCGGAATCCGCGGATGGTGACACCGGGCATCGTCTCCCGCACCAGGTTGAACACCGGCACGCCGTCCATCACGGCGCCCTCGAAGAGAAAGGAGACCCCTGCGGACGCGGCCTCCTCGCTGAGCGCCTGGTAGGCAAAGGCGACCGGGCCTTTGTTGGCGGTAATGACGTGGGCGCCGGCCGCGAACGCTGCGCGGACATGGGAAATCGCCGGCTCCCCAGACCGGATATCGAGGGTCGTCGTCTCAACCAGTACGTGGGTCTCGACGCCCTGGGAGCGCAGTCGCGCGCACCACTCCAGCGCCGAAGGCACTGACGCCGGCCCAACTGCGTCGCCTTTGGCGAGCCTGTGTGCGACGCCCCCGCCGTCGAGACCCGCGCTATCGAAGACGTTGCCCTGCCGTCGCGTCATCACGCCGACGACGGTCGGGGCGATGTCCAGCGCCGCCAACTCATCGCGGAGCTCGTCGAGGAGCGCGACGAATCTCCGCCCGACGTTGCCGAATCCCACCAGCAGCAGTCCGATCTTCATTCGTGTCCCGGCGCGGCGTAGAGTGTACAGGGAGATCCGTTCATGAGACGTGAGGTGGCTTCGTTCCTCGGCGTGCTGCTCGCCGTCGCGAGCCCGGGCTTTGCGCAGACGCCGGTCCAGGCCCCGGACGTGCCGGCCGTGATCGCGCGCGGGCAGGCCACGGTCAAGCGGGCGCCCGACCAGGCGTGGGTGTCAATCAGCGCCGAGTCGCGCGCCACGACCCCGGGCGAGGCCCAGCGAGTGGCCGCCGAGGCCATGACCTCGGTGCAGTCGGCGCTCGGCAAAGCGGCGCTGCCGGCCGACGCGATCAAGACGACCGGGTATTCGCTGCAACCCGACCTCGAGTGGAACAACGGCCGGTCGCGCGTTCGCGGCTACATCGCCCGGAACGAGATCGAAGTGCGCGTGGACGCGCTCGACAAGCTCGGTGGTGTGATCGACGCGGCCGGCGCGTCGGGCGCCACCTCGATGTCCGGACTCCGCTTCGATCTGAAGGATCGTGCGACGGTCGAGCGGGAAGCGCTCCGGCTGGCCGTGCAGGATGCGATGGCGCGCGCGAAGGCGATGGCGGCCGGAGCGGGCGCGTCGCTCGGCAACATCCTCAAGATCGACGAGCACGTCGAAGGCCCCGGTGCCGTGCCGTTCATGACGGCGCGCACCATGTCGGCGGCGCAGCCTCAGGCGCCGACGCCCATCACGCCGAGCGACGTCAGCATTCAGGCGCAGGTGTCGGTGACCATCGCGATCAAGTAGCCACCGTCACGATCGCCGGAGAAAGAGCGGCGTCAGCTCGTCATCGTCGTCCTGGTCGCGATCGGCGGCCAGCTCAGGCTTCGTCACTTTTCTGAGTGTCAGCGTGATCGGCTCCGGCACGTCGAGCTCCTTTGTCGAGCTCACGCCGAGATCCTTGAACCGTCGCGCGCCGGGCAGGACTTTCTGCTCGAGCGAGCCCACGAACTTGTCGTAGCCGTCGGCGGCGTATTTCAGTCCTTCGCCGACGCGTTCGAGGTGTTCGACCATTGTCGCGAGCCGCTCGTAGAGCTCGCGGCCGATGAGACGGATTTCCTCGGCGTTTTCAGCCAACCGTTCCTGCTTCCACCCGTAGGCGACCGCCTTGAGCACGGCGAGCAGGGTCATCGGCGTGGCTGGAATCACCCGCAGACTGGCGGCCTGATCGAGGAGCGTGCCGTCCTGCTCGAACGCCGCCGCGAGGAGCGGCTCGAGCGGCAGGAACATGACCACGAATTCGGGGGTCGGCTGAAACTGCTTCCAGTATTCCTTGGCGCCGAGCGATCGGATGTGGTCTCGCACCTGGCGGGCGTGCAGCGCCAGCTGGTCTTGACGTTCTTCGTCCGATTTGGCGTTGGCCGCCGCGAGATACGCGTCGATCGGCACTTTCGAATCGACGACGATCCGGACGTTCCCAGGCAGCCGCACGACGAGATCCGGCGTGTACCGCGTGCCGTCTTCGGCCGTGGCGAAGTCTTTCTCGACGAAGTCGCACTGCTCGAGCATCCCGGCCAGCTCGACGATGCGCCGGAGTTGAATCTCGCCCCACTTGCCGCGGACGTTCGGGGATTTGAGCGATCGCGTCAGGCCTTCGGTCGCGAGCCGGAGCTGTTCCTGGGTCTGCTGCAGGCCGAACAGTTGCGTCGAGACCGCCTGGAAGGATCCCTCGCGCGCCTTGTCCACGTCGTTCAAATACGACTGGACGCGGGTGAGCGCCTCGCGCACCGGCTGCAGGACGGCGTCGGCGTTCTGGATGAAGTCGGAGCGGTTCTCCTTGAGCGCGTCGCGTGACAACGAGGCAAACGACTCGCGCAGCTGCGCCTGGGCGTCGGCCAGCATCGTTTTCTGCTCGTCGGCCAGCCGCCGGGTGGCCTCGAGCTCGGCCGAGAGCCGGTCCGCGTCGGCCGCCAGACCGGCCTCGCGTTCGGCGGCGACCCGGCGCGTCACCTCGAGATCGCCGGAGAGGCGCCCCTGGCGCGCGATCATCACGGCCGCGACGACCGCGCCGCCGAGTACGGCGCCCGCGACACCCGCGAGGAGCGTTTCGATCATGGTCCAGATTGTACGCCTCCCTGTGACAGGGCAGGTCACGGACCTCTGCATCTCTTGAGGTCCGGTGAGTCTTGAGGTCCGGCAATGCTCGAGGTCCGGCAAGGCTTGAAGTCCGGCAAAGCTTGA
>Ga0111539_10005675_pt1 | contig 16147 bp, 11 predicted proteins | sample RhiMethybrSRZTD1_FD_79667 | JGI IMG/M metagenome (GOLD analysis project Ga0111539, IMG submission 79667) | Populus rhizosphere microbial communities from Tennessee, USA - Rhizosphere MetaG P. TD hybrid SRZTD1 (version 2) (version 2) | ecosystem: Host-associated > Plants > Roots > Rhizosphere >... | reverse complement strand
GACACTGCCGTCGTCGACGACAACGATTGCGATCTCGTCAATACCCGCAATCGTCCGCGGCAGCCCCGCAATCGTCGCGGACAGCGTCGCCGCTTCGTCGCGACAGGGAATCTGGATAACGACTTTCATCGGCGATTCGGCAGTGATGGCGAACGATGGCACCGCAACGGCCGCGAGCGGCGCGACGACCAAGGTTGCCCGACGCTCATCGGTCAGTGGACGCGTGATCAGGGCTTGAGCTCGCCGCTGGATCCGATCGATAGGCGACGATCGCATAATCCGCGTAGTACGCGCGCGGATCAGGGCCTGCGAACTGGCCCTCCGGAATTCGCGCCTGGAACAATGTCACAGTGCGCTCGAAACCGGCCGCCTCCACAGCGTAGCGCATCCGCTCCGGCGGTATCGGGCTGATGTGCGTTGGATCGGTGTGGAACATACCCAGAGCGAACGGACACAACGGATTGGGCGTCTCGACGATGAGCACAGCGCCGGGAACGAGCCGCTGCGCGATGAGCGACAACACCTGCTCGATCTGCAACGGCGGCAGGTGCTCGGCAACTTGCAGCACCGACGCGCCCGAGAACATGGGCCCCTCATGTTCGAGAAATGCGACCAGGTCCTGCTCGAAAACGGTGAAGCCTTGCGCTCGCAACGGACCCAGCACTTCTGGATTGACGTCGACGCCGATACTCTCGACGCCGGCTCCCCTGAGGATCTGCAGGAATTCGCCGCGCCCGCATCCGAGATCGAGAAACGGTGCATCGCGCGCAACGTCCCGATCGACGTAATCGAGATAGATCCGCTGCTTCGCTGCGACCGTACGCGAGTCGTAGAAAACGGACTCGAACAGCGCGTACCGCGTGTGCGCGGACAGTGAATCGATGGGCACGCCAGGCGAAAGCCCGGCACGTTTCCTGGCGATTGCTGCCAAAGGCCCGCCGGGAAACACCATCGTTTCCGCCAGCGGCGGAGGGTGAATTGCGTCGACCCGCGTACGCGTGCGCTCTGCCAGCTCCTTCACTGCACGCGCCTCGAATATGGCGCTGTCCAGCGTGCGCTCGGCGTCGACGAGCCTGCGCTCGGCATCAGCCGTCCGCTGCACAAGCGCCGCATACTCGGCCGCGAATTGCTGCTGAAGCGCGGACTGGCGCACAGCCTGGGTTTCGACCGCTCCGCGGAAGAAGCGAAGCGTCCGCGGCAGGCGCATCACCGCACTCGCCCATTCGAGCGCGGCGCCGGTCACGGGTATCCGGAACAAGCGCTGGATCAGGTAGCGGACTCGCAATCCGCGCACGTCGACGGCGCGCGCGCTGCCCTCTTCGCCGTACCGCAACGTGCCGAGCACGAGCGGTCGCGTGCTGCCCGTCAGCAGCGCCTCCAGCATCCGCTCGCGTTCTGCGTCCGAGGGTGCGCGACCGAGAATCGTCCGGTAGGCGGTATCGACGAACTCGCGCGGATCCGCGCAGCCGAAGTCGTCGAGCGAGAGGCTGCGTTCGCTCATGAGTTGGCAGGCACGGCCATCCTGCACGTGACGTCGAGCGCGACGACACCGATCGAATGCGGCGCGCGCCCCGGGACCACTTCGAACGTCAGTGCCCGATCCCACCAATCGTAGTTGCCGCTGACGTGCGTCATGTCGCTGTGCAGCGCTACGCTCATGTTGTAGTGCCCGACGCCGAGCGCCATGTCGCGAATGTCGAAATCGCAGACGAACTGGGCGCCCTGCGCGAGGTCGAACCGACGATGTTCGAGATGATACGTATTGGTGCCGAACATGTCGTTGCCGAGCGCGTCGCGGATCAGGAAGCCGACGGTGAGGTCGTCCACGGCCTCGACCGCGCGCAACCGAATCCGCAACGTCGCGGGCTCGCCGCTGCGGACGGCCTCGGTCGCGGCACCGCCGCAGAGCAGCGTCACCTCTTCCACGGCGGCACGGCGGTCGCCCGAACGCGTCCCGGCGGAATCGCTCTGCGAAATACCGTGACGCAGCGTGCGACTGGTGACAAGCGCGTTGTAGTAGTCGAAAACCTGGTCCGGCGAGCCGTCGCGTACGAGCAGGCCACCATCGAGAAGGACGGCGCGCTCGCAGAGCGACTTCACGACCGCGGCGCTGTGCGATACGAACAGCAGTGTCGTGCCCTCGGCCTTGAAGTCGCGGATGCGCGCAAACGACTTATGCTGGAAGTAGGCGTCGCCCACGGCCAGTGCCTCGTCGACGATCAGGATGTCGGGGCGGATTGCCGTCGCGACACTGAACGCAAGGCGCACGTGCATGCCGCTCGAATACGTGCGGATCGGCAGGTCGAGATAGGCGCCGATTTCGGCGAATGCCTCGATCGCGTCCATTCGCGAGGCGATCTCCGCGGCGGTAAATCCGAGCAGCTGTCCGGCAATGAGCACGTTGTCGCGACCGGTGACGTCCGGATGAAAGCCGATGCCGAGCTCGAGCAGCGCCGCGACGCGCCCGTCGACCGATAGCTGCCCAGTCGTCGGCCGCGTCGTGCCGGTGATCACCTTCAGCAGCGTGCTCTTGCCTGCGCCGTTGGCGCCGATGACGCCGACCGACTCGCCCGGCTCCATCTCGAGCGTGATATCGCGCAGCGCCCACCGCGAGCGGTGGCGCTTGACCGATCCCAGCGAAATCCATTCGAACAACCGGTCGCGTGGTGCGTCGTATTGGCGATAGGCCTTGCCGATTCCCGACAGCGCAATCGCGCCCTTCACAGCTCGTCGACGATCCACGGCGACTGGCGCCTGAACATTGCTGCGGAAAGCGCACCGAGAACGGCGGCCAGACCAGCGGGATACAGCAGCGACGTCCAGTCCGGCCATGCCTGCTGGACGAAGATCGCCTGCAGCGCCTGGACAATCGGCGTCACCGGGTTAATCCAGATCCATTTCGCATACGACGCAGGCAGGATCTGCACGGGGTAGACGATCGGCGTCAGCCAGAACCACACCTGCAGCACGATCCCGAGCACGTGGCCGACGTCGCGAAAGAAGACGTGGACGATCCCGAGGAAGACCCCGGCGGCAAGCGCCAGAAATGCGAGCAGCAGCAGCGGAACCACGGCGGCGACTACGACGACCCCCGGCCAGCGGCCAGACAGTGCGAGAAGTGCTAAGAAGACCGAATAGACGATGGCGAAGCTCGCGAGCGCGCTCGATCCGACGATCGCGGGAACGCAACTGCGCGGAAAGCTCGACTTCTTCAGCAGGTTCGCGTTCTCGAGGAACATCGTCTGCGAGCGCACGAGAATCTCGGCGAACATCGTCCAGGCGAGGAGCCCGCTGCACACGTAGATCGTGTAAGCGTAAGGGTCGCCGATCCCCTGCAGGCGTGCCTTCATCAGACCCGAGAAGACGATGGTGTAAATCGCGATCATCGCCAGCGGGCTCAGGATCTGCCATAGCGCGCCGAGCGCGCTGCCGGCGTAGCGTAGCCGCAACTCGCGCGCGACGCTCGCACGGACGTAATCGCGGTATTGCCAAAGCGAGCCGATCATCGTAGTGGCCGCCCCGCACGCGCGCGGACGTGACCGCTCAACGGCGCACGGGGACGAGGCCGCGCGCGACGGGCATCCGGCTCACGCCCGCACGCCTTGCCGCGCGATGTCGGCATCGACCATCATGCCCATCAGTTGCGCGAGCGACGTCGACGCCCGCCAGCCGAGCGCCGCGTGCGCCTTCGAGGCGTCGCCGCGGAGCATGTCCACTTCCGCCGGGCGCAACAGGGCCGGATCGGTTGCGACGTGCCGCTCCCAGTCGAGTCCCGCATGCGAGAACGCCAGCCGGACCATTTCCCGGATTGTCGTCGTGACGCCCGTCGCAATCACGTAGTCGGCCGGCGTCGGTTGCTGCAGCATCCGCCACATCGCATCGACGTAGTCCGCCGCAAAGCCCCAGTCGCGCTCCGCATCGAGGTTGCCGAGCACGAGTCGGTCAGCGAGTCCGAGCTTGATCTTCGCCACGCCGTCGCTGACCTTCCGCGTGACGAACTCGATGCCGCGCAACGGCGACTCGTGGTTGAACAGAATGCCCGACGACGCGTGCATGCCGAAGCTTTCGCGATAGTTGACGGTGATCCAGTGCGCGTAGAGCTTTGCCACGCCGTAGGGACTGCGCGGATAGAACGGGGTCGCCTCGCTTTGCAACTGGGCCTGCGCCTTGCCGAACATCTCGCTCGTCGACGCCTGATAGAAGCGCGCCGACGACCGGCGCTGGCGAAGGCCTTCGAGCATGTTCACCGTACCGATCGCGTTGACGTCGGCCGTGTGCACCGGCTGGTCCCACGACGCGCCGACGAAACTCTGCGCGGCGAGGTTGTATACCTCATCGGGCTCGTACCGGGCGAGGATGCCGAGAACCGAGCCCATGTCGGTGACGTCGCCATACGCGATCTCGATGCGATCGAGCACGCCGAGTTCGCGCAACCGCCACATCGTGTCGCTGCCGCGGCGCGGTGTCAGTCCGACGACGCGGTACTCCTTCGCGAGCAGAAGTCTCGCGAGGTACGCGCCGTCCTGGCCGGTGATTCCCGTGATGAGTGCGGTCTTATTCAACGTCGATTCGCTCGCTCCAGTCGTCGAGAGTATCCGCCAGCGTTTCGGCGAGCGGCGTGGTGGCCGACCACCCGGTGTCCTGGCTGATCTTGCGGACGTCGGCCGCCGCGCGACGCTGCTCGTCGGCGCGCATCCTGGCGGGATCCTGGTGGACGTCAGCATCGACGCCGGCGATGCGGATCAGCATGGCCAGCACGTCGGCCATCGACGTCTCGCGACCCGAGCCCACGTTGTAGGCATTGCCGCTCACGCCCGATTCAAGCAGCGCGAAATAGGCGCGCACGACGTCTCGGACATCGGTCAGGTCACGCGTCACGTCGAGATTGCCGGTAGCGATCGAAGGCAGCGCACGTCCTGCGCGGATCAGCGCTACTTGGCGGGCGAATGACGCCACCGCGAAGCGGGGATCCTGTCCCCGGCCCACGTGATTGAACGGGCGCGCGACAATCACGTCGAACGCAGCACTTTGTGACCATTGATAGCAGAGGGATTCGGCCGCGACCTTGCTGACCGCGTACGGGTTGCGCGGGCGCAGTGGCTCGTTTTCGCCGATGGGAAGGCGCTCCGGGGCGACGGCGCCATAGCAGTCGCCAGAACTCACGAAGAGCATCCGACCGATGAATGCGCAGTCGCGCAATGCCCGCAGCAGGTTCCAGGTGCCATGAAAGTTGACATCGAAATAGCCTTCCGGATCCTTGAACGAATCGGCAACGCTGGTAAGGCCGGCGAGATGCAGCACGCAGTCGGGCCGCATATCCGCCACTGCCTGTGCCAGCGCCGGCGATCGGATGTCGAAATGATCCGCGAGCGTGGCTATCCGCCATTGCGATGCCAATGGCTCGGCGCCGCCGGCCGCGTGCACGGCTCGCCCGACAAACCCGCCATGTCCGGTGACCAGTAAGGTGCGCAATCGGTGGGAATGCGTGATCGAGACGCGCGCTTCACGCCAAGCGCGCGAATTATAGCGCAGCGATCGGGTAGGATGCCGGACCGTGCCCGTCAACGAAACGCCCCTCGATGTCGGAATGTCGTCCAACGTCCTCGAGTTCGGCGACACGCCGCGACGACTCGACGGAATCGGCGTCTACACGCAGGCGCTCGAAGCCGCGTTGATTGCGCGCGGCGTCGCCGTCCGCCGCATCGGTGCGCCGATGCGCGTCGGGGCGCGCTTCGTTGCCGCACGACACGCAGCGTTGAGCTTTCCGTTGCCGATGGCTTTCCTGACCGCCGCGGCTACCGCGACCCGAAGGCCGTTGCCATTCGCCGCACGGGTGGAGCGTGAAATCGACATCTACCACGCAACCGACTATCTGGTACCGGAGCTCGTTCGCACACCGGTCGTCGCGACACTCTACGACGCCATTCCGCTGATCCATCCGGAGTGGGCCAACCCGCGGCTGCGGTCGCTGAAGAACTGGCTGCTCAAGCGCTGCGCGCAATCGGCAGACGCCGTCATTGCGATCTCCAACGCCGCCGTCGGCGATCTCATCCGTCATTACCGAATTCCGCAGGCGCGCATTCGCGTGATTCCGCTAGGAGTCGACACGCGCTGGTTCGAGCGCCCGCAGGACGAACTCGTCGATGCCACGCTGCGCGCGCACGGCCTCGCGCGCGGATATTTCCTGCATGTGGGCACGCTGCAGCCGCGCAAGAATCTCGACGCGCTCGTGACGGCGTACGAGCGGCTGCCGCCCGTCGTGCAGGAAGCGCGGCAGCTGGTACTCGTCGGCAAGTACGGATGGGGCGTCACCGGCCTGCGCGACCGGCTGCTGTCGAAGCGCGCAGCCGGGCGCATTGTTTGGCTCGACTACGTGACGCGCGACGTGCTGCAGTCCCTCTACTACGGCGCGGCCGGATTCGTGTTTCCTTCGCTCGCCGAAGGGTTCGGGCTGCCGGTCATCGAGGCACTCGCAGCGGGGCTGCCGGTCGTTGCCAGCGACCTGCCCGCACTCGTCGAGATCGCGGACGGATATGCGACGTTCGTCCCGCCGGACAGCATCGACGCGCTGTCCGCTGCGCTCGCCCGGTTGCACGACGACCCCGGCGCCGAGGGGGAAGCCGATGCGCGGCGGCGACATGCGCGCACGTTCAACTGGGCGCAATGCGCGAGTGAAACGCACGCGCTGTATCGCGAGCTAATCCGATGAAACATCGGAAACCTTGTAGCGCTCAGCTTGTATGCGCGTTCAAGGCAAATAAAGTCGATCTACTTTACAGTTGAAATATTGCAACCAATACAATGACGTAATTCCTATTTGTATTCATCGTGTTATGTTGATTGGAATGCCGGTTGCTCTGATATCACCAACGCTTGCACGCAAGAAATTACGATGGTGAAAACAATGAGCATTCCCAAGGTTCTGGCAGCAGTCGGTCTTGCGCTAGCCGCGTCGTGCGCGTCCGCCAACGTGACGTATACATTCACTGCGGACGGCGTCACCGACAGCAAGGCGCAGCAGGGCACGGCCGTGTTCGTATTCAGCGACGATGGCTCGCAACTCGCGCTGACGCTGACCGACAACGTCGATCCGACGTCATTCATCGCGTCGGAGCTCGACGGTTTCACGTTCTCGCTGTCGCAGGCGCCGACGACGCAATCGCTGCTGTCGGTTTCCGCGCAGTCGGTCATCAATTGCACCGGCATATCCGGCTCGACGTGTCCCGCCGGAGACGGCTCGTCACCGTACGGTTACGGCTCGGTCCTCAATGGCGACGAGATCACGCTCGGTGCAGGCTTCACCGGGAGCGGCTTCGCCTATCATCCGTACGCGATCGTCAACGCGAGCTACAACTCCCCGGGCGGTCAAGGCGGGTTCAGCAACCACCAGCACAATCCGTTGCTCGTCGGCCCGGTGACGTTCACGTTCGCATTGACGGGACTTACGTCGGCGCCTGACGTGATCGACGTGTCGTTCCTGTTCGGCACGAACCCGGATTCGCAGGCGGGAACATGCACGACCGTCGGCGGCGGCTGCGAAGATGTCTGCACGAGCGGTGATTGCACGTCGCAGGCTACCGGCGTGCCCGAACCGCAGACGATGGCACTGCTCGGTGCCGGCTTGCTCGGGATCGGCTGGAGCATGCGACGCCAGGTGCGCAGGGCCTGACGCAGGCGTGCATTCAGCCCGGTGGGATTGTCACGGGTATCGTCACGCCGGCGTCCCCGCGATCCAGAAACCACGCAACGCCTTCGAGCACCAGTCCGACATGGAGATCGTATTCACCGGGCGGAAGCTGACGTAGCGGCTGCGCATCGAGGTCGAGGACCATAGCCGTTGACCAATGCTCGCCGGGCGCAAGCGAGTAAGGCAATGCAATCCGCTGCTCCTCGAGGCGGTGCCGGTCGCCCGCCCGCGTCCAGTAGTATCCGAACGCTACGGAGGGCACTCGCTGTCCCACCTCGCCTGAAGCTGGCCACACGGCCGCCCCAACGTTGTCGACATCGACGCGAAACGCGAGCGTGCGGCGCGTCGTGTCCAGCGGATTGAGGTCTGTGCGCCGGACCGCAACGCGCGAGCGAAAATCACTCGCCGGCGAGTCGGCTGCAAGCAGAGGTGCTGCACCATCGAGCAACCGCACGGCACGCACGGAAACGCCAAGGGCGCGGCGATCGCGCATGGGTCCAGCGCCCGCCGGCACGAACGTGGGAGTTCGCAGCGTCAATCGGTGCGGTCCGCCATTCGCTGGGTCCATCGGAAAGCGCCACAATCCTTCGCCCGGCGCGACGGTGCCTTCGAACCGAGGAATACCGTCGATCTCGATCTGTAGCGGCATGGGCGTGGGTGCCGCGGAAGCGAGGCGGACCTCGACCCGTTCGGCGACCGTCGGGGCGAGCGTCATCGTCGCATCGCCGCGAGTCCATCGAGCCACTGCGCCACGCAGAAGCTCGTCGCGATAAAGACCACGATCGTCGATGCGCCAGTCGCGCGCGGCGCCCGCATTCGATGGCGGCGGGTTCGCCGAGATACCCGACACCCGCGACGCCAGAATGCTAACTGTCTCTCGGCGGCGAACGGTGGCCAAAGGGTGGAATGTCGGCTGAATGTATTCGTGCGACCATCGGAATAGTTGTGCGGTGCCTAGTTGCAGGCCGTCCAGCCCTTCGTACGAAGCGTGCAGCAGCGTGCACGGACGCTGGCTGCACGTGGCCCAGTAGGCACGGCTTGCGCCGTCGACGGCGACGAATTCATCGCGCAGCGGCAAGACATCGCGACCGAAGCCAAGCGCCAGCGTCGTCGCAAACCCCTCGTAACCGCGAATGACGATCGGTCCGTCCGGCAGTGTCGCTTCGATGACGCGAAGTTGCGCCGTCAACCCGGAGTTTTCGGAGAACCGGAGCGTCGGCCATTGCAGCGCGAGCAGCGAGAATACTGCGACGGGGGCAGCGAGTTGCGCCACCCGGCGCTGTCGCCAACCGAACGTGATGTGGAGCAGGGATTGCAGGCCGATTCCAGCGAAGAGGATCGACAGCGGCATGACCAGCGTCGTCATGCGGCGGATCGCCCACGGATGATCGGGACTCACGACGGGTGCCCATAAATAGACGACGGCGGTTCCGATCGCCACGACCGACATCACCACCAAGGTGCCGGGGCTGCGCCCGCGCGTCCGCCGAATCGCTATGAGCACGCCGAATAGCGCAAGAAGGACACACGGCCATCCGATATAAGCCGCGAGATCGGGCAGCGAATCTTCGCGAAAATCGCGCGTTCCCGCGAGGATGAAACCGCGGTCAGAAATCAATGCAAAGGGTTCGACGTGCGGCCGTACGAGCGCCGCGTAAATGAAGAGCAGCGTGACCGTCGCGCACAGTGCCGAGGTCGCCAGCGCGCGGTTTCGCCCATGCGACAACGACGCCGGAAATCGTCGAACGACGGCGTACGCGATGATTGCCAAAGCCGCCGCTGCCGGCGCAAGCAGCAGGATGCGCAGATGCTCGATAACGTACGGCGGCGACCATGACGCGAGCACAGCGATCGCCGCGGCCTGCGCTCCCAACGCACAGGCACTCAACCGGACGAGGGCGTCCGCTTGCGCTCGGTCGCGATCGACCCACGCCAATGCAACGGCGGCTGTCATCAGCAGCGGCGCGATTATGATCGTATCGACGCGGACCATCGCCGCTAACGCCAGCAGAGCGACGGCCGCGCCCCCGATCGCTCTTGCGCGGCGCCGAATGGAATCGAGCACCAGGCACAGGCCTGCGAGCGAGAACAGGGTGCCCAACGGCTCTGCCAGGTTGATGCGTGCGGTCCACACTTGTGCCGGATTCAGCGCGAAAACGAGCAAAGCAATGAGGGCATAAGGAGGGCGCAGGAACCGACGTGCAAGCGCGTAGAAGACACCGCCACAGGCAACGGCAACAAGCAAATTGAACCGATAGAGAACGCCGTCACCGCCCACGGCATGGAGCTGCGCGACCCAGGCCGGCAGCAGCGGCGAGAACTGCGGGCGCAAATGCGTCGCTGCGGGAATGCCGGGAAGATGAAACACGATGCCGCTCAGGAACGGCTCGAACAATCCCGACGCGCGCGCCACCGCGCCCGGTCCGGCGATTTCCGCAGTGCCGGTGCGTTCCAGCGCGAGTGCGGCCAGCGTGTAGATGCCCTCGTCGCGACTGCCGATCGGAGTTTCCACGACACCGAGTGCGTAGATAATCGCCACGAACGCGAGGGCGGCGGGCACGACAGTTCGCTTCCACGAAATCGGCTTCGACGGCATGGCGGCGAATCGCCTTGGCAGCGAGCGAGCGAACATCGCGGCGATGAGAACCGACAGCAGCCAGCCGCACGCGCCGTTCCATTCGACGCTGAAACGTCCTGCGATCGCCGCGATCATCAACGGAACCGACATTGCGCCGATTGCCAGCGGAAGCCCGAGCGCCACGACGTCGCGTTCGCGATCAACGCCGAGCGTGCGTGCGGCGACCAGACCCACTGGCAACAGCGCGACGAACACGCCGGTCGCCAGCAGCTGTGACCCCACGCTCACGACTGCCCGATGTGCAACGGCACGTTCACGCCGCTTGAATCGTCAGCCGAACGAGGCCGATGCCCAGACGGCGGGCATCATGCGACGGTCCCAGTTCACGCGGACGCACCGGATGTGGCGGAACGATCTCTACCGACGTCGGCGCTTGAAGAAGCGCGTACGTGGTTACGGCTGTCGTGTCGTGGGCGGCGAAGCGCAGGTCGGCCTCATGCGGACCGATCCGCACGCGAATCGGCTCTCCGACATTCGGACCGAATGCCCGCGCCGTCAGCGAAAGCGTGCCGATCGCCGGCAACGGATCGCGGAAGCGAATCTCAACCTGGGGATGCACGTTCGCGTCGGACCAGCGGCCCCATTGCTCGCGCGCCGACAGGCCCTTCACGGTGCGTATCGCAGGCGGAAGCTGCGCACGCGAGAAATCGATCTGACGTTCGGTCGCCGTTCGCGTGCCCGAGCATCGGCTGTCGGTGGGTCGCCATGTGCGCTGCCATTGTCCGTCGACGAGCGCCGCAAGCGTGGCATCGACGCATTGCTGCCAGGTCCGGTCGCGAATGCCGCTCGATGCTTTCATCCGACCGGCAGCAGCCGCCGCCATCCAATCGGCGATGGCGCGCGAGAGGACCTCGGGTGTCGTACCGCTGAAATAGGTTGCATGATCGCCAGCGATCTCGCGAAAAACGGGCAGGTCGCGGGCAAGCAACGGAACACCGTGGCGCGCGGCTTCGATGAGCGGCAATCCGTAGCCCTCGCCGAGCGACGCCGCGAGCAGCAGGTCGACGTTCGCATACAACACTTCGACCCATTCGTCGCTCGCATCTTCGAACCAGAACAGCCGGCGCTGCTGCTCCGGATGGGCTCGCATGCGCAACGCCAGTTCGTCGACCATCCACCCTTGCTTGCCGACGATGACCAGGTTTACGTCGACGCCTCCATCCCATAGCGCTTCGAATCCCGCGAGCGCCTGTGCATGCGCTTTTCGCGGCTCGACAGTGCCGACCATCAGCACGCTCGTCCGCGCGACGATCTGGTCCAGCACGTCCCTCGCGTTTGCCGGCAATCCAAGGGTCGGCACGCTCTCGTGAAGGTCCGCGCCGAGCGGCAGCACCCCGATCTTCAGCGGAAGCGCGCGATGCGGGCCGTGCGCGTCTAGCCAGCGGGTGAGCTCGTCGGCCACCGCGTCCGAAATGCACAGCACTCCATCCGCCGTCCTTGCCAATGTCGCGAGCCACGCTGCATGCATTGCGTCGATGCCGGCTGGATAGAACTCGGGGCGCATCACCGGCAGGAGATCGTAAACGACGAACGTAACGCCAACGCCGAGCGTGCGATACCGTTGCAGGATCGGTTCCTGGTCGGGCACGATGTTCGCAGCCCAATCGAGCCCAAGGAAGACATCGCCGCATCCGACTTCGATCGGTGCGTCGCCGCCACCTGTCGCCGTGAGACCGAGCCACGCGGTGGTGAATGTGCGGGCGTACAGGTAGCATCCGTGAGCCGCCATCACGGGCTCGACGCGCCAGCCAGGGGAAACCCGGCGCAGCAATTCGCGCAACACGGCTCGAACGACCCGCTCTATTCCGGTTCGCAGATCCTGCCGCACGAGAATCGACACGTCGACGAGGATCTGTCGGTGGGCGGGTCGCCGCAGGTCGATGGCGATGCTTTCCGCCGCCGACCGCCAGTCGATTGCATCAGGCGCAGGCTGCACGTCAACTTCGGCAACACCTCGAACCGCCGTCCGATAGTGCACCTGGCGGCTGCGCTGCGCGAAATGCTCGATCGCGTCGTGGAAAGCCGCGGCTACGTAGTGCGGATCGTGACCATTTGCGACGTACTCGCTAGCTCTCCGGCCGAGACGGTTGCGCTCATTGGGGTCACGCGCAATCCGCGTCAGCGCTTCAGCAAGCATTTCGTCACTGAAGTCCGACGACAGCCGAACGACGACATCGTCGGGCAATTCCGCGAGCGACCCCGACGAGTTGACGATCAGGGGCAATCCATTTGCAAGGCAATCCAGTGCCGTGCGCGACGTTTCGCCGCGGGAGACGCCACGCAGTTGAATCGCCGCATCGGCGGCACACAGATAGTTGTTGTACTTCGCGGCATCGACATAGCCGGTGATGCGGATGCGTGCGGCCGCGTCGATGCGCCGTGACAGGTTTCGACCGTACGCGTTGCCGGCCATTTCCCCGACAAATACCAGCACGCAACGGGAATCGCTCGCGAGCGGAGATCGCAGCCATGCGTCGACGATCCGCTCGTCGAGCTTGGTCGCGTCGACGAAACCGAAACTGCAGAAGAGGAGATCGTCAGCCCCGATGCCCAGCGATCGTCTGGCCGCGTCGTGTTGCGCCCGCTCGGGGAGTCGGCGCAGCTGCGGGATTTGCCGCCAGTCGCCGCGGGCGATTCGAAACCACGCTTCGGCCAGTCGCAACGCATGCGCCGAGTGCACGATCACGCCGCTGGCGTTGTCGATCACCGGCCAGCTGCAGGGATAAGCGTCGATCGTCGCGTCCCTGCCGACATCCCGATCGGCGGCCAGTCCGGGATAACCATGTGATTCGAACAACCATTTCGAGAAGATTCCTGGCGAAAGTCCGTACCGGTCCATCCAGTTCAGCACAGCGCCCAGGTGCAGGTCGTGCAGCACCACGGTCCCAGGATGCCGCTCGAGTAGTGCGAACATCCGGTGATGGTACGGAGAATTGCCGACTTGGTAGACGGTCCGGTCGTAGTTGTCGGCATGCGCATCGAACCAGTCCAGCGACCGCACGGGAAGACTGGCGAGCGCGGATGGAAGATCGACGCCCTTCTGGTCGGTCACGAGCTCGATCCGGTAGTGCTCGAGCAGCGGAACGAGCAGCTCGGCGCTGTAGTAGGCGACGCCCGTGCGCTCCGGCGGTAGCGGCGACACGAAAGCCATCGATGGCATTGCGCGCTTCACATCGACGACGACAGGTTTGTCGATCGTTCGACACTTGCGCTCATGACGCTCGCAGAGCGCATCCAGCGTGCGCCGTGCAGTCACGTTCCAAGAAAACGCCTTGGCGCGTTCCAGTGCGTAGCGCTGCAGATCCGACCGAAACCCGTCGTCAGTCAACACCGCGCGTAGGCGCTCAGCCGTGGCGCTGACGTCGACCGGATCGAACAGCGCATCCGCGCGGCCGATCACTTCGGGAATGCTCGTCGTGCACGAACCGAGGACGGCAGCGCCGCAGGCCATTGCCTCGAGCACGGGCAGGCCGAACCCCTCGTGCAAGGACGGGAACACGAACACTGTGCACGTGTTGTAGAGCAGGGCCAGCTCGTCGTCGTCGATATAACCGGTAAACCGCACGTCGGCGACAGAGAGCTGATTCCTTTCCGCACTGCGCAACAGTTCACGTCGCTGGCGTTCGTCGATTGATCCGGCGAGGACGAGCGAGTAGCGCCGGCGCGTCTCGGGCTCGAGCGCGGCGAACGCCGCGATCAGGTGGACGACATTCTTCCTCGAATCGTAGCCGCCGGCGTACAGGACGTAATCGCCGGCGATGCCGTAGCGCGCGCGAAGCTCCTGGACGGTTTGGACAGGCGGTGAACGCACGTGAAAACACGCATCGGCTGCGGTCGAGACGACGACGACGTTCTCGGCTGCGAGTCCCGCCGCCGCAAGTGCCTCCACGCGCGAATGTTCGGAAATTGCAAGAAGCAAGTCCGCTCGCCGCAATGACTCGAGCTTGCGTTCGTACCAGGCCTTCGCGACCCGCGATTCGAGTATCGCCGGGCGAATCAGCGGGATGAGGTCGTAGAGCGTCGCCGCGCTGAGGTGGTAAGGCGACGAGGCGATCGACGTCGTTGCGTCGTCGACGAATCCTTCGAACAGGCTCGACATCAGCAGGACATCCGGTTCAAGCGATGCCACGAACGCTTCACGGATCGACTCCGCCGCGCGGACGCGCCATTGGCTGGCAGGATCGACTTCGGCAACCGGCCCTGGCGCTGCAAACACGTGAATACGTTCGGCAGAAACCCGGGTTGCGAAGCGATCGCGCAGCCATTCCACCGAATCAGGGAACGCGCCGTTCAGCAGCAGCGACACTTCATGCGCTGCGGCGACCCGCGTCAGAGCCTCTGCCATCGCAAGCGAGTAACGGCCGATTCCACGGTGTCGGCTGGCGGTCTGGCACGCCTGGAGGTCGATGAGGATGCGCATCACGGGCGCCCGACGGTACCTGCTCGTCGCGCCTGGACGCGTGTGGCCTCCCGCCGCAAGTCCGACAGCGCGCGGCGCGCGTTGAGCGATAACAACGCGTCGTCCGAATCCGGTGCTCCGGCCCCTGCGATACCTTGCGAAGCGAGCGTGTTGGCGTGGGCGAGTGCCCGCTTTATTCGTCGCTTCACGACCGGCACGCGGTTCAAGACGCCGATCAGCAGGCGTCGCAGCGGAGGCGATGCCGCGGCACGCCTCGCAACGGTTTGGATCCAGAAAGCCTTGAAGGTCACCGGCGAAGCCCCTCGTTGCCTGAGGAGCTTGCCTTCACGTCGCAGTCGTGCCGTCGGCGTGGCCAGGCGAAGCGTGGACGCGACGTTTCGTGCCCCCTGCGGACACTGCCGGGAACTGCGTCAAGGTGAGGCGCGAGCCTTCGATTGGCATGATTTCGCGCATCACGCGGTTGAGTTGCAGCGCATTCGCACCGACAGCGGTTGCCGGACCGCATTCAGGAAGAATGGCGGTACTGCAGCGAGAAGTCCGCCAATTGATCGCGAGAAAAGGCTGCGACGAGATTCGTATAGCGGAAGTGGTTGATGTGGTGATACATCACGATGTAGCGCTCGGCCGGGTCACGGACGTCGAGGTAGGTCGCCCCTTCCACCGCGACCAGCATCGGAAACATCGCGCATAGAAAGTCCAGGAAATCAGGTACACAGATTCGGTGCAACGCGTTGAGGCACCAGTGGTTGAGTTCGAGCGCGACGATCGGCTGAAACTGCTGGATCGCGTTTCGTCCGCCTGCAAGGACGCTTTGCTCGAACCCTTCGACGTCGATCTTGATGAAGTCCACCGCATCGACGTTCCGACTTTCGACAACGTCATCGAGGCGCCGGATCGTGATGGACTCCGTCACATGGCCGGCACTCGCAGTTGTCTTGTCGGAAACGAAGGCGCCTGCACGATTCGACGGCGCGAACGTCAACGAAGAACTGCCGGGTTCCGAGCCGAGGGCAACGTTGTGCAACTCGACGTTGCGAATTCCGGCATTGCGGATGTTTCGCTCGAGGTAGTGAAATGTCGTCGGCGATGGCTCGAAAGACAGCACGCGTCGTGCGCGCTGGCTGAAGAGTATGGACGTGCAGCCGATGTTGGCACCGATATCCAGCACGACCGCTCGCGGCTTTACGAGCGTGCCGAACAGCGCGGTCGTCTGTGGTTCGAATTCGGTGCCGAGCGCAGACAGGTATTCGTCGTCGGATGCGATTTGGTATCTGACGTCGCCGATGGCGATTTCAGCGCACCGTTCGCTCTGTGCGTTCATAACGAGACAGCTGTTTTACTGTTGCCCAGTTTAGGCGATGGACGACGAAAAGCCAAAAGGCCCGGTCGATGGACCGGGCCT
>Ga0111539_10005672_pt1 | contig 16149 bp, 12 predicted proteins | sample RhiMethybrSRZTD1_FD_79667 | JGI IMG/M metagenome (GOLD analysis project Ga0111539, IMG submission 79667) | Populus rhizosphere microbial communities from Tennessee, USA - Rhizosphere MetaG P. TD hybrid SRZTD1 (version 2) (version 2) | ecosystem: Host-associated > Plants > Roots > Rhizosphere >... | reverse complement strand
CTCGCCATCGCATCGCTCGCGCTCGTGCTGGCCGGCGCGTCGCAGCCGGCGTTCGCGCAGGGCGCGCCGGCGACGAAGCCGACCTTCCGCTGGGACGATCACCCGTCGATCCGGCTCGGCCGCGGCACCCACATCGACCTGCGCGCGCGGTTCTCGGGCGACCTGCGCAGCTCGGAGGCGCCGCTGCCCGAGGAGGACATCGGCGGGTTCGACATCGCGCGGCGGCGCATCGGCGTCGCCGGCGAGATCCGGAACCTCTTCGACTTCCAGGTCGAGCGCGAGCTGATTGGCGGCGGCGACGGCTGGCGCGACGTCTTCCTCAACTACAAGCAGTTCGACTACGCCGAGGTGATCGTCGGCAAGTTCAAGCTGCCGTTCAGCCTCGACGAAAACACGAGCTCCACCAACCTCGACTTCATCCACCGTTCGCTGGCGGCTTCGTATCTGGCTCCGGGGCGCGACATCGGAGTCCAGGTGCACGGCCGGGTCGCGAAGCGAATCCTCCGGTATGAGCTCGGCGTCTTCGAGCACGACGGCCGCAACGCGCGCACCAACGACCCGTCGCGGGTCAGCGGCGGGCAGACGATCGCGGGCCGTGTTCGCGTCGAGCCCTTCCGCCACTCGAAGTCGTCGGCGCGCGAGTTCGAGCTGGGGGTCGCGTTCACCGGCAGCGACGTCGCGGAAGGCTTTCCGGGAGTGCGCGGCCGTACGGTGCTCGACACCGCGTTCTTCAGGCCCGACTATCCGGTGAGCGGACGCCGGCAGCGCATGGGGATCGAAGCGCAGTGGCGGCCCGGCCCCTTCTCCGTCAAGTCGGAATGGATGCGCGTCCGCGACGAGCGGCTGGCACTCAGCGTCGAGGACAGCGATCTGTCGCCGATTACGTCGGAGGGCTGGTATGTAAGCGGCACGTGGGCGATTACCGGCGAGCGGAAGTCGTCGGGGCTCGACCGGCCGCGGCGGCCGCTCTTCGGCGGCGGCTACGGCGCGGTCGAAGCGGCGGCGCGGATCGAGCGGCTCGAGTTCCGCAGCGGCGCGGCCGGCCAGACGCCCTCGACCAGCCCTCGCGCCGACGTCATCGTCGGCAACGGCGATCGCGTGGTGACCGTCGGCGCGAACTGGTACCTGAACCGCTGGCTCAAAGTCCAGGGCAACATCATCCGCGAGTCGATCGACAAGCCGGCGCTCGGGCCGCTTCCATCGCAGCCGTCGTTCTGGAGCCGGGTCGTCCGGCTCCAGTTGAGCATTTGAGGTGATCGTGCGACGCCGCCTTCTCGCCCAGGCGATCTTGCTGGCCGCGTCCCTCGCCGCGCTCCCGCTGCCGGCTGCGGCGCAGACCGCCGATGAGGTCTTCGACGCGCAGGTGCTGCACGAGGTGCGCCTGCTGATCAACTCGAAGGACCTGCAGTTTTTGCGCGCCAACTTCACGGCCAACACCTACTACCCCGCTGATCTCACGTGGGGAGCGCAGCGCGTGCGGAACATCGGCGTGCGATCGCGCGGCGCCGGCAGCCGCAACGGCGTCAAGCTCGGGCTGCGCATCGACTTCGATCACTACACGACCGATCAGCGTTTTGCCGGCCTGTCATCGCTGGTCCTCGACAACCTCGTGCAGGACGCGTCGATGGTGCGCGAACGGGTGGCGATGGCGTTCTTCAACCGCGTCGGCGTCCCGGCGCCGCGCGAGTCGTTCACCAGGCTGTTCATCAACAACGAGTATCAAGGCGTGTACGCGATCGTCGAGGAGATCGAGCCCGCGTTCGTGGCCCGCACGCTGGGTGAGGACACCGGCTACCTGTTCGAGTACCACTGGATCGGCGCGTTCCGCGGCGAGGACCTGGGCGCCATCGCCGCCTACAAGCCGCTGTTCGAACCACGCAACCACGAGAGCGACGCCGACGGCGTTCTCTACGGCGCGATCGGCGATCTCTTCCGCGAGGCGGCGACCAGCGACGCGACCACGCGCGAGCGGATCGAGCGGTTTCTCGACGTGCCGGCGTTCGTCACCCTGGTGGCGGTCGAGAACTTTCTTGCCGAGAACGACGGCGTCCTCGGCTACGCCGGGATGAACAACCTCTACGTCTACCGGCCGGCCGGCTCGACGCGGCACCGGCTGCTGCCATGGGACAAGGACAACACGTTTCTGCAGATCGACTTCCCCATCCTCAACCGCCTCGATGACAACGCGCTGTCGCGGCAGCTGTTCGCGTTCGAGGATCTGCGGGCGCTCTACCTCGACACGCTCGATCGATGCGCGCGCGCCGCCGCGGAGGAGGACTGGCTGCTCAACGAGATCACGCGGTCGGCCGGGCTCATCGCCGACGCGGCGCGCCAGGACACGCGCAAGTTCACGAGCAACGAGGAGTTCGACGCCGGCGTCGAGTACATGAAGGCGTACGCGGCCGCGCGCCCGGCGTTCGTCCTCGGCTCGCTCGCGGCATTGCGCTGACGGCTGGCTGCTAAGGCGCGCCGCAGCCGGCCGCGGAGCGCCGGTATGGATAATCGACCGCGAACGCCCGGCCGCCGTCCTCACCCTCCACCCGCGCCGCCAGCCCGCCGTTCTCCTGCCGGCGGTAGATGATCCGCTTCAGATGATCCGCGTGGCCCGGATTGAGGAACACGAGCTCCGACGCGTTGTCGGTCGACAGCTTGAAGTCGACCGGCGGACGGCCGCCCGGCTGCGCGACGTAGTAGACGCCGTCGGCGCGGGCCTCGATGCGCAGGAACTCGAAGGCGACCGTTCGCCCGCCGTCGACGGTGCGGCTGGCGCCAATCAGCATGTTGCCCGACGGCTGCGTCCAGTGCTCTTCGACGCAGCGGGCGCCGTCGGCGAGCTGCCAGCCGCCGGCGAGCCAGGCGAGATCGTGCAGCGTGAGGGCGAGGGCAATGGCGGCAATCATGGGTCAAGGCTACTGCGTTTCGCGGCGCCGGATAGTCTTCTCCGGGGAAGACTAACGAACAAAATCGTAAACGCGCCGAAATTCGGTCCGGGCCGCCGCCGGATCGCGTATATTGTCCGCCTCCGACCAGATCTGCCTGATCTTGGGGGTCCCATGCGGTGGCTGCTCTCGACAGTCTTCTTGTTGGCGTTTCTGTCGCCCGCGTTCGCCGACGAGACTTTGCCGAGCCGATCGCTTGATCTGCCCTTCGCGATCGTCGTCGAGGCGCCGATCAATTTCGATCTCCTCGACTTCCGCGAAGCGGTACGCCTGCCGCCGCCCGTCCCCGAGTCGACGCCGAACAGCTTCTTCATCGTCAAGCAGCACGTCGGCTTCGCCGGCGGCTACGACAACGGCAGCGCGCACGCCAGCGTCGGCTTCTATATCACGGTGGCGGAGTGGGGACGCTGGAATTTCGGCGTGCCGTCGTTCGAGGTCGGGATGGGCCGCTATCCGGTGTATGACCGGGTGACCAACCGATCGTTCATGAAGGATCAGATCGCGTTCTTCGTCAGCCTGGCGTCGGCGCACTATCGCGCCGGCTACTTGAAGGCGTGGGGCTTGAACTGGTACGTCAACCTCGAGCAGGTGTTCGACATGAAGGCGAACCGCGGCGGATCACAGTTCGGCATCTCCTTCAGCACTAAATAGCAGCAACCAGCCGGAAACCACGAAGTTCACGAAGCACACGAAGATCACGAAGAAGAAAATTCTTGTACAGGATTTTCTTCGTGGCCTTCGTGGTCTTCGTGAGCTTCGTGGTTATCTGCCGCCGGTCTTTCGTCCGATCTCGATCGTCTTGAAGCCCGCATCGCCCCAGTTCATCACGAACACGCTGAAGCCCTGCTTCATGCGCATCTCGATGTCGTTGGCGGTTGCGGGAAAGCCGCATGGGACGTTGAATTCCTTGCACGCGGCCAGCACCTGCTGAATCGCGTTCTCCCACGCGGCGGTGTCGACGACGCGCTCGCCGGCGGCGTTGGTGGTCGAGAAGACGCCGCGCAGCGTGCCGGCGCCCGGCCACAGCACGCCGATTCCCTGGACCGCGGCGATCTCGCGCACGTGCGCGAGCCCTTCCTTGCTCTCGACGATCGTCCAGTTGATCAGCTCGCCGTCGCGATTGAGCGGCCAGAGATCCGCCTTCTGCTTGTAGCGATCGTCGCTCATCCCCCAGTAGGCGGGCGCATCGCCCGTGTCGGCGGATCTGGTGCCGCCGCGCGATTTGAAGCGCATCGCCGCGAGGCCGGCGCGGACTTCGTCGGCGCTCTCCACTTCGACGAACATCAGGCCGCTGACGCCGAGGTTGAGCGCGCGGCTGATTTCCGACGCCGCCTTTTCGCGGTCGGCGCCAATCTTCGGCACCTTGACGATGAGCGGCGTCGACGCCGACAGGAACCGCGAGCGCGTCTGCGACAAGGCGTCGACCGTCGCCTTGACGAAGTCGCTCACCGGACCGTATCCGCGATCCATCCCGCCCTCGAGGGCGCCGCTGAAGTAGAAGTCGGCTTCGTGATACGCCAGCGCCTCGCGCGCGAGCACCGCCGGTGGCTTCGGCGCCACGTCCGGCGGCGGCGGCGCGCCGGCGCGCCCGCGTCCCGACGGATTCGAGGGCCAGTAGACGCCGAACACCGGCTGCTTGTGCTCGAGCAGGCCGATGACGCGGTTCGCGCGCGGGATACGCGACGGCTGGACGATGGCGACGACATTCACCGCGCCGACGGCCAGCGAGACACACACCAGCAGCGGCTTGAAGCGCATACGCGGCATTATATCCACTCGCCCCCGCGCATCACCGGCTCGGCCGAGCCGCTCGCGAGGACGCCGTCGATGTCGAGCTCGCCCGAGCCAATCATGAAATCGACATGGGTCGCGCTGCGGTTGCCGCCGGCCGCTTCGAACACCTCGTCCGACATCGCCTCGCCGCCGCGCAGCGTGAACTTGTAGGCGGCGCCGAGAGCGACGTGGCTGGCGGCGTTTTCGTCGAACAGCGTGTTGTAGAAGAGGCGGCCCGTTTGCGAGATCGGCGAGCTGTGCGGCACCAGCGCGACCTCGCCCAGCCGCGCCGCGCCCGGATCCATCGCCACCAGCGTGCGCAGCACCGATTCGCCGCGCTCGGCGGAGACCTCGACGACGCGGCCGTCGACGAAGGTGAGCGTAAAGTTTTCGATCAACGTGCCGCCGTAGCTGAGCGGCTTGGTCGAGCGGACGGTGCCGCTGACGCGATCTTTATGCGGCATCGTGAACACTTCTTCGGTCGGCAGGTTGGGGGCGAACCGGATCCCGGCGGCGTTCACCGAGCTGCCGCCGATCCAGAGATGTCCCGGCGCGAGGCCGATCGTGAGATCGGTGCCCGGCCCGCGATAGCGCAGCGACGCGTACTGTTTGGCGTTCAGATATTCGGTGCGCGCGGCCAGGTCGTGCAGATGGGTTTCCCATGCCGCGATCGGATCGCGGTGATCGAGCCGGCAGAGGCAGCTGATCGCGTCCCACAGGCGGTCGACCCGCTGCGATGGCGCGACATCGGGAAACACCCGCGCCGCCCACGACTCGGCCGCGGCGGCGACCACCGCCCAGTTCGTCCGGTTGCGCGAGATGTGCTCGCGGAATGGCCGGACGTGGCGCGCCGTGGACTCCTGCAGCGTCGCCACCAGGTCGGCCGGCGCGTCCTTCAACTGATCCGGATCGTTCGCATAGATCGACAGCACCGCGTGGCCGGCGGCGACGTGATCGGCCAGCGCCCGCGGCAGCCACTCGGAAAACTCCTCGAACGAATCGCGGGGAGCGTGGGCAAAGCGTGCCGCCAGCATCGCTTCGTCCCCCCATAGGGTTTCGACCAGCCGGGCGCCGGCGCCGTAGGCGGCCGTCGCAATCTGCCGGATGAACGGCGCGGCTTCGAGCGACGCGCCGCCGTTGGCCATCGGGCCGACGATGAGGAGGCGCTGGGTTGGTTGCAGGTTGAGGCCGATCCGTATGGTGAGCTCGGCATACGCGCGCAGTTTCTGCTCGTTCATCCAGCACGATTGTAGTCCGGCGGCCTCGACCGCCGGTGTAAGCTCACTTTCGACAAGAGGCAGTTCCATGCGACGACCTCCGGCATGCATCCGCTTGTTCGTGTTTCTCATCGTCGCGGCGGACGCGCGCGCCGGCGGCGCGCCGCAGTCGGCCCCGCCGCGCAACGACCTGCCGCAGCCCTACCGCACCACGCGCGACTGGGGCGAGCTGCCGCCCGGGGTCAAGTGGGCGGCGGTGACCGCCGTGGAGCCGGCGCCCGACGGCACCATCTACGTCGTCCATCGCTGCTTCGCCAACTCCTGTGCGGGCCGATCGGAAGCGCCGATCCTGAAGTACGACGCGAACGGCAAGCTGCTGAAGAGCTGGGGCGCCGGGATGTTCGTGTTCCCGCACGGCGCGACCGTCGATCGCGCCGGCAACCTGTGGCTGACCGACGCGCGCGGCGAGAACGGCAAGGGACACCAGGTCTTCAAGTTCAACCCCGACGGCCGGGTGCTGATGACGCTTGGCAAGGCGGGCGTCAGCGGCTCGGGACCCGACCTCTTCGATCAGCCGACCGACGTCGTCGTCTCGCCGGCCGGCGACATCTTCGTCACCGACAGCCACCGCAACGGCAAGAACAACCGCGTGGTGCGCTTCACCGCTGACGGCAAGTTCGTGAAGGAATGGGGCAGGAAGGGATCCGGCCCCGGCGAGTTGAGCGAGCCGCACACCATTGCCATCGACTCGCGCGGCCGGTTGCTGGTCGGCGACCGCGAGAACAATCGCATCCAGATCTTCGACCAGGACGGGAAGCACCTGGCCGAGTGGCGGCAATTCGGACGGCCGAGCGGCATCGCCATCGGCAGGGACGACACGATCTATGTCGCCGACTCCGAATCGGGGCCCGACACCGGCGCCCACGAGCTCACTGGAATCAGAAAAGGGATCCGCATCGGCAGCGCGAAGGACGGGCGGGTGACCGCGTTCATCGAGGACATGGAGCCGACCGCGCCCGATCATTCAGGTGCGGAAGGCGTCGGCGTCGACGCCCAGGGCAACGTGTACGGCGCGGTGGTGCGGCGGCAGATGCTGGAGCGACACGTCAAGAAGTAGGGGCTCGTGGCTGGGGGCTAGGGGCTGGCTGACGGCCTCGCTGCGACGACGATGCTTCGGCCGGCGACTTCAACTGCGTCACCTGCGGCGAGCGACGGGCCGTTACCGACGGCAACGGTCTTCGTGTCGACGACGACCTTCCAGGCTTTGCCGAACGATTCGGGCGGCATCGTGAAGCCGAGCGGCTCGTGGTGCGCGTTGAACAGCAGCAGGAAGCTGTCGTCGCGCACCGGCTGCCCGTCCTCGTCGCGCTCGCGCAGCGCGTTGCCGTTGAGGAACACGGCGAAGGCCCTGGCGTGCGCCTGGCTCCAGTCGTCGTCGGTCATCTCGCCGCCGTCCGGCCGGAACCAGGCGATATCGCTGACGCCGGCGCCGCGCAGCGGCTGTCCCTTGAACCAGCCGCGCCGCCGGAACACCGGGTGGCGGGCCTGCAGCTCGATGATCCGCCGCGTGAACTCGCGCAGGTCCGCATCCCCCTTGTTCCAGTCGATCCACGAGAGCTCGTTGTCCTGGCAATAGGCGTTGTTGTTCCCCTGCTGGGTGCGCCCGAGCTCGTCGCCGCCAAGGAGCATCGGGATCCCCTGCGACAGCAGCAGCGTGGTGATGAAGTTGCGCTGCTGCCGCGAGCGCAGCTCGTTCACCGCCGCATCGTCTGTCGGCCCTTCGACGCCGCAGTTCCACGACCGGTTGTGGCTCTCGCCGTCCTGGTTGTCCTCGCCATTGGCCTCGTTGTGTTTCTCGTTGTAGGAGACGAGATCGCGCAGCGTGAAGCCGTCGTGCGCGGTGACGAAGTTGACGCTGGCGTACGGCCTCCGCCCGTCGTCTTCGTAGAGATCCGGGCTGCCGGTGAAGCGGCTGGCGAACTCGGCGAGCGTGGCGCCTTCGCCGCGCCAGTAGTCGCGGACCGTGTCGCGGTACTTGCCGTTCCACTCGCACCAGCGCACCGGGAAGTTGCCAACCTGGTAGCCGCCCTCGCCGATGTCCCACGGCTCGGCGATCAGCTTGACGCCGCTCAGGGTCGGATCCTGGTGGATGATGTCGAAGAAGGCGGACAGCCGATCGACCTCGTACAGCTCGCGCGCCAGCGTCGACGCGAGGTCGAAGCGGAAGCCGTCGACGTGCATCTGCTCGACCCAGTAGCGCAGCGAGTCCATCACCAGCATCAGCGCGTGCGGGTGCCGCATGTTCAGGCTGTTGCCGGTGCCGGTGTAGTCCATGTAGAAGCGCGCATCGCCTTCGACCGTGCGGTAGTACGCCTGGTTGTCGATCCCCTCGAGAGAAAGCATCGGCCCGAGATGGTTCCCCTCGCCGGTGTGGTTGTAGACGACGTCGAGGATCACCTCGATGCCGCCGGCGTGAAGCGCCTTCACCATCTGCTTGAACTCGCGCACCTGGCCGCCGGCGTCGCCGGAGGATGAGTACTCGCCGTGCGGCGCGAAGTAGCCGATCGAGTGGTAGCCCCAGTAGTTGCGCAGCCCCTTGTCGAGCTGGTGCTTCTCGTGGACGAACTGATGAATCGGCAGCAGCTCCACGGCGGTGACGCCGAGCGACCGCAGATATTCGACCGCGCCGATATGTGCAAGCCCTGCATACGTGCCGCGTATCTCTTCGGGCACGTAGGGATGACGCCTGGTGAATCCCTTGACGTGGGCTTCGTAGATGACCGTCTCGTGCAGCTTCCGCCGCAGCGGCTGGTCGCCTTCCCAGTCGAAGCGCTCGTCGACGACCACCGATTTGGGCACGAAGGGCGCGCTGTCCGTGTCGTCGCGCTCCAGATCGTCGCCGTCCGGCCGGTAAGGGAAGACGGCGGGGTTCCACTCGACCTGGCCGGAGATGGCGCGGGCGTACGGGTCGATCAGCAGCTTGGCCGGATTGCAGCGGTGGCCGTTCGCCGGCTCCCACGGTCCGTGGACGCGGAAGCCGTAACGCTGGCCCGGCCCGGCGCCGCGGACGTAGCCGTGCCAGCAGAGCGCGGTGCGCTCCGGCAGATCGAGATGCGTCTCGCCGCCGCGCTCGTCGAACAGGCACAGCTCGATGCGCGTGGCGACTTCGGAAAAGATCGAGAAGTTGGTGCCCCTGCCGTCCCAGGTGGCGCCGAGCGGAAACGGCTCGCCGGGACGGATGCGCGTGTCGAACGCCGGCTTGACGCGCGCGGCGCGTGCGCGCGGCGGCTCGACCGTGGCGACTGCAGAAGATTTGGGTGTCCGGCTCATGAGCAGCCGCGAAGTGCAACGCGGCTGCCAGCGCGGGTCAGCGCGCGACGAGCGAGGGCACGGGACCGCTGACCTGGCGGGTGTTGTAGGTCTCGCGATAGTTGTCGTGGACCGGCGACCGTGGGTAGTGTTCCGAGGCCGGGTACGGGTAGCGGCTCATACCGTGGAACGGCAGCGGCTCCAGCCGATCGGGGCTCGCGGAATGCAGGTTCATCTCCTTGCTGAACCCATCCGCGTAGAGCAGCAGCGTGCGCGTCCAGCCCGGTGGCAGCGCCGCGAGCGATCCGGCATCGAACGACACCGCTATCTCATCGCCCGGGGCAGACACCACGAAGCGATCGTCGCTGGCGGCTAGCAGCGGCGCCACGTCGCCGGCGCGCGTGTAGCGGCCGGGCATCGTCTTCCACGGCGCGACCGGCAGCACGCGCTCGAAATCGTAGCCGTACGGTTCCCTGCCGTCCGGCGTCGTCTCGGCCGAGAAGCCGCGCCATCGCAGGATGGCCTCCCGCGCATCCAGCCGCTCGATCGCGACCTCCGCCGGATCGGACGTGTCGACCAGGATCTGATCCCAGTAGACGCGCAGCGTCGTGACGACGCGCAGTTCGAGCGTAGACGAGCTGGACTTCGATTTGATCCCGCGCACCGAATCGCTGAGATCGACGACGAGAGTTTGCGGCCGCCCAACCGGCATCCCTGCCTCCCTGACGACCGTCCGCCAGCGGCCCGATGGCTCGCGCAGCTGGATGGCGGGCGGGCGCGGCTCGAGACCCGCCTGGTGCGCGGCGTAGCTGTCGCTCGAAAACGCGTAGTCGGTCCAGCCTGTGAGCAGCAGCAGCAGCCGTTTCGCCCCGACCGCGTCGACGCTGATCGTCACTCCGTGCTCGCGCGCGTAGCCTCGCACGGGTTCGAGCTCGAAATCGTCGACGTAGCGCCGATCGATCCTCGAGACCCGCTCGAGCACGTCGTGGCCATGCTCGTCGACCGCAGCGAGGGGCGGCCGTGGCGACCGGACGGTGAAGAGCGTCAGCGGACGCCGTTCCGCGGGAGACTTCAGTCCCTCGTTCGGATAGACGTCGACGACTTCCGGATGCGCGACCGACACGAGCTGCAGCCGATCGACGAACATCGCCTCTTCGAGCTCGTTGGTAACGCGGATGTCGTAGCGGCCGCCTCGCTCGCGCAGCTGGCCCGGCGCGATGCGCACGTACTCGTCCGGGTCGGGGACGTTCCGCGCGCCCGGCCCCGCCCACGCGCCCATCTCTCCGCCGCCCATGAAATCGGTCACGAACTCGAACCGCGTGCCGTTCCAGATGTAGAGATACGGGCAGGAGGACGGCTTGCGATCGAGCTCGGTGATGGTCATCGCCGCGGTGGCGGCGCGCGGCCGCGGCGCCGGCAGCTCCGTCTCCGCCTGCAGGATGCCCGCCGGCCACAGCACGCGGACGACGTCGGCGCGATCTCTGGGGCCGAAACCAAACACGATGTCCGACGCCGCGGGCGCGGGCGTGGCAGCCATCGTTTCCATCCGTTGCAGCAGGCTGCCGGCGCGCAGTTCCACCCGGGCGCCGATGCCGCTGCGATTGCTGGCGCGGCCGCGCAGGCGCACGCGGAGCGAGGCCCGCCGGTTGCCGCCGTCGTTTCTCCAGACGCGGACGCGGCCGCTGGCGGTCCGCACAACCACGTCGGTGTCGCCGTCGCCGTCGACGTCGCCGGTTGCGAGCGCCACCGCGCGGTCGTTGTCGCTCGACAGCGACGCCGGCAGCGCTGCAGCGGAGACGTTGCTCCACCCGTCGCCCAGATTGCGCCACAGCCGCGGGCCGCTCCTGGTCAGCGCGACGAGATCGAGCGCGCCGTCGTTGTCGTAGTCGATGAACTGCGCGGCCAGCGCTCCAGCCGTCTCCGCCGGCGCAGCCGATGTCTCGAACCGCGCCGGACCGGCGCTGATGCTGAACACGCCGCCGGCATCCGCCCGCCCGAAGAAGAAGTCGGTGATGCCGTCCTTGTTCACATCGCCGGCAGCGAGCGACGTGTACGGCGCGGCGCCGGGCAGGCCGATCTCACCGCCGACGTCGCGGAACGCGCCGTCGCGCAGGTTGCTGAACAGCATGGGCCGTTCGCCATAGCCGGCGATCAGAAGATCGACGTCGCGGCGGTTGTCGTAATCGGTCGGGACGATCGCGACGGCGTGGCCGCCGCCGGCAAGGCGCGCCTCGCTCGTGGCATCGGCGAAGCGGCCGTTTCCGGCGTTGCGAAGAAGCTGGTTCGCTGCCGCTGGAAGATCGCGCGGGAAGATGGCGTCGGCCGGCAGCGCGGCTGGCGCGGCGAGCCCCGCCGCGCCGCCGATGACGAGATCGAGATCGCCGTCGTGATCGACGTCGACGAACGCCGCGGTTCGCGCGATCGAAGTGGGCGGCGGCAGCCCTGCTGCGGCGCTGACGTCCTGGAAGGTGCCGTCGGCGGACTGGCGATACAGGCGGTGCACCGGGTATCCGAGCACGAACAGGTCGGTGCGCCCGTCGTTGTCGTAGTCGCCGGCGACGACGGCGATCGCGGTCGTGCCGGTGACGGGAATGTCGGCGCGCGCGCTCGCCTCGAACCGGCCGCCGCGATGCCGGCGCGCGACGACGCCCGGGTCGGCCGCCAGCAGGAGGTCCAGCTCGCCGTCGCCGTCGATATCGGCGAGCGTCACGCCCGGCTGCGACGCGGACGCGATCCGATCGAGGACCGCGCCGCTGCGGCCGTCCTGTTCGATCCGATCGCCGGGCGCAATCGACGCCCCGGTGGTGCGAGCGCCCAGATCGCGACCGCCGGCGACCGCCGCGGTCGCATCGGCAAAGGCGACCGCCGGCGTCGTCCGATCGATGAGCCCCGGTTCGAGTCCCGTCGACACGATCGCTTCCGCGTAGCGTCCCTGGCCGAGATACACGCTCGAATAGGTGATGCTCGCGGGGTTGTCGCGCAGCTGCTCGAAGCGGGCCATCGCGGCGCGGCCCTGGTCGGCGCGGCCGGCTCGCGTCAGCGCCGTGGCGAGACCATAGGCGGCCGTGGCGTTGAAGGGCTCGGCGGCGGCCGCCGCTTCGAACGCCGCGATCGCGTCGCCTTCGCGGCGCTGGTTGACGAGCAGCTGACCGAGCTGGATGCGCGCGCCGGGATCGCGTGGATCGAGCTCGAGCACGCGCCGGAACGCGGCCGCCGCCTCGTCGTCGCGGCCGGAGAGGCGCGCGGCGAGGCCCGCGATGTACGGCGGCTGCGGCGCCGACGGCATCGCGTCCGCCGCGGCGCGCGCCTCGCGTTCAGCCTCGTCGGCCTGCCCGTCATAGAGCAGGGCGATCGCGAGGTTGAGGCGTGCCGCGGCGAGCCGCGCGTCGGCGTCGAGCGCGCGCCGGAACTGCGCCGCCGCACCGCGATAGTCGTACTGCTCGAGGCGCGCGACGCCGATGTTGTTCTCACGCCATCCGCGCTCGCGCGCGCTCGCGGCGTTGCCAGGTTGAAGCGTGTAGGCGGTCGAGGCCGCGACCAGGGCCGCCGCCAGCGTCGCGAGGAGAAATCGAGCGCGCGTCATCCGACTTTGTCGCCGCACACTTTACCGCGTCGCGGGAGGCCGGCGGCGGGGGGTCAGACCGGTGTCAGACCCCTGCACGTTCTGGCGCGGCTGTCACCGCGTGGAGGGCGAGATGTAGTGGTGGGGTCTGACACCTGTCTGAGACCCGTCAGACCCCATTCGGGAGCGCCCCGCACACTGGCGGCCACGCGTGACGCGTCCGCACACCGCCGGGCGCGATCCGCACACCGGGCGGGCCAACTGGCAGCGAAAGCTTCGAGAAAACGCCGGCTCAGCCGGGCATCATCATTGCTCCGCCCATCCGTATGCGTGCACTGATCGCCGACGACGATGCGGTTACCCGGGCGATTCTGATCAAGGCCCTCAAGCCCTGGAACCTGGAGGTCACGGTCGCCACCGACGGCACCGAGGCGTGGGAGGCGATTTCGTCAGGCCAGCCGCCGGAGATCGCGATTGTCGACTGGATGATGCCCGGCCTGGACGGCATCGAGCTGTGCCGCCGCATCCGCGAGTACCCGGCGCTCGCCGGCATTTATGTAATCCTGCTGACGGGACGCGGCAGTCGGATGGACCTGGTGGCCGGCCTCGACGCGGGCGCCGACGACTACATGGTCAAGCCGATCGACGCGGAAGAGCTCCGCGCGCGCGTCCAGGTCGGCATGCGCGTCGCCAACCTCCAGGGCCGGCTCGCCGATCGCGTCGTCGAGCTGCAGGGCGCGCGCGATCACCTCGCGCGCCTGGTCAGCACCGATGCGCTCACCAATCTCTACTCGCGCCGCTGGTGGTTCGAGCTGGCCGCGACCGAGTTCTCGCGCTGCCGCCGCTACGACCGCGCGTTCAGCGTGATGGTGATCGACCTCGATTTTTTCAAGCAGGTCAACGACAGCTTCGGCCACGACGCCGGCGACAAGCTGCTGCGCGCGTTTGCCGACATGCTGCAGACCGAGTGCCGTCAGTCGGACATCCTCGGCCGCCTCGGCGGCGAGGAGTTCGCGATCCTCGTGCCCGAAACGCCGGTCGGCGCCGCGCAGAAACTGGCCGGCCGCATCGGCGAGGCGTGCCGGGCGGTGCAGGTCGTGACGCCGGCGGGCGAAGAGGTGACCTGCTCCTGCAGCATCGGCATCAGCCAGGTGCAGAACGACGACGACGACATCGATGATGTGCTGCGGCGCGCGGATGCGGCGCTCTACGAGGCGAAGCGGAGCGGGCGCGACTGCTGGAAGAGTCACGAGCTCGCGGAGACGACTTAGACGGACGCTTGTCGTTCGGCGTTCTTCGTTCGGCGTTCGTCCGGCTGGTTACGCTTTCGAGTCTGTGCGCCACTGGCGCACGCCGCATTCCAGACAGCGGTACGGCCGCGTCTTCGACCACATCACCCACGGCCGCTCGTAGAACCTGACGCGCGAGCGCATCACCTCACCGCCGCACAGCGCGCATTTCTGCCGCTCGATCGGCTTCAGGATCTTGCGCGGCAGGTCAGGGGGGTTCTCCACGAGCGGACCCAGGCTCTCCGCGGCAAATGGGTCCGCCAGCCGCATGCGCGGCGGCTCCGGTTTCTCCTCAGGCATAGACACCACGGCGCGCCTCGCGCCGGCTCGGTTCATTGACATCATGCGCAATCAGCGTGGTAGACCGGGACCGGACAGGATCGACCTGCGGCGCATGCCCCGGGTGCAAGGCGCCAGCCATGGTTGGGTTCCCCGATTCCTGCCTGTCGACGCGCACTGCGTGCAGGAGAGCGCCGGAAAGTCTTCTTCAGGGCAGACTTTTATCCTTGTGCCGGCCTCGTTCAGCCCGATTCCCGGACGATATTCCAGCGATTTTCGCGGGATTTCGCCATTCCCGGCGTGGTGGCGTTCTTGCCCCCGGAAGCGGACATGCTGTCAGCGACCGACCGCCCGGCCACGCCGCTCGAAATCGCCATCGGGCAGACGCTCGCCGGCGTACGGCATCCGATCGCGGCATGGCGCACCCGTCCGCCGTTCCGGCGGCTGGTGTGCCTTTCGGCGTGCTTTACCGCCAGCTACGTGCTGATACTGCTCGTGCTTCAGTTGCTGTTCTCCTAGCCCGGCGCCCATCCAACATTTTTGTAATCAGCCTGCGGACTGCGCGAGGATAGAGCTTTAATCGCGCGACGCGTCACGGCCGAGGCCGTCTGTCATGAAAATCCAGAAACATCTCGAGCTCGATCAGCGGACCGGGGCTCTGGACGTGCAGGTGCTCGACGTGCTGGCGCAGGTCGAGTCGCTGCTGCGCGGCGCGCGCGAGATCCAGCGCCAGATCCTGCGCGTCCGCGGCGTGCCGCGGCCAGCCAGCCTTCCGCGCCGGCGGGCAGCGGCCAAGGCGGTGCAGAAATCCGCCGACAAGATGCTGGAGGATTCGCGCGCCCTCTCGGACGTGCTCGAGGATATGCAGCGCACGTCGGAGACGCTGATCAAAGCCGCCGACTGACGGGAAGGGAAAGCGGGAACCGATCCGAACGTCGAGCCGATTGCCGGCTTAGCGTGTCGCGGCGACGATCGGCAGCACGATGCGCGACGGGCGCGCGCGATCGTGGAAGACGGTCTGCTCGGCGCGCCTCAGCTCCGCGCCGTCACCGAAGGCGGCGCCGGTGTTCGGGTTGCGATCGAAGCGCGGGAAGTTGCTGCTCGAAATCTCCAGTCGAATGCGATGGCCGGCCGCGAACTGATTGCTCGTCGCGCCGGCGTCGATCGTCAGCTCGACCGGCTCGCCGGGCGTGAGCAGCGCCGGTGTGGTCTTGCCGTTGCGATACCTCGCCCGCAGGATGCCGTCGTCCAGCATCCGCGCCGTCCCGTCGGGAAATACGTCGACGAGCTTCGCGGTGAAATCGGTGTCGGTCGCCGATGACGACGCCCACAGCTTCACCTCGATCGGCCCGGTCACTTCCACCGCCGTCGTCAGGGTCGCTGTCGTGTAGACCAGCACGTCGCCCCGACGCTCCACCGATCGCTGGTCGGTCGGCATCCGCGAGTATCCGCCGCGCTGTCCGGTCGGCACCGGGTTCCACGGATCGTAGACCAAGCGATCGCTGCGCTCGGCCGACGGCGGCGTCTCGCTCAGCATGCCGTCGCCGTCGAGCGTGTTGGCGGCGCCGCCGCTGTGCAGGTAGAAGGACGTGGGCACCGCGCGCGCCAGCGGCCACTCCTGCTCGTCGCGCCAGGAGTTCGCGCCCATCACGAACAGCCGCACCGGCGCGCGCGACAGCACCCTGGTGGGCGCGTCCTTGAGCCAGAAGTCGAACCAGTCGAACATCAGCGACTCGAGCGGGAAGCCGGCGTCGGGACCAAAATCGACGTCGCCGATTCGG
>Ga0111539_10005671_pt1 | contig 16150 bp, 11 predicted proteins | sample RhiMethybrSRZTD1_FD_79667 | JGI IMG/M metagenome (GOLD analysis project Ga0111539, IMG submission 79667) | Populus rhizosphere microbial communities from Tennessee, USA - Rhizosphere MetaG P. TD hybrid SRZTD1 (version 2) (version 2) | ecosystem: Host-associated > Plants > Roots > Rhizosphere >... | reverse complement strand
CACCGTGACGAGCACCCGCTCGAGGTTGCGGAACGACTTCACGACCGCCTCCTCGTCCGCATGCGCGACGACGAGCACCGGCATGTCCTTGCCCCAGCCCTCGAGCATGCCCTTGGCCTGCTTCGTCGAGGGGGCGTCGAACGAGCCGCCGTCGAGCACGGCGACGCTGCCGTTCGCAGCGTGGCTCGAGAGGGCGGCGCGGAGCGCGGCCCGGCGAGCCTTGCGGTTGACCTTGACCTCGAAGCTGCGCATCCCGGGCGGGAACGCGACGCCGCCGCCCGTGAACTGCGGCGCGCGGATCGTGCCCTGGCGGGCGCGGCCCGTGCCCTTCTGGCGCCACGGCTTCGAGCGGCCGCCCGAGACGAGCCCGCGGCTCTTCGCGCCGCGGGTCCCGCGACGCGCGGCGTTGAGCTCCGCGCGGACTGTCTCGTGGACGAGATGCGGCTTCACCTCGGCCTCGAAGACCTCTGCGTCGAGCGCGAGGTCCTTCGCCGAGCCGCCGAGCACGGTCGCCTTGGCGGCCATCAGCGCTCCACCGTCCGGATCTCGACGAGCCCGCTCTTCGGGCCCGGCACGGAGCCGCGCACGAGGAGGAGGTTCCGTTCCGCGTCGATCTCGTGGACCACGAGGCCCGGCTGGGTGACCCGCTGGGCGCCCATGTGGCCGGCCATCTTCTTGCCCTTGAACACACGCGACGGCGTCGCCGACGCGCCGACCGAGCCCGGCTTGCGGATGTTGTGCGAGCCGTGACTCATCGGGCCGCGGCTGAAGTTGTGCCGCTTGATCGTGCCCTGGAACCCCTTGCCGATCGAGATCCCGGAGACCTTGATGCGCTCCCCGGGCTCGAACGCCTCGACCGTCACCGTCTCGCCCTGCTGGAGCTCGCTCGCGCCGCGGAACTCGACAAGGTGGCGGTGGCCCGCGACGCCGGCCTTCTTGAGGTGGCCGAGCTCGCCCTTCGAGAGCTTGCGGTCCTGCACGGGCTCGAACGCGAGCTGGACGGCCTCGTAGCCGTCGGCCGCCTGCGTCCGCACGGTGATTACCGGGCAGGGACCCGCCTCGATCACCGTGACCGCGTCGACGTTCCCGGTCTCCGGGTCGAAGATCTGGGTCATGCCGAGCTTTCTGCCGAGGATGCCCTTCACAGCTTGATCTCGATGTCGACGCCCGCCGGGAGGTCGAGCCGCATCAGCGAGTCGACCGTCTTCGGCGTCGGGCTGTGGATGTCGATCAGGCGCTTGTGTGTCCGCACCTCGAAGTGCTCCCGCGAGTCCTTGTCGATGAAGGGGCCGCGGATCACGCAGTACACGTTCTTCTCGGTCGGCAGGGGCACCGGCCCGGTGATCGTGGCGCCGGTGCGCTGTGCTGTCTCCACGATCTGGGACGCGGACCGGTCGACCTGCTGGTGGTCGTAGCCCTTCAAGCGGATTCTGATCTTCTGCTGTGCCATGGGGTTCACCTGGGGACGAGCGAGGCTCGTCCTACTTGACGATCTCCGTGACGACGCCGGCGCCGACCGTGCGGCCGCCCTCGCGGATCGCGAAGCGCAGGCCCTGATCCATGGCGATCGGCTGGATCAGCTCGATCTCCATGTTCGTGTTGTCGCCCGGCATGACCATCTCCTGGCCCTCGGGCAGGGCGATCGACCCGGTCACGTCGGTCGTGCGGAAGTAGAACTGCGGCCGGTAGCCGTTGAAGAACGGTGTGTGGCGCCCGCCCTCGTCCTTCGAGAGGACGTACACCTCGGCCTTGAAGCCGGTGTGCGGGGTGATCGAGCCCGGCTTCGCGAGCACCTGGCCGCGCTCGACCTCCTCGCGCTTCGTGCCGCGCAGGAGCGCCCCGGCGTTGTCGCCCGCCTGGGCGAAGTCGAGCGTCTTGTGGAACATCTCGAGCCCGGTGACGACCGTCTTCTCGGTCTTCTCGTGGATCCCGACGATCTCGATCTCGTTGCCGGTCTCGATCTTCCCCTGCTCGATGCGGCCGGTGACCACGGTGCCGCGGCCGGGGATTGTCATGACGTCCTCGATCGGCATCAGGAACGGCTTGTCGGTGTCGCGCACCGGCTCCGGGATGTAGGAGTCGACGGCGGCCATCAGCTCGAGGATCTTCGGCGTCCACTCGGGGTCGCCCTCGAGCGCCTTGAGCGCCGAGACCTGGATGATCGGGATGTCGTCGCCGGGGAACTCGTACTTCGAGAGCAGCTCGCGGACCTCCATCTCGACGAGCTCGAGCAGCTCGGGGTCGTCGACCATGTCGGCCTTGTTGAGCGCGACGACCATCGCGGGCACCTCGACCTGGCGGGCGAGCAGGATGTGCTCGCGCGTCTGCGGCATGGGGCCGTCGGCAGCCGAGACCACGAGGATCGCGCCGTCCATCTGGGCGGCGCCCGTGATCATGTTCTTGATGTAGTCGGCGTGGCCCGGGCAGTCGACGTGCGCGTAGTGCCGGTTTTCGGTCTCGCACTCGACGTGTGCTGTCTGGATCGTGATGCCGCGCTGCTTCTCCTCGGGCGCCTTGTCGATCTCGTCGAAGGCGACCGCGGTGCCGCCGCCCTGCTCCGCGAGCACCTTCGTGATCGCGGCGGTCAGGGTCGTCTTGCCGTGGTCGATGTGCCCGATGGTGCCGACGTTCACGTGCGGCTTCGTGCGCTCGAACTTCTGCTTACCCATGTCCTTGTGCCTCCGGAGAAATGACTCGTATGACGGGAACTAGACGGTTCAGCCTTCCGACTGTGAGCTGACGATCGTCTCCGCGATCGACGCAGGGACGTCCTCGTAGCGGTCGAACTGCATGGTGAAGGTCGCGCGGCCCTGCGTCATCGAGCGCAGGTCGGTCGCGTACCCGAACATCTCGGAGAGCGGCACGCTCGCCTTGATCGTCTGCGAGTTGCCGAGCGGCTCGAGGTGCTCGACGCGCCCGCGCCGCGAGTTGAGGTTGCCCATCACGTCGCCGAGGTAGTCCTCGGGGGTGACGACCTCGACGGCCATCATCGGCTCCAGCAGCTTGGGCTTCGCGCGCTTCATCGCCTCCTTGAATGCCATGGAGCCGGCAATCTTGAACGCCCGCTCGCTCGAGTCGACCTCGTGGTAGGAGCCCTCGACGAGCTCGATCCGGACGTCTACGACCGGGTAGCCCGCGAGCCCGCCGGCGCCCATCGCCTCCTGGATGCCGTCGTCGACCGGCTTGATGTACTCCCTCGGGATCTTCCCGCCGACGATCTTGTCCTCGAACTCGTAGCCCTCGCCCGGCGCCTGCGGGATGAGGTTGATCACGACGTCGCCGTACTGGCCCGAGCCGCCGGTCTGGCGGACGAAGCGGCCCTGGATGTTCTGGACGGGCTGCGACGCGGTCTCGCGGTAGGCGACCTGGGGCCGGCCGACGTTCGCGTCGACCTTGAACTCGCGCATCAGGCGGTCGACGATGATCTCGAGGTGCAGCTCGCCCATCCCGGCGATGAGCGTCTGCCCCGTCTCCTCGTCGGAGGAGACGCGGAACGTGGGGTCCTCCTCGGCGAGCCGCTGGAGCCCTTGCGAGAGCTTGTCCTGGTCGCCCTTCGTCTTGGGCTCGATCGCGACCGAGATCACCGGATCCGGGAACGTCATCGACTCGAGCACGATCGGCGCCGAGTCGATCGCGAGCGTGTCGCCGGTCGTCGACTGCTTGAGGCCGACCGCCGCCGCGATCTCGCCCGCGCCGAGCTCGTCGCGCTCCTCGCGGTGGTTCGCGTGCATCTGGAGGATTCGGCCGATCCGCTCGGTCTTCCCGTTCGTCGTGTTCAGCACCCGGTCGCCGGCCTTGACCTTGCCCGAGTAGACGCGGAAGTACGTGAGCTTCCCGACGTACGGATCGGACATGACCTTGAAGACGAGCGCGGAGAACGGCGCGTCCTCCGAGGGCGGCCGCGTGATCTCGTCCTCGCTCGCGGGATCGGTGCCCTGCACCGCGGGGACGTCGAGCGGGCTCGGCAGGTAGTCCACGACCGCGTCGAGCAGCGGCTGCACGCCCTTGTTCTTGAAGGCCGAGCCGAGCAGCACCGGCGTGATCGCGTCGGCGAGCGTGCCCGTGCGGAGCGCGCGGCGGATCATCTCGGGCGTGACCGACGTCTCGTCCTCGAGTTAGGTCTCCATCAGGTCGTCGTCGTGCTCGGCGATCGCGTCGATCAGCGCGTGGTGCGCCTCGTGAGCGGCCGCGGCGAGCTCCGCCGGGATCTCGCCGACCGTGAACGACTGGCCCAGCTCGTCCTCGTAGACGATTGCCTGCATCTCGACGAGATCGACGACGCCGACGTGGGCGTCCTCCTGGCCGATCGGGAGCTGGACCGGGACGGGATTCGCGCCGAGGCGGTCGCGCATCGACTGCACCGCGTTCGCGAAGTCCGCGCCCGTGCGGTCCATCTTGTTGATGAAGGCGATCCTTGGGACGCCGTACCGGTCGGCCTGGCGCCAGACCGTCTCCGACTGCGGCTGGACACCCGCGACCGAGTCGAACACCGCGATGGCGCCGTCGAGGACCCGGAGCGAGCGCTCGACCTCGACCGTAAAGTCCACGTGCCCGGGAGTATCGATGATGTTGACCCGATGGTCGCGCCAGAACGCCGTCGTCGCAGCCGACGTGATCGTGATGCCCCGCTCCTGCTCCTGGGCCATCCAGTCCATCGTCGCGGCGCCCTCGTGCACCTCGCCCAGCTTGTGGGTGCGGCCTGTGTAGTAGAGGATCCGCTCGGTCGTCGTCGTCTTGCCCGCGTCGATGTGGGCCATGATCCCGATGTTGCGGACGCGGTCGAGCGCGACCCGTGTTGCCGTCGTGGTGCTCATCTCTCCTCTACCTCACCACCGGTAGTGCGCGAAGGCCTTGTTCGCCTGCGCCATCCGGTACATGTCGTCCTTGCGCTTGAACGCGCCGCCCTGCTGGTTGATCGCGTCCTGGAGCTCCGCCGCGAGCTTCGACTCCATCCCCTTCTCGCGACGCTCGCGCGCGTACGTGACGAGGTAGCGGAGCGCGAGCGTGCGGCCGCGCGGGGCCGGCACCTCGACCGGAACCTGGTAGTTCGCGCCGCCGACACGGCGTGAGCGAACCTCGAGAACGGGGGTCACCGACTTGACGGCGGCCTCGAGCGCCTCGATCGCAGGCTTGCCGGTCTTGTCGGCCACCTGCTCGAGCGCGTCGTAGACGATCGCCTCGGCGATCGACTTCTTGCCGTCGAGCATCACCCGGTTCACGAGCTGCGTCACGAGCACCGAGCCGTAGACGGCGTCGGGCTCCTGCGTGCGGGGCTGGATCTGAGCGCGGCGCGGCACGGGGTTACGAGCCGCCCTTCTTGGCGCCGTACTTCGAGCGGCCCTGACGGCGCTCGGAGACGCCCGAGGTGTCGAGCCCCCCGCGGATCACCTTGTAGCGGAAGCCCGGCAGGTCCTTGACGCGCCCGCCGCGAATCAGCACCACCGAGTGCTCCTGGAGGTTGTGCCCCTCGCCGGGAATGTAGGCGCCGACCTCCATCTGGTTCGTCAGCTTCACGCGCGCGACCTTGCGCAGGGCGGAGTTCGGCTTCTTCGGGGTCGTCGTGTAGACGCGCGTGCACACGCCCCGCTTCTGGGGCGCCCCGCGCAGGGCGGGAGTCTTGACCTTCGTCTTCGGGACCTTGCGTCCCTTGCGGACGAGCTGGTTGACGGTGGGCACGCTGCTCCTCGCTACTCGGTCGTGGGTCTTGCACGCACAGAAAGGGCCGGCAGACTTCATGTCCTGCCGCCCGGGATCGGCAATGGTAGCCGAAACCCGCCGTGCATGTCGGCCCTCGAACGGGCGACGGCGCCTGCGAGGACGGGTGAACCGGGCCGTCCAAAAGGATCGCTGCACGGGTATAGCCGAACGGGAAATCCCTCATTACAGTGCGTTGCGGGGAAGGTGGGGGACAGGACATCTCGAGCGGAACGATCACCACGATCATCGCGGCGACGGCACTGCTGGGCCTTGGCTTGGTCGCGCTCGAGATCCTCCGCCGGCGCAGCGAGCCGACCGAGCGTGACGACCGGCTGGCCCGCGCGGTCGACGACATGCGCAGCCGGATGGACGACCTCGGCCGGGACCTCTCGCACGCGCTCGAGCGCGCGGAGCGCGAGAGCCGGCGCAACAGATTCCTGAGCGACCTCGGCACCTCGGTCGAGTTCGACGAGCTTCTCGACCGGATCCTCGACGCGGCGCTCGAGGTGCCCGGCTTCGACGCGGCGATGGTCTCGCTCGACGAGCAGAACGGGCCGTCTGCGACCGCGACGAGGGGCATGACCCCCGAGGAGGCGGCGCATCCTCCCTCCTCCGGGGCGGGCGGGGTGCTCCCCGCAGGGCCGATCACCGTCAGCTACCGCTACGGCGCGGCCGACGCGGCCGAGACGCATCTGCTCCGCGGCGGTCTCTTTCTGGCGCTCGTCGGGCGCGAGGGGAACCAGCTCGGCAGCCTCGCGCTGTTCTGGCGCACGCCCGGCTACGAGCCCTCGCCGGAGCGGATCGCCGCGATCGAGCAGATCACCGAGACGTGCATCCCGGCAATCGAGAACGCTCGCCGCTACCGGGAGGCGCGACAGCTTGCCGAGACCGACGCGCTCACGGGGTTCTTCAACCAGCGCTACTTCCACGAGATGCTGCGTCGCGAAGCGCTGCGCGCGCAGCGCTACGACAGGCAGCTGGCGCTATTGATCCTCGACCTGGACGACTTCAAGTCCGTCAACGACCGCGTCGGCCATCTGGCGGGCGACGCCGTGCTCGCCCAGGTCGCCGAGCAGCTGCGGAACGAGATCCGCTCGGTCGACATCGGCTGCCGCGTCGGCGGCGACGAGTTCGCGGTGGTGATGCCCGAGTCGACCGAGGACGACGCCAGCCAACTTTTCGAGCGCATGCGCGACGGCGTCGCGAACATGCCGATGCCCGGCGGCCATCAGGTGCGCCTGTCGGCGGGGATCGCCGAGCTCCGTCACGGCGAGACGGCGGCGGGGCTGTTCGAGCGCGCCGACTCGGCGCTGCGCCATTCGAAGGACGCAGGCAAGGATCGCGCGACGAGCGCGTCGGAGTAGCGCCCGCGCTACGGCGCGCGCTCGGCGACGACGCGCAGCGGGCGCGTCGGGCGGTCGGCCCCGCCGTTCGCCTCCAGCGTGACCCCGACGCGCGACCCGGGCGGCGCGGGCCTCGTCAGCATGACGATGCGCTCGTCTCCGTCGAAGGTGCCGGCCGGCAGGGGCGTGGCGGACCCGGGCGGGACGACCCACGCTTCGTAGTCGTGCCCGTCGGGTGCCGAGCCGAGCCCGGCGAGCGAGAGGAGCGCGGTGCCGTCGCGGTCGGCGACGAGCACGATCCGGCCCACCGAGCCTGCCAGCACGACCCGTTCGGCGCCCGGTGCGGTGAGGAGCGGAAGGGCTCGCTCGAGCTGCGCGCCGCCGAGCCCGCCCGCGTCGTCGTCGACGCCGGAGACGATCGCCCAGGCGCCGAGGCCGAGTGCGACGAGGCCGGAGACGATCGCGAGCGAGGCGAGCGTCGGCCAGGTGGGGCGCCGGGCGCGGGGCAGCTCGACGGGCGCGAGCGCGACGGGCGCGGCGGGCGTCGTGGGGGCAGCGGGCGTCGCGTCGAGCGGCGCGCGCTCCACGTACGGCACGAGCTGCGGCGACGGCGACTGGGTCACGCGGCGAGGATAACCCGGACGGCCGACGGCCTTCGCGGAGAGGGGGTGTCCAGCCACGTCCCCCTGTAGGGTTACCTCGATGGAGGCACGCCCGGCGTGAGCGTGACGACCAGAGAGATCGCGATCGCGGCGGTGGTGCTCGCCGGTGTGTCCCTCCTCCTCTTCATCCTCGCGATTCGTCGCCTCCTCTCGCGCCAGGCGGAGGTCACGGTGACGATGCTGCGGCGCTACGACGAGCGGCTCGGGACGTTCGCGCAGACGCTCAACGACGCGATCGCCACGTTCCACGCGCCGGCCCCCTCGCTCGCGGGCCCCACGCTCGAGGACGATCCGGAGCCGATGCTGCGGACGCTCGAGCTGGCCCGGGAGCGCACCAGCTCGGACGGTGCGATCGCCCTCGTGACGGGTGGGACAGGCACGCCGATCGTCGCGACGGTCGGGCTGTCGGAGTCGGAGACGAACCACATCGCGCGCATGGGCTTCCCCGACTACCGAGGTGCCCGCGCGATCGAGGTGGCGTTCGCCGGCGACCTGCCCGCGCCCGACGGCTCTCCGCCGATCCGCAGCGGGCTCGTGGTGCCGCTCCTGGACGAGGGCGACGCACAGAGCCTGCTCGGGGTGCTGACCCGTGAGAAGGGACGGCACTTCAGCGACGAGGACGTGGACTCCCTCGACGGCGTCGTCCGCGTCGCCCGTTCGCCCGTCACGCGCGCGCTCAACCTCCGCGAGCCGGACGTGGTCCCCGAGATCGACGTGCTCACGAACCTCCTCGACCGCCAGTCGTTCACCGCGGTGCTCGAGCGCGAGATCGTCCGGGCACGGCTCGCCGGGCACCCTCTCTCGCTGCTCGTGCTCGACGTCGACCGGCTGACGATGCTCAACGCGAGGCTCGGCCTCGTGGGGGCGGACGGCGTGTTGCTCGAGCTCGCGAAGCGCCTTCAGGCCGCGACCCACCACCTCGACTACACGTTCCGGCTCGGCGGCGGGCGCTTCGCGATCCTGCGGCCCGGGTCGGAGGCGGGTCAGGCACGTGAGCTCTACGAGATCGTCTGCGCGGACCTCGGCGCCAACCCCATCGCGCCGGGTGAGGTCGTGTCGCTCTCGGCGGGCGTGGCAGAGCTCGTGACGCGCGACGACGCCGGTTCGTTCGCCGCGCGCGCGGAGTCGGGTCTCCAGCAGGCGAAGCTGGACGGTCGCGGCACGATCGTCCTCGAGGCGGCAACGGCCCGCGACACCCTCGTCCTGCATACGGGCTCGGGAGACGCCACCCGCCCCTGATGACGCGCCCGCGCGGCGGTGAGCGGCGCGGATGACGACCGGCCTGCTCGTGCTGCTCGGAGCGGCGCTCGTGCTGGTCGTCGCCGCTCTCGTGGCCGTCGTGGCCCGGTCGCGCGCGTCGGCGCGCGAGACGCGGCACCGCGAGGCGCTCGAGCGGCTCGAGCGGCGGCTCGATCTGTCGCTCGGTGACGTCCGAGCACCATCGCTCCCGCCGTTCGGGGCCGCTCCGGCGGGACCGGAAGGCGCGGCCCCCCTCGTCGCCGACCGCCTACCCGGCCGCGCGGCGCTCCTCGAGGCGGTCGGCGCGGAGATCGAGCGGGCACGGGCCGGGTCGACGAGGCTCACGATCGTGCTGGTGCGCGTCGCGGAGTCGTCGCTGGTCGACTCGCTCGTCGAGGCGGTGCGTGAGGTGACCGGGCGACGCGCCTACGCCGTCGGGCCGACCGCTGCTGCGTTCACGCTGCCGGGCCAGGGGCGCGCCAACGGCCTCGGGGCGGTGGCGCGAGTCGGGTCACGCACGACGTCGGTGGGGCACGCAGCGGAGTGGCGGCCCGAGGAGACGCCGGCCGAGCTCGTGGCGCGGCTCCTCGCGGAGTCGCGGCCGGACGGATAGCCGACGGCTCGGGCCCGCGCGCGCGGGCCCGAGCCGTCGGCGTCAGCCGTCTACGCCTCGTCGTCCGGGACGCCGGCGTCCGGCAGCTCGGGGAGCTCCGGCAGGTCGGCGTCGTAGTCGAGCCCGAGCGCGGACAGGTCGAGACCGTCGCCGTCGCCGATCTCCTCGAGAGCGGCGAGCAGCTCGGCCTCGGTGCCCCCGCCGAACATCGCGGACGGCAGCGGCTCGGTCGGCTCGATGTCTATGCCCCGGTACTTCTTGAGACCGGTGGCCGCCGGGATCAGCTTCCCGATGATCACGTTCTCCTTCAACCCGAGCAACCGGTCGACCTTGCCCTCGATCGCGGCGTCCGTGAGCACCTTCGTCGTCTCCTGGAAGGAGGCGGCCGAGAGGAACGACTCGGTCGCGAGCGAGGCCTTCGTGATCCCGAGGATCAGCGGCTCGAAGGTCGCCTGCTCGCCCTTCGCGGCCTTCGCCGCGTCGTTGGCCCGCTCCAGGACGACCTTGTCGACGAGCTGGCCGGGCAGGAGCTCCGTGTCGCCGGGAGTCTCGACGCGCACCTTCTTCATCATCTGGCGGACGATGAGCTCGATGTGCTTGTCGTGGATGTCGACGCCCTGTGACTTGTAGACCTTCTGCACCTCGCCCACGAGGTACTGCTCGGTCGGGGTCGAGCCGCGCGCCGCGCGCGTGTGCAGGTCGAGCAGCTCGGTCGGGTTGAGCGACCCCTCGTTGAGCGGGTCGCCCTGCGCGATCGTGTCACCGGCCCTGACCAGCATGCGGGTGCGGCGCGGGAACGCGTACTCCTTGACGGGCAGCGGCTCGCCGTCCGCGTCGAGCTCGGAGGGCGTGACGGTCACGACCGTCGTTCCCCGCTCCTGCTCCTCGATCGAGATCTTGCCGCCGAACTCGGCGAGCGTCGCGGCGCCCTTCGGGTTCCGCGCCTCGAAGATCTCGACGACACGCGGCAGGCCGTGCGTGATGTCCGCGCCCGCGACACCGCCCGTGTGGAACGTGCGCATCGTGAGCTGGGTGCCCGGCTCGCCGATCGACTGCGCGGCGATGATCCCGACCGCGTCCCCGATCTCACACATGTCGCCGGTGGCGAGGAACGTCCCGTAGCAGGCCCGGCAGACCCCGACCTCGCTGCGGCACTCGAGCACCGAGCGCACCGGGAGCATGGCCTCCTCCGCGTGCTCCTCGAGCTGGTCGGCGACCTCCTGGAGCCGCGGCTTCGTCAGGAGCTCGCCCTTCTCGGCGAGCACCGTCTTGCCCGGCTTGCCGTCGCGGAGCGGCTTGTGGACGTCCGCGGCGACGACGCGGCCGGCGGCGTTGAGGTTCGCCTGGCCGTCGAGGATCACCGGCAGCTCGACGTGATCGTCGGTACCGCAGTCGTCCTCGCGGATGATCACGTCCTGCGAGACGTCCACGAGCCGGCGGGTCAGATAGCCCGAGTCCGCCGTGCGCAGCGCCGTGTCGGCCAGCCCCTTCCGGGCGCCGTGCGTCGAGATGAAGTACTCGAGCACGGAGAGGCCCTCCATGAAGTTCGCCTTGATCGGGCGCTCGATGATCTCACCCTTCGGGTTGGCCATCAGTCCGCGCATCCCCGCGAGCTGGCGGATCTGGTTGAACGAGCCGCGGGCCCCGGAGTTGGCCATCATGAAGATGGAGTTCGTCTGGCGCAGGTTGGCCTTCATCGCGTCGGCGACCTTGTCCGTCGCCTCCGTCCAGACGGCGACGACCCGCTCCTTGCGCTCCTCCTCGGTCATCAGGCCGCGCTCGTACTCGAGCTCGACCTTCGCGACCTGCTCCTCGTACCCGGCGAGGATCTCTTCCTTCGTCGGCGGGATCACGATGTCGTTCTTCGAGACCGTGATGCCGGCACGGGTCGCGTAGCGGAACGCGAGGGACTTGATCGTGTCGAGGACGGTCGCCACGACGTAGGCGCCGTACCGGCCGACGAGGCGATCGATCGTCGCGTCGAGCTCGCGCTTCGTGAGCGCGCGGTCAACGACGAGCGGCTCCCGCTCGCCGTCCTTGACGGCGTCGACGAGCGACCGGTCGATCTCGCTCTCGAAGATCACGCGGCCCGGCGTGGTGAGCCGGACCTCGTCGCCCGAGCGGAACTCGATCGGCGCCTGGAGCGAGACGTGCTCCTTCTCCAGCTCGAGCGCCAGCTGGACCTCATCCTCGGAGCCGAAGCGGGGCGGCCGGTAGCCGAGCGCCTTCTCGAGCTCCTCGACGGTCGTGGCAATCAGGTCGTGCTCGCAGTACGTCAGGAAGTACGCCCCGAGCACCATGTCCTGCGTCGGCGTCGCGAGCGGCCGTCCGTGCGCCGGCGAGAGGATGTTGTTCGACGACAGCATGAGGATCCGCGCCTCCGCCTGGGCCTCGGCCGAGAGCGGGAGGTGGACCGCCATCTGGTCGCCGTCGAAGTCGGCGTTGAACGCGTGGCAGACGAGTGGGTGCACCTGGATCGCCTTGCCCTCGACGAGCACCGGCTCGAACGCCTGGATCCCGAGGCGGTGCAGTGTCGGCGCCCGGTTCAGCAGCACCGGGTGCTCCGCGATGACCTCCTCGAGCACGTCCCAGACCTCCGGGACCATCGACTCGACGTACTTCTTCGCGGCCTTGATGTTCTGAACGGCCTTCCGCTCGACGAGCCGGCTCATGATGAACGGCTTGAAGAGCTCGAGCGCCATCAGCTTCGGCAGGCCGCACTGGTGCAGCTTCAGGTTCGGCCCGGCGACGATCACCGAGCGGCCCGAGTAGTCGACGCGCTTGCCGAGCAGGTTCTGGCGGAACCGGCCCTGCTTGCCCTTGAGCATGTCGGAGAGCGACTTGAGCGGGCGGTTGCCCGGCCCGGTCACGGCGCGGCCGCGGCGGCCGTTGTCGAACAGCGCGTCGACGGCCTCCTGCAGCATCCGCTTCTCGTTGTTGACGATGATCTCGGGCGCGCCGAGGTCGAGCAGCCGCTTCAAGCGGTTGTTCCGGTTGATCACGCGCCGGTAGAGGTCGTTGAGGTCGCTCGTCGCGAAGCGGCCGCCGTCCAGCTGCACCATGGGGCGGAGCTCCGGCGGGATCACCGGGACCGCCTCGAGCACCATCCACTCGGGCTTGTTCTCCGACGTGATGAACGCCTGGACGACCTTGAGGCGCTTGATCGCGCGCTGCTGCTTCTGGCCCTTCGAGGTCTTGATGACGTCGCGGAGCGTGACCGACTCCTGCTGGAGGTCGAGGTCGCGGAGCAGCTCGCGGATCGCCTCGGCGCCCATGCCGCCCCGGAAGTACACGCCGAAGCCGTATGGCGACCCGAAGCGGTCCTTCAGCTCGCGGAAGATCTGCTCGTCGTTGACGACCTGCTTCACGTCGAGCTCCCGGAACAGCTTCCAGGTCTCCTCGAGCCGGCGGACGCCCTCGACGGCCGCGTCGCGCGCGTCGGCGCGGCGGCTCTCGATGTCCGCGACCATCTCCTTGACCTTGCCCGCCCACTGCTGGACGACCTCGAGGTCCTCCTTGCGGGCGCCCTCGACGAGGCACTGGTCGTAGGCGAGCTCGCGCACCTGATCGGCGGTGGCGTCGCCCTCGGCGTGCTCGAGCACGTCCCGGAGCAGGCCGTTGCCGGTCTCGCGGGCCCGGTCGAGGTTCTTCATGTCGACGGACGAGGCGAGCTCCGCATCCTCGGCGGCGAGCTCCTCGCCACCGAGCAGCTGGTCGAGCAGCTTGTGGAGGTGCTTTGTGATCGCGCCCTTCTTCGAGCCCGAGGAGCGCTCGAGCTCGGTGCGGAGCGGCTCGAGCGCCTCACGGAGCTCGACCGCCGCGGTCGCGACGGACTCGATCTCGCGTGGGGCGAGCCGGCGATCCTCGCGGGTCGCCGCCTGGCGGACGAGCTCGCGCAGCCGCTTCGGGTCCTCGCTCGTGATCGCCTTCGCGAGGCCGGGCAGGATCCCGCCGGCCATCGAGCGCGCCTCCTCGAGCGTGGGCAGCGCCTGGTCCTCGGCCCAGTTCGACAGCCCGCGGGCCCAGAACTCGTCGTCCTCGTCGAAGCCCTTGTCCTTCCCCTGGGCGAGGAACGCGCGGCGGCGCGCGAGGCGCTCGTCGAGCGCCGCGAGCTGCTCGTCGCGGTCGACGTTGATCTGCTCGGACTCGCCGCGGACCTTGTCCTCGAGGTCGACGAGGTCGGCCGCGCGCTTCTCGCGGTCGACGCCGGTGACGATCGACGCGGCGAAGTAGAGGACCTTCTCGAGCTCGCGCGGGGCGATGTCGAGGAGGTAGCCGATGCGGCTCGGGACGCCCTTGAAGAACCAGATGTGCGAGACGGGAGCGGCGAGGTCGATGTGGCCCATCCGCTCGCGGCGCACCTTCTGGCGCGTCACCTCGACGCCGCAGCGCTCGCAGATGATCCCCTTGTAGCGGACGCGCTTGTACTTGCCGCAATAGCACTCCCAGTCCTTCGTGGGACCGAAGATGCGCTCGCAGAACAGGCCGTCGCGCTCCGGCTTCAGGGTGCGGTAGTTGATGGTCTCGGGCTTGGTGACCTCGCCCATCGACCAGTCACGGATCTGCTTCGGCGAAGCGAGACCGATCCGGATCGCGTCGAAGTCGTTGATGTCGATCTGCGCCAAGGCGTTTCTCCTTCGGACAAGCACCTCTCGGGTGCTCCTCCAGTCGTCCTCTCATTCCTGATCTTCAGAGGCACTTCGCGGAGCGAAGTGCCCGATACCTCTATTCCTCGCTCTCACCGTCCACGGGCGCGAGCTCCTCGTCGGAGGGCTCCTCCTCGAGCGCCTCGTCCGAGGCGACCGCGAGGTCGCCGCCCTCCTCGGGGGCGCCCTCCTCGACCTCCTGCGCGCTCCGCACGTCGGCGGCCGCCTGGCGGACGCTCGCGGGAGAGAGGTCGATGCCGAGCTCCTCCGCCGCGCGGAGCAGCTCGTCGTCCTCCTCGCGCACCTCCACCTCGCGGCCCTCGTCAGAGAGGACGTGGACGTCGAGGGAGAGCGACTGCATCTCCTTGAGGAGCACCTTGAAGGACTCGGGGATGGAGGGCTCGGCGATGTTCTCGCCCTTCACGATCGCCTCGTATGCCTTCACGCGGCCGATCGTGTCGTCGGACTTGATCGTGAGCATCTCCTGGAGCGTGTACGCGGCGCCGTACGCCTCGAGCGCCCACACCTCCATCTCGCCGAAGCGCTGACCGCCGAACTGCGCCTTGCCGCCCAGCGGCTGCTGGGTGACGAGCGAGTACGGGCCGGTCGAGCGCGCGTGGATCTTGTCGTCGACGAGGTGGAGCAGCTTCAGGATGTACATGTAGCCGACGGTCACCTTCTGCTCGAAGGGCTGCCCCGACTTCCCGTCGAAGAGCTGCACCTTGCCCGAGCAGCGGCGGCCCTCGGCGCGTGACGCGTCGACGTTCATCGCGATCGTGTCGCTCTGCGACGCCCACGTGACGAGGGCGTCGTCGACGTCCGCCTCGGTGGCGCCGTCGAACACCGGCGTCGCCACCGCGCGCGGGTCGGGCGCGTTGATCGGGGCGCGCGGGTTGACCGGCTCCCCCTCCTCGAACACGCCGTGCGCGGCGGCCCAGCCGAGATGCGTCTCGAGGATCTGGCCGATGTTCATCCGGCTCGGCACGCCGAGCGGGTTGAGCACGACGTCGACCCCGCGGCCATCCTCGAGGAAGGGCATGTCCTCCTCGGGCACGATCTTCGCGATGACGCCCTTGTTGCCGTGTCGGCCGGCGAGCTTGTCACCCTCGGCGATCTTGCGCTTCTTCGCGACGAAGACACGGACGAGCTCGTTGACGCCCGGCGACAGGTCGTCGCCCGCGTCGCGCGAGAACGTCTTGACGCCGATCACCTTGCCGCCCTCGCCGTGCGGGACCTTCAGCGAGGTGTCGCGGACTTCACGCGCCTTCTCCTTGAAGATCGCGCGGATCAGCTTCTCCTCGGCGGTCAGCTCGGTCTCGCCCTTCGGGGTGACCTTGCCGACGAGGAGGTCGCCGGAGCCGACCTCGGCCCCGATCCGCACGACGCCGCGCTCGTCGAGGTTCGCGAGCGACTCCTCCGAGCGGTTCGGGATGTCGCGCGTGATCTCCTCGTCGCCGAGCTTCGTCGAGCGTGCGTCGATCTCGTACTCGTGGATGTGGATCGAGCTGAGCACGTCGTCCTTGACGAGGCGCTCGGAGAGCACGATCGCGTCCTCGAAGTTGTAACCCTCGAACGGCATGAACGCGACGAGCAGGTTCGCGCCGAGCGCGAGCTCGCCGCGGTCGGTGGCCGAGCCGTCGGCGAGCACCTCGCCCTTCTGCACCTTGTCCCCGAGGGAGACGACGGGCTTCTGGTGGATGAGCGTGCCCTGGTTCGAGCGCATGAACTTCGTCAGCGGGTACTCGTCCCGCGTGCCCTTGCCCTCGACCACGATCTTCTCGGCGTCGACGTCGATCACCGTGCCGGGGTTCCGGGCGAGCGCGACGTCGCCGGTGTCGACCGCGGCGCGGTACTCGAGACCGGTGCCGACGAGCGGCGCCTGCGGAATCATCAGCGGCACCGCCTGCTTCTGCATGTTCGCGCCCATCAACGCGCGGTTCGCGTCGTTGT
>Ga0111539_10005669_pt1 | contig 16153 bp, 16 predicted proteins | sample RhiMethybrSRZTD1_FD_79667 | JGI IMG/M metagenome (GOLD analysis project Ga0111539, IMG submission 79667) | Populus rhizosphere microbial communities from Tennessee, USA - Rhizosphere MetaG P. TD hybrid SRZTD1 (version 2) (version 2) | ecosystem: Host-associated > Plants > Roots > Rhizosphere >... | reverse complement strand
GAGGATCTGGCGCAGTACCGCGCGATCGAGCGCGAACCGCTCGAGGGGCACTATCGCGGGCACATCGTGTACTCAGCGCCGCCACCGGTGTCCACGGGCCTGCAGATCATCGAGACGCTGCAGATTCTCGACCACTATGTCCCCAGGGCCGGCGCGACGTACACGACCGACGCCGATTATTTCCATCACGTGATCGAAGCCTGGCGCGTTCGTGACGGCGGAGCGCGCATTGCCGACCCCGAACGGTATCCGGTGGATCTCGGCAATCACCTCGAGTCCGCACACGCGCTCGATCGCTTCAGGCTGATCGATCCGCGAAAGGCCTGGGTCTCGCAAGCTGGCGGCGGTCGTGGCCTGGCAAGCGCCCCAGAACCCCGGGAACCCTACGAACCCTTCGAACCCTTCGAACCTTCCGAACCTTCCGGACCTTCCGAACCCTCCCGCATCTCCACCGGCACCACGGCCTTCGTCGTCGCCGACGCGGAAGGCAACATGATTGCGTTCACGCAGACGCTCTCCACGTGGGGCGGCAACTTCTACGTGTCGAAGGGCCTCGGCTTTCTCTACAACGACCACTTCCGCGGCGGGGGCGGGCGCGGCGGCGGATTCGGATCGCTGCTGCCGCTGATGCGCTCATCGTCGACGAGCGTGCCGACACTGCTGTTCGCACCGGGCCCGGTCGATGGCGGACGGTACGGCATTCCCGGATTCGTGCCGCGGCTCGCGGTGGGATGCGCGGGCAACGCGTGGATCCCGGCGTCGGTGTACGACGTGATCCTCAATGTCGTCGACGGCGGCATGGACGCACAGCACGCGATCGAGGCACCGCGGATGCTGATCGGGAACGGCGACGGGGGTCGATCGCGTGTGCAGATCGAAGATCGCTTTCCGCGAACGCTTCTGGCGGATCTCGAGGCGCGCGGTCATTCGTTCGCGAAGGTCGGGCGCAAGGGCGAGGTGAAATACGGCTACGCGGCTGTGGCGGTGGTGAATGCTGCGAAGGGCACCGTGGAAGCCGGGGCCGATCCGCGCCGGTCTCATGGAACGGCGGTGAGCGACCGATAGAGCGCTCGTGCAGACTGTCCGGCGTGATCACAAATCTGGCTCTACGGAATTCGCTAGTAGCACGCGCGACCGCGGGTTCACGCTCGTCGAGCTCCTGATCGTCCTGGCCATCACGGGGATCATTGCCGCGATTGCCATTCCAGGATTGCTGCGCGCGCGCATGACCGGCAACGAGACGTCGGCGATCGCGTCGCTGCGTACAGCTTCGCTGTCGCAGACGGCGTACGGCGCGTCGTGCGGCAAGGGCGGCTATGCGGCGACGCTCGCGATTCTCGGCACGGCGCCGCCCGGGAGCACGGCCGCATTCATCTCGGAAGACCTCGGTCACGCCGCGCCCGTGCTCAAAAGCGGCTACACGTTCGTGATGGGTCCAGGCGCCGGATCCGTTGCCGGACCGACCGATTGCAACACCCTCGCCACGATCTCCCACTGGGTCATGACCGGCGTGCCGCAGGCGTACGGCCTGACTGGCACCCGCACGTTCGCCACCGGCGGCGGCGAAATCTGGCAGAGCACGACGAGCACGGCGCCGGCCGAACCGTTCACGGCCAGCGCGACCGTCTCACCGATTCAGTAGGTCCTGCGGCACAAACGGCTCGACGTGTACCAGCACGTCGGCAATCCACGGCAATTCTTTCGTCAGCGTCGCGCGCACGTCCGAGGCGATGTCGTGCGAGGCGCGGACGGTCATGGCCGGATCGACCCCGATGTGCAGGTCGACGTGGTACTGAAAGCCGGTCTTGCGCGCAAACAGTTTCTCGGTGCCGAGCACGCCTGGCACGGTCGAGGCGACCGCGCGCACTCGATCGATCAGCGCCGGATCGGGCATCGTGTCCGCCAGCTCGAATGACGCATCGCGCAGCACGCGCGCGCCGGTGATGACGACGACCACGCCGACGAGGAATCCGCCATAGTGGTCGGCGGCCAGAAACCGATCGGGATTAGCGCGCGCAAGCGCGACGGCCGTCAGCGCGGCCAGCGCCGAGAGGATGTCCACGCTGTCGTTCCACCCGTCGGCGAGCAGCGCCGCGCTGCGCATGCGGCGTCCGGCGCGGACCTTGACGATCGCCATCACGCCACGAACGACGATCGTGGCGCCGAGCACGGCCAGGGCGCTCGCGCCGGGTGGATCGTGACTCGCGCCGATCGCTCGTAACGACTGCGCAGCAATGACGACGCCTCCCGCGAGCAGCACGGCGCCGACGAGAAAGGCCGCGATCGTTTCAAAGCGGCCGTGGCCGTAGGGATGATTGGCGTCCGCGGGTTTGGCGGCCGCGCGCAGGCCCGCAAGGACGATGCCCGAGGCGAGCACGTCGCCCGCAAACTCGAGTCCGGTCGCCACGACGGAGCTGGAGTGCGCCCACCACCCGACGAACACGTTCGCGCACGCCAGCACGGCGCTGACGCCGATGCCGACGATCGTCACGAGTCGTGCGCTCCGGCCGTCGTCGGACGTCATCATGAGCGCTTTCAACGAGGCCTGGCGACTGACTCCGCCGAGGGCGACTCCGGCCAGATCGGATCCGGTGTGGCGGTGTATTGTGCGTGCGCGAGTTCGCCCTGGAAGAACGCGACTTCCGAGGCGATGAACGCCAGCCGCGCCCAGAGCCTTGCGAGCACGAACAGCTGTGTGAGCAGCAGCGCACGCCAGGTCGGGCCCCAGCCAGGCGGCGCGATTTGCAGCCACAGGCGGGCGAGGACGAGCAGCGCCAGTACGTTGAGGAGATAGAGAGTCACCGTCCGCAGTGGCCGCCGGCGGATGAAGCGCAGCGACGCGCCGAGCGCCGCGAGCATGCTGCGGCGATCCTCGACGACCGCGCGCACCTTGGCGAAATCCGCCATCAGACTGACGAGCATCAGCGCCGCGAGGAAGATCAGGTACAGGCCACCGCGCAGGAGCAGCGCCTGCTGCTCGGATGTCATGTCACGCGTGAGGCGATCGTAGATAGTCGTGAACAGCAGCGGGTGCAGCCAGCGGAACAGCACCCAGTAGATCGGCGCAATGAACAGGGCGAGCCGGAGAAAACGGACGAAGTAGACCCCACAGGCGGCGAAGAAGGCGTGAGTGCGGACCGGGCGCGCGCGCGCGAGCCGATCGAGGATGCCTCCCGAAAGAAAGATCCAGAACATGACGTAGGCGACGACGGCGCCGGCCACGGCGGGCGCGAGCGGCCGGGCGTCCAGCAGGCCGCTCGAGATGCTCATCGTGCCGCCAAATCCGAGCATCTCGTGCGTGAACGTCCTGCCGAGCCCCTGCGCCTGCGACGCAAACTCGGTGGCCCAGCCTTCGTCCCAGTTCCACTGCGCGCGATCCGCGACCATGCTCTGGCCCAGGTGCGTTTCGAGCATGCCGCGAAGCGCGAAGGCGAGCGGCAGGGTGAAGAGCAGCGTCGCCACAAAGATCGAGACCGTGACGACGGGCGCGACAATGGCACGGCGCCAGCCCTCGAGAAACGCGCCGAGTACCGTGGCGCGCGGACGGTCAGGAGAAAAAGGCATAGGTTACGAGCACCTGCTCGAGCCAGGCGATCCAGTGGAGCGTCCAGCGGTCGGCGGCGGCCGCTGCGTGTGGCTGTGCCGTCCACGAGTTGTTCGTGTAGTTGAGATCGAGCAGCAGCACGCGATCCGGATCCACTTCCACGGTCTTCACGTGCGCGCCGCGGCGGTACCTGAACGCATACGACCGCTCGCGTCCGTCCCAGCGCTCGGTCACCGACGAGCCGTCGTCGAATGTCACGCGCACGTCGATCGGAAACACGCCGTCGCCGTCGCGCCGTACGACAACGGTCGAGATCGTCGTCGCAGCCGGTGATGCCGGCGCGGTCTGATCGGCCGCGATCGCCGTGACGCTCTCCACGCGATAGTCGAATGACGATGCGCTGCGAAACGCTGCGTCGAAGAACCACGTGAGATCCTGGCCGCTGACTTCGCTCGCGATGGCGTAAAACTCATCCGGCGCCGGGTGGCGGAATGAACCGCGCGCGTAGTACGTCGCCAGGATCCTCTGCATCACGTCCCAGCCGACCACGCGTTCGAGCGTGTGCAGGGCCAGTGCGGTCTTGTTGTACGAAATGACGCCGGCTGCTCTCGGCCGCATCTTCCACGTGGGGGTCGTAAGACTGTCGGCCGACGCAAACGGCCTGAGTCCATTCAACCGGTCGCCGTCCACGATTCGCGTCCAACGGGCATCGTCGAACGCCCACGCCGCAAGACCGCCGAAATAGCGATTCACCATCACGAATCGGTCCGGGTACGTCTCGTCGAGGACGCGCGCGGCGGCGTACGTGTTGATGCCTTCATCCATCCAGGCGTGTTCGACCTCGTTGGTGGCGACGACGCCGTACAGAAACTGATGGCCGATCTCATGAACCGTCACCGCTTGAGGCGCCGTGCCCGCCCACGGTGAAAACCAGCGCATGCCTGTCGTGACGAGCGTCGGGTACTCCATGCCGCCGGTCGATGCGCCCTGCGCCGCCTCGTTGAAGATCGGCACGGGGTCCACGATCGTGAGGTGGTCGTACGGGTACGGGCCGAACCACTGGCCGTACAGCTTCAGCGTGGCGCGTGCGGCAGTGAGGTGACGCTCGGTTTCACGGCGGTGATCGGGCTGCAGGAGCAGACGCAAGTCCACGGCCGGCAAGCCGGGCTCCGCAAACCGATCGCGGACCTCCACGAGCGACGGACTCGTGACCCACGCGAAGTCGTGCACGTCGCGCTCGACGAAGCGGTGCGTGGTGGCGCCGCTGCCGGCGTCGGTCTGCGACACTTCCTTCCCAGTGGCGCCCACGATCCAACCCGCCGGCACGGTCAAACGCACGTCGTACGCCCCGAAGTCGGCGAAGAATTCCGTGGCCGCATGGTACTGGTGACAGTTCCACCCGTTCGCGTCGAGCACGCCGATTTTCGGAAACCACTGCGCGACGAAGAAGGTGTTGTCGATTACGCCGGCCGTCGAAACCGCGCGCGGGACGTGCGCGTTCCACGACATGTCCACGTCAATCGTCTCGCCCGGCGCGACCGGACGGTCGAGCGGCACGGACAAGACGGTGCGATCCTCCGCGTTGCCGTCGTCGGGTGAAATGAAGCGTGCGCGTGGGAGCAGATCGACGGGCGCCGTGCCGGCGAGGGCGAGCTTCGTCACGTCGATCAGCGCGAGATCCTCGTCACGTAGTGCGCGCACCGGCGTGCCGGCGAGCGCGCGTTCGCGCATCCACGTCGAGTTGGGGGACCGCCACGCATTCCAGTAGAGGTGGAATCGCAGCTCGGTGGCCGGCACCGGTGCGATGTTCCGCCAGGTCAGCCGCCCGGTGGCGTAGATCAGACGATTGACGGGATCGAGGCGGGCGTCGATCGAGTAGCTCGCGTTTTCCGGGGAGCGTGCGGTGGTCGTCTGGCGCGCCGCGCCGGGCACTTCGATCAGCCCTACGACCAGCAATGCCAGAACGAATCGCAGTGCGGGCATGAAGCGCGACGGGCGCAATGCTAGCATGGAGCGTTTTTCGGGAGGAGTGACGAGTGTCCATCAAGGTGATGCACGTCGGCCTCGGGCCGATTGGCGCCGGTGTCGTGCGACAGGTGGCGGGCCGCAAGGGCCTGACCATTGTCGGCGCCGTTGATATCGACCCGGCCAAAGCTGGCCGCGATTTGGGTGACGTGTGCGAGGTCGGACGCAAGCTGCGCGTCAAGGTGACGAACGACATCGCGAAGACGATTCGCGCCACGCGTCCGGATGTTGCCGTGCTCTGCACGAGCTCATCGCTGAAGAGAGTCGTGCCTGAATTCGAGGCGGTTCTGCGTCACAAGGTCCCGATCGTGTCCACGACGGAAGAGCTGGCGTATCCGGTGAAGGCGAATGCTGCGCCGGCGCGCAAGATCGACGCGCTGGCCAAGCGCGCGCGTGTGGCGGTGCTCGGTACCGGCGTCAATCCCGGGTTCGTCATGGACGCGCTGCCGATTGCGCTGACCAGCGTGTGCGAGCGCGTCGAGAAGATTCACATCGATCGCGTCCAGGACGCGAGGATCCGGCGGCTGCCGTTCCAGAAGAAGATCGGCGCCGGTCTGACGGTCGAAGAGTTCACGGCGAAGGTGCACGATGCCAGCGTCCGGCACGTCGGACTCGCCGAGTCGATCACGATGATTGCCGACGCGCTCGGCTGGAAGCTCGACAAGGTGACGGACGAAATCGCGCCGAAGATTGCCGACGCCGACGTGTCGAGCAAGTTCCTGACGGTGGAGAAGGGCCGAGTCTGCGGCCTCATCCAGGATGGCGTGGGTTATCGAAAGGGCGAGCCGGTGATCACGCTCCACATGGAGGCGTATCTCGGGGCACCACAATCGTACGACGGCGTCCGCATCACCGGTTCGCCGAACCTCGACATGAAGATTGCCGGCGGCGTGCACGGCGACATCGCGACCGCCTCGATGGTGGTGAACTCGATCCCCAAGATCCTCCGCGCAGCGCCCGGCTTACGGACGATGCGGGACGTGATGCTGCCGTCCTACTTTGGGGGATAGGTGGCGAAGTGCCGGACGAGCGCCGCAACGAGGCCCGTCACCGTGTACGGCTCCGCGATCACGGGCGTCTTGATTCCGAGTCCGGCACACGCGGCAGCCGTCACCGGACCAATCGCAGCCACCACCGTCGTGTTCAGCAGGTCGGCCGCCTGCTCCTCGCCGATCAGCGCCACGAAACGCTGGACAGCCGTCGGGCTGGTGAAAGTGACGGCGTCGATCGAACTGTCGAGCAGCATCCGGTAGATTCGCTGCGCTGCCGGTGAATCGGCCGACGCCGCTTCCGTCCGATACGCGACGAGATCGGTGACCACCGCGCCGTGGCGCTGCAGTTCCTCGCCGACGACGCCGCGCACGTGATCGGGACGAACGACGAGCGCGCGACGTGACGCCAGCGGCCCGTGGGCGGCCATCGCATCGCCGAGATTCTCCGCGCCGAATTCAGGCAGGTTGACGTCGGGCTTCAGGCCCGCTGCGACCAGCCGATCTCCGGAGGACGGACCGATCGCGCAGAGACGCACGGCGCCCAATGCGCGCAGGTCGCGCGGCCCGCGGGCGAGCGCCGCAAGAAAGCGCGACACGGCGCTGGCCGATTCGAACACCACCCACGCGTACTCGTCCACCGACGCCGCCGCACGATCGAGCGCTTCGGGGTCCTCGGGCGGTGCATTCCGAAACACCGGCGCCTCGACCGCCTGCGCGCCGAGATCCTCGAGGGCGTCCACCAGCTCCCGCGCTTGTTCCTGCGATCGCGTCACGACCACGCGGCGGCCGAAGAGCGGCCGCTCGTCGAACCAGCGCAGGTGATCGCGGAGCGCCGTCACCTCGCCGACGACGAGCAGCGCGGGCTCCGACGCGGCCGCGGCCGCCGTCGCCTCGCACAGCTCGCGAATCGTGCCCGTTTTCGTTCGCTGCGAGGGCGTCGTGCCGTTGTAGATCAACGCCGCCGCGGCGTCGGGCGGCGCGCCGCGATCGAGCAGTTCCTGCAGCATCGCCGGTACGGCGCGACCGCCGGCGTAACAGACCAGCGTACCTTCGAGCTGCGCCAGACTGTCCCAGTCCACATCCGGCACTTTGCCCGTCTCGTCCTCGTTGCCGCGCAGCAGCACCAGCGCGTCGCCCGCGCCCGGATAGGTGATCGGAACGCCGGCATAGGCCGTGGCGCCAATCGCCACCGATACGCCGGGCACGACCTCGAACGGCACACCCTGCTCGTGCAGAAAGAGCGCTTCCTTCGCGCCGCTGTCGAAGACGAACGGATCGCCCCACTTGAGGCGCGCGACGGTGTGGCCGTCCCGCGCTTTCTCTGCGAGCAGCATCGAGATGGCGTCCTGGGCGGTTTCACGTTCGGCGGGCGCGCCGGCGGCGATGCGCTCGGCATCGGGACGCGCCCACCGCAGCACGGCGTCCACCGCGCGGTCGTAGACGACGACGTCTGCGTCGGCCAGGAGCCGGACGCCGCGTGCTGTCAGTAGGCCTGGATCGCCCGGACCTGCGCCGATGATGTAGACCTTGCCCGGCCGGCCGCTCATTTCTTGGCCGGTGGCGCGAAGTATCCGGATTTCGAGCGCGCCGCCACGTTCGGACGCGTCACGCGCACGCTGACCGCACGCCACGCACCGTCGCGTTTCGTGTTCTTCGAGAGGTACCCAATCATGTACTGGTTCGACAGCTCGTCGGCGATCTGCCCGTACACGCCCGCGAGCTGAGCGGCGTCGTCCACGTAGAACACGCGGCCGCCCGTTTCCTGCGAGAGCGTGCGCAGCACGAAATCCGATTCCTTGAACCCGCGCTGCGGCACCGAGGCCTGATCCTTGCTGCGCAGCCCAATGGCGTACACGGTGACGTTCGAGCGTTTCGCCGCGCTCAGCACGTCGTCGTACGAAATGAGGCTCGTGGTGTCTTCGCCGTCAGAGAGCACGACGATGGCCTGCCGTCGGACCTCGTCGGTTGACGTGGCCCGGACCTGATTCAGCTCGTGAAACGCGGCGTAGAGCGCGTTATACAGCGACGTGGAACCGCCCGCCCGCGTCTGGCGAATCGCTTTCTCGAGCGCGTCGAGATCGTTGGTGAATGACTGACGGACGACGTAGTCGCTGTTGAAGTCGATGATCTGTTCAACGTCGCTCTTGGTGAGCCGCTTCGTGAAGCCGATCGCCGCTTCCTGGGCGATGGCCATGCGCGGCTCCATGCTGGTGCTCGTGTCGATGAGCAGTGAGAGCGCGATGGGCTGCGGTTCGCGCGCGAAGAACGAAATCTCCTGCGCAATTCCGTCTTCGAAGACGACGAAGTCCTTCTGTTCCAGGCCCGCGACCGGGTGATTGGCGGCGTCGATGGCCGAAACGCTCAGCACCACCATGTCGGTGCCGGAGCGAAACACCTGGCGGGCGGCGAGCGGAGCCGCGGTCAGCGCCGCGAGGCCCGCGGCTGCGAGGAGCGTGGCGCGCGCGGTCACTGTCCGGCCCACCGGGTGGCGCGCACGGTGGCGCCGGCCTTCCGCGTCGTCACTTCGACCTTCGTCGGCGGAATCATCGTCTCCGGCCGCGCGTACACGATGTCGTAGCGCGAGGTGATCACGTCGGCGACGCGTCCAAACGCCGCTTCGAGACCCATCTTGGAGAGCACCGTCGTGTTCATGCCGCCGTTGTCGCGCGCATCGTCGTTCACGAGCAGCAGCCGTTCGCGGTTGCCTTCGCTCGGCAGGTCGGAAATACGGGCCTGCAGCGTGAGCGTCCACAGCGACGCGTGCGTGTTCTTGAGCGCCAGCGCGCCGCGCGTGTGCAGCTCTTCGCTGAACTCGGGGCTGTCTTCGTCGATGAACGCGACGATCACCGGGCGGGCGGCCTCGCGCTTCTGGAACTCACGGCAGGCGTCGATCACGCCGTTGATCATGTAGATCCCGGAGCCGGTGCGCGGGAACAGCGTCTTGATCTGCTTCTCGAGTTCGGGGTACGTGCGCGAGAAGTTGACGATCTGCGTCGGGCGATCCGCGAGCGTGTAGAGCGCGATCTCCGGGTTGCCGGCCTGCAGTTTGTGCAGGAGCGTCACCAGGCCATCGCGGAGGTCGTTGGTGATCTGCGCCAGCGCCGGGTAGTGGCCGTCGTCCACGAGGATCGCGACGTGCGTCGGCGGCGCCGCCGGTGTGACGCGGATGATCTCGCGGGCGAGCCCGTCCTCGCGCACGACGAAGTCGGCGGCGGTGAGGCCGGCGATGGCGGCGTCGTTCTTGTCTGTGACGGCTGCGGCGATGTGGCGTTCGCGAACTTCGCGCTGGGACTGGGCGTCCGGTGCCGCGACGAGCAGGGCGCTCGCGCCCACCAGGGCGATCACCTGCAGGAGCGAGAAGCCGCGGAAAGCGGCGCGCGTCGGCATGGAGCCTCCTATGGGCAGTGTACGTCAGGACGCGGCCGGCCGGGTCGCGTGTTTGGGGTGTTTTCAGGCCTCCCGGACCACCGTGTGAAATAATTCACAAGGTATGGTATACGTGTACCGCTCGGCCGGCTGTTAGGAACCCTGAAGATGCCCGGCGACGATCGCTCGCGCCTGCTGGAACGCTCGATCAAGGCGATGCAACGCACCGCCCAGCGCTCCGGTGCCGCGGCGTCGGCCAGTTACACGCTCATCGGCAGTATCATTCTGCTCGGCGGTCTGGGTTACGGCTACGACCGGTGGCAGGGCACCGCTCCGTGGGGCGTGTTCGTCGGGCTTATGCTCGGAGTGATCGTGGGGTTCTACCAGTTGGCCCGATCGGTGTGGACGAGAAAATGACACGTATCGCCTGGATCACCGCCGGATGTCTCGTCAGCGCGGCCGTGGCGATCGCGATCGTCGGTCGTGGCTTCGCCGACGACGTGCTGCTCGGGATGCTCGGTCCGCTCGTCGCCGTCGCGCTCACCTGGCTGTTGATCGAGCGCACGGTCCAACACGATCCGGCCCGCCTGACCCAGCTCCTCATGACGGCGTTCTTCGTGAAGATGGTCTTTTTCGGCGTCTACGTCGTCGCCGTGCTGCGCGGCGTGCCGGGCGTCGAGACCATGCCGTTTGCCGTGAGCTTCACGGCCTACTTTATTTCGCTGTACGCGATCGAGGCCGTTCTGATGGATCGGCTGGCGTCGCGCGCGGCCCGCTGAGACCCGAGACCCCTGATGTTCTCGATGTTCGCGCAAGCGCCAGAAGTGCCGCACGCCGCCCAGCCGGCTGCAGCCTTCAATCCCGGCGAGGTCATCCTCGAGCACGTCTCGAACTCGTCGCACGATCAGGCGCTCATCCACCTGCCGCCGGTGTTCGGCATCGACTTCTCGGTGACCAAGCACGTGTTCATGCTGTGGCTCGTGGCGGCGCTCATCTTCGTCACGGTCACCGCGCTCGTGCGGCGGTACGTGCGCCAGCAGCGTCTGGTGCCCAGCGGCGCGGGCACCCTGCTCGAGATCGCCGTCGGCTTCGTCCGTGACGGCATCGTGCGGCCCAACGTCGGCCGCAAGTGGACCGACGCCTATACGCCGCTGCTGCTCACGTTCTTCCTGTTCATCCTGGGCGCCAATGTGATCGGGCTCGTGCCGATCTTCGACGTGCTCGCGCTGCTCGACCACTACGTGATCCACAGCGGCGAGCACTCATTCCTGCAGCGGCTGATTCACGGCGGCGCGACCGCGACGGGCAATTTCAACGTGACGGCCGGGCTGGCCGTCATCAGCTTCTTCGCCATCATCATCGCCGGCACTCGCGCTCACGGCTTCGTGCAACACTGGGTGAACCTGGTGCCGGCGGGGATGGCCTGGCCGATCTACATCATCCTGATCCCCATCGAGATCATCAGCATGTTCGTCAAGCCGTTCGCGCTCACCATGCGTCTTGCCGCGAACATGACGGGCGGCCACATCGCGATTCTCGCGATCACGTCGTTCATCTTCATATTCGCCGAGCGAGTCAGCGCCGGTTTCGGCATGGGCGTGGGACTCTTCGGGTCCGTGCCGCTCTCGGTCGCCGTCTCGGGGCTCGAGCTGATCGTCGTGCTCGTTCAGGCCTACGTCTTCACCTTGCTCACGGCCGTGTTCATCGGCATGGCCATTCACGCGCACCACTAACGTCCGTTTCAGGAGGAATTGGATCATGCAGGAAACTGCGAACTTGGCCCTCGGATATGCCGGCGCCGGCATCGGTCTCGGTCTCGTCGTCGTCGGTGCGGGTCTCGGCATCGGGAAGCTCGCGGCCGGTGTCGCGGAGGGTGTGGCGCGGCAGCCGAGCGCGGCGTCCCAGATCTCGGGCGCGACGAACCTGCCGCTGTTCCTCCTGGAAGGCGTCGCCATCCTCGCGGAGGTCTTCTGCCTCCTGATCGTATTCAAATAACTGCGCCGCGCTGCGCGGCCGCCGCGCACGAAGCGAAAGGACGCTCGCTGTGGGTAGCAATCCCCTGGTGCAATTCGATCCCGGGCTGTTCGTCTGGACGATCCTGACGTTCGTCGTCCTGCTCGTCCTCCTGGCGAAGTTTGCCTGGAAGCCGCTCCTCGCCGCACTCGAGGCGCGCGAAAAGGTGATCGCCGGCGCGGTCGACGACGCGCGCAAAGCGAAAGAGGAGCTGGAACGTGTGCAGCAGGATGCGGCGCGCCTGCTCGGTGACGCGCGCCGTGAAGCGGAGAGCATCATCTCCCGCTCGCGCACCGACTCGGATCGCTTCCGTGAAGAGTTGCGCCAGCAGGCCACTGCCGAAGCGCAGGCGATCACGCGCAACGCTCAGAGCCAGATCCAGCACGAGACGGCCCGCGCCATTCAGCAGATCCGCAGCGAGGCCGTTGACCTGTCGCTGGCGATTGCGTCCAAGATCCTTCGGCGCACCGTCACGGTCGACGACCAGCAGCGGTTGCTCGACGAGACGATCAGCCAGCTCGAGAAGCACTGACCTCAGGTCAGAGATCACAGGTCAGAGGTCAAAGGTCAAAGGTCAAAGGTAAGTTCCAGGTCAGAGGTCAGGGGCCTGTAACCTGACCTTTCACCTTTGACCTCGCACCTACCTTTGACCTCTGACCTGTGACCTCTGACCTCTGACCTCTGACCTCTGATCTCCGACCTCGATGCGCGCCTTCGATCTCCTGCTCTTCCTGATGGTCGTCATCTGGGGCGCCAACTACAGCGTCATCAAGCGCGCGTTCGTCGAGATTCCGCCGCTGCCGTTCAACGCGCTGCGGCTCGTCATTGCCTCGGCCGTGTTCTTTGCGGCGATTCGCATCGCGCGCTGGCGCGCACACCGCGTGGCGCCGGATCGGACGGGCGTGTTCCACACGCACGACGACCTGACGCGCCGCGATCGCCTCGATCTCGTCTGGCTGGGTCTCATTGGCCACTGCGCGTACCAGCTCACGTTCGTGAGCGGCGTCGCGGCCACGAGCGTCTCCAATGCGGCGCTCATCCTCGGCGCCACGCCGGTGGTCGTCGCCATTCTGTCCGCGGCGCTCGGCCGCGAGCGCATCGGTGCCATGCACTGGATCGGCGCCGCGATCTCCGCATCGGGCATCTATCTCGTCGTCGGCCACGGCGCGTCGTTCGGCGGCGCCACGCTGCACGGCGATCTGCTGATGCTGCTGTCGGTGGCGTGCTGGGCCGTCTACACGCTCGCCGGAAGCCGCCTGATCGCACGCCACTCGCCGCTCTACGTCACCGGCATGTCGATGGTCATCGGGACGGTGCCGTACCTGCTGATCGTGGCGCCGCAATTCGCCTCGGTGCATTGGGGTGCGGTGAGTGCCTGGACGTGGACGGCGCTCGTGCTCTCGGCGCTGCTCGCGCTGTGCGTCGCGTACACCGTCTGGTACGCGGCGGTGCGGCGGCTGGGCGCCGCGCGCACAGCCATCTATTCGAATGCCGTGCCGCTCGCGGCCATGGCCGTGGCGGCCGTCTGGCTGCACGAGCGCATGACGCCCATCAAGATCGCCGGCGCCACGGCGGTGATCCTGGGAGTGGCGCTCACGCGCCTTGGCCGAAAGTCGCCCGTGGCCGTCGCGATCGAAGAATGACGGTCACGCCAGCGCTTTCCATCTCAGGTGTCCAAGCGCGACGGCGGCGGCTGCGGCGGCGACGCTGACGATCGACAGCGCCATGAATTGCGCGTACAGCGTGCGGCCCATGATGTCGAAGATCGTGAGGCCCATGAGCACGAGCGACAGGGCGGTCGCCACTTTCCAGTTGAAGCCCACCTCGGCCCAGCGATCGATCAGGCACACGACCGCTGGCGTGCCGAGCAGGAGCACGTAGTCCCAGCCCTGCGGTGAGAGCAACGGCACCAGAAGCATGAGCAGCGCGAACTCGAGATAGTCGGGATCGGCCACCGTCTGGCGCCGCACCCACACGGTCGCCACGAGCCCGAGGCCGGCGCCGGTGGTGATCGTGGCCAATGCCGCGGCGGGTGCGCCGACGCCCAGCCACTTCGCCCACATCGACGCGAACGACACGTTGTCGTTGCCGAGCAGATTGCCGCCGGTCGAACCGGAGACCGTGCGCCACCAGTCCGCGAGCAGCTGTACGTTGCCCTGCCAGCCGTAGATCGCCGCGGGCAGCACGAGACCCGTGCCGAGAACGGACACGCTGACGAGCGCGGCCGTCGCGCCGTGCGTGAACGCCAGCCACGGCAGCAGCAGGAGCGCGTACGGCTTGACGAACGCCGCGAGGCCGATGAGCACGCCTGACAGGATCGGCAGATCGACCTGCGCGGCCAGCAGCGCGCCCACGAGCAGCGTCCCCAGCAGGATGTTCGTTTGGCCGAGTGTCAACTCGTGCGCGTAGAACTTGGCCATGAACAACACGGTCAGCCAGAGCAGCGTGCGATCGGATCGGCGGCGCTCCGGCAGCGCGCGCACGGACCAACGCACGAGCGAGGTGAGCAGTCCGGCCGAGAGCGCGAACCAGATCGCCTTGGACGCCTCGCGATCGACCAGCGCGAACGGCATCATCGCCATGGCGAATGCCGGCAGGTACTTGAACTGGTAGTGGCCGTCGGAGGCGACGTACAGCGGCTGCGCGTGCAGCACGCGGGAGGCCGCGGTGCGGTAGACCTCGAAGTCGGCCATCTCTTTCTGTACGCGCGCGCGAAACACGATCGCGAGGAGGGCGACGAGCAGGAGCGGCGCGACGAGCGGGCGCAGACGAGAGGGCACCGAGCGCCCAGTATATTCCCGGAGACTACGCGAGCCGTCGCGCGCGCAATCCGATCAGAATCGTGGCGAGCAGCATCGCGCCGAGACTCACGGCGGCGCTGTGGACGATCAGCATGTACAGCGTGCGGCCCCAGAGATCGAAGATCGCGAAGCTCGTGAGCGCGATGGCGGCGAGGGTCGCCGCGCGCCACAGGGCCGGCTGCGCCGGCCAGCGATCCAGGGCGCACGCGTAGGCGGGCGCCGCGACGAGCAGGACGTAGTCCCAGCCCTGCGGCGAGACGAGCGGCACGAGCACCATCAGCAGGGCGAACTCCAGGTACGCGGGATCTGACGGCACCCGGCGGCGCACGGCGATCACGGTTGCGGCGGCGAGCGCGGCGACGACGCTCGTCGCGAGAGCCAGATGTGTGGCCGTGTCGCCGGGCCCGAGCCACTTGGCCCACATCGTCGCGAACGAGATGTTCTCGGCGACGAGCAGGTTCGGCGCGGTGGTTTCGGTAACGGTGGAGAGCCAGCCGTGGAGCTCGGCGAGGTTGCCGTGCCACCCGTATGTCGCCGCGGGCAGCAGCAGGCCCGCCGCGATCACCGCGCCTGCGCTGACAACGGACGAGGGACCGGCGGCGACGACGAGCCAGGGGATCGTGATGAGCGCATACGGTTTCACGAACACGGCCGCGCCCGCGAGCGCACCGGCGGCGAGGGGGCGTCCGTTGCGCGCGGCTCTGAGCGCCGCGAGGAGCACCACGCCGAGCAGCACGTTCGTCTGTCCGTGAATCAGCTCGAGCACCCAGAACTTCGCGGTGACGAGCGCGGTCAGCCAGAACACCGTGCGGAACGGCCGGAGCGGCGCGGGTACGCCGCCCGCGGCGCGCGTGATGAAGATGAGGACCAGCCACGCGCTGGCGGCGAACCAGATCGGTTTCATCACTTCTTCGGGCACGAGCGCGACCGGCGCCATCGCCAGCGCGAACGCCGGCAGGTACTTGAATTGATAGTGGCCGTCGTCGGGCCGGTACAGAGGCGCGGCGTCCATCGCGCGCAAGCCCGCGGTGCGGTAGACGAGGACGTCGTCCATGTCGCGCTTCGAGCGGAGCGCGACGTAGGCGGCGGCGACGAGTAGCAGAAACACGAGCGCGCGCACCAGGGGGCGTGTCGGAGCGGGCACGGAGCATGGTAGCGCGGTCACGCGTCCTTTTTTGGGGCGGACGCCGCGTCAGATTAGAATCCGCCGATGCGTCTGGCCCTCCGCGCCCTGCTTGTCGCCGTCGCGTTGGTTTTTCCTCCGCTGGTCGCCCGGACCTTGACGGCATCGCCGCCGCAATTGGACTACGCGCAGGAAGGCTACATTTTCGAGAAGGTGGTCTTTCACCACACCTTCGATGCGCAGGGCACGCGCACGACGGAGACCGAAGTCCGCGCTCGCATCATGTCCG
>Ga0111539_10005665_pt1 | contig 16158 bp, 21 predicted proteins | sample RhiMethybrSRZTD1_FD_79667 | JGI IMG/M metagenome (GOLD analysis project Ga0111539, IMG submission 79667) | Populus rhizosphere microbial communities from Tennessee, USA - Rhizosphere MetaG P. TD hybrid SRZTD1 (version 2) (version 2) | ecosystem: Host-associated > Plants > Roots > Rhizosphere >... | reverse complement strand
GGGCGAAGCCCCCAGATTAATACTGGAGCCGGCGACCAGACTTGAACTGGTGACCTGCTGATTACGAATCAGCTGCTCTACCAACTGAGCTACGCCGGCGCCCCAACTGCGTGATGCGCGTCTGCGCGTGCGCAGACGGCCATAACAGACCCACAAGTCTAGCAGAAACCGCCGAGCCCGTCGGTGCGTGGTGTGAATTGGGACGCCGCGGGAACGGGCGTACGCCTGTGAAAAAGCAAACAGGCAGAGAACCCTCTGCGAACCCCACCTGCCGCTGTTCCAAGCAACAGGTGCTATCGCAGAAGATCCCTGCCTTCTGCCTCTTTACTTCTGCCTTTGGCCTTCCGTACTAGTGCGTGACGCTGTCGTAGTGGGTGTCGCGTCTCCGCACGTTGTCGCGGAAGCCGGGCACGAACTCGCCGACGAAGTCGATCGCTTTCACTGCCGCGGTCCGCACCAGTGCATCAGCGATCTGCTCCCAGGTCTCGCCCACCTGCCGCAACGCCCGTGCGGTGGTGCCCGTGCTGCGTTCCGAACGCCTCACAGCAGGCCGTACCGGGTACGGGTCGTGACTCAGGTCGGTGTCGAAGTCGCCGTAGTCGGGCGTGTGCTGGCGGCGGCTGATCGTGGCCAGCCCGAGCACGACGCCAAGACCGAAGGCCGCCCCGAGGAACGCCGGTGAATGTTTCCGGTAGTGCGTCCGCCAGTCCGCCAGCTCGCGCGCCTTGTCTTCGAGCTCGTCGAGATTGCGGCCGAGGTGATCGCGCTTCTGGCGGATCTCCTGCTCTATTTGGTTCGTGATTTCGCCCACTGGATGTTCTCCCGTACGGTTGAGGCCGTTCGCGGCGGCACCAATGCCATCGCACTGAATGCCTTGCGGCCGGCCGATAGCAGGGCCGCGCCGACAACGCCGGCCAGGCCGGCCACTGCCAGGGCTGCCGCCCAGGCGGGCCAGATCGTGGCCAGCGCATACACGAGCGCCAGCAGAATCAGACCCACAGAAAGCACGAGCACCAATGCTCCTCCGGCGAGGAACATGGTGCCTCGTTTGGCTCTCGCCACTTCTTCCTTGATTTCCTCACGGGCAAGCCGCACTTCGGCGCGGACGATCCCCTGGAGGTCTCCGACGATTTCCGAAAGTACGGTGCCCATGGAACGTTCCCCGTCGCGCATGGCCGTGTTACCGACGGCGGAGCAACGCCGCCGCCAGGAAGCCGAAGACCGCAGCACCGATGATGGCCTGCGTCGGATTCTCGCGCACCCAGGCCTTTGCGTCGCCCGCGATTTCCTTCATATCGTGCCCGCGGAAGTAATCGGTTGCGGCGTTGAACTGATCCGCGGCTTTCCGGGTGTACTCGGATGCCGTGTCCTTAGCTTTCCGGCCGTACTCGGACGCCGTGTCCTTGACGCGCGACGCCGCGTCGGACACTTCCTCGCTCATGTCGGTGGCGAAGTCACGCGCCTGGTCCTTGATGTCGCGAACGGTGTCCCCTGTCGTTGGTTTGTAAGTCGTGTCAGCCATTACTGCTCCTTGTTCTTTCGTTACTTGCCAGCTACTTCGTGTACGCCGCCACCGACCAGCCCTGATCGCGCAGACCCGCTGCAACCATGGCGTGCCGCCTCAGCGCCGCGGCTGCGGCGTTGAACCGTTCGATCGACGCGCGCTGCAGGGTGCGATACGGCTCCACGATCACGGCGAACATGCCGCGGTTCGTGTCCCGATCGATCCGGCAGACCACGCGTTCCGACCCGCGCGCAAGCTCCCAGCGGACAAGCGTTAGAGTCTTCTGTCGTGTGCGAGAAAGAAGCCGCTGTTTCATGCCGCCTACTAGTGCATGACGTGTGCCAGCCGCGTATTGAGTGAAATGTCGAGCATCTACGCGTATTTCGCGCGTGATGCCATCCAAGGGTGGAAGGTTTTACAAGCCTACTGCTTCCAGGACGGAAGGAGCAGCGCGAATCCGCCGCCAACGAACCAGTCGGGTGCGTCCTGGGTGAGTCCGTGGCCCGCTTCTACGTCGAACTGCGCGCGACCGCCGAACTGTCGCGACACGCCTCCGTTCACGGTGATGCCGGCTCCCTCGGTGCGTGTCATCCGGGAGAACCCGTAGACCTCCAGATAGCCGTTCCATCCCCGGCCGATGTCGCGATTCACCGACAAGCTCGCGGCCTGCTGGCTGAAGTGCGAGCCGCCCTCGGTAATCCAGGAGAAATTCAGATTGCCGCCGATCCAGAGTCCTGCAGGCAGCCCGCGACCCCAGGTGAGCTTCAGCGTGGGATCGACCCCGTCTGAGGAAAGTCCCGCGTCGCCGGCGGGAAAGGACACGATCGGAATCACGGAAAGATCGAACGCGTTGCGTCCTTCCTGCAGCAGCCAGACCTTGGCCCCGAGCTCCACATCGCTGTATCCGGCAGTCCGTTCGGTCTCGCGACGCTCGATCACATATCCTTCAGCGCCGATGCGCAGCTCGGTCCGGAAGCCGAGTCCCAGGCGGAACAGCGCCGCCGGTGCGCTGACCGAGCGGGTCCGCAACCGATCCCTGCCATCCCACTCCACAGTGACGCCGCTTTCGAACTGAAGCCACCGCCGGGGAATCACGTCACTCGATTCGGTGAAATCCGGGCGGTCGGTCACCAGCGGCGGCGGGGCCGCGGCCACCGGCGCGGGCGCCTGGGCCTGCGCGGACGTGGTCCACACCGCGAGAAGCACGCAGGTCGCCGCCACACAAAGGGACAGATGGCGCACGCGGGGTTACTCACCCGGTTGCAGCACGAACGACAGCACGACGGAGGCGATCAGGATGAAGACAAAGGTCACCGCGGCCGCCTGCAGCGCCATACGGCGCGGGTGTTGATCCATGCGCAGCATGCGCTGGCGATATTCGTTCAGGGCAATGAAGTAGGCGCAGGCGCCGGCAAGCACACCGAACACGGCCCCGATGGCAATCAACAGTCCGTGCATCGGCATCCGACGATGTTACTTGCATCCGCTCAGGTATTCGCTGTATGTTCGCCTGCCTCGCCTTCGCCGCTCTGGCGTGGGCGCGACAAGCCCGGAGCACTCCTCACACGGAAGGACAAGGGTATCGGCGTGAAGAAGAAGGCAGCGAAGAAGTCCGCAAAAGCGAAGACCACTCGCAAGGCAACGCCCGGCAAGGCCAGAAAGAGCAAGAAGGTCCTGGCGATCCCGAAAGGGTACCGCACGATTACTGCGCACCTCGTATGCCGCAACGCGGCAGGTGCGATGGCGTTCTACACCAAGGCGCTCGGCGCGAAAACCCGGATGTCGATGCCCACACCCGACGGCAAGGTGGCGCATGCCGAGATGCAAATCGGAGACTCGCTGCTGATGGTCGCCGACGAAAACCCGCAAATGGGTGCGACCGCTCCGGAAACGATCGGCGGATCGGCCGTGCACATGTTTCTGTACGTGAAGGACATCGATGCCGCCTTCGCGCGCGCGGTTGCGGCCGGCGCCACGGCCGACATGCCGCCGATGAACATGTTCTGGGGCGACCGCTACGCCAAGCTCACCGATCCCTTTGGTCACAAGTGGTCAATGGCGACGCACGTGGAAGACATGTCACCGAAGGAAATGGCCCGCCGCGGCGCAGAAGCGTTCGCCAAGGGCTCGCCGGCGGTGGACTGATTCGGCGGGCTGGAAGTAATTAGAAGCTGATCGCGAGCACGGTCGACAGGACGTGATTCATCCTGTCGGCCGCGCCGCGGTGGCCCGGAAGAAACTGATTGAGATAGCCCGCATCGACGCGCCCGGACGGCCACGCCGCGATCTGCAGGCCGCCGAACAAGCGATTGTGATCCACGCCCTGCGGTCTCAGTCGCGTCTCGTTCAGGTGCACGAAGAATTCGTCGTAGGCCATCCACGCCACCTTGCTGCCCCGATGAAAGGGCCGCGTGTAGCGGGCCATGTTCCGAACCCGCACGAGCGTGCCGTCGTTCCCTTCGATGAACCGCGCTTCCATACGCATGCGATACGTGAACGTGCCACCAGCCAGGCCGCTGGTGAACCCGTACTGCGCGTAAGGGCGGTGCTCGGTGATGGCGCCGCCAACTGGTGGAAACATCGGCGCAAACGCGTAGCCGGCGCCCACGCTCGAATGCTTGTCGAGGCTGTAGATGACCGTTGGCCGCAGCGACATCGTGTCGAGGTCGTCCACGCCATCCCGGCTGCGCAGAATGGTTTCAAACGTCCATCGCCATGGCGAATCCGGCGACCCGCGTTCCTGGAGATTCAGCGTGAACCAGACGCGTTCGTCGGTGATGGTGTCCTGTGCGGCCGCTGGATCCGGCCACGCGCACACACACCCAGCCAGCAGCAGCACTCGTAACGCCCGCCGCACGAACTAGAGGCCCTTCGAGACGAAAATCGAGTCGTCGAACGCGACGTTGTTCTCGACCTTGGTGATCGTGATGGTCACCGTCTGGTTCGGGCTGGTGTTGACGATCTTGAACGGCACCTTTACGCCGTCAACCGCCCGGTAGTCTGTGGGTTCGCTGATTTGCTCGATCTCACCCTGCTCCGGCACGTTCAGGCGCACGATCGACCGCACCAGCAGTCCGCTGTCGGTGTCGAAATACAGCTTCATCGAGGGCCCGACCTTGGGCGTGGCCACCAGCACCGTGGCATCACGGCCAGCCACCTGCTCCTTCGGCAGCACGTCGAACTTCATCCCGTTGGTCTTGTAGTTCAACAGCGGACTCGGAAACGCGTTGTTCTTCATGTGCTCGAGCTGGTTGCCGGTAATCGGGTTGTTGCCCTGCATCGAGTTCATGTTCATGGCGGCCGCGCCGTCAAACCTCTGATCGATCGTCATCGGGTCGGGCATGCCCATCGCGCTGAGGTCAAGCTTGATGAGCACGCGCACCTTGTTTGGCGCCTTCGTGGACACCTCGTAGGTGCCATTGAGATCGGTTCCCTGCGTGTTCAACACCACCGTGCCCGTGGCCCGCCGGGACGTGAGTTTGCTGAGCGCGTCGCGGCCGCCCAGGGCCGCCAGGTATTTTTCGATGACGGCATCGGCCGTCGGCGCCTGGAACGGGGAGACAGCCTGGATCGCCGGTGCGAAGAGCACGGCGCCCACGAGAAGCAACAGGATGCGTTTCATGATGAATTCTCAGGAAGCAGAAGTAGTAATAAGAATAGTGATAGCAAAAACCGAGATCTGAACCACGTTCCCGATGTCCTGCACCTGAACGCAGTAATCGCCGGCGGCAGCGTTCTCCAGGGTGATCTGCGGACCGGTGGCCTGTGGGGCGGAATCGAGCGTGGTCGTGGGCGTGCAGTTGGTGCCGTCGAAGGTGCCCAGGCTCAGCCGCATCACGAGGTCCGCCGTCGGGGCGATGGACACGTACTGCACCGTGACCTTACCCGCCCGCTCGAGCTTGAACGATCGCCAGGCGAAACCGCGTGGCTGAATGGTGCTGGAGAAGAACACGTCCCGAGTCGTCTGAACCGGCGTTACGCCACCACCCGGCGAATTGTCCGAGCAGCCGGCTGACGCGGCCGCGAACGCCGCAACCAGGATCCAGGCCGCAGCCTGACGCAATTGTCCGTGCGCAAACATCGGCCCCATTATGACATTCAGGCCGGGTCGTCCGCGGCAAGCCGCTCGTAGAGGACGCGGATGGTCTGCTGCGTGTCGGGTGACTGGTCGGCGTACTCGAATCCCATGACGTGCCGCACGCGGCCGTCTTCGAGGTCCGACGACTGCCGATGTCGGCTCTCGGCCGTCACCGTGACGGACCAGCGCTCGCCCTCGTGGATGCGCACGATGTGCACACCGGGCGGCAGCGGCTCGTCGCTCTCCACGGAAAATCCGCCCAGGCTCAGATCGCGCATGGTCACCGGCTTGTCGAGCAGGACCAGATACCCGCGCAGGCGGCGGCGAACATCGATACGAGGGGTGCGTCGGAGTTCCCGAGACATAGCGAAACACTATACGCTGAGCCGGCCATGGCACCCGCGCTGGACATCGCTCACCTGACAAAACACTACCGCATGGGTCACACCGTGGTCCGGGCCCTCTACGGCGTGTCGCTCACGGTGCCGCCCGGCGAGTTTGTGGGACTGCTCGGCACATCCGGATCGGGCAAGTCCACGCTGCTGAATCTGATCGCGGGACTCGACTCCCCCACCGAAGGGACCCTGCGCGTGTTCGATCGCGATCTGGCCGGCATGTCACGGCAGGAGTTGAGCGAGCATCGCAGCAAGAGTGTCGGCATCATCTTTCAGTCGTTCAACCTCATCTCCACGATGACGGCCTCGGAGAACGTGGCCCTGTCCATGATGTTCGCCGGTGTTCCGCGGGCACAGCGGGAACAGAGGGCCGCCGCGCTTCTGGAATCTGTGGGCCTCGGCGGCCGGGGCCAGCATCGTCCGAAAGAGCTGTCAGGGGGCGAACAGCAGCGCGTGGCGATTGCACGCGCGCTTGCCAACGAACCCGAGTTGCTGCTGGCTGACGAGCCCACGGGCAACCTCGACAGCAAGACGTCGGGGGAGATCATGACGCTCCTCAGGCGATTGAACGAGGAGCGCCGGAAGACAGTCATCATGGTGACGCACGATCCGGGACTCGCGGCCAAATATGCCCATCGCACGGTGACGATGCTCGACGGCACGATCGTGTCGGAGGTGATCGCGTGACGTGGGGTGACACGCTGCGACTCGCCTTCCGCAATCTGGGGCAGGCCCGGGTCAGAACGGCGCTGACCGTGGGCGGCGTATCGATCGGCATCGCGTCGCTCTCCGGCATGGTGTCTCTGGGCGTAGGCCTGCAGGACCAGCTGGTGGACCGCTTCACGAAATCCGGAATGTTCGACTCGATTACGGTCACGACCATGTCACTGGGCCGCGCGGGCGGACCTGCCGGGCGCATGGCAGGAAGAGGCCGGGCTACGGCCACGCCGGCGCCGTCGCCCACTCCAGCACCTTCAGCGACGCCAACTCCTTCGACCACTCCAACGCCTGCGCCGGCAAAGCTGGATGACGAGGCCATCAAGACGCTGAGCGCACTGCCGTCCGTCAAAGCGGTCTACCCAATGCTGCGCGTCGGTCTCCAGGTAAAGCTCGGCGGGTACGCCGAGTTCACCACGGCGTCCGGCGTGCCGATGGGAGCGAAGGAAGAGGGCGCATTCCAGTCCATGGCCCACGGCTCGTTTTTCGCGAGTGACACCGAGGACGCGTGCATGGTGAGCATGGACTACGCAAAGCGTCTGGCCGACGATCCCGGCACGCTGGTGGGCAAGACGCTGACGCTGTCGTATGCCGTGCCGGCCAAGGCTGCCTCAGCGCCTGCCAGTGAGCCGGTGGCACCGGATCTCCCGGCGCTGGGCGCTGCCGGGTTGCAGCTGCGCCGCGTCGAAACGCCGTGCACGATCGTCGGCATCGTCGAACGTGAAACGGGCCCTGCGCTCGGGGGCGCGTCCATGGTGACCGGGCTGATGCTGCCGCTGCCCAAGGCGCGCGCCATTTACGGCGTGCAGATCACGAACGCGCAGTCGCTGCTGCGCGACCAGACCGAGGCGCGCACGTATCCGTCGCTGTCGGTCAAAGTGGATTCCACCCGCCATACCCAGGACGTGGAGGACAAGATCAAGGCGCTGGGCTATTCGGCATTTTCGCTGAACGATCTGCTGCAAGGCGCCAAGCGTGCGTTCATCCTGCTGGACGTGGTGCTCGGCCTCATCGGGTCGATCGCGCTCGCGGTGTCGCTGCTCATGGTGATGAACACGATGATCATGTCGATCCTGGAACGCACGCGCGAGATCGGGGTGATGAAGGCCATCGGCGGCAGCGATGCGGCCATCCGCAAGATCTTTCTCATCGAAGCCTCGGCGATCGGCTTCATCGGCGGCGTCGTGGGCGTGGCGCTCGGCTGGGTGCTCGGTCGCGTCATCAACTTCGGGGTGAACATCTACATCGAGCGCCAGGGCGGCACCACGGGCAACTTGTTCTCCACGCCCTTCTGGCTGGTGGCAGGCGCGATAGGCTTTTCGATTCTGGTGAGCCTCGCGGCCGGCATCTTCCCCGCCCGCCGGGCCGCAAGGCTCGACCCGATTAATGCGCTCCGGCACGACTAAGGAAACTTTAGTTCCCGATCGTTCCCGTCGTTCCCGTCGTTCCCGATCGTTCCCGTCGTTGCCCTTATCTCTTCGTCACCAAAATCACCTTCACCCAGCCTGTCTTTCCTGCCGCGTTGGTGACTTTGACGTAGTCGTCCTTGATGACGCCGGTGACGATCACCTCGTCCGTGCGCGCCAGCGTGGCCACGACGGCGGCCTTTTCGGACGCATCGGCATACATCACGACGTTGCCGATCTTCGGACCGAGGACGTCGCCTTCGTTGAACACCGCGCCGGCTTTTGTGGTGCCGCCCTTGGCGGCCTCCTCGGCGAGCGAGCCGACTGAACGCTGCAGCGTGGGATCGTTGCGAACGGCCATCACGATTTGGTTGTAGTTGTCCATGAACGCGGCCGCGATGATTTTGCCTTCGTTGGTGTTGCCGTATCCGCCGCCGGCCGCACCGCCGCCCCCGCCCCACAGTCCGGCGCCGAGCCGGATGTCGGCCTTCTTGGTGCTGCCCTCAGCGGCCGCCACCTGCACGCCGCTGCGCACGTCGGCCACCAGCATGCTGGTCTGTGCTTCCTTGAACTTCAGGCCGCCGGCGATCGCACCCGCGGTCTTGCCGAACAGGCCACCGACCGCTCCGGCGCCGACGCCACCCGCATTGTTCTCGCTGAAGACCACGTTGGGCGTCAGAACGAAGTCAGCGGTCACCATCTGACCGCCGCCCATGTTCGATCCGGCGCGCGTCTGGCCGGCCTGCGCGAGCTGCCGCTCCTGCGCCAGGTTCTGCATCCCGGCGCCGCGTTCGACAACAATGAAGCAGTTGGACTGCTGAATCATCATGCGAATGAGACCCACCGGCGATGACAGCTGGTAGCGGCGAAGGTAGGTAAGCACTTCGGTCTGCGGCTCGACGACCGCCATCGCGCCCATCGGCTTGTCGCACCGCTGCAGACCCTCGGGCGCCTTGACGGCCGTCGTGCCTGCGGAACCCTGAATCACGCTGCCGCCCTGGCCCTGTTTGGGTTGAGTCACACTCCCCTGCGCGGCGGCGGCGGTAACGCCTGCCGCGACGACGGCACCGGCCAGCAAAGTTCTGAGAATCGCTGCGCTCACCATTGAGTCCTCCGATGAAATGTCCGCGAAACCGGTTAGTTGTAGCACGAACCCTAAAATCGTGTCTGTGAAAAGATGGCTGAATGGGTCGCGCGTTTCGAACGAGGCTGGCCGTCGCAGTCGCCGCCGCGTTGGTGGCCGGCACCGTGCTGTCCGCGCGGCTGATACAGGCCCCGGCTACACCCGCGACAGCCCTGGACACGGCGCAACACCTGTTCTATTCCGGCAAGTACGTTGAAGCCATCGCGGCCACGGCGCCACTACGCGCAGTGCCGGCGTCTGCCTTGGGCGCCTATGAGCTCCGCACGTCGGCACTGCACTTCCGGATCAAGCGGCTGCTCGGTTCGGCCAAGGACAAAGAGGCCGCCTTCAAACAATGCCAGTCCTGTCCCGATCTGCTGAAAGAGTTCATGGCCGACGTGACGGCGGGGCGTGTACTGGCGCGCGAAGGACTGAAGAGCGCGCCGCGGGACGAGGCCCGGCTGTATCTGCTGGCCAAGCTCGACCTGAATGAAGTGTGGCTGAACAATTCCACGCTTGGCCGCCGGAAAGGCTTCGGGCTGTACAAGGACGCCCGTCGCGAAATAGACGGCGTCCTGGCGATCAATCCGAACAACCTGCGCGCTCGCGTGGCGCACGCCTGGATCGACTATGCGGTGGACACCCGCGTTCCCTTTGGCTTCAAGTGGATTCTTGGCGGCGGCGACCGCAAGCGCGCACTCAAGAACATGCGTGAGGCGGCGGCCATGAAAGGCGGGCACTGGGAAGAGGCGGAAGCCTCATTTGGCCTGTGGGAAATGCTCGCCGCTGAAAAGATGACGGACGACGCGCTCACCGTCGCCAGGCAGCTCATCGTGACTTTCCCGGAAAACGACGAGTTGCAACGCTTTGTCGCCAGCGGCGGGGCGAAGAAACCTCCCGTGTCCTGACCTGTCACACCCTGGCCCTACGCTCGGTGCATGAGCAAAAGAGCCGCAGACAACCGGGTAGTGGACTTGCTTCGGTACCGCCAGCAGCACACGCAGCGGCGGTTGACCTTCGAGGCCGAAGGCCGTCAGCCGCCGCGACCGGCGCTGGCTCCCGTGACGCCGTTCCGGACGCTGACCGGCCGTGAAGTGGATCACCGGCAGGCCATGATCCGGCACCTTACTTCTTCACGTTGAGCGCTCCCAGCCCGTGTGTCTGGTTGCACAGCGGGCAAAGAGTGGGCGGATCGGTATTGCTCACGCGGTGCTTCACGGGCGGCTGCGCCTTGAGGAACGTGAAGATGTCGCGCAAGTCCTCGTCTGACATGTTCTTGAAGAACTCGAACGGCATGATGTGGTTCAGTGTGCGACCGCCCATCTGACCCGTCCGCAGGGTCTGTATGAAGAGCGACTCGTCGTAGTGCGCGATGCCTGACGGGTCCGACGTCAGGTTGGCGGTGAACACCGGCTTGTCGAGGCCGGGAATCTCGAACTTCTGGCCGCCGGCAAACGACATCCCCGGCATCGCTTCCCCGTCCTTCGTAATCGTGTGGCATCCGGCGCACCCCGCAATCGTCACCATATAGGTCGCACGCTCCATCGGCGTCGAGGACGGATGCGACGGCTGGGGCGTGGTCAGCGGCTTCGGCATGGTCTTCACGATGTACTCGAGTGGCCCGGGCAGCTGCCGCGTGGGCACCGTGTTCTTCACCGCTGGAATCGTCCGCAGATACACCACGATCGACTTCACGTCCTCGTCGTCAAAGGTTCTGAATTCCATGTACGGCATCACGGGAAACAGCGCCGTGCCGTCCTTGCGCACGCCCTCGCGAATCGCGCGCGCAACTTCATCGTCAGTCCACGTGCCGATGCCGGTCTCCGGGTCCGGCGTGATGTTGCGGGCGGCGAGGTTGTTGAGCTCGGGGATCGGCATCACCCAGCCGGCGCCTTTTTTCGCCTGAACAATCGGATAGAGCGGCTCCGGCCCCGTCAAGTCGTGCTCGGTGTGGCAGTGGAAACAGTGCGCGGGACCTTCAACCAGATACTTGCCGCGCGCCAGGCGTGCCTCGGTCGCCTCGAACTTTTCGGTTGATGTCGGCCTCGCGTCCGGTCCCAGGACCACCTGCCAGCCGACCATGGAAATGGCGCCGACCACGGCAAGGAGAAGGAGAACAACAAGAGAAAGGACGACAGTTTTCAGGCGAATGCGCATAGTGGCGCGCATGGTACCACGCTGAACTTGCTTGCTTGAACGGCCGTATCATCACGGCATATGTCGCACATCCCTGCTGTTCTGACTCGCGGCTCGCTCCTGGCCCGCGCCGCCGCGGTTGCCGCCGTCGCGGCCACGCTCGCGGCGTGCAATCTGCAGTTTTCGACCGGGATCGAAGCCAAGTCGCCCTGGTCGCGCACCTACAAGGTGGCCGGCGGCGCCACGCTGGAGATCAGGGAAGTGAACGGCCGCATCACAGTTGAGGCCACGGACGGCAGCGAGATCCAGGTCACCGCGACGCGCGTGGCCAAAGCGCCAACGGAGGAGGCCGCCAAGGCCGCGGCCGAAAAACTTCAGATCAACGAGAAAGTGTCCGCCGACCGCGTTGAGCTGGACAGCACCAGCGGGTTCCAGCTGACTTCAGGGTTGTCCCACCACGTCGACTACGACGTGAAAGTGCCCCGGTCCATCAACCTCTCGATAAAGGTGACGAACAGCCAGGTGGATGTGAAGTCCGTGACGGGCACGGTGAAAATCGAGGCCGTCAACGGCGAGATCACGGTCAACGGCGCCGAACAAGGCGCGGACATCACCACGGTGAACGGGCGTGTCATCCTGAATCTGGCGAAGGTCGGTGCCGATGGCGCGCGCGTGAATTCCACGAATGGAGAAATCGAAGTGGGCGTGCCTGCCGGCGGCAAAGCCACCTTTGCGGCGCGGGTCACGAACGGCGCGGTGGAAGTGGAAGGCCTGGAGCTGCAGACGACCGAGAAGACCTATCGCCGCCTGGATGCGACGCTCGGAGGCGGTGGTCCGGAGATCCGCCTGAATACCACGAACGGCATGATCAAAATCATCGGACGCTAGGCGACGACTGCCTCACGTCCGCTTTTTCTTGATCTGCGCCACGAGCTTGCCGAGCACGTTCCCCGGACCGGCTTCCTGGAAATCCGTCACACCCTGATCCAGCAGGTACAAGACGGAGTCGAGCCATTTCACCGGACTGCCGATCTGGCTGGCGAGCGTCGGCCGGACGGCGGCCGCATCGTACGGCCGCGCCGTGGCGTTCGCGATCACTGGAATGACGGGCGTCCCGAACGCAAAACCGTCGAGGAAGCCCGAGAACTCAGCCTGCGGGTCGCGCATGTAGCGTGAGTGGAAGGGCGCGCTCACTTTCAGTGGCACGAACAGCTTCACGCCGGCGGCTTCGAACTGCGGCTTCACGGCCGCGATCGCATCCACCGGACCCGCAATCACTGTTTGATCGAAGGAATTGAAGTTGGCGACGTCCAGCCTGCGGCCTTCCTCGGACGTCTCGAGCACGCGCTGAATCTCGCCGGGCGGCATGCCGATGATCGCCGCCATGCCGCCGCCACTCACCGTCGCCATGATGGCGCCGCGGCGCTTGACCATGGCGAGGCCGGTCGCAAAATCGAAGACGCCGGCCGCCTGCAGCGCGTTGTATTCGCCCAGGCTGTGTCCGGCCACGAAGGCCGGCGCGGCCGCCCCGTCTTCCTGTCGCGCGCGGTATGTGAGCGCGTTCACCACGTAGAGGGCGGGCTGCGTGAACTGCGTCAGCACCAGTTCTGCGCGCGGATCGTCTACACACAACTCGCGGATCGAATACCCGAGCACCTCGTCGGCCGATTCGGTCCAATCAGGAAAGCGATCGAACAGTGCGGCGCCCATGCCCTTGGACTGGGAACCCTGCCCCGGAAACACACATGCACTAGACAAGCGCGCCATACTATCGCAATGTCATCGCGCCCGTCATCGATCGCGGCCGACGAAGTACGGGCGTTTGTTGCGCACGTGGACCTGTTCGCGCGTGACCCTGACGCGCTCGCGCGCGCCGTCGCGTGGATGACGCCTGAAGAGGTCGTCCGCTTCAATCGCTTCCGCCACGATCAGGACCGCTGGATGTTCGCGCTCGGCCGATCGATGGCACGCACGCTGGTCGGCCGCGAGCTGGGCGTGCCGGCGGACGGATGGCGCTGGCGCGAAGGCCCGCACGGCCGTCCGGAGATTGCGTCACCCGATACCGATCTGCACTTCAACGTGTCCCACAGCGCCGGCCTCGTCGTATGCGCGCTTGGGCGAGGCCGCGAGCTCGGTGTGGATCTCGAAAACCTCGACCGGCACCCGCCCGATCCAGCGCTGGTGCCGCGGTACTGCTCCCAATCGGAAGCGGCCGACATCGCCGCGCAGGGCGACCTGTGGCGCGAACGCTTCCTCGTGTACTGGACGCTCAAGGAGGCGTACCTGAAGGCGCGCGGCCTGGGCATCTCCGTGCAGCTCGCGGATATTTCGTTCGATCTGAACGGTGAAGACAACGCGTCCATTGCGTTTCACAATTCGCTGGCCGGCACCGACGATCGATGGCGGTTCCATCTCCAGCGCCACGCGCCCCATCACCTGATCGCGGTGGCCGCCTCATGCGCCGCCAACGGCACGCCCCGGGTGAGCGTGGTGCCGTACGCATGACTCCGCGCCTGTTCGCGACCAGCGACATCCATATCAGCCATCGATCGAATCACGCGGCACTGGCCACGATGGGGCACTACCCCGACGACTGGCTCATCGTCGCCGGCGACGTAGGCGAACGTGCGCTCCATCTCCACCAGGCGCTTGACGAGCTGCAGCCGCGCTTCGCCCGCGTGATCTGGACTCCCGGCAATCACGACCTGTGGTGCCCGGCCGGCGCCGTCGATCGCACCCGGGGACTCGCGCGCTACGAGGAGTTGGTCGCCATCTGCCACGAGCGTGGTGTGTTGACTCCCGAAGATCCGTACGAGGAGCTGCCCTCGTCACCTGGCACCTACATCGTTCCGATGTTCCTGTTGTTCGACTACTCGTTTCGGCCACCGGACGTGCCGGCCATAGACGCCCGCGACTGGGCCAGGACCGAAGGCGTGCTGTCCGGCGACGAGTGGATGATCGACCCGTCGCCGTTCGGTTCAATCCCCGAGTGGTGCGCCGACCGTTGCGTCAGGACCGCCGCGAGGCTTGACGCCCTGCCTTCGTCAGCCTCTACGGTGCTCATCAATCACTGGCCGCTCAGGTACGACCTGGCGCGGCCGCCACGAGTGCCGCGCTTTTCCATCTGGTCAGGCACCACGCGCACCGAGAACTGGGCCGTGCGGTATCGCGCCACCGCAGTGATCTCGGGGCATCTGCATCTGCGCACCACACTCTGGCGCGACGGCGTGCGTTATGAAGAGGTCTCGCTCGGGTACCCACGCGACTGGAATCCGGCGCGCGGCATCGACTGGTACTTGCGGGAGATTCTGCCGGGCACGCCGGCATCCGCCACACGCTTCATTCCCTACCGCGATCCGTATCTATGATCACGTCAATGCTGAGTTGCATTATCATTGCGGCCAACTGTGCGGAAGCTTCGCGTACTCGTGCTCATGCACGACTACCTCGTGCCGCCGGAGGACGTGACCGGCATCGACACGGCCACGGCACAGTGGCGCACTGAGTACGACGTTCTCTCCACACTGAGGGACGAGCTCGGCCACGAGGTCAAGGCGCTTGGCGTGAAGGACGACCTCGGCGCCATCCGCGACGCCAACCAGGAATTCAAACCGCACATCGCCTTCAACCTGCTCGAGGCGTTTCACGAGGTCGGCACGTTCGATCAGAACGTGGTCAGCTACCTGGAGTTGCTGAAACTGCCGTACACCGGCTGCAATCCACGCGGCATGTTCCTGGCCCGTGACAAGGCGCTGTCCAAAAAGCTGCTGCATTACCACCGGATTCCGGTCCCGGAGTTCGCAGTGGTGCCGCGCGGCCGCAAGCCGCGGCACCCGAAACGAATGACCCTGCCCGCGATCGTGAAATCACTGACGCAGGAATCGTCGATTGGCATCTCCCAGGCCTCGGTCGTGGACGACGAGGCCAAGCTGCGCGAGCGCGTGCAGTTCATCCACGAATCGATTCAGACCGACGCCATCATCGAGCAGTTCATCGAGGGCCAGGAACTCTACTGCGCGATCCTCGGCAATCAGCGGCTGCAGGTCATGCCCGTGTGGGAGATGACGTTTGCGAAGATGCCCGACAGCCAGCATCGGATTGCCACCGAGCGCGTGAAGTGGAACGTCAAGTACCAGAAGAAAATGGGCGTCGCCACCGGCGAAGCGAAAGAGCTGCCCGCTGAAACCACGACGCTCGTGCAGCACATTGCGAGGCGCACCTACAAGGTTCTGGAGCAGAGCGGATACGCGCGCATCGATTTGCGCCTCGGCGCGGACGGCAAGGTCTACGTCCTCGAAGCAAACCCCAACCCGCAGATCGCCAAGGACGAAGATTTCGCAGACTCGGCCAAAGCCACGGGCCTGGGCTACGGCGCGCTGCTGCAGCGGATTCTGACCACCGGCCTGCGGTGGGAGCCAGACCGCCTGGGGTAGCAAACGCCAAGGTCTCAGCCCGTCCATAATCGGCCGGCCCGGTGTCAGTTCTGCATCCCGGCCCAAAGGCTGAGGCGAATACGGCCTGAAGACACGCCCAAGACAAGTGGAACGCGCCTTGCTCTTACCCTGATGTCCCATACTTTCTTGCAGGAGGACTCGTGCGACGTCATCTTACTGTTCTGACATTGCTGATTCTGGCGGCATTGGGCGCTGCGGCCTGCGGCGACTCGTCGCCCACCGAACCGTCGTCTGCGTCCAGCGTCACCGTGAACGGCAACATCGTCTCGTTCGCGAACGGCAGCGCCGGATCGCAGAATTCGGGAACGTCTTCCGTCTCCAGCGTGACGGTGCCGGCCGGCATTC
>Ga0111539_10005663_pt1 | contig 16159 bp, 15 predicted proteins | sample RhiMethybrSRZTD1_FD_79667 | JGI IMG/M metagenome (GOLD analysis project Ga0111539, IMG submission 79667) | Populus rhizosphere microbial communities from Tennessee, USA - Rhizosphere MetaG P. TD hybrid SRZTD1 (version 2) (version 2) | ecosystem: Host-associated > Plants > Roots > Rhizosphere >... | reverse complement strand
CCACCAGCTCCGGCAGGTCGCTGAAGTCGCGTATCGAGACCCCGTAGGCGAGGGCCAGGCCCAGGCCGGTGGCCGCCATGATCACGACCGATCCACCGGCGGCCATCGCCAGGTGCGACACCGCCCACTGCGGTCGGGACAGCGCGGTGGCGAGCAGTTGCTCGGCGCTCCCACTGGTCTCCTCGCTGCGCAGCCGCAGGATCGACGCGATGGAGAACCCCGCGGTGATCAGCGCCATGGTCAGCAGCGAGGTGGCGAAGTAGGTGTCGGTCAGGCTGCCCGCGCCCTGGGCGATGAGGTCCTCGACCGTCTGGTTGTCCCCCACGAAGTCGGCGATGTCCTTGCCCAGGGCGCCGTACGCCACCCCGACGGCGAGGAGACCGAGATCCCGAAGGCCGCCATGGCCGCGCCGTAGACGGCCGAGCCCTCCACCGGCAGCGCCACGCTCAGCATGACCAGCGTGATCAGCACGCCGGTCACCGCCACGGCCGCGGTGGCGACCAGCAGCGCGGCCGTCACCGGCGCGTTGCGCCCCACCACGGTGGCTCGCAACAGCTCGGTGCGCCCGTCCTCCTCGTCGGCCCGGGTGTGCCGGCCGACCAGGAACATGCCCATCAGGCCCATGGTGGCGAAGCCGAAGGCCCCGAGCTGGAACACGATCTGGCCGCCCAGCGTGTCGATGGCGAAGGTGGGGCCGAGCATGGCGATGACGGCGGTGTTGCCGTAGAGGGGAGCCGCGGCGGCATCGAGGTCGGCCTGGGTGGGGTACAGGCGATCGACGCTGATGGCGGTCGACCACACCAGCAGCGCGACGCCGGCGATCCAGAGCGCGATGCGAACGCGGGAGACGCGGAGCAGGAAGCGGATCAGCTTGCCCGTTCCCGCCAGCGTCACGGCGTGTCTCCGTCTCCCCGCTCGGCCACGCCCTCCAGCTCGGCCAGCTCGTCGCCGTAATGGCGCAGGAACAGCTCCTCCAGCGTGGGGGGCTGGCTCTTGAGGGTGCGGATGCCCACCGTCGCGAGGTAGCGGACCACGTCGTCGAGCCGGGCGGTGTCCACGTCGAACGACGCCCGGTCGTGGTCGAGCTTCAGGTCGTGCACCCCGGGCAGGTCGGCCAGACCGGTCAGCGGTCGGTCGGCCTCCACCGTGACCTGGGTGCGAGTGAGGTGGCGGAGCTCGGCCAGCGTGCCGCTCTCCACCGTGTGGCCGAGCCGGATGATGGTCACCCGATCGCACAGCGCCTCGACCTGGGCCAGGATGTGGCTCGAGAGCAGGACGGTCCGCGTGCCGCCGGCCATGATCTCGCGCAAGGTGTCCTGGAAGATCGTCTCCATGAGCGGGTCGAGCCCCGACGTCGGCTCGTCGAGGATCAGCAGCTCGGCATCGGAGGCCAGCGCCGCCACCAGCGCCACCTTCTGCCGGTTGCCCTTGGAGTAGGTGCGGGCCTTCTTGCGGGGATCGAGGTCGAAGCGATCGATCAGCTCGTCCCGGTGGTGGCGGTCGAGGCCGCCGCGCAGGCTGCCGAGCAGGTCGATCACCTCGCCGCCGCTGAGGTTCGGCCACAGGTTCACGTCGCCGGGCACGTACGCGAGGCGCCGGTGCAGGGCCACCGCGTCACGCCATGGGTCGCCGCCCAGCATCGTGGCGTCTCCGGAGTCGGCCCGCAGCAACCCCAGCAGTACACGTATGGTCGTGGACTTCCCGGCTCCGTTGGGCCCCAGGAAGCCGTGGATCTCTCCGGTGGCCACCTCCAGGTCGAGCCCGTCGAGGGCACGGGTATGGCCGAAGGTCTTCACCAGACCGGACACGGAGATGGCGGCGGCATCCATGGTGCCCAAGCTACGGCCGCCCGGTCACGCCTGGGCCGATCCCCAACGCACGAACGCATCGAGCACGCCGTCGCCCACCAGGACCGGGCCCTGCGGCCGGGTCTCGCCCGGGATGGTGGAGATGGTCGCGGCCCGTCCGGCCAGGGAGGCGGCCTCGGCCAGCCGGGCCTCGCCGGTGGCCCCGTCGCCGCCGGCCTGGGCCGCCAGGCCGTCGAGGGTGGCGAGGAGCGCACTGCCCCACAGTGCGGTGGCGTCGAGCCAGGGCCCGCAGTCGGCGATGAATGCTGGGTCGACGACGTGAGCGCGAATGAGCGCCGGCGCCCCCGCCAGCCGCTCGGCGTAGGGCCGCAAGGCGGCGACCGCCCCGGCTCGGTCGCCGCTGCGCCAGGTGGTGTGGAAGCCGTCGACCAGCGTCGCCAGCGCGGGCGCCTGGGGTTGGGACACGATGCCCGACCGCGCCGACGTGGGGGCCAGGTTCTCGAGGTCGAAGAAGGCGAGCAGCGCGTCCACGGTGGCGGCGTCGCCGCCCGCCAGGTCCTCGGCCGCGGCCCGCTGGGCGCGGGCCGGGTCATAGGCCGCGTCGTTCCAGGTGAAGTCGGCCCCGCCGACGAGCTGGACCTTGCTGGCCGCCGCCTGGTTCATGGGGTTGAGGACGATGCCGGTGACGTCGGCCGACAGCCCGGATTCCCGCCGGGCGTAGGGGGCGAGGATGAGGCGGCCCGTGGTGCGGGGGAAGTCGTTGACGGGCGTGTTGTCCCACACGAACACGGGCCGGCCGAACAGGGTGTGCGCGGTCTGGGCCTGGGCCACGGTGATCTGGTCCGGCACGACGTAGGCGCCGGTCCACATCACCTCGACGGCCGGGTCGAGCAGCGAGCGCAACTGCTGGCGGTACTCGCTGTCGTGGGTGCCGGGGTACTCGGTGGGGACCAGCTGCAGCGGGCGGGCGCCGTCGTGGCCGGCGATGAAGTCGTGCTGCACCGCGTTCAGCAGATCGGCCTGGGCTCGGGCGGCCGCCCCGGTGGACGGGGCGCCGAAGCGGGCGGCGTCGCCGGGACAGTTCCAGCGGGTGTGGTCGATGTCGTCGAGCGCGACGGAGAAGGAGCGCACGCCGAGCGCGTACATGGCGTCGAGCTTGGCCACGAGCGCATCCCGGTCGGCCGGGTCGCCGTAGCAGATCGACACGCCGGGCGACACGGCGAACGTGAAGCGGACATGGTTCGCATCGGCCGCCTCCACCAGCGCCGCCAGCTGGTCCGCCACATCGGGCGGATACGGCTCGCGCCAGCGGTCGCGGTGGAAGGGGTCGTCCTTGGGGGCGTAGATGTAGGTGTTGAGCTTGAAGCGCCCGTAGAACTCGAGCTGGTCGAGGCGTTCGGCGGGTGTCCACGGGCTGCCGTAGAAGCCCTCGATCGCCCCGCGGTGGGCCATCGCCGGATGGTCGATGACGCCGACACCGGCCACGACCCCATCGCCGGCGAGCTGGCGCAGGGTCTGGGCCGCGTAGAAGGAGCCCGCGGCCCCGGCGCCGGCGAGGATCACCCGGTCGTTCCTGTCGCTCTGCCGGAACGCGGACAGCGCGTAGCCCTCCTCGCCGAGGTCGGCCGGCACGGTCAACCCCACGGCGGCGAGGGTGGCGACGGTGTCGGGATCGTCCAGCCCTCCGACGGACACCGTGAGCCGCCGGCCCCGGTCACGCGCGCCCCGGCCATCCACCGGCCGGTCGGCCGCGACGACGTCGACCTCGGTGGCCCCGGCCGAGGCCAGCGCCTCGCGGACCGCGTCCCGGGTGCCCTGGTCGACACCATCGGCCAGCTGCACCGTCACCGTCGCCGGCACGGACACGTCATGGCCGAGCCAACGCATGTCCCGGGGTGTCGGCGTCACCACCGGCAGCGCGTCGGCCCGCGGGCGCAGCTCCGGCTCGGGCGCCGGTTCGGTCGTCGTGGTGGTCACGGCCGCCCGCTCCTCTCGCGCATCGGACCCCTCGCTCTCCCCCGAACACCCGGCGGCGAACAAGACGAGCACGAGGCCGGCCCGCGCCGCGCGGCGCCACCCGACCGCCACGCGGCCGGTTGCGAGAGCCGGGACTCGGAGCACTGCACCTCCCCGCACGTCGTGTGGCGCAACCGATCGCCCCTGCGACCGGGCATTCGAGGGTACCCGCCTCCCGCGTTGCGACCGGGGTTCATGCCGTCGAGCCTCGGGCGGTGGAGCGGGCGGCCCGAAGGCCGAGCGCCCAGGTGGTGGCCTCGCTGGCCATGGCCGGGTGGAAGCGCCAGCGGTTCAGCTGGCGCTCGGTGCCCGGGCCGTCTTCGCCCAGCTCGATGAGGCTGAGGGCGAGCTGGCGGGCCCGGTCCTGCAGCGCCTGCGCCACGTTCGTCGGTGTCTGGTCGACCCAGGCGGCGTGGTCGTCCTGCAGGCGAGGGGGCAGGCGGGCGATCTGCCGGCGGGACAGGGGCGGGAGCATGCGGCGCACCGCCAGCTTGGTCGGGCCGCAGAAGCGGGCGGCGCCGAACTGGCAGCAGCGGGAGATCGTGCGCGGGAACGCCGCCGTGGAGCCCGGGCGACGCCCGAGGCCCAGGCACAGCGCGCACTCGAGGAGGTCGAGGTCGAACCCCCGGGGCTCGCGGTCCAGGCGGTTGACGAGGTAGCGCAGCAGCCAGGTGGCGCTCGGGCCGAGGATGCCGAGCCAGAACTGCTCGACATAAAGCGTCCGGGGGTCGTAGCCGACCTGGTCGACCACCGGGTCGGACCAGGGGACGACGTGGATCGTGCGCTCGTTCGCGGGGATGTCGCAGAACTGCATCCGGTGGGTCTCCAACTGGCGGCAAGGTCGGAGGCGAGGCGCCGCTTGGGGGCTCGCCGTCGAGGTCCTTACGATGCTTCCCGGGTTGTAGGTGCTGTGTCAAGTGATCAGATGATGTTTTGATCTCCACAAATATCTTTGCGTGTCACTCGGGCGGCGGGTAGCGTGCCCGGCGATGACCGATGACGCGAGCGAGGTGCGCGGCTGGGTGGACGAGGCCCAGCGGGTGGTCGTGCTCACGGGCGCGGGCATCAGCACCGACAGCGGCATCCCCGACTTCCGGGGTCCTCGGGGGGTGTGGACCCTCAACCCCGAGGCCGAGAAGCAGGCCACCCTGCAGAACTACATGGCCGATCCCGAGGTCCGGCGGCGGTCATGGCAAGGCCGGCTCGAGCACGCGGCGTGGACGGCCGAGCCCAACGCGGGCCATCGGGCCCTCGTCGCCCTCGAGGCCCGCGGCAAGCTCGACACCCTGGTGACCCAGAACGTCGACGGGCTGCACCAGGCCGCGGGCTCCGACCCCGCGATCGTCGTCGAGGTGCACGGCACCATGCGGGATGTGGTCTGCATGTCGTGCGGGGAGCGGGCGCCCATGCAGCGGGCGCTCGACCGGGTGCGGGCGGGGGAGGAGGACCCCGAGTGTCGCACCTGCGGGGGCATCCTCAAGTCGGCGACCGTCAGCTTCGGGCAGAACCTGTTCCCCGGCGACATGGAGCGAGCAGGCGAAGCAGCCCGGCGTTGCGACCTGCTGCTGGCGGTCGGGACGAAGCTGTCGGTGTATCCCGTAGCCGACATGGTCCCCGTGGCCCGCATGTCGGGCGCCCGCATCGCCATCGTCAACGACAGCGAGACGGCCATGGACCACCTCGCCGACGCCATCCTGCGGGGCCAGATCGGCGAGATCCTGCCCCGCATCGTCGCGTCCGACCCGTAGCCCGCCCGGGCCAGAGCCGTCCCGCCCCATCGGTCCGCACGTCCCCACACTGGGCGCCCGCGGACCGACAGGGCCCGGGAGGCGAGGCAGACGTAGACTGGCCGGCACCCGTGGCGGCGGGCAGGCGGCATGAAGGGCGGGCGGACGCGGTGACCAGCGGGCAGGCGGAACGAGCAGCGGGCAAGGCGGCAGGAGTGGTGGCGCGGTCGCACCGCGGTTGCGCAGTACGAATAGTCGCGGTGAACAGCGGGCACGCGGAGCTGGCAGTGGACCGAGAGCAGCCCGCGAGGGCGGAACGAGATGTGGGCGGGTGCGATGGGTAGTGGGCAGGTCGGACGTGTCGCGGGCATCGCGGTGAGTGGCGGGCAGGTGCACTCCGCGGTGCGCTGGTGGGATGGGGGGCCAACGGCTGCCCTGGCTATTGCCTCGGGTAGTGGTGGGACGGCCTCGTGTTGTCCCGGGACTGGGGTCGCGGTCGAGCGGTTGTGTCCGGGGTCACCGAATCTGAGTACCCTGCCTCCGTGATGGCTGCGCTGCTGGAGGCTGCGAGGCGCCGCAATCCCTTGCCTTCCGGCACGGCTGCGGTCGGTGTCGGGTTGATCGTCGCGGGCTTGTCCGCGTACGGGACCTTGTTCGTCGCCAACAAGGCCCTCAGTGACGTTCAGTACTCGCCGCTCGGGGCGCTCTGGAGCCTCGTGTTCCTGGCGGGGCCGGGTCTGTTCCTCCCCTTCGAGCAGGAGATCAGCCGCGCCCTGGCCGAGCGGCGGGCTCGGCGGCTCGGGGGCGCCCCGGTCGTGCGCCGGGCGGGGACGCTCGGACTCGGCCTGCTGCTGGGCGTGCTCGTCCTGCTCATCCTGTCGGCCCGCTGGCTCGTCGAGCATCTCTTCGACGGCCAGATCATGCTGCTGGTCGGCCTGGCGCTCGGGGTGGCCGGGGCGCTGGCGGGGCACATCACCCGGGGCTGCATGTCCGGCACCGGCCACTTCAGGGGCTACGGCACCTACCTCGGAGCCGACGGCTTCATCCGGGTCCTCGGCGCGGTCGTGTGCCTCGTAGCCGGGGTCACCATCGCCGGGCCCTTCGGCATCGCCATCGGCATCGCCGGCCTGCTCGCCGTGCCGGTGGCGCTGCGTGTCGAGAAGCCCGAGCTCGAGGAAGGTCCCGAGGCCGCGCTGAGCGAGGTGGGCAGCGCCCTGCTCCTCCTGCTGATCGCGTCGCTGTGCGCCTTCGCCATCATGAACATCGGCCCGGTCCTGGTGAAGCTGCTGGCCGACGACACCCAGGTTGCGGCCGCCGGGCGCTTCGTCAACGGCGTGGTGGTCGCCCGCATCCCGCTGTTCCTCTTCCAGGCCGTGCAGGCGTCGCTGCTGCCCAAGCTGTCCGGACTGGCGCACTCGGGCCAGCTCGGCGACTTCCGGTACGGCCTGCGCCGCCTGCTCGTCGCGGTGGCCGGCCTGGCCTTCGTGGGCACCGTGGCCGGGGCCGTCCTCGGGCCGTTCGTGGTCGAGACCATGTTCCCCGGCTCCGACCTCGGGGCCCGCACCATGGGCCTGCTGGCCGCCGGGGCCGGGCTCTACATGCTCGCGATGGCGTGTGCCCAGGCCCTCATCGCCCTGGGTGGCCACGCCGACCAGGCCGCCGGCTGGTTCCTCGGGTGCGTGGCGCTCGCCATCACCGTGCTGATCTCCTCTCATGACGTGTTCTTCCGGGTGGAGCTGTCCCTCTTCGCCGGCAGCGCGGTGTCGCTGATCGTGATGGGCGCCCTGCTGATCCGGCGGCTGACGGCCGCCGGGCCGCTGCAAATCGACTCGGGTGACTTCGTCGAGGCCATCCACGACGTGGCCATCGAGCCGTAAGGGCCCTGGGGCCTCGCGTCCAGCCGGGAACAGCCGGCTTGGCCGGATTGTTGACGAAGTCGCTAGGCTTTTCCGGCCGCCAAGAACGTACGAGAGGTCCCGATGCCGAGCTTCCGTGAGCTGCTCGCCGCCACCAAGTCCGAGATCCGCGAGGTCGACACCGCCGAGGCCGACGAGCTGCGCCGCCGGCCCGGGGCCGTGGTGCTCGACGTGCGTGAGCCCGACGAGTACGAGCAGGGTGCCATCCCCGGGGCCGTCCACATCCCCCGGGGGACCCTGGAGAGCACGGTCGAGAACCGCATCACCGACAAGTCCGCCCCGGTGATCATCCACTGCGCCAGCGGCGTCCGCTCGGCCTTCGCGGCCAAGACTCTCAGCGAGATGGGCTACCAGGACGTCGTCTCGGTCACCGGCGGGTTCAACAAGTGGAAGGACGAGGGCCGGGCCTGGTCCACGCCCCGCAAGCTCACCCCCGAGCAGCGCAACCGCTACCAGCGCCACCTGCTGCTGCCGGAGGTCGACGTCGAGGGCCAGCTGAAGCTGCTGGACGCCCGCGTGCTGCTGCTCGGGGCCGGCGGCCTCGGCTCGCCCGCGGCGCTGTACCTGGCGGCGGCCGGCGTCGGCACCATCGGCATCGTCGACATGGATGTCGTCGACGAGTCCAACCTCCAGCGCCAGATCCTCCACAACGTGGACCGCCTCGTCGAGCGCAAGGTCGACTCGGCCAAGAAGGCGCTGACCGCGCTCAACCCCGACGTCAACGTCGTCACCCACGACGTGCGCCTCGGGGCCGACAACGTCATGGACATCCTGAGCGGCTACGACGTCGTGGTCGACGGGGCCGACAACTTCCCGGTGCGGTACCTGCTCAACGACGCCGCCCTCAAGCTGGAGATCCCGGTCGTGCACGGCTCGATCTACCGCTTCGAGGGCCAGGCCACGGTGTTCAAGCCCCATGACGGGCCGTGCTACCGCTGCTTCCTGGCCGAGCCGCCGCCGCCGGAGCTCGCACCGTCGTGCGCCGAGGCCGGCGTGCTGGGCGTGCTGCCGGGCATCGTGGGCTCCATCCAGGCCGTGGAGGCGATCAAGCTCATCCTCGGCATCGGCGACAGCCTGTCGGGCCGCCTGCTGGCCTACGACTCGCTGGAGCAGTCGTTCCGCACCTACAAGATCCTGCGGGACGCGGAGTGCCCGACGTGCTCAATCGACCCGGACGAGATCGTGATCGCCGAGTACGACCAGTTCTGCATGCCGCACCCGCGGCAGGCGCCCCCCGAGGGCTGAGGGCCCAAGCAGGGCGCGCCCGGCGGGGGCGGCCGTCAGGCGCTGGGGAGCTTGACCCCGATGCGGCCCGTGTAGTCGATGCGGTTGAGCAGCATGTCGGGCCGGTGCTCGGCGAAGTACTCGTCGACCGCGGTCCGGGCTCCCTGCCAGTGGCCGTAGTCGTCGATGATGAGCACGCCGCCCGGCACCAGCAGCGGGTACATGTGCTCCAGCTCGTGGCGCGTCGATTCGTACCAGTCGGTGTCGAGCCGCAGCAGAGCGATCTTCGAAGGCAGGGTGGCGGGGATGGTCTCCTCCACCTTGCCCTTGACGAGCTCGACCCGGCCGGGATCGAGCCCGCAGGTCATCAGGTTGTGCCGGACCTCCTCGAGCGAGGCCTCGGCCCAGATGGGGTCGTCCTTGTCGTGCGTGCGCAGCAGCTCCTCCGCCGAGCGCCCGCTGGGGTCGAGGTCGCGCTCGGTCGGCTCGCTCATGCCCTCGTAGGTGTCGTACAGGTAGAGCCGCCGGTCGGCGTCGCCCGCCGCGGCCAGAGCCTTGGCCATCACCATGGAGCTGCCGCCCCGCCACACCCCGCACTCCACGAGGTCGCCGGGGACGCCGCGGTCGAGCACGTGGCGCACGGCCTGGTGCAGGGCGTACATCCGGCTCATCGAGGTCATCGTGTAGTCGCGGCAGGCTTCGTACACCTGCCGGAACTCCTCGTCGGCCCGCATGTCGTTGGTCCGAGCCTCGTGGAGGAACCCGGCATGACGGGAGACGCGGGCCCAGGCCTTCTGCGCCTGCCGCTTCAGCATCGACATGGTCACTCCACTCCAAGCTGCGAGTAGACCGAGGTGATCCACTCGTCGGGGGTCGGGTTGAACACCGGGTCGCGCGCGGCACTGAACTCGCCCTGGTCGAGCGCCTCGTGGACGCCCGCCCTGATGCTGGCGAGGTCCCGGTCGACGAAGTGCAGCCCGGGGATCGACCGGTACCGCCGGTAGCCGTCCTCGTAGCTCGACACGACCGGTGTGCCGGTGGCGAGCGCCTCCCGCACCACCAGGGGGAAGCCCTCCCGGCCCGGGACGGTCGGCGCCACGACGACATCGGCTGCGTGGTAGAGCGCCAGCACGCCCTCGGCATCGGTGGGCGGCAGCACCGTCACGCCCGGCGGAACGGTGCCGAGCACCCGGTGGTCGCCGGGGCCGCAGATCACCACCTCGAGGGAGGGATCGTCGCCGAGCGCGGCGACGAGGTCGGCGCCCTTGTCCGGGTTGAGCCGGCCGGCGTAGACGACCAGCGGCGTGGCGTCCTCGACTCCGAGGCCCTCCCGCGCCTTGGCCCGCACCCCGGTCGCCGGTCGCTGGAACAGAGGTCGCACCGGATAGGGGATGAACCGGGCATCGGGATGGTGGGGACGGGCCAGGCGCACCAGGTCGTCGAGGATGCGGTCGTTGTAGGCGATGACCCGGTCGGCGAGATAGCAGCAGGTCCGGCCGATGGTCTGGGCGGCCGACCTCGCGGCCGCCGTCGCCGCCCGGCTGTGGTAGCGCTGGATCGCCCCATGGTCGGTGAGGATGCGAGGCACACCCGCGGCGCGGGCCACGGCGAAGGCTGCCGCAGTCGTCTCGAAGATGAAGCCGTGGGCGTGGACGACGTCGGCCTGCGCGATCTCGCGCCGCAGCGTCTTCGGGAGCGCGGGGCCGAACAGCGGGTAGGCCAGGTGGGCCCGCCGCTCGATCACGTGCCAGGCCGGGACGTTCACCCGCCGGGCACCGGCCGGCAGGTCGAGGACGTCGGACGCGCCCTTGCCGTCACTCGTCACGTGGACCACGGAGTACCCGGCGTCGACCAGCGCGTTGATCTCCTGCTCGACGATCACCTCGACGCCCCCGACGTGGGGGAGGCCGTGGTGGCTCACGAGCACGACCCGCATCACGCCACCTTCCCGGGGTCGCAGCGGTACCACCCGCAGGTCACCAGGAAGGGACGGATCAGGTACGGGACGAGGTCGGCGACCGTGCGGGCCGGCCGGGTGTGCTCGGTCGTCTCCGTGGAGGTGGCCGAGGCCGCCCGGTAGTTGCCGACCGCCGAGCGGGTGCTGTGCACCGCCCGGGACACCGCGTAGCGGGGCAGCCGGCCGGCGCGCACCTCCGCGCTCGACACCTCGACCAACGGCGCCACCAGCCGGGCGAGGTCCCCGGTCGACGGCCGGAACATGGTGTCGATGGGGTCGGGGTGGTAGGGGAACGAGCGCGGGACGGTCACGATCATGTGCCCGCCGGTCTCGTCGACCATGCGGGCGAGCGAGGCGGCCATCAGGTAGGGATCGGGCACGTGCTCCAGCACGTTGCAGCACAGGATCGAGCGGATCCCGTGCGACAGCATCAGGTCCGTGCGGAACGCCTCATCGGTGAGGTCGCCCGAGACGTCGATGCCGTTCCCCTCACGCAGGTCGGTGTGGACCACCTTCCGCCCCGCGGCGCGCAGCGGCGCGAACACCTGCGACTCGATCGCCGGCTGATCGCGCTCGCGGAACTCGCGGGTCTGGCTCCCGACGTTCAGCAGGGGGAACGCGTCGGCGGGCAGTGCCGTGACGACCCGGGCGACCCACTTCGCCTCCGCGGTAAGCATCGATCGATCATCTCCTTCGGCGCCTTTCGGGACGCGCCACTGCGTCTCGCTCGTCGTGCGGGCCCGTCCCCACGGAGGCGCCGCGTGATGCCGGGCTCCAGGCCGGCGTGGAGCCTAGCCCGTCCCGGTCGCGGCCCCGGGAACCCGGGGTGTGGCCCCGGGGTCTTCTACCACCGCCGTCAGTGAGTGTGGCAGCCTCGCGACATCGCCTTCCGTACTCTCGGTGCCGACAGGCGCCGGGTGCCGCGGGCTACTACAGTCCCCTCGGCCGTTGTGAGCGGCCGCTGGGGAACGAGCGACCCGAGGGCACGATCGTCGGCCGCGAGCAGGCACGAGATGAGCACCACCCATCCGACCAGGACTGAGCCGCCCGAGGATCCGGAACTCGACGCGCCCGGTGGGGCCCCGGCCGCCGAGGACGCGCCCCACACTCCACGGCCCCGCCGCTCGGGGTTGCTCGCCGTCCTCGGGTTGCTGGTCCTGGCGCTGGGGCTCGTGGGCTTGCACGTCCGCGAGTACCGCCTCGTCTCACCGATCGACGAGATGCAGCACATCGACTACGCGCTCAAGATCCGCGAGGGCGAGCTGGTGCGCCAGGGCGACCGGGTCGACGAGGAGGCCATGCGCGAGGTGGCCTGCCGCGGCGTCGACGCCGCGGTGGTGGTCCCGTCCTGCGAGGCGCGCTCCTACCGGCCGCCCCAGTTCCCGGAGCAGGGCTTCAACACCGCCTACGCCCACCCGCCCGGTTACTACTTCGTGTCGGGGATAGGCGGCTTCGTGTTCCAGGTGCTCCCGGGCATCGGCCCGGTCACCGGCGTGCGGCTCATGGGTGCGGCCTGGCTCGGCGGCGGGTTGGTCGCGTTGTGGTACGCGCTGGGCGAGTTGCGCATCCGGCCGCGAGCGCGGGTGCCGGTGCTCCTGCTGGTGGCCAGCGCCCCGACGGTGCTGCACGCCTCCGCCACCGTGAACCCGGACGCCACCTCGATCACCATCGGGGCGGTGACGCTCCTGGTCGTGCTGCGTTGGGAGGCCGGGCGCGCCTCGCCATGGCTCCTGGCAGCCGTGGCCGCCGCGGCCATGTTCACCAAGGCCACCAACCTCATGGGCGTCGCCGCAGCCGCGCTCTACATCCTGTTCCGCTGGGTGCAGGCCCGCCGCGGGGAGGTCGAGGCCGCGGGCCCCGTCGAGCCCGGGTCGGCTGCCGCGGGAACGAGCCCCCGGCTGGCGACGCGGCCCGTGGTCGCGGTGCTGGTCATGGCGGCGGTCGCCGGTGCGGTGACCGCCGGTACCTGGGCGGTGGCCACCGCGGCGATGGCGCGGATGGACCAGTCGGAGATCCCGATGGCCCAGCGCTTCCACGTCGACAGCCTCACCCTGGACCAGGTTGTCGACAGCGTCCCGACGGCTCTCTCCCCGCTGCGCGACCCGTACCTGCCGGCGGTGATCGATGGCCCCTTCCTGCGCGTCGCCGACTCGTTGGTCGACAAGCTGCTCGTCGCCGGGTTGGTGGCGGCTCTGCTGATGTCGGTCGCCGGGTCCCGCCAGCGGGCCCTCGCCGGCGCCACGCTGGTCTGCCTGCTCGCCCTGGGCCCGTTCTTCGTGGTGTTCGACTTCTACGCGACCCACGGCTACTTCGTCGTGCCCCCGCGCTACGGCCTGGTCCTCGTGCCGTTCATGGGCGCCGCGGTCGCGGCCGCCTGCGAGCGAACGCGTCTCGGCCTGGCCGTGCTGTGGGCCGTCGCCGGGCTCTCGCTGACCACGATGGTCGCAGCCCTCGCGTGAGGTGTCCGATGACACAGGCCCCGTCCCGCTCCACCTAGACTTTTCACGTCGCATGCTGACACTCGTCATCATCCCCGCCTACAACGAGGAAGAGGCCCTGCCGGCCACCCTCAAGGAGCTGCGGACCCTCCATCCCGAGCTCCACGTGCTGGTCGTCTCGGACGGTTCGATCGACGCCACGGCCTCGGTGGCCCGCGCCGCCGGCGCGGCGGTCGTCGAGCTGCCGTACAACCTCGGCATCGGAGGCGCCCTCCGCACCGGGTTCCTCTACGCGGTGCGCGAGGGCTACGACGCCGCCGTCCAGTTCGACGCCGATGGCCAGCATGATCCACGCCACATCGCCACCCTGCTGGCGGCCCTCGAAGGCGGGGCCGACATGGCGATCGGCAACCGCTTCGCGTCGACGTCGGCCAGCTACGACGTCAGCGGAACGCGGCGGGGCGCGATGCGCGTCCTGCAGGTCGCGGTGCGCCTGCTGGCCGGCCGCCGGTTCTCCGACACCAGCTCGGGCTTCCGTGGCTTCAGCCGCAGCGTGCTGGTGTTCTTCTCGCGCAACTACCCGAGCGAGTACATGGAGTCGGTCGAGTCCCTGATCCTGGCCACCTTCGAGGGGTTCAACGTGGTCGAGGTCCCGGTCGACATGCGCCAGCGCTCGGGGGGCGTGCCGAGCTCCCGCAAACTCAAGCTCGCCTACCACTACATGCGGCTGCTGCTCGTGCTCGGTGCCGGCGCCAGCCGCCGCCGGCGGGCACCGAAGTTGGCGGCGCCATGACCGGTCGCGCCCATCTCGTCCTCGTCCTGCTCACGCTGAGCATGCTCGGTTTCGTGCTGCACCTCGTGCGCTCGGGGCGGCTGCGGGCGAAGTACGCGCTGCTCTGGAGCACCGTCGGCCTCGGTCTCGTCGTGCTGGCCGCGTTCCCGGGCCTGCTCGACCACACCGCGTCCTGGCTGGGGATCTACTACCCGCCGGCCGCGTTCCTGACCGCAGCCGTGGCGTTCCTGTTCGTCCTCACGGTCCACTTCTCATGGGAGCTCTCCCGGCTGGAGGAGCGCACCCGCACGCTGGCCGAGGAGCTCGCGCTGCTTCGCAAGAAGGTCCGGGACCGCGAGGAGCGCGACGGCGCCGAGTCCCCCGTCCCCGACGAGCCGGCCGACGTCTGAGCGCGCGGGCACCGCGGACCTTCCGCCATGATCATCACCAGAACACCCTTGCGGATCTCGATCGGGGGCGGGGGGACCGACCTGCCGTCGTATTACGGGCGCCGGGGCGGCTACGTCATCTCCGCCGCCATCAACCGCTACATCTACATCGCCATCAACGACACGTTCACCGACGACCTGGTGATCAAGTACTCGTCGCTGGAGCGGGTCGACAACGTCGAGGACATCTCCCACCCGCTGGTCCGGGAGGCCCTGCTGCTGCACCCCATCGGCCGGGCCAAGGAGATCGTGAGCATCGCCGACATCCCGGCGGGAACCGGGCTGGGCTCGTCCGGCACCTTCGCCGTGGGCCTGTTGCGGGCGCTGTACGCGTACAAGCGCACCCACGTGACGGCCGGGGCGCTGGCGGAGGAGGCGTGCCACATCGAGATCGACATCCTCGGTGAGCCCGTCGGCAAGCAGGACCAGTACATCGCGGCCCACGGCGGGCTGTCGTGCTTCGAGATCGCGCGCGACGGCCGGGTGCGCGTGTCGCCCCTGCCCATCTCCGTCGACACGCTGCGGGACCTGGAGGAGCACCTGCTCCTGTTCTTCACCGGCTACTCCCGCCGGGCCGGCCAGATCCTCCAGCATCAGCAGACGCGCTCGGAGGAGGGCGACGACGCCATGCTCCGCCGCCTCGCCGAGACCGAGGCCATCGGCCGCCGCATCGGCGCCGCCCTGGAGCAGGGCGACACGACCGCGTTCGGCACCCTCATGCACGAGCACTGGCTGACCAAGCGTGAGCGGTCGCCCCACATGTCGAACGGCGACATCGACCGCTGGTACCAGGCGGGGATCGACAACGGCGCCGTGGGTGGCAAGCTGGTGGGCGCCGGTGCCGGCGGCTTCCTGATGTTCTATGCCAAGGACAGCGCCCGGCTGCGCCAGACCATGGCGGCCGAGGGGTTGACGGAGGTCCGGTTCTTCTTCGACCACGACGGCAGCAGCGTGGTCACGCGGGACTGACGCCGGCGTGCAGGTTCTCGTGCTGGCCGGTGGCCTCGGCACCCGGCTGCGGCCCCGCACGGAGACCCTGCCCAAGGCCCTCGTGCCCGTGGCCGGGCGGCCCTTCGCCGAGCGCCAGGTCGAGCTGCTGGCCTCGCACGGCGTCGACGACATCGTGTTCGCCATCGCCTATCTCGGCCCCATGGTCCGGGACGTGCTGGGTGACGGTCGCCGCTGGGGGGTGCGCATCCGTTACGTGGACGAGGGCGACCAGCGACGCGGCACCGGCGGTGCCACGCGCCTGTTCACCGACTCGGGACTGGCGGACGACGACTTCGCCATCCTCTACGGGGACTCGTACTTGCCGATCGACTACCACGCCGTGTGGGACGCGCACGCTCGTTGCGGGCTCCCCGCGCTGATGACCGTGATCCGCAACCACGACCGGTGGGACAGCAGCAACGCTTCGCTCGACGGCGAAGGGCGAGTGCACTACCACAAGGGAGCGGGCAAAGACGAGGGTTTGACCTACATCGACTATGGTCTAACGGTTGTCTCCGCCAGTCTCGTGTCCGAGCGCATACCCCGTTCCACCGTGAGCGATCTGGCAGAGCTGTTCACTGACCTGGGGGAAGTCGGGATGCTGGCGGGTTTCGAGGTCTTCGAGCGCTTCTATGAGGTGGGCTCGGAGGCCGGGATCGCGGACCTGGAGGACGAGCTGGCCCGCCGCACCGGAGCGTCCCCGCCGTGACCGATCTCGACGTCCAACCGGTGGTCGAGGGTGACGTGCAGCTCCTCGTCCCCGAGGGCGACGAGCCGGATCCCGAGGTCTCCATCGTCATCCCCGCGCTCAACGAGGAGCTGACGATCGAGGACTTCGTGGCCTGGTGCCACGAGGGCCTAT